>Ga0194120_10009941_pt1 | contig 11915 bp, 6 predicted proteins | sample TA2MahCa65mmetaG_FD_148642 | JGI IMG/M metagenome (GOLD analysis project Ga0194120, IMG submission 148642) | Freshwater microbial communities from Lake Tanganyika, Tanzania - TA2015019 Mahale Deep Cast 65m | ecosystem: Environmental > Aquatic > Freshwater > Lake | place: Tanzania: Lake... | reverse complement strand
GACCCAGCGCGACCCGCGCGACCGACATGCCTTGGCGGCACCGGCGGACGACGCCCGCGCGCCAGCCCCCTCCGCCCTGGCGGCAGCCGCCGCGCCGTCTCGCCGCCCGTGGTGGCGCACCGAGGCCTGGGTGGTGCTGGCGCTCATCGTCGTGGTCGCGCCCTACCAATTGCTCGTCTGGGGGGTCGAATTTCCGCTGCAGCAGGATCTCGGCGGCCACATCGAGACCGCGTTCCAGTGGGTCCAGATCCGCGCCGGCCACCCCTACTACGCCGCCAACTACCGCATTCAACCCCAACCCTGGCCCAACTCGCTGCCCATCCTGTTCATCGGCGCCATCGGCCCGCGCTGGGACTACCTGCTCGCCGCCAAGGTGCTGCTGTCTGCCTACCTCTTCGCCCTGCCGCTGTCGGTCGCGGCGCTCGCCCGCGCGCTCGGTCGCAGCCCGTGGGTGGCGGTCGCGGCGGTCCCCGCTGTGCTGAACTTTAGCTGGAACATGGGGTTCCTCAACTTCCTGATGGGGACTCCGCTCGCGTTCTTCGCCCTGGCGGCGACGGTCCGCTGCTGCACGGCGCCGACCTGGGGGCGTGGTGCCACGGCGATCGGCCTGTTCGCATTGACCTACCTCACCCACAGCATGGTGTGGGGCTATGCGATGCTGTGCGCCGGGATCGCCGCGCTGGTCTTCGCGCTGACGCGGCGGCGGCTCGCCGGGATCGCCGTCGTCGCGCTGTCGGCCGGCATCGCGGTGCCGTTCCTGCGCGCCCAGGCCGGCCACGCACAGGAGGTCGGCGGCCTGCGCCTGCACACCCCCCACGAGGCGCTGCACAGGTTCTGGTACTATCTGGGCGACCTGAGCCCGGGATCGTGGGAGGAGGCGGCGTTCGCCCTGTCGATCGGCGCGCTCGGCGTGCTGGTCATCGCGCGCCGCGACGTCAGGGTCGACGATGTCGGCGCGCGGATCCTGCCGTGGCTGTGGGTCGGAGCGCTCGGCGCCCTCTACCTGTGGGGGCCGCAGGATGTGCCCGAAGTCGACCTCGTCGTCTGCCGCCTCGCCCCTTGGCTGTGGCTGCTGTCGATCGCCGGCGTGCAGGCCGTCGACGTCCCCCGGCGCGCCAGGGCCCTCGCCGCGGTGGTCGCGATCGCGGCGGCGGTCGTCCACGTCAAGGGCACATACGCCGACTACAAGAGCTTCAACGACATCGACATGGTCGGCTTTCGCAAGCTGATCGAGGGCATTCCGTCGCACCGGCTGCTTCAGGCCCAGTACCTGTCGACCGGCTCCACCTTCGGCAACCACAACCTCGCCTGGCACTGGCCCAAGCTCTACACCGTGCTGCGCTGGGGCGACACAGGCGACAGCTTCGCCTACCGCCCGACCACCTACGTCACGGTCAGCGAGGCCGGCAAGGTCCAGCAGCACCGGCCGAAGGGGCTGAGCGAGTGGGGCCTGCGCGAGTGGGACTACGTGCTCGTCCGGGCCGGAGAGGCGCCGCACGTCGGCGCTGTCTGGTCGCCGTGGGTGGACCCGGCCGGCCACACCGGGACGTGGTGGCTGTACCGCGTGCGCAAGCCCCAGGTTCCACCACCGGCATCGCCCCCGGACGCCGGGCCCGGAGACAGCTCAAGGACCAGGTCGGCGGGCGAGTGAGGCGCACGAGGGGTGTGCAAATCGGGCCGTCGCGAGGGCGGCGAAGTGCGACGCCGCCCGCTCCTGCGCATCGTGGACCGCGGCAGCGCCGATCTGGCGCTCACCCTCTGAGAGGGGGTGTGCAAGTCGGGCCGTCGCGAGGGCCACGAGGCGCCCGGCGGGCCAGGAGCGACGCTGCGGCCGAGTGAGACATACCTGAAGGGTACGTCGCAGGGAGGACGCAAGGAGCGACGCCGCACGCTGGAGCGAATCGTGGCCCGCAGCAGGCACGATCTTGCTCACACCCTCTGACCCCGCCGCAGACGGTCACTGCAGCTTGCCGAGCTCCTTGCGCGCCATCTCGACGAAGCGCGCCTCCTGCTTGGTGTTGCCGGCGATCGCAAGGTAGGCCTCGAACGCCCCCTTCGCCGCGGCGCGGTCGCCCTTGTCGCGCAAGGCGAACGCGAGGTTGTAGAGCGCCGGCGTGTACTTCGGCTTCAGTTCGAGGCACTTCTGGTAGGCGTGCGCCTCGGCGTCGTAGTCCTTGAGCTTGTGCTGGATGACGCCGATGTTGTACCAGGCGCGGTGGTGGGTCGGGTCGCGCGCGATCGCCATCTGGTAGGTCGACATCGCACGCCGCAGCCATTGGGTGCGCTCGGGCTCCTCGGACTTGCCTCCCTTGATGTGCTGGGCCTCGGCGAGGTCATAGTAGGCCTCGGCCTGATCCGGCTGCAGGATGACCGCCTTCTCGAAGCCGGCGATCGCCTCGTCGGTGCGCTGCATCGCCAACAGCAGCATCGCACGGTTGAGGTGGGCGTCGATGGCCTTCGGTTCGTGGGCGATGGCGAGGTCGTAGTGCTTGAGGGCGTCGAGCTGGCGGCCGAGGTCGTCGTAGGCGACGGCGAGGTTGAAGTGGGCCTTGGCGTAGGTCGGATCGAGCTTGACCGCCTCGAGATAGGCCGCCGCTTCGCGCGAAAACTCGCGGCGGCGGCCGTGAGCGACACCGAGGTTGAACCAGCACTCCTTGAGGTCCGGCTTGGCCTGGACGCAGAAGCCGAACGCCTCGGTCGCCTCGGCGAGCTTGCCGGCCTGCATCGCCTCCATGCCATCGCGGAACCAGTCCTCGGCGGTCTTGGTGTCGGCGGCCAGCGCGACGTTCGAGATCAGCCACACCGACAGCGCGGCGCCGGGCGTCGTGAGGTAATTCGGGCGGATGGCGTACATGAGGCTCCAGCGCGTGCGGGCGGCGCGCCCAAGTGTGCGCGGCCCGTGGCGGTTGTCAACTGCAACGCTCGAGGCGTCGCCAAGATTCCCGCCCATACTCGCCGGACGCGCCCTGGGCCGCCGTCCCGCGGTCGATCGCGCGCCCGTCGGCCGAAGTCGCGCGCGAAGACTGCGAGATCATGGCGGGATGGCGCGCGCGGAGGCGCCCGGTCGCCGGCGTGGTTGCCTCGCGGCGCGCACCCGCCCTACCCTCGCCTCCTCCGCGCCGGTGCGCGGCACCAGGACCATGCCCCTTCGCCTTCGCTCGATCGCCGCCATCGCCGCGACCCTGTGGTGCGCCGAGGCCGGCGCCGCACCGGCTTTTCGCACCCGCCGCGCCGAGCGGGCGGTCGTGGTGGGAGGGTCGATCTCTACCTTCTACGGAGGCAACTTCGGTCAATTCCTGCAATTTGGCTGCAAGGACCTGGAGGTCATCAACCGAGGCGAGGTCGGGGCCGGGGCGGCCAAGATCCACCAGACGGTGCGCGACGACCTCCTCGCCGACGACGGCCTGCTCGCTGGCGACGGCGACCATCGCTGGCTCATCGTTCAAGGCGGGCTGAACTCGGTGTGGATGCCGGAGGCGACCTCGTGGTGGCTGAGCAGGACGTTCGCCGCCGCCCACGCCGCCGGCGTGAAGGTGGTCGCGCTGTCCCTGACGCCGTGGGGATCGGACGACGACCCGCGCTTCGCCGGCTACAAGGCGCTGCGCTTGCACCGCGCGACCGCCCACATCGTCGAATTCGTCATGGGTCGGCTCACGCCGCAGGCGGCGCTCGGCGCGCGCAACGCCAGGCGATCGCCGCCCGATCGCTGGTCTGACGCGGAACGCCCGGACGTGGCGGTCGACCTGTGGAATTCCGACCTCCGTGAGGGCGACCGGGCGGCGCTGCGCAATCGCGCCCCTCTCGCCGCGTCGTTCGACCGCAGTCCCTACCGCAAGCGCAAGGAAGAGCGCGACGCGCTCGTCGCCGCCGCCGCAGCGGTGCCGCGCCAGTACCTCGCCAGGCGCTACTGGAGCTTCGATCACACCCACCCCAGCTCGGCCGGGCACCGGCTGATGGCGGCGCTCGTCTGCCAGCAGGCCCCTGTGGCGTGGGGCTGCGACTGTGACGCGATTCGCCGCGCCGTGTGGCGAGGCAAGATCGCCGCCGGGCCGTGACAGCCGCTGGGTCGACCGGCGCACAGGGTTCGCCGAGACCAGCGCTCTCGCCGCGTCTCGCTTGACGCAAGACCTTGTTTTCAGTAGCTATGACGGGTAACGGCAGATCGCCGGGCCGTCGCACTGGCGACCCTGGCAGAGGGTGTGGGCCCTTCGGGCGTCTGGCGTCCGCCGCGACGGTCCGACCGGCACAAACCCGCTCAGAGTTCACCCCACGCCCTGTGGGCGCCGATGGCGGCGTAGGGTTGCGCGCCGGGTTCGGGATGTACGAGCGGCGTCCGCCCCGGCCGCCGGTTCGGGGTGCAGCTCAAGGAACAGGCCGGTGAGCGGGTGAGGCGCACGAGCGTACGCAAGAGCGATCGAGTCTGACGCAGTGGCGCAGAAGCGCGCCGAAGCAACGGACGCGGGCTGGGCGCGGTTCCGAGACGCGGGCAGGGGTTGGTGGCTGCGAGCCGCCGCCCACCGCTCGCGGCAGTCGTGTGACGCAATTCCATGGACTTGAACAAGTGGTGGATCTGTGATCCACCGGCCACGGCCACCCGTTGAGGTCGCGGCGGCGCGCCGGCACGCCTGTCTCCACGTTCCGTGTGATCCCATGGAGTTGAACAAATGGTGGATCTGCACTCAGGGGCACTCCGACCTCGCTCCTCGCCCTCGGGGTCATGTCGGCTTGAGCCACACAACGCCAAATGCTAAGATCTGTGTGCCGGCTCGGGTGCGGCACTGGATGATCGCTTGGGCTCCGACCCTCCCCCCACGGGCACGCCTCCGCGGCAGGGTCCAGCCGCTGACCAGCGCCAGTCGGGTGCGCCCGCGGGCGGCGTGCCGGCGACTTCGCGCCGGATGGTCTCGGGCGGCGTCCCCGCGCAGCGCGACGAGGTGCTGTCGGACAGCATCCGCCCGTTCGCCCACAACCCGCCGCCGAGGTCGCGCCAACCCATCACGACCCATCACGCGACGGCTCCCGCGACCGCAGAGGAGGTGGGGCAACTGCGCCCGCCAGCCGGTGGCTTCGCGCCAGCGAACCCTGGGCTGCACGACCGGGGCGGCGCCAACCCCTACCTGACGACGGCGTCGCGCTCGTCGCCGGCCTTCGATCCGTTCGCTCCTGCAAACCCCCAGTTCGGCGGCGCGGTGCAGGCACCTGCGGCGCCGCCGCCTCCGGCGCCGTCGCGGCCCGGCTTTCCGAGCGCCATGCCCCCGACCGGCGTGGCGCTGCCGCGCAACGAGCGGCCCGGATCGGGCGCCTACGCGGCGGCGACGGCGAGTCGGCCGAGCTACGATCCAGGCGCGGCGGCGCGCCCGCCGGCGCACGCCCTGACGCCGATCGGCCGGCCCTCCGACGATCCTTTCGCGCCCCAGATGGCGCCCGACCGACCGATCAGCCGCCCTGGAGTCGATCCAGCAGTCCCGTCGCACCCTTACGTCGCGGCGCCGGCAGCCGGAGTCCCGTCGGCGCCCGGAGTGGCGAGGCCCGGCGTGCCGATAAGTCGTCCCGGCCTCGACGTCGCGGTCGGGAGGCCGGTCGTCGCCCAGCGGCCGGGCGCCATCCCGGTGTCACGGCCGTCCGGCGACCTGCACGCGCCGCCCCTCGGCCGCCCGGTGGTGGCGCAGCACCCGCGCAGCGGCGACGCGGCGCACCCGATCGCGAGCGTTCCGAGCGCCGATCCGTGGCGCCACCCCCACGCACCGCGGCCGCCGGCCGACCCCGACGCCGGCGCCAAGGCCATTCGCGCCTTGGTCAACCCCGATGACGCGGACTTCCGCGCAGCCATCAGCCACCTCGCCCTGGCCGGCGCGTTGGGTGAGGCCGAGCTCGCCGCCCTGGCCGGCACCGTGTGGCGGTGCTCGGTCGCCGCCAATCAGGTGCTGTTCGCCCAGGGCGACCACGCCGACAACGCCTACCTGCTGTCGGAGGGGTTGGCGCGCGTCGAGCACGTCACGCCGGGCAAGCCGGTCGAGGCGGTCGGATCGGTCAAGCAGGGCGACGTCGTCGGAGAGGCGGCGCTCGTCGGCGGCGACGCCTTTCCGTTCACCGTCGCCGCCGGCACGGCGTGCACCTTCCTCGCCATCGGCGGCGCCCAATTCGCCGAGCTGCAGCGCAGCGCGCCCGCCGTCGCCGTGCGGGTGCTCGCCGCCGTCGCCGCCCAGCAGGTGCGGCGCCTGCGCGCCGACGGCAAGAAGGTCGATCACTTCGCCGCCACCGTCCTCGGCGTCCTGCCCCCCGCGGCGGTGGCCGAATCCGCCGCCCCGCCGTCGACGCTCGGCCGCCTGTTCAACCGCCTCGCCGGCGGCAAGGAGGAGCCATGACCCCCACCCAGGTCCGCGCCCTTCCGGGTTGGAGCGACGCCGTCGACGGCGAGATCAGCAGCCTGATCCAGATGTGCGCCGAGCGCTGGCATCGGGTCGGCGCCGTCGTCATCGACGGCAGCAAGGCGGCCCCGGGCGCGATGATGGTGGTGTCGGGCGAGCTGCAGGCGACGATCGAGGTCGGCGACATGGCGTTGCCGGTCCACACGCTGGGGCCCGGCGCGTGGATCGGCACGCTGAGCGCGCTCGATGAGGGCGTCGAGATGCTCAGCCTGCGCGCGACGTCCGAGGCGCGCGTGCTGCTGGTCGGCCGCGAGGGGATGGAGCGCCTCCGCACCCATCCATCGCCGTTGTCGCTGCGGATCCACCGCGGGATGGTCAAGACGATGCAGGCCCTGCAGGGCAAGGTCTCGCCGCTCGTCGCCCAGGTCCAGCGGCTGGCCGCCGAGCGGCGCAAGCACACGCGCGCGGATCTGCTGGCGATCGGCTTCGCCCGCCTGACCCAGTCGGCGCAGCAGGCGTCGCGCGACGGCCCAGCCGGGCGGACGGTCGAGGTCGTGCAACACGAGGGCGTCCCGGTCGCGGCCAATTTCCGCGCCCTGCGCTGAGAGCGTCTCCACATCCAAACCGCCTGCTGCGCGTCACCCGTTGAAGAGTTCACAGGGCCCTTCAACCCCATCAGGCTTCGTTGTCGGCCGCCAGACTCCGTGCGTCGGCGCTTCTGGCCATGTCTCAGTCGCCGTACAGACTCCGCCTTGCCTGCCGGTCGCCCGACTCCGCCCATGGAACCCGCGATCGGTCCTTCGCGCCAACCACCAGAGGCCCACCGCGCGCCAGGGCCAGGGCGACACCGGGCCTGTGGATTTGTGGAAAACCATTCACGTTTCCCACAAGCTCCACAGGCCGCCACCGCCGCCCTGCATCGCGTGCGGAGAGGCGGCAGCGAGACGTCTGCCGGGGTTAACTCAGGTCGCTGTGTGGCGGACAGACGACGACAACGAGCCCGTCGGCGACCGGCTGACCGCTGACGTTGTTGCCCCGCGTGGGCGTGGGGCTCCAGTCCCGGCGGGAAGTTGCCATGCGGTTTGACCGGTCCCGCCCTGCGCCGCAGGTGCACAGCCAGCAGCGTGACGTCTGGCGGGGCCAACTCAGGTCAGCGTGTGACGGACAGACAAGGACGGCCAGCCCGTCGGCAACCGGCTGACCGGTGACGTCGTTGCCCCGCTTGGGCCACCGATCGTGGCGGAATTTGTTCTGCGGTTTGACCGGTCCCTCCCGCGCGACGGGCGGTCATGTCGCAGGTCACGATCGAAGGTCCAGTTTTCAGCCACACCCGCTCAGCCCTCCGGCCCGTGCAGGCGCAGCGACCGGTGGGCGACCTCGGCGCGGCCGTCGTCGCGGTGGCGCCAGGTGGCGGTGTGCGGCTCGATGGTGTAGTCGCCCGCCCACTCCTCCCAGCGCTCGGCGACCTCGACCACGGCGTCGAGGAGCACCTCGAATTCGTCGGGCGCGGTGGCCGGCGAGAAGCTGATCCGGAGCCAGCCGGGCTTGCTCGCCTCGTCGCCCTGGTCGAGGGCGCAGCGGATCTCGAAGCTGCGCTGGGCACCGATCCCGAGCAGCTCGTGGCCGTACGTCCCCGCGCACATGCAGCCGCCGCGGGCCTGGATGCCGTAGCGATCGGACAGCATCCGCGCGGCGAGGTTGTGGTGCAGCCGGCCTTCGTCAAAGACGATCGAGATGATGCCGAGACGCTCGGCGCCGAGATCGCCGAGGATCCACAGGCGCGGGTGGCCGCGCCAGCGCGCGATCGCCGCCTCGACCATCGCCTGCTCGGCGGCGCCGATGCGCGCGGCACCGACGCGCTCCTTGAGCTCGATCGCCAGCCCGGCGCGGATCGCGCCGACGATGTTGGGTGTGCCGCCCTCCTCGCGGTGGCCGAGATCGGCGGTGTAGCGCCAGTCCCACGGCGAGGTGTAGACCACCGTGCCGCCGCCCGGCTCGACCGGGACGCGCGACCGGAACAGCTTGCGGTTGGCGACGAGCAGCCCTGGCGCCTGCGGCCCGCCGATGAACTTGTGCATCGAGACAAATACGGCGTCCTTGCGCTCGAGCGGGTCTTCGGTGTGGACGGCGATCGGCAGGTAGGGCGCGGCAGCGGCGTAGTCGAAGCACGCGAAGCCACCGTGGCGGTGCATCGCCCTCGCCAGCGCGGCGGTGTCGTTGACGATGCCCGTGACGTTGCTCGCCGCCGAGAAGCTGCCGATCTTGAGCGGCCGACCGGCCCAGCGCGGGTCGACGAGCAGCGCCTCGAGCCTGGCCGGACAGACCCGCCCGCGCTCGTCGAAGCCGACCATCGCGACGTCGGCGATGCTCTCGCGCCACGGCAGGTCGTTGCTGTGGTGCTCCATCTTGCTGATGAACACCACCGGGCGGTCGGCGTCGGGGATTTGCCGCCGCACCTGCACGACCCTCTCGATCGGCTCTGGGACGAGCAGGCCGATCGCGCGGACGAGCTTGTTGATCGCGCCGGTCGCGCCCGATCCGCAGAAGATGACCACGTCGTCGTCGCGGGCGCCGACGTGGCGCCGCACCGTCTGGTGGGCCTCGGCGTACAGCGCGGTCATGTAGCCGCCCACCGCCGACGCGTCGGTGTGGGTGTTGGCCATCCACGGCAGCACCCGCGAGCGGACGAGGTCCTCGATCGGGCCGAACGGTAGGCCCGAGGCGGTGCTGTCGAAGTAGCGCTTCGGCAGCGTGCCGTAGGGCGTGCGAATGGGCGCGTCGGCGCCGATGAGGCCGGCACGCAGCCAGGCGAGCACCGGGTCGTCGCTCAGGATGGCCGGCGCACGGGGCCCGCCCGATCCGCCGCTTGCGGCGCAGTTGAGCGCCGCTGGGCCGGAATCGCTCGCTGCGGCGTGCGCGCGTACACCTCGCTCGCTCACCGGGTGGCCTCTCGAACTGCAGCCGGAGTCGGCGGCCGGCGACCGATCCGGCGGTGGATCCTGGGCCCCCAGGGTTCATGGCCTGAATCCTCCCCGGCCGCCGATTCCGGATGCAAATCAAGGCGCAAGGAGTGAGCCGACCGAGCCGTACATGGGTACGGCGCAGAAAGGCGAACGACGCTGCAACGCAGAGTTGCGCCGGAAGCGGCGGATCGGGGCCCGGCCATCACTTGCACGTCGCCAGGAAGACCTTCAACCCGCGGTCGCGCGAGCACTCGTCGTCCTCGCAGCGGTAGGCCATGCCGTTGAGGGCCTCGAGCCACTGCGCGAAGGTGGCGCCGGGCGGCATCGCGACCACCATCGACATGCTCTGCTGGTCCGCCCACTTCTCGAGCCGGTCACCGTCGGCGTGGCCCGGTGCGCTCTGGATGCTGCCGATGGTGCCGTCGTCGCCGAGCCGCCCGACGTGGACCTTGTCGCCCTCGTGCAACACGATCGGCTTGAAGCCCGCGCCCTGCAGCTGGTCCTTGCCGATCGCCGCCCACGCCTCGCACTGGAGCACCTTTCCCGAGGTCGGGGCCTTGACCTTGAACTTGCCGACCTCCTCGGGCTTGGACAGCGTCGCGGTGAAGCCCGAGCGGCGGTTGGTGCCGTCGGCGCGCCGCCGGCCGACGAGCACGAAGGTTGGCCAGTTCTTGGCGTGCTCGCCGACGATCGCGGCGCGGATGAGCGGCTCGAGGAAGGCAACCGGCACCGCCGGCTCGGCGACGACGTAGATGAGCGACTGGTTGAATTGCGACACGATCGACGCGCGGACATCCTGGACGAGCAGCGCGACTTCCTTGGCGAGATCGGCGTCGGGCGCGAAGTCACCCTTCCACGCCGGCTTGGGCTTTTCGCCCTCCTTGGGCGGCGGAGGCGCCGGCACGCGCAGGGGATTGTCCATCAGGAACACGCCCTTGTCGGCCGTGACGACCAGCGTCGCGTTGTTGCTGTACGGTGCCGGGCGGGTCGAACGGATGGCCGGCAGGATCGGGCTCTCCTTGTACTCCGGCACCTTGGCGGCGCGGGCGGCGTACGCAGCGGCGATCCGCTCGGCGAAGCTGGCGTAGGGGCTGTGCGGGTACTTGTCCTTGAAGGCACGGAACTGGGTCGCGACGCCGTCGAAGTACGGCTTCATGATCGCGAACGGGCGATCCTCCATCGGCACAGGGGCGCAGAACTGCTCGATCTTGGCCTTGCACAGCAGGCTGATCTCCTCTTCGTACAGCGAGGTCTTGGCGTCGAACCCCCACAGCAACAGCTGGTGGTTGAAGAAGATCGTCACCCGGTCGTCGTGCGGCGTCGACGACAGCAGCGTCCAGTAGCGCGCGAGCGTCGCGGCGTGGAAGAACAGGGCGTCGAAGGCGAGGTCCGCCTCCCACGGCGAGCCCTTGGCGACCCGCGTCGCACCCTGCAGGTCGGCCAGGAACTCCTTGACCTCCTTCTTTTCATCGACGTAGAAGCCGCGCTGCGACTCGGCGAAGCGACCGAGGACCTCGGCGGTCTCTTGCAGCGGGCTGCCCTCGCCCTTGATGGCGCAGGCCTTGAAGTCGGCCCCGTTCGACACTGTGGCGCCCTTCTTGACCCACGCCAACCACGGGTGCTCGTCGTCGCCGGCGTCGTCGCTGGCTGGCAGCGCGGCGACCGCACGTGTGCGCCGCGCGTCCATCAGCTCGTTCAGGCACGCGGTCGCGCTGTCGGCCTTCGAGACCTTTTTCTGCTCGCCGCACCCCGCGAGGTGGGGCGCAGCAGTGGCGCACAGCGCGGCGGCGACGAGGGTGTGGACGGGGCGGGCAAGGGCGGCGCGCATCGGACCTCGGCGGCGCCGCGGCGGGCGCAAACCCTCCGTCTTGTAGCAGGGAAGGGGTGGCGAGCGCCAGAGGTCCTGCGATCCCGGCCGGCCGCGGTTCCGAGACGGCGGCAGGGGTAGGGATGGGGTGGCCGCAGCCGCCGGCCGGGGGTCGCGGCGGTCGTTCCGCGTGATTCCATGGACTTGAACAAATGGTGGATCCGTGCAGGCGCGCCGGTCGGCCCCCCGGCCAGGCGCCGCCGCGTCCCACACAGGCGGGGCCTCGGCCCGGACCTGCTCCTTGGCGTCGCGCCCGCTCGCCGACGCGCCCGTCTCCTGGTTTCATGTGATTCCATGGACTTGAACAAATGGTGGATCCGCCGTCAGGGGGACCCGTGGTATCGATCCTCGCCCATGCCGGTATCCCGGCCCACCGCGGTTGCGCGCAACCCGGCAGGCGGCGATACTGGCGGGGCCATCCGCTCCAGCGGTCCGCGCGTGCCGATGCCGACCGAGTCGCCCACAGCGCCGCTGCCGCCCCGCGTCGCCTGGGGGGTTGCGCTCGTCGCTACGGCGACGATGGCGGTGTCGTACGCCGACCGCCAGGCCCTCGCGGTGCTCGCTCCGGCGGTGTGCAAGGCGCTCCAAATCGACGACGCGACCTACGGCTGGCTGCTGTCGGCGTTCTCGCTCGCCTACCTCGTCGGCGCGCCGCCGGCCGGGCGCTGGATCGACGTCCTCGGCGCCCGCCGCGGCCTGTGGCGGGCCGTCGTCGCA
>Ga0194120_10009939_pt1 | contig 11916 bp, 13 predicted proteins | sample TA2MahCa65mmetaG_FD_148642 | JGI IMG/M metagenome (GOLD analysis project Ga0194120, IMG submission 148642) | Freshwater microbial communities from Lake Tanganyika, Tanzania - TA2015019 Mahale Deep Cast 65m | ecosystem: Environmental > Aquatic > Freshwater > Lake | place: Tanzania: Lake... | reverse complement strand
ATGTTGTATCGCTCGACGGATTGCCGCCGTCGTCGTGGCGCTGCCGTGTAGAACCTGTCCCATAGCGCATCCCTCCATGCCGGAGAAAACGATGCACCATCAAAACCCGGGACGAAACAAGTAGGCTATTGTGCCGTCACCGGCGGCGCCGAAATGGAGTGGCTCATGCAATCGGACAAACTGGAAAGCAAGCTCAGCGTCTTGGTCGAGTTCATGCGGCGCAATCCGGGGCGCGACTACAACGTGTCCGAGGTGGCCGAGGTCACCGAGCTCTTGATCACCACGCTCCGGCGCTTTCTCGCCTCGATCGATCTTTCGGTCTACAGCGAGTTCCAGAACTTGGCGCGCCATATCGCCGATACGCGCAAGGAAGTCTCGAAGCTTCGCCCCTCGGAACTCAAGACGCAGAGGATCCCGCGCGCCGGCCAGGAGTTGGCCGAAATCGTCAAGGCGACCGAGGAGGCGACCAATACCATCATGGGCGCGGCCGAAGAGGTCATGGCCGTCGACATCGCCGCCCCCGATGCCAAGGACAAGATCGACGCGGCCTGCATGCGTATTTTCGAGGCCTGCTCCTTCCAGGACATCACCGGCCAACGCGTCACCAAGGTCGTTGGCACGCTTACCTACATCGAAGACCGCTTGAGCGGGCTGCAAAAGATGTTCGGCGGCGACGAAAAGGCGGATGAGGCCAGGACCGGCGACGAGGCTTTGCTCAACGGTCCGGCGCTCCAGGGTGAAGGCGTCGATCAGAACCAGGTCGATGCGCTGATGGGTGATGCCGCGGGCAAGCCCAAAGCCGCCGCGGCACCTGCCAAGGCGCCCGAGCCGGGCAAGAAGGCCTCGCAAGCCGACATCGACGCGCTGTTCGACTGAGGGCGCGCTGTTCGGCTGAACGCCCGCTCTAAGCCTCGGCCAGACCGCGAAAGGCTTGGCGCGTCACCATGCCGGCCCGGAACAAGACCATTTCTTTCCACTCTTCGGTGTCCGGATAGAAATGCCGGCGGAGCCCGGCCTTGATCGCCTTGGCTTCGCGGTCCTCCATGTTGGAATGGGCGTGAAGCCAGTTGTCGCGGCGGAGCCAGATACGCCCCTTGCTCGAATCGAAGGTGCCGTATTCGAGCGCGACATGGGTGAGCGCGGCATCGCCGATCGCCCGCATCATACCGAATTCCATCAGCCCGTCCTTGACGGTCGAGGACGACGTGCCGAGCGCCGGCTGGGTCACGGATTCGCCGAACCATGCCTTGGCGCGCCGGATCGCCTGCGAGCCTTCCGGCAGATCGGCGATCAATTCGCCATAGCCATACGGCCCGAGGCCGGTGTGGAAATCGACGACGCAAATCTGACGCCGGCGCTTGAGGCGCTTGTCGATAATTGCCATCAGCGTGCGATGCGACCAGACAGGCCCGGCGCCGCCATAGAACAGGCCGTTCTTGTGGCGGTATTGCCCGGCGCCGACGACGGCGCGCAGCCGCTGATCGCCATGCGCTTTGGCGTAGGCCGCAAGCTTGGCTTCGGCGGCATCGAAAGTCGGCCCGGAGATCGCCGCCGGCGCGATCGCGTCGGCGATTTCGTCATAGGCGTCGTTGTGGATCGGCCCCTGGGCCCAGTCGATGAAATTGCGGTTGAGATCGACATTGTCTTCGTTCACGCGCCTGAGCCAGGCGAAGCCATAGGGATTGATGGCGTGGACCAAGAGAACAGCGACGTCCTTCGGGCGCTCGGCATAGAGCCCGCTGGCGAGGCCATGGACCTGAGCGCCCGAGCCGCAAAAGCCTTCGGCGCCATGCGTGCCGGAAATCGCCACCAACACTTTGGGCGCATCCTCGGGCCCGATCCAGGCGAGATCGGTACGAAGACCCTCGCCGCCCGGCCCCTTGAGGGGATGATCAATCGTTTCGCATGCCGCATTCGCGATCGCCGCGCCGGCCAGGAACTTGCGCCGCGCATCCGCGTAGTCGATCCCGAAAAAATCGCCGAAAGCCATGGCTCCCCCTTCCCTGCAAGGCGCGACTGTAGCCGCCGGCCGTGGCCCGCGATAGAAGGCTGCGGACGTGCCGTCTCGCTTCTATAATGTCGCCATGCGATTCGCTTCAAGACAGCGCGAGACCACGGCATGAAGGTCGGCAAGACCGGCGGGATCGGTACGACGCCCACTATCGGGCGCATTGCAGGCACGACCAGGGTCTACCGCGCCGAGGCGACGGACGCGGTCGCGCCCGCGACCGCCCTGGCGATCGCGGATACGGCGTCCGTCGGCGGCATTCCGGAAAGCGAGTTCACACCCCGCGTCCGCGAGGCGCTGATCGCGCTGATGGCCGAGGTCGATCGCCTGCGCGATGAGCTCCGCAAGAGCCAGGCGCGGATCGAATATCTCGAACGTCTGGTCGATCAGGATTCCCTGGTCGCGGTGAACAACCGCCGGGCTTTCGTGCGCGAACTCACGCGTCAGCTCTCTTTTTCCGAGCGTTATGCCGAACCGTCGAGCCTTGTCTTCATCGATCTCAACGGCTTCAAGGAGATCAACGACACTCACGGCCATGCCTGCGGCGATGCGGCACTTCGTCAGGTGGGCGACGTGCTCAACCGCAATGTCCGAGGCTCGGATTACGTCGGCCGTCTGGGCGGCGACGAGTTCGGCGTCATTCTCGTCCAAGCCGACGAAAACCGCGCTTTCGACAAGGCCCAGCAATTGCTGGGCCCGATCAAGGCGAGCCCGCTGCCATGGGAAGGAAGCACGATCGACATCGATGCCGCCGTCGGCGTCTACACCTTTCGCACAGGCGAGGATGCGATCTCCGCGCTTGCCGCGGCCGATGCCGCCATGTACGCGGCCAAGAAAAAAGCGAAGAAGGCCGAAATTTAGAAGTCCGGCATTGTACTTATGCACCCACCTGCTAGGCTCCCTCCGCCCGGGGGCGGGCCAAGAAAACAGGGGGATTTTCCATGAAGCTTTTCGCCACAATTGCCGCCGTCTTTGGCGCGGTCATGCTGTCGATTTCGGCCTTGGCGCAGGTGCCGCAATATGGTCCGAGCGTCAATCTCGAACAGGCCAAGAAAGCGATGGCCGCGGCGCAGGCCGAAGCCCGCAAGAACAATTGGCCGGTCGCCATCGCGATCGTCGATACGCATGGCATGCTGATCGCCTATGAATTGATGGACAACACCCAGACGGCCAGCGCGCAGGTCGCGATCGACAAGGCCGTCTCGGCCGCGATCTATCGCCGCCCGACCAAGGTGTTCCAGGACCTCGTTGCCGGCGCCGACGCGGGCACGCGCGTGCTCAATCTTCGTGGCGCATCCTCGGTCGAAGGCGGTCTACCGCTTTCCATGGGCGGCAAGGTTATCGGCGGCATCGGCGTTTCCGGCGTGACCTCGGATCAAGACGGTGTCGTCGCCAAAGCGGGCGTCGACGCGCTCAACTAGTCGCATGTCATAGTGGCGGGCCGGTCCCCTTTGCGGGGCCGGCCCATCCTGTTAGAGCGATCTCAACAAGGTCCGAGACGCGTCTTGAGGATCGCCCGAAAGGGCGGTTCGCCCGCAACGCGCGTCGCGCCGGGCTTGCCGAGGCCGATGGTATTGAGCCTTTCCTTGGCCACGCCGTTCTGAACCAAGATCGCTTCGATCCGGACGGCATGGCGATGGGTCAGCGCGATGGCGTATTCGCGGGTCGTCTGATGTGCGCCTTCGACGGCGATATCGAAGCATTGGCCCACGAGTTCGGGACGGCGCAGAGCCGCGGCCAGGTTCTCGGCATATTTTGGATCGAGCGTCGGCTCGTCGCGGTCGGTGCGATATTCGATCTCGATCTGACGGGGCGCGGTGCCGGTCGGCGCTGGGCCGCCCGGACAAGCCTTGTCTTGGGTCTGGATGCAAAGCGCCGAGAGGATGCCTTCGGGCCGCGTCGGCATGGTCTGGGCGGCGGCGGCTCCCGCCAGCGCCACGCCAAGCGCCCATCCGAGGACAGGACGGCGCAGGCGCATGGCGCTCAGGCGATGATGTCGGGCACGAGCAGGCTTTGGATGCGCGCGATCTGATCGCGCAAGGCCAGCTTGCGCTTCTTGAGGCGCTGCATCTGGATGCCGTCGAAGGGCGTCGACTTCTGCATCGCCTCGATCGCCGCATCGAGGTCGCGATGTTCGGTCTCGAGAACGGCGAGCTTTTCGGCGAGTGTCTGTTGATCGTTGATCATGTCGACGGGTGGCGCGCGATTCGCCCGAGTCTTGAAGAATCAAACGTAGCACTCAAGCCTGCGCGCGCCAACCCGATCAGGTCGGCAATGCTGCCCTTTCCTTGAGACGGGTTGTCGCAGACTCCCGACCGTCATCGGTGCTATGATCTTTGCGTCGGTAGTCTGATTGGGAGGGTTCCTATGGAGTCTCCGGTGCAGCTCGATCGATTGATCGAGCGCAAGCGTGACCTGGAAAGCATGATCGCCAACGAAGCCGAAAGGCCGAACCCCGATTCGCTCAGAATCGCGGAACTCAAGAAGCAAAAGCTCCGATTGAAGGAACAAATAACGCGTCTCGAACACCACTAGGTCGCTGAAGACCTGGCGCCGCGACCGCCCAAAAGGGGCGGATGGTGGGTTTGTTTTTCCATGGGCCTTGATGTTTGAGGGATAAGGCGAGCGCTGTATATTGCGCCATGCTTCGCCTCCTGCTCGCTGCCATTTTGGTCTCCTCAAGCGCGGCCGCGCTCGCGAGCGAACTCCGCTTCTTTCGTATCGGTACGGGCGAGCCGTCGAGCACAGCTTTCGCCGTCGGTACCGCGGTCGCGGCGGCGATTTCGCGCCCGCCCGGCGCGCTCGATTGCGAGCGCGGCGGTTCTTGCGGCGTGCCGGGACTGGTCGCGGTCGCGACGTCGACCGCAGGTTCGGTCGCCAACGTGAATGCGGTCGGCGACGGACAGCTCGATTCGGCTTTCGCGCAATCCGACATCGTGACTTGGGCCGCCAATGGCGTCGAGATATTCCGCAACCGTCCCAAGCGCACCGAACTTCGGGCCATCGCCAGCCTCTTCCCTGAATACGTCCATCTGATCGCACGCAGGGGCGCGGGCATCGGCGGCGTGCCGGGTCTGCGCGGCAAGCGCGTCGCGGTCGATGTCGCGGGCTCGGGCACGCTGGTCGTCGCCGGCCTGATCTTTCAGCATTTCGGCCTGCCGGAACGCGCGCTCGACGCGATCAAGCTCGCTCCCGGCCCGGCAGCCGACATGCTGGCGAATGATCAGATCGATGCGCTGTTCTTCGTCGGCGGCGTGCCGGCGCCCTTGCTCGACATGATGATCGGTCAGGTTCCTTTCGATATCGTGCCGATCGCCGGGCGCGGTATCGAAAGACTGACCCAGCAGCATCGCTTCCTCGCCCAGACCGCCATTCCCGCCGGCGCCTATGAAGGCTATGGCGAAGTACCGACCATCGGCGTCGGCACGCAATGGATCGTCCATGCCAAGGCAGACGAGGAAACGATCTACCAGATCACCAAAGCGCTCTGGCATCCCGCCAATCGACGGAGCATAGAAGCCCGTTCCAGCGCCGTCACGATGACCAAGCCCGACACCGCGCTTGCCGGCCTGACCATTCCGCTGCACCCCGGCGCCGAGCGCTACTACCGCGAGGCCGGCCTCCGACAATAACCCCGAAGGACCAATGACCAACCATCTCACTCAAGCCGCCGAGGGCGCTCTGCCGCTCCATGTCGTCACCAAGAAGGGCCTCGATGCCTGGAAGAAGGGCGACGGCAAGACCTTCGCCAACTGGGTCGAGGCGACCAATTTCGAGGCCGGCATCGGTGCCGTCGCGATGCTGCCCGGCAAGCAAGGTCGGCCCGTCGCCGCGCTCGCGGGTCTCGGCGATGACGAAGACGTCTGGAGCTGGGCAGCGATGGCTCGGGCCTTGCCGCCCGAGACCTATCGTCTGATCGGCGGCCGGCCGCCATTCGGTGCGACGCGCGCGGCGCTCGGCTGGGCGCTCGGGCTTTATCGCTATGATCGTTACAAGAAGAAGGGCAAAGGCTCGGCCAAGCGGGCCAAGCTCGTCTGGCCGACCGGTGCCGACCGGGCCTACGTCAACAATGCCGTCGCGGCGACCAATTTCGCGCGCGATCTGATCACAACCCCGGCTGAAGATCTGGGCCCGGCGGAGCTCGCCGCCGAAGCACGCCAAATGGGCGAGGCATTGGGCGCGAAAGTCAAGATCACCGTCGGCGACGACCTCCTCGCCGCGAACTACCCGGCGATCCACGCGGTCGGTCGAGCGGCGACGCGCGCGCCTTGTCTGATCGATCTCGTCTGGGGCGATGAACAGGCCCCCAAAGTGACGCTGGTCGGCAAGGGCGTGTGCTTCGATTCGGGCGGGCTCGATCTCAAGACCGCCGCCGGCATGCGCTGGATGAAAAAGGATATGGGCGGCGCCGCGACGGTGCTCGGCCTCGCCCGCATGATCATGGCCGCGAAGCTGCCGGTCAGGCTCCGCACCCTCGTGCCGGCGGTCGAGAACGCCGTCGCCGGCAATGCCTATCGCCCGGGCGACGTATTGCGGACGCGCAAGGGACTGAGCATCGAAATCGGCAATACCGACGCCGAGGGCCGCGTCATCTTGTGCGATGCCTTGGCCGAGGCGGATGCGGAAAAGCCGGCGTTGTTGATCGACATGGCGACGCTGACCGGTGCCGCGCGTGTCGCGCTCGGGCCCGATCTGCCCGTGCTTTTCGCCGATGATGAGAAACTTGCCGCCGATATCCTGCGTCATGGCGGCGCCGAAGAAGATCCGCTTTGGCGACTGCCGCTGTGGAAGCCTTATCGGCGCTATATCGAGACGCCGATCGCCGATATCAGCAATTCCGGCGACAGCCCCCATGCCGGCGCAATCACCGCCGGCCTGTTCCTTCGCGCCTTCGTCGTCGAGACGACGCCTTGGGCGCATATCGACACCATGGCTTGGGTCGAGAAGGGTGCGCCCGGCCGCGCCATGGGCGGCGAGCCGCTCGCCATGCGCGCGCTTTTCGCCCTGATCGCCGAGCGTTTCGGGGGCTGAATGTCGACACGCATGTCGGTCCGCGACGCGCTCAATCTTTGGCGCGGCACTTTGGTCGAGTCGGTCAAGCGCGATGCCCCCGACCTGACGGCGCGGCAAATGGCCGTTCTACTCACGGTCTATCTGGAAGGCGGGCCCCACACCGTGCGCGGGCTGTCCTGGAAGCTCGACGTCGCCAAGCCGGCGATCGTGCGTGCGCTCGACCGGCTCGGGCGGCTCGAACTCATCCGGCGCAAGCGCGACGAGGCGGATCGGCGCAACGTCTTGATCCAACGCACCGTCGCCGGCTCGGTCTGGCTCGCCGATTTCTCGGAACTGATCGCTCGGAATACGCCGGGCGTCGAAGGCGAAAAACTCGAAGTTCCGGCCGATCAATAGCCGCGCGCCATGTCGACCAGAGGGCCGTAAGGCAGGCCGGCCTCGGCCTTGCGAATGGTCGCGACGACATGCTCCGCGCCGGTTCGCGGCAAGGTCATCGAGGCGATATGGGGCGTGAGCTTCACGCGCGGATGACGCCAGAAAGGATGATCGGGCGCGAGCGGTTCGCGGTGAAAGACGTCGAGCACGGCATGCCCGACCTGGCCCGAGGCGAGCGCGGCAAGCAAGGCTTCGTCGTCGAGATGGCCGCCGCGCGCGATGTTGATCACGACCGCGCCCTTGGGCAGCGCGGCGAAGAGTTTCGCGCCCAGAATGCCGCGCGTCTCCGGCGTGAGAGGCAAGACGCAGACGAGATAGCGGCAATCCCTTAGAAAGACCGGGAGCGCCGCGTCGCCGGAAAAGACTTCTACTCCATCAAGGCGGCGCGGCGTCCGGCTATGGCCCCGCGTCGCGAAGCCGATATCGGCAAAAGCGCGCGCGACCGCACCGCCGATCTCGCCGAGACCCATGACGCCTACGACCGTCTTGGGCGTGTCCGGGATCGGCCGTCCGGAGTTCCAGACGCCCTTCGCCTGATCCTCGGCATAGCTCGCCATGTCGCGGTGAATGTGGAGCACCCAATAGAGCGCGTATTCGACCATGCCGCGGGTGAGTTGGGTGTCGACCATGCGCACGATCGGCACGCCTTCGGGCAGATCCGTGCCGAGCAGACCGTCGACGCCGGCGCCAAGCGAAAGGATGGCCTTGAGATTCGGCAGGCCCTGGAGCGCGCCTTTGGGCGGCTTCCAGGGCAAAGCATAGGTGATCTCGGTCGGGTTGCCGGTTTCGGGCCAGACCCGAATCTCGAGCTCGGGCATCAGCGCCTTGATCGCCCACGACCAATCATCGGCGCGGTCCGATCCGGAAAGAAACAAAAGGCAAGGTTTCATGGACATCCCAATTCACATTCTGACGGCGCCACTTTCGGTCGCTTCGAGGCGGAAAGCCGCGGCCATCAGCGCCTTCGTATAGGCAGTCTTCGGATTGTCGAATATCTCGTCGGCCGGACCTTGTTCGACCACGATGCCGTCCTTGAGCACGATCGCCTCGTCGGCGAGAGCACGGACCACGCGCAGATCGTGGCTGATGAACATGTAGGCGATGCCGTGGCGGGCCTGAAGCGATCGCAAGAGATCGACGATCTGCGCCTGCACCGACATGTCGAGCGCGCTCGTCGGTTCATCGAGCACCAGGAAGCGCGGCTCCAGCACAAGCGCGCGGGCGATCGAGATGCGTTGGCGCTGACCGCCCGAAAACTCATGGGGGTAGCGATCGAGCGCAGCCGGATCGAGGCCGACTTCCTTTAGCACGCCGGCGACCAGCTCGCGCCGCGCATCCTCGTCGCCGCCCAGGCCATGGACCTTCAAGCCCTCCTCGACGATCTGAAAGACCGACATGCGGGGAGACAGCGAAGCGAAAGGGTCCTGGAAGACGATCTGCATTTCGCGACGCAAGGGGCGGAGCCTCTTCCAATCGAGACCCTGGATCGACGCGCCCTTGAAACGAATGTCGCCTTGGCTTTTGAGGAGGCGAAGGAGCGCATAGCCGAGGGTCGATTTGCCCGACCCAGACTCGCCGACGACGCCGACGGTGTGACCTTCCTTGAGGACGAAATCGACGCCATCGACCGCCTTCACATGGCCGATGGTCTGGCGAAAGACGCCGGCCTTGATTGGAAAATGCACCTTGAGGCCCTTGGCCTCGACCAAGGCCGGCGCGTCGGCCTTGCGCCCGGCGGGCCGGCCTTTCGGCTCGGCGGCCAGAAGCATGCGGGTATAGGCATGCTCGGGCGCGGCAAAAAGCGCGGCCGTCTCGCGCAATTCGACGATCGCGCCCCCTTTCATGACCGCGACCCGATTTGCCATGCGCCGTACCAGGTTGAGATCATGCGTGATCATCAGCATGGCCATGCCGAGACGCTTTTGCAGGCCACGCAGAAGTTCCAGGATTTGCGCCTGAATGGTGACGTCGAGCGCCGTGGTCGGCTCGTCCGCGATCAGGAGATCGGGATCGTTGGCGAGTGCCATGGCGATCATGACGCGCTGACGCTGCCCGCCCGAGAGCTGATGCGGATAGGCGTCGAGCCGCCGTTCCGCATTCTGAAGCCCGACCAATTTCAGGAGTTCGAGCGTGCGCCCGCGTGCCGCCTCTTGCGTGAGGCCCTGATGCAGGATCAGCACTTCATTGATCTGCTTTTCCACCGTGTGCAGCGGATTGAGCGAAGTCATCGGCTCCTGGAAAATCATGCCGACCTTGCGCCCGCGATATTGCGCGAGCGTGTCGGGGCTGGCGCCGATCATCTCGCCGCCCAGGAGCCTGACCGAGCCGTTCGGATGAAAGGCCGCCGGATAAGGCAGGAGGCCGAGGATCGACAGCGCCGTCACGGTCTTGCCCGAGCCCGACTCGCCCACGAGCGCCAGCGTCTCGCCCCTGTGGATGTCGAATGAGACATGCTTGACCGCCTCGACGATCCGCCCGGCCGAGCGGAAGGAGACCGAGAGGTCGCGGACTTCGACGATGGTGGCGGCGTCGCTCATGGCGGCTCAGCTCGTCTTGCGCGGATCGAAGGCATCGCGGATCGCCTCGCCGATATAGACCAAGAGCGAGAGCATGACCGCGAGCACGACGAAAGCCGTGATGCCGAGCCATGGCGCCTGCAGATTGGCTTTGCCTTGCTGGAGAAGCTCGCCGAGCGAGGGCGAGCCCGGCGGCAGGCCGAAGCCCAGGAAGTCGAGAGAAGTCAGGACGCCGATCGAGCCGTTGAGGCTGAAAGGCAGGAAGGTCATGGCCGCGACCAAAGCGTTCGGCAGGACATGGCGGAACATGATGGTCGGCTCGGCGACACCGAGCGCCCTGGCGGCGCGGACATAGTCGAAATTCCTGACGCGCAGGCACTCCGCCCGCACCACGCCGACCACGCCCATCCAGGAGAACAAGAGCATCAGACCGAGCAGCCAGAAGAAACTCGGCTGGACGACGCTCGAGAGGATGATCAGGAGATAGAGCATGGGCAGGCCCGACCAGATTTCCATGAAGCGCTGAAAGCCGAGATCCACCCAGCCGCCATAATAGCCCTGCGCCGCGCCGGCACTGACGCCGATCATGTAGGACAAGGCCGTCAGCACCAATCCGAACAGGATGGAAATCCGGAAGCCGTAGATGACGCGCGCGACCACGTCGCGGCCCTGATCGTCCGTACCAAGCCAGTTCTCGCTCGAGGGCGGCGCGGGCGCCGGCCGGCCGAGATTGAGATTGATCGTGCGATAGCTGTAGCGAATGGCCGGCCATAGCATCCAGCCCTTGGCCTCGATCAGACGTTTGACCTCCGGATCGCGGTAATCGGCCTCCGTCTCGAAATCGCCGCCGAAATGCGTCTCGGGATAGCTGAAGAAGACCGGCATATGCAGCCGCCCGTCGAAGTTCACCAAGATCGGCTTGTCGTTGGCGATGAATTCGGCGACCAGGCTCAGGCCGAAAAGCGCGAGAAAGATCCAGAGCGACCACCAGCCCCGGCGATTGGCGCGAAAATTCGCCCAGCGCCGACGATCGAGCGGCGTGATCGACAGACCGAGGAAGCGAGGCCGACTCACGCGTCCCTGCTCTCGAAATCGATGCGCGGATCGACGACGACATACATCAGATCGCCGATCAGATTGAGCAACAGGCCGAGCAGGGTGAAGAAATAGAGCGTGCCGAACATCACCGGATAATCGCGGTTGATCGCCGCTTCGAAGCCAAGCAGGCCAAGCCCGTCGAGCGAAAAGATGACCTCGATCAGGACCGAACCGGTGAACATGACGCCGACGAATTGACCGGGAAAGCCGGCGATCGGGATGAGCATGGCGTTGCGAAAGACGTGGCCGTAAAGGACCTGATCCTCGCTCAGACCCTTGGCGCGCGCGGTCGCGACATAGTGCTTGCGGATCTCCTCGAGAAAGGAGTTCTTGGTCAGCATGGTGAGCGTGGCGAAGCCGCCGATCACCATCGAGACGATGGGCAGCGTGATGTGCCAGAAATAGTCGGCGACGCGCGCTGGCCAGGAAAGATCGGACCAGTTCTCGGAGGTCAGACCGCGCAGCGGAAAGAACTGCCAAAAACTGCCGCCGGCAAAGAGCACGATCAACATGACCGCGAAGAGAAAACCAGGAATGGCGTAGCCGAAAATGATCGCGGCGGAGGACCAGGCATCGAAGCGCGTGCCGTCGAAGACCGCCTTGCGGATGCCGAGCGGGATCGAAACGCCATAGACGATCAACATGGTCCAAAGCCCGAGCGAGATCGAAACCGGCATCTTGTCGAGCACCAGATCGACCACGTCGCGGTCGCGAAAATAGCTCTGGCCGAAATCGAAGCGCAGATAATTGCCCATCATATGCAAAAAGCGCTCATGCATCGGCTTGTCGAAACCGAAGAGCTTTTCGATCTGCTGCACGAATTCGGGGTCGAGCCCCTGCGCGCCC
>Ga0194120_10009937_pt1 | contig 11916 bp, 8 predicted proteins | sample TA2MahCa65mmetaG_FD_148642 | JGI IMG/M metagenome (GOLD analysis project Ga0194120, IMG submission 148642) | Freshwater microbial communities from Lake Tanganyika, Tanzania - TA2015019 Mahale Deep Cast 65m | ecosystem: Environmental > Aquatic > Freshwater > Lake | place: Tanzania: Lake... | reverse complement strand
TGCTGCGCAAGAAGGGCGTGGTCGGCAAGTTCGTCGAATTCTTCGGACCCGGCCTGGACGCGCTTTCGCTGACCGACCGCGCCACCATCGCCAACATGGCGCCCGAATACGGCGCCACCTGCGGCATCTTCCCGGTGGATGCGGAAACCATCCGCTATCTCAAGCTCACCGGCCGTCCGGTCGCGCAGATCAAGCTGGTCGAGGCCTATGCCAAGGCCCAGGGCATGTGGCGGACCAAGACCTCGCCCGATCCGGTGTTCACGGATGTGCTGGAACTCGACATCGGCGCCGTCGAACCCAGCCTGGCCGGACCGAAGCGCCCGCAGGACCGCGTGGCGCTGGCCGGCGCCGCCCAGGCTTTCGAGTCGGTACGCGCCGACATGACCAAGGGCGCCGCCGCCGACCGCGCCGTCAAGGTCGCGGGCAAGAATTACAGCCTGCGCGACGGCGACGTCGTGATCGCCGCGATCACCAGCTGCACCAACACCTCCAATCCGTCGGTTCTGATCGCGGCCGGTCTGCTCGCCCGCAACGCGGTGAAGAAGGGCCTGCGCGCCAAGCCCTGGGTCAAGACCTCGCTCGCGCCGGGCTCCTTGGTGGTGGCCGATTATCTCAAGGCCGCCGGCCTGCAGGCTGATCTCGACAAGCTCGGGTTCAACATCGCGGGCTTCGGCTGCACCACCTGCATCGGCAATTCCGGCCCCCTGCCCGGGCCGATCGCGCAAGCCGTCGACGCGAACGACATGGCGGTTACGGCGGTCTTGTCCGGCAACCGCAATTTCGAGGGCCGCATCAGCCCGCACGTGAAGGCGAACTATCTAGCCTCGCCGCCGCTGGTGGTGGCCTATGCGTTGGCCGGGACCATTCGTCGCGACCTGACGAAGGACCCGCTCGGCATGGGGAAAAACGGCAAGCCGGTGTACTTGAAGGACATCTGGCCGTCGTCCAGGGAGATTCGCGCCGTGATCGCCAAGTCGGTGAGGCCGGCGATGTACAAGAAGCGCTATGCCGACGTTTTCAAGGGGCCGAAGGAATGGCGTGCCGTGAAAACGGCCAAGGGCATGGTCTACGGTTGGGACAAGTCCTCGACCTATGTGCGCAACCCGCCTTATTTCATCGACCTGAAAAGGGGACCGGCCCCGGTGGCCGACATCAAGGGCGCGCGGCCGTTGGCGATTTTGGGCGACTCGGTCACCACCGATCACATCTCGCCCGCGGGTTCGATCAAGAAGGCGAGCCCGGCCGGCGCGTATCTGACCGGCCACGACGTGACGCCCGAGGACTTCAACTCCTACGGCGCCCGGCGCGGCAACCACGAAGTGATGATGCGCGGCACCTTCGCCAACATCCGCATCCGCAACGAAATGGCGCCCGGCACCGAGGGCGGCGTGACGCGCTACATGCCCAAGGGCGAGGTCATGCCGATCTACGACGCGGCGATGAAGTACCAGGCCGACAACGTGCCGCTGGTGATCGTCGCCGGCAAGGAATACGGCACCGGCTCGTCGCGCGATTGGGCGGCCAAGGGCACGCGGCTTCTGGGCGTCAAGGCGGTGGTGACGGAAAGCTTCGAGCGGATTCACCGCTCCAACCTGATCGGCATGGGCGTGCTGCCGCTGCAGTTCCTGCCCGGCGCCGACCGCAAGACGCTGAAGCTGGACGGCAGCGAGACCTTCGAGATCACCGGGCTGTCCAAGGGGCTCTCGCCGCGCATGGACTTGACCCTGGCCGTGCGCCGCGCCGACGGCGGCACGGTGAACGCGACGGTCCGCTGCCGGATCGACACCTTGGACGAGGTCGAATATTACAAGGCGGGCGGTATCCTGACCTACGTGCTGGGGCGGCTGGCGGCGGCTTAAGGCGCGCCTTCACCGCGATGTGACTCGCGGATTCGGTCGCAATGGGCTATGGGTCGGGCATGAGCTTGCGCGCTTGGCTTCATATGGGATTGGCGGCGGCGTTGGCCGTCGGCGCGGGCGCCCCCGCGGCGTCCGCGGCCGAACGCGCGCTGACGGTGGTTGAATTGTTCACGTCGCAGGGGTGCGCGTCCTGCCCGCCGGCGGATGAATACCTGGCCAAGCTGGCCGACCGCGGCGACATCCTGCCGCTCTCCCTGCATGTGGACTATTGGGATTACATCGGTTGGCGCGATCCCTTCGCCTCGTCCGCCAACACCGAACGTCAGCGCCAGTATCAGGCGTTCTTCAATACCCGCTACATCTACACGCCGCAAATGGTGGTGCAGGGCCGGTATCAAGCGATCGGTTCGAAGCGGGAAGACGTCGCCGCCCGGATCGCCGAGGCCGCCCGCCTGCCGCGCCTGCCGGTGACGCTGGTCCGCACCGACGGCGCGTTCGCCGTTCGGATCGACGCGGCGGCGGCCGGCGTTCCCGCGCCGGGCGATGCCGCCGTCTGGCTGGTACTGTTCGACGATCGCCACGAAACCGCGGTCAAGAAGGGCGAGAACTACGGGCGCACCATCGTCAACCGCAACGTCGTGCGACGGTTCGACCTGGTCGGCACGTGGACCGGCAAACCGTTCGCGGTCGAGGTCAAGAATGTTTCGCCTAACGCGGGCGGGGGCGCCGCCGCCCTGATCCAGTCGCTCGAAACAGGGCATATCCTGGGTGCGGCGCGTCTCGCGCCGGGCGGTTGAATCCGGCGGTTGCGTTGGACGGCGGAGGGCGTGGCTCCGTGATTCGTGCTATAATCCTTGCGTTGGTTTTTCTCTCGTTGCCGGGGCAGGTTTCAGGCCAGCCGGAATTCCGGCCCGCGACGCCGGGGGCGCATCCCATGGCCAAGCAACACCAATCGATGCTTGACGAAATCCAGGCGGACATGGACGCGACGGCGTCCTGGACCGGGCGGCGGACGTTGAAGCCCGAGGTTCTGGCCGCGCTGGCCAAGGTCGAGCGGCATCGTTTTGTTTCGACCGAGGAAGCGCCTTACGCCTATATCAATCGGCCGCGATCTATCGGCCACGGCCAGACCATCTCGCAGCCCTATATCGTCGCGCTCATGACCGAGCTTCTCGACATCGGTCCCGGCGACAAGGTGCTGGAGATCGGCACCGGGTCGGGCTATCAGGCCGCGGTCTTGGCGGAAATCGCGCGCGAGGTTTTCACCGTCGAAATCGTCGAGCCTCTGGGTCTCCGCGCGGCGGCGCTCCTGAAGCAGCTGGGTTACGCCAACGTACGGACCCGCATCGGCGACGGCTTCAAGGGCTGGCCCGAGGAAGCGCCCTTCGACGCCATCATCGTCACCGCCGCGCCCGAGCGAATTCCCGAGGCGCTGGCGGCGCAGTTGAAAACGGGCGGGCGGCTCGTGATTCCGCTCGGCAAACAATGGGAACCGCAGACCCTGCAACGCTGCGTCAAGGGGGCGGACGGCAAGCTCGCCTGCGAAAGCCGTCTGCCGGTCGCCTTCGTGCCGATGGTCAGGGGGCGGGATAAGGACGGGGAGGGCCGCCCGGCGGGGCCGTGAGAACATGAATCGCTGGCCGATCCAAGCGGTGCTGGGACCGACCAACACCGGCAAGACCCATTTGGCGATGGAACGGATGCTCGGCCACGCATCGGGCATGATCGGGTTTCCGCTGCGCCTGCTGGCGCGCGAGAACTACGATCGCGCCGTCGCCGCCAAGGGCAAGGGGCAGGTCGCCCTTGTCACCGGCGAGGAAAAGATCGTTCCGCCCAACGCCCGTTATTTCGTCTGCACCGTGGAATCCATGCCGCTCGACCGCCCGGTCGAATTCGTCGCCGTGGACGAAATCCAGATGTGCGCCGATTCCGACCGCGGCCACGTGTTTACCGACCGCCTGCTGCGCGCCCGCGGGATTTCGGAAACCATGTTCATGGGGGCGGAAACAATCCGGCCGCTGCTGCGTCGCCTGGCGCCCGACGCCGAGTTTTCCGTCCGTCCGCGGCTTTCGACGCTGCGTTATTCCGGCCCGCGCAAGATTCAGCGCCTCGCTCCGCGCAGCGCGGTGGTGACATTTGCCGCTGCCGATGTTTACGCCATCGCCGAACAGGTGCGCCGCACGCGCGGCGGGGCCGCGGTGGTTCTGGGCGCGCTCAGCCCCCGCACCCGTAACGCCCAGGTCGCCATGTATCAGGCGGGCGAGGTGGATTATCTGGTTGCCACCGATGCCATCGGCATGGGCCTGAATATGGACATCGACCATGTCGCTTTTGCCGCGCTACGCAAGTTCGACGGGCGCGAGTCGCGCGCGCTGGGGCCGGGCGAATTGGCCCAAACCGCGGGCCGGGCCGGACGGCATATGAACGACGGAACTTTTGGCGTCACGGGCGAGGTCGAGGCCCTGGACGAGGAAACGGTCGAGCGCATCGAAAATCACCGCTTCGATTCCCTGCGCCTGCTGCGCTGGCGCAACAGCGATCTCGATTTTTCCTCATTGGCGGCGTTCCAGAAAAGCCTGAAAACGCTCCCATCTTCGCCGGATTTGGTTCGCGCGCGCGAGGCCGACGATGAGTTGGTCCTGGATGCGTTGGCCCGCGATGCGGATATCGCCGCTGCCGCCGGCCATTCCGACGGCGTTCGCCTGCTGTGGGCGGTATGCCAGGTGCCCGATTTTCGTAAAGTGATGAGCGAAGCCCATGCGCGGCTTCTGCGTCGTTTGTTTCTGCATCTCGCCGGCCCAGAGGGTCGTCTGCCCGCCGACTGGGTCGCCGATCAGATCGCCAGACTGGACCGCGCCGAGGGCGACATCGACGCCCTGGTGCAGCGGATCGCCAACATCCGCACCTGGACCTATGTCGCCTATCAGGCGGGCTGGCTGGCCGACTCCGCGCATTGGCAGGACCGTGCCCGCGCGGTCGAAGATCGGTTGTCCGACGCCTTGCACGATCGCCTGACCCAGCGCTTCGTCGACCGACGGACCGCGCTGTTGGTCGCCCGGATGAAAGAGAATCAACCCTTTGTCACCGCGGTCGGCCGGGATGGGCGCGTGATCGTCGAAGGCGAAACCGTGGGCTGGCTGGACGGTTTTCGCTTTACCGCCGACAACGCCTCGGGCGATGTCGCCGACAGGGCGGTGGCGGGTGCGGCGCAGAAGGCGCTTTCAGGCGAAGTTCGCGGCCGTGTTCGCACGCTGGAGGACGACCCCGACAGCGCCTTTTCGTTCGGCGCGGGCGTCGAGATCCTCTGGCGCGGCGCGGTCGTGGCCAAATTGGGGCGCGGTGCGTCCCTTTTGGCGCCGCATGTCGTGCCGATCACGGGCGATCTTCTCGACGGTCCGGCGCGGGAAAGAATCCGCCGCCGGTTGGCCGGATGGATGGAGAAGACGCTTGCGGCCGCCCTTTCGCCCCTGGTCATGGCGCGCGGCGCCGACGTTTCCGGTCCCGCACGGGGAATCGTATTTCAGTTGGCCGAGAGCTTGGGCTCCATGCCCCGTTCGGCCGCCGGCGCGGCAATTGCCGCGCTCGACAAGGCCGCCCGCCATCGGCTCAAGACGCTTGGCGTCGTCATCGGCCGGGAAAGCGTGTTCTTTCCGGCGCTGCTGAAACCGAAAGCAGCGGCGCTGCGGGCGCGGCTGTTCTGGGCGGCGAACGGCGCGGGCGAGATGCCGCCGATCCCCGAACCGGGGCGGACCTGGATCGGCAGGGACGTCGGTGTGCCGGACGCGTTTCTGGAATCGGTTGGGTTTCGCGCGGCGGGGCCGTTGGCTGTCCGACTCGACGTTCTGGAAAGGATCGCCGCCGGCGCGTGGGCGCTGGTCGGCAAGGAGCCGTTCATTCCGCCGCCGGCGCTGCTCAATCCCGCCGGATGCGGCGCGGATGAAATGGCCGCGATTCTAACCGCGATCGGATTCAAGGAAACGACCCGCGACGGACAACGGGCCTTCCGTCCCCGCCGTCGCCGTCTTGCGCGTGTTTCTCCGCCGGGCCGGCATGTTCGGGCGGAAGATTCACCGTTCGCGGTTCTCAAGACCGTTGCCGCCGGACCGACGGGATCGTGAGCGACCCTGGCCGCCGCCTCGATCGGATCTCGGGTTCTGGCTTTCGCAGGAAACCGAGGTCGGGGCGCGGGGCCTTTATCGGGCCATGGGCCAAGCGGTTTTGCCGACGTTGCCGAGGGGGGCAAGGCAGGGTAGTCTTCCCGTCTTCCGTCCGGGGGGCGCTAGGTCGACGGTTGTTCCCGGGAAGGTCGATATAAACCAAGCCAACAGGGAGATACCCATTCCATGAAACGTCGTGACTTTATCAAGAAAGCGGCCCTGACCGGCGTTGCCGGCGCGGCTGTCTCGACGCTGGCCAAGCCGGCGATCGCCCAGAGCATGCCCGAGATCAAGTGGCGTCTGACGTCCAGCTTCCCCAAGAGCCTGGACACCATCTACGGCATCTCCGAAATCGTCGCCAAGCGCGTCGCCGACGCGACCGACGGCAAGTTCCAGATCCGCGTCTTCGCCGGCGGCGAGATCGTTCCGGGCCTGCAGGCGCTGGATGCCGCCCAGGCCGGCACCGTCGAATGCTGCCACACGGCGGCTTATTACTATATCGGCAAGGACCCGACCTTCGCCTTCGACACCGCCCTTCCCTTCGGCTTGAACGCCCGCCAGCAGAACGCCTGGATGTACTTCGGCGGCGGCCTGCAGATGATGCGGGACTTCTTCAAGACCTATAACGTCTACAACATGCCCTGCGGCAACACCGGCGCGCAGATGGGCGGCTGGTTCCGCAAGGAGATCAAGACCGTTGACGACCTGAAGGGCCTCAAGTTCCGCATCGGCGGCTTCGCCGGCCAGGTCATGGCCAGGGTCGGCGTCGTGCCGACCATGCTGGCGGGCGGCGACATCTACCCGGCGCTGGAGAAGGGCACCATCGACGCTGCCGAGTGGGTCGGCCCCTACGACGATGAGAAGCTCGGCTTCAACAAGGTCGCGCCCTTCTATTACTACCCCGGCTGGTGGGAAGGCGGACCGATGCTGTCGATCCTGGTGAACCAGAAGGCGTGGGACTCCCTGCCCAAGTCCTACCAGAACGTCCTCGAAGCCGCGGCGGCCGAGGGCAACATCCTGATGCCCGCCAAGTACGACGCCCAGAACCCGGCGGCGCTGCGCCGGCTGGTTGCGGGCGGAAGCAAGCTGCGCCCGTTCTCGCGCGAGATCATGGAGGCCTGCCTCAAGGCCTCCAATGAACTCTACGCCGAGACCTCGGCCAAGAACGCCAACTTCAAGAAGGTCTATGATTCGTGGGTCAAGTTCCGCGATGAGCAGAACCTGTGGTTCCGCGTGGCCGAGGCCAGCTTCGACGGCTTCATGAACCGTTCCGGCGGCAGCGGCGGCGCGGCGAAGGGCAAGAAAGGCTAGCCTTCGTCCGGTCGGCCAAAACGAACCCCGCGCACCCTTCGGTGCGCGGGGTTTTCGTTTGCGATCGTTCCGGCCTTCTACTGTCCGGGTTTGTTCGACGGGTCTTCCAACTGGCGGCGGAGCAGCGCGTCGGGGTCTTCCTCCTCGCCGGGTGACGTTTCGGATTGATAATCCTGGTCGGGTACGACGATCTCGATGGTGGCCGGATCGACGGTGAGTTTCTTCTGGCTCGACAGGACCATCTCGGGGAAGGCGATCACCAGGCCGATCATGATGATCTGGATGCAGACGAACGGCACCGCGCCCCAGTAGATCTGGCCGGTGGTGACCTTGGCGATCCTCTTGCCAGTGATCTTGTCGATGTAATCGGAAATGGGCGCGACGCTGCGCAGGTAGAACAGCGCGAATCCGAATGGGGGGTGCATGAACGAGGTCTGCATGTTGACGCCCAGCAGCACCCCGAACCAGATCAGGTCGATGCCCAGTTTTTCCGCCACCGGCGCCAGCAGCGGCACGACGATGAAGGCCAGTTCGAAGAAATCGAGGAAGAAGGCGAGCAGGAAAACCATGATGTTGACGACGATCAGGAACCCGAGTTGGCCGCCGGGCAGGCCGGTCAGCAGGTGTTCGACCCACAAATCGCCGTTGACGCCGCGAAAGACCAGGCCGAACACGGTCGCACCGATCAGGATGAACAGGACGAACGCGGAAAGCTTGGCGGTTGTATCCATCGCCTGGCGGGTCAATGTCCAGTTCAACCGGCGCTTGGCATAGGCCATGAGCAGCGCGCCCGCCGCGCCCATGGCGCCGCCCTCGGTCGGCGTGGCGATGCCGAGGAAAATGGTGCCCAGCACCAGGAAGATCAGCGCCAGCGGCGGAACCAGGACGATCACCACCCGCTCAGCCATGCGGCTCAGGATGCCCAGGCGGAAATGGGCGTTGGCCTGCGCGGCTGCGTAACCGAGCAGGACCGCCAGGGTGGTCGACATGATGGCCGCCCGATCGCCATACTTGGCTTCGAAGAGCCGGGCGCCGAAATAAGCGACGACGAACAAAACGGCGAAGATCACGCCAAGCGATGCCAGGCCGCTGGAGCCGTCGTCCTCGCGGATGGTGCGGGCGTCCGGCGGCAGGGCGGGCGCGGCCTTGGGGTTCACGATCGTGACCAATGCGATGTAGCCGGCGTAGAGGGCGGTCAGGACTAGGCCGGGGATGATGGCGCCTTCGTACATGTCGCCGACCGAACGGCCCAACTGGTCGGCCATGATGATCAGAACCAGGCTGGGCGGGATGATCTGGGCCAGCGTTCCCGACGCGGCGATCGTGCCGGTGGCCAGCCTGCGGTCGTAACCGTAGCGCAGCATGATCGGCAGCGAGATCAGGCCCATCGAGATGACCGACGCCGCGACGACGCCGGTGGTCGCGGCCAGCAGGGCGCCGACGAAAATAACGGCATAGGCCAGGCCGCCGCGCACCGGGCCGAACAGCTGGCCGATGGTGTCGAGCAAATCCTCGGCCATGCCGCTGCGTTCCAGGATCAGCCCCATGAAGGTGAAGAACGGAATCGCCAGCAGAGTATCGTTGCGCATGATGCCGAATATGCGCTCGGGCAGCGCCTGGAACAGCGCCGGCGTCAGCAGGCCCAATTCGATGCCGATGAATCCGAACAACAGGCCGTTGGCGGCCAGCGCGAAGGCGACCGGGTAGCCGAGCAGGAGAAAAAAGACCAGCGCCCCGAACATCAGCGGCGCCATGTTGGCGATGATGAATTGCGTCACGGCCGCTTCTCCGTGGTCAGGCCCTCAAGCTCGGCCTTGATGTCCTGTTCGTCGGGCAGATTGCCGTGGGCGCAGAACTTGGCCGCGGGGTCTTCGCATTTTCCCATCAGGAATCCGACGCGTTTCACGATTTCCGAAAATCCCTGCAAGATCAAAAGACCGAAGCCGACCGGCACCAGCAGCTTGACCGGCCAGCGGATCAGTCCGCCGGCGTCGGTGGACATCTCTTGAATCCTGTAGGATTCCATAACCATCGGCCACGACATCCAGAAAATGAGGATCGCCATCGGCAGCAGGAAGAAGATGCCGCCCAGGATATCGACCCAGGTGCGGACGCGGGGCGAGAAGCGCCCGATGACGATGTCGATGCGGATGTGTTCGTTGCGCAGCAGGGTATAGCCCGCGCTCAGCAGGAAGACCGCCGCGAACAGGTACCACTGCAGTTCCAGCCAGGCGTTCGAGCTTGTGTTGAGGCTGTAGCGGATGGTGGCGTTGACGGAACTGACCAGGACGGCGATCAGGATCAGCCAATAGACCGTCTTGCCGATTTGCTCGTTCAGCCAATCGATCAAGCGACTGATATTCAGAAGCACTGCCACGATGGGGATTCCGGCCTGGAGAACGAAGGGGCGGGATTCGTCATTTTCTTCTTGGCGGGCGCGGCGTTCTTGACGCCGGCAACCCGTTAAATATCAGGGTTTTTAGTTGGAGTAAACGGCGGGCCGGTGGCGGCGGTCGGGGAAAATCGGCGAAATCCGGACGGGGAAGGGTTGTAAAGCGAGGGCGGGATATGATAGCTAGACGCGCCTTCGGACCGGTTCAGTGATCCCCTGTCGCCTGCGGTCCCAAGGCGGCCCGCAATTGACAATTCCGCGAATAGCCAAAGAGTCAGATATGACCTACATCGTTACTGAAAACTGCATCAAGTGCAAATACCAGGACTGTGTCGAAGTGTGCCCCGTCGATTGCTTCTATGAAGGGGAAAACTTCCTGGTCATCAATCCCGATGAATGTATCGACTGCGGCGTTTGCGAGCCGGAATGCCCGGCCGAGGCCATCATTCCCGATACCGAAAAGGGCCAGGAAAAGTGGCTTGAGATCAACCGCGACTATTCGACCAAGTGGCCAAATATCACCCGCAAGGGCGAAACGCCCAAGGACGCGGACGACTGGAAGGACAAGCCCGATAAGGCGAAGCTGCTGAGCCCCAACCCCGGCAAGGGCACCTGACCGCCCGCGCGGCCCTCTGTTTACCGGGAATTCGCCATCCCTCGGCCTGTATTTTAAGCCGATTTTGTGATAGAAAGCGCCCCCTCGCGCCGTTTCTGCGCCTTTAAGGCCGGAAAGGCGCCGTCTTGTGAATCGCCAGGAAGATCCCTCCGTGACAGCCAAAAAAAGCAAGTTGCCCGCCAAGCCGATCAAGACCAAAGCGGCCGCCCCGGCGAAATCGAAGACCCAGGTCAAACCAACGGTCAAACCAACGGTCAAATCCACGGCTAAGCCGGCGGTCAAGGCGCCGGTTAAGGTGCTGCCCAAGGTGCCGCCCAAGGCGGCCGTTCCGCTGCCGCCCAAGCCGCCCGCGCGGCCCAAGTCGGAGATCAATTTCAAGGTCGGCGACCATGTCGTTTATCCCACCCACGGGGTCGGCGCGATTCTCCAGCTTCAAACCCAGGAGATTGCCGGGCACAAGCTCGAACTGTTCATCATTTCCTTCGAACGCGATCGCATGACCCTGAAGGTTCCGGTCAACAAGGTGGCGACGTCGGGCCTGCGCAAGCTGAGCTCGCGCAAGATCATGGAAACCGCGATGACCACGCTGAAGGGCCGCGCCCGCATCAAGCGGACCATGTGGAGCCGCCGCGCCCAGGAATACGAGGCCAAGATCAATTCCGGCGATCCCGTCGCGATCGCCGAGGTGGTGCGCGATCTGCACCGCAACGTCGGCCAGCCGGACCAGTCGTTCAGCGAACGGCAAATCTACGAGGCGGCCCGCGACCGTCTGGCCGCGGAGCTGGCCGCCGTCGACCGTGTCGACATGGAAGCGGCGATCAAGAAACTGGAAAACGTGCTCGGGGCCGCCTAGGGCCTTTCGGCAGTGTCTCAGTCCGCCCTCATGCTTCGACAAGCTCATGCTTCGACAAGCTCAGCATGAGGGCCTTTGTTTAAGCCTCACCCTGAGCCCGTCGAAGGGGGAGGCGGTCAAATCGAGATATGACCGGCCTTTCACCGGCTGGAGTCTTCGGTTTGAGGCGTGACAGGGGTGAAAACCCCGTCGTCGCCGAGCTGCATCAGCACGCCCGAACGGATGTCGAAATAGGCCCCCCGCACCCGCAGGGTTTTGGCGGCGACGGCATCCTTGATCCAGGGAAAGGACATCAGGTTGGCGACGGACAGGCGGACCGTTTCCAGCTCGCATGCATGCTGGCGCTCGGCCGGAGGCACGTCGGCGACGCGGTGCTTGGCCCCGGCCGCGATCGTCATCCAAGGGGCGACGAAATCGGGGGTTTCCTCGGGCGCGCCGTCCAGCAGGGCGCGTACGCCGCCGCACATGGCGTGGCCCATGACGACGACATCCTCGACCTTAAGCGCCTTGACGCCGAACTCGAGCGCGGCGCTGGTGCCGTGATAAGCCGAATCCGGATTGTAGGGCGGCACCAGGTTGGCGACGTTGCGCACGGTGAACAGCTCGCCCGGCGCGGCGTTGAAGATCATCTGCGGATCGGCGCGGGAGTCCGAACAGGCGACGATCATCGCTCGCGGGCGTTGCCCGTGGCGGGCCAGCGCCTCGAAGCGGTCCCTCTCGCGCGCCCA
>Ga0194120_10009935_pt1 | contig 11917 bp, 8 predicted proteins | sample TA2MahCa65mmetaG_FD_148642 | JGI IMG/M metagenome (GOLD analysis project Ga0194120, IMG submission 148642) | Freshwater microbial communities from Lake Tanganyika, Tanzania - TA2015019 Mahale Deep Cast 65m | ecosystem: Environmental > Aquatic > Freshwater > Lake | place: Tanzania: Lake... | reverse complement strand
TGCTTGCGGATGGCACCGGTCGAAGCCATGCGCAGGTCGGTGTCGATATTGACCTTGCGCACGCCGTTCTTGATGCCCTCGACGATCTCTTCAACCGGCACGCCATAGGTCTGACCCATGTCACCGCCATAGCTGTTGATGACGGCGAGCCAGTCTTCCGGCACCGAGGAGGAACCGTGCATGACCAGGTGAACGCTGGGGATGCGCTCGTGGATTTCCTTGATGCGGTCGATCCGCAGCACGGCGCCGGTGGGCTTCGAGGTGAACTTGTAAGCGCCGTGGCTGGTGCCGATGGCGATGGCCAGCGCGTCCACCTGGGTCTTGGCCACAAAGTCGGCGGCCTCGTTCGGGTCGGTCAGGAGGGCCGAATGATCCAGCACGCCTTCGGCGCCGTGACCATCTTCTTCGCCCATCTTGCCGGTTTCCAGGGAACCCAGGCAGCCCAGCTCGCCCTCAACCGACACGCCGCAGGCGTGAGCCAGTTCGGCCACATGACGGGTGGTGTTGACATTGTATTCGTAGGAAGACGGGGTCTTGCCGTCGGCCATCAGGGAGCCGTCCATCATCACGGAAGAGAAGCCGGACTGGATGGAGCGGAAGCAGACATCGGGGCTGGCGCCGTGGTCCTGGTGCATACAGACCGGGATGTGCGGGTACTGTTCCAACGCGGCCAGAATCAGGTGCCGCAGGAAGGGCTCGCCCGCGTAGGAGCGCGCACCGGCGGAGCCTTGCAGAATGACCGGGCTGTTGGTCCGGTCGGCGGCCTCCATGATGGCCTGGACTTGTTCCATGTTGTTGACATTGAATGCCGGCAGGCCGTAACCGTGCTCGGCGGCGTGATCAAGGAGTTGACGCAAGGAGATAAGGGCCATTTTTTCGTTCCTGTAAAAAGTCTCTGTTAAAAATCAGGCTTTGCGGTTTTCGCCAACGCGCACGATCTTCATCGTGTTGGTACCACCCGGCTTGCCAATCGGTTCACCAATGGTGAGCAGAATAAGGTCACCGTTGCGCACCGCTCCGCGGCGGCGCAATTCGTCCTCTGCCTCCGCCAACAACTGATCCCGGTCATTGCTGGTGGGGCGGAAATTGATCGGATAGACGCCGCGGAAGAGGGTGACCTTGCGCCGCGTCTCAACCTCCGGGGTCAAGGCAAAGATCGGCACCTTGGTCGACAGACGGCTCATCCACAGCGCGGTCGAGCCGGACTGGGTCATGGCGGCAATCGCCTTGACATTCAGGTGCAGCGAGGTAAAGGCGGCCGACATGGCGATCGCCTCTTCGGCCCGCAACAGGCCACGATCCATCATGCCGTGGCCGATACCGGGATCCATCTCTTTTTCAGCCTCGCTACAGACGCGGCTCATGGCTGAAATCGCCTCAATCGGGAATTGCCCGGCGGCGGTCTCTGCCGACAACATCACGGCATCGGTGCCATCCAGCACGGCGTTGGCCACATCGGACACCTCGGCACGCGTCGGAATCGGGCTGCTGATCATGGATTCCATCATCTGCGTGGCCGTGATCACCAGTTTGTTATGCTCACGCGCCGCGCGAATCATGCGTTTTTGTAGGGCCGGAACGGCGGCATCGCCGACTTCCACGCCCAGATCGCCGCGCGCCACCATGATGGCATCTGAGGCACCAATGATTTCCTCGAGGTTGGCAATGGCCTCGGTGCGCTCAATCTTGGCCACGATCCAGGCCTTGCCGCCGGCCTCTGTGATCAGTTGCCGCGCGAGCTGCACATCGGCAGCATCCTTGGGAAAAGAGATCGCAATAAAATCGGCCTTGAGCTTGGCGGCCGTAATGATGTCTTCGCGATCCTTGTCGGTCAGCGCGGCGGCAGACAGGCCTCCGCCCTTGCGGTTGATGCCCTTGTTGTTGGACAGGACGCCGCCCTGAACCACCTTGCAGTGAATCTGGCTGCCCTCGACCGACTCCACCCACATCTCGATACGGCCGTCATCCAGCAACAAGGTGGCGCCACGGGCGACATCGTGTACCAGTTCGGGATAGTCCAGACCGACTCGGGTTTGATCGCCCAGGCTGCACGCCGCGTCCAGAATGAAGGCATCACCGGACTTCAGGCTGATCTTGCCGTCCTTGAATTTTCCGACCCGGATCTTGGGACCTTGCATATCGGCCAAAACACCCACGGCGCGGCCGCGCGTACGGGCGATAGAACGCACCAGTTCAGCGCGCTCAATATGCTCCTCGGGCGTGCCATGCGAAAAATTCAGGCGTACGACATCCACGCCTGCCGCAATGGCCGCGTCCAACATCTTGGGGTCCGAGCAGGACGGCCCCAAAGTGGCAACAATTTTGGTTCTACGCAACATAAGCTTGAAGAGGACACGCCCGCATAGGCGGCTTGTCCCTTCGTTCCCCCTCTCTCAGAGGCACCCTTATTGGGCGCGGGATTCCAGCATGGCCACGGCGGGCAGTACCTTGCCTTCGAGGTACTCGAGGAAGGCGCCACCGGCGGTAGAGATATACGACACCTTGTCGTAAATATCGTATTTCTGAATCGCGGCAATCGTGTCGCCGCCGCCGGCCAGGCTAAAGCCCGGCGCATTGGCAATGGCCATGGAGACCGTCTTGGTGCCTTCGCCGAACTGGTCGAATTCGAACACGCCAACCGGGCCGTTCCAGACGATGGTGCCGGCCTTGGCGATGATGTCGGCCAGTTCTTGCGCCGATTTCGGGCCAATGTCGAAGATCATGTCGTCGTCAGCCACCTCGTCGGCGGTCTTGAGTACCGCCGGCTCGTTGGCATCAAACTGCTTGCCGCAGACCACATCAACAGCGATTGGGATCGAGGCGCCGCGGGCCGCCATCTTTTCGATCAGGGCCTTGGCCGTCGGGATCAGGTCGTGCTCACACAGCGACTTGCCAACATTTTTGCCCATGGCGGCGAGGAAGGTGTTGGCAATGCCGCCGCCAACAACCAGTTGATCAACCTTGTCGGCCAGGGACTCGAGCACGGTCAGCTTGGTGGAGACCTTGGAACCGCCCACAATGGCAACCATCGGGCGAGCGGGGGCAGCCAGGGCCTTTTGCAGGGCGTCGAGTTCTTCGGTCAGCAGGATGCCGGCAACTGCGGTCGGGGCAAACACGCCCACGCCGACGGTGGAGGCCTCGGCGCGGTGCGCGGTGCCAAAGGCGTCCATCACGAACACATCGCAAAGAGCCGCGTATTTCTTGGCCGTCTCTTCGACATTCTTCTTTTCGCCCTTGTTGACGCGGCAGTTTTCGAGCACGACGAGTTCGCCGTCGGCCACCTCAAAACCCCCTTCGGTCCAGTCGCGGATCAGGCGAATGTTCTTGCCCAGGCGCACGGCGATGTTGTCGACCACCGGCTTCAGGGAATCTTCTTCCTTGAACTCACCCTCGGTCGGGCGGCCCAGGTGCGAGGTCACCATGACCTTGGCGCCGGCATTAATGCAATGCTCAATGGTGCGCATGGAGGCGGTGATCCGCGCATCCGAGGTCACCTTGCCGTCCTTGACGGGGACATTGAGGTCGGCGCGAATCAAGACCCGCTTGCCGGCCAGAGGGATATCAGTCACACGAATAAAAGACATACGAATTCCTCGGTTAAATGTTCTAAATCAGGGTTCTAAGAAGCTTACAAGACAAGTTCAAGGTCAGTGGTAAGGCTTGATGAAACTCAAGCCTTACGGCTTACCCGACAAGATACGGGAAGATTCCCGCGTCTTGTCACACGAGTATTGCCGCCGGATTACTTGGAGACGTGCTCCACCAGACGCAGCATGTTGCAGGTGTAGCCGTACTCGTTGTCGTACCAGGCCACGACCTTGACGAAGGTGCCGTCCAGGGCGATGCCGGCCTCGGCATCAAAGGTGGAGGGAGCGGAGTTGCCCACGAAGTCGGTGGAAACCACCTTCTCGTCGGTGTAACCCAGCACGCCCTTCATGGCGCCTTCGGAGGCGGCCTTCATGGCCTTGCAGATGTCAGCGTAGGCGGCTTCCTTGTTCAGCTCGACGGTCAGGTCAACCACGGAGACATCGGAGGTCGGAACGCGGAAGGCCATGCCGGTGAGCTTCTTGTTCAGCTCGGGCAGAACCACGCCCACGGCCTTGGCGGCACCGGTGGAGGAGGGGATGATGTTTTCCAGGATGCCGCGGCCGCCGCGCCAGTCTTTCTTGGACGGGCCGTCAACGGTCTTCTGGGTAGCGGTGGCGGCGTGCACGGTGGTCATCAGGCCACGCTTGATGCCCCAGTTGTCGTTCAGCACCTTGGCCACCGGGGCCAGGCAGTTGGTGGTGCAGGAAGCCGCCGAAACGATGGCCTGACCAGCGTAGGTGCTGTGGTTCACGCCGTACACGAACATCGGGGTGGAATCCTTGGCCGGAGCGGACTGGACAACCTTCTTGGCGCCGGCGGTGATGTGGGCCTGGCAGGACTCGGTGGTCAGGAAGAAGCCGGTGCAGTCGATGACCAGATCGGCGCCCACTTCGTTCCACTTCAGGTTGGCGGGCTCCTTCTCGGCGGTCAGGCGGATGGTCTTGCCGTTCACCTTCAGGTTGCTGCCGTCCACCGACACATCGCCATTGAAACGGCCATGCACGGAGTCGTACTTCAACATATAGGCCAGGTAATCCGGTTCCAGCAGATCGTTGATGGCGACCACTTCGATGCCCGGGAAGTCCTTGGCGATGGCACGGAAGGCCATGCGGCCGATGCGGCCGAAGCCGTTGATACCTACTTTAATCGTCATGCTTATTCTCCAGATAAATTTCTATACAACGGCCCAAACTCAGGCCAGAACCTTTTTAACCGTGGCCACAACATTCTCCGTCGTGAAGCCAAACTCCTTAAACAGCAACGGGGCCGGGGCCGATTCGCCGAAGCGATCCATGCCGATGACGGCGCCACGCAGGCCGACATACTTCCACCAGGCATCGGTCACACCGGCCTCGATGGCCACCTTGTGCACGCCCGGCATCAGAACGCTGTCCTTGTAGGCCTTGTCCTGGCGATCAAAGGTGTTGGTACACGGCATGGAGACCACGCGGGCCGCAATACCGTCGGCGGCCAGGGCCTTTTGGGCGCTCACGGCCAGCTCCACCTCGGAACCGGTAGCGATCAACACCACCTGGGCATTGGCCGCATCGGACAGCACATAGCCACCCTTGGCGATATCCGCGATCTGTGCCTCGGAACGCGCCATAAAGGGCAGGTTCTGGCGGCTCAGGATCAGGCTGGTCGGGCCATCCATCTTCTCGCAACCGGATTGCCATGCCACCAGGGTCTCCACGGTGTCGCACGGACGCCAGACGGACATGTTCGGGATCATGCGCAGCGTAGCGGTCTGCTCGACCGGCTGGTGGGTCGGGCCGTCTTCGCCCAGACCGATGGAGTCGTGGGTGAAGACATAAACCACGCGCTGCTTCATCAGGGCCGACATACGCAGGGCGTTGCGGGCATATTCCGAGAACATCAGGAAGGTGCCGCCGAAGGGCAGCAGGCCGCCGTGCAGGGCCATACCGTTCATGATGTGCGCCATGCCGAACTCACGCACGCCGTAGGAGATGTAGTTGGCCTGGGCGTGACGGTGGATGGGCTGGCAATTCGGCCAGTTGGTCAGGTTGGAGCCGGTCAGGTCAGCAGAACCGCCGACGCGCTCGGGCAGCGTGGAGACCAGGCGCTCGATGGCCAGTTGCGAAGCCTTGCGGGTGGCCACGGTTTCGGCCTTTTCCAGCGTGGTCTTCATGGCCGCGGCGACGCGCTCGCTCCAGTCGACCGGCAGCTCGTTGTTCGTGCGGCGCTCGAACTCGGCGGCCTCTTCCGGATAAGCCTTGGCGTATTCGGCGAACTTGTTGTCCCAGAGCTTTTCCAGGCCCTCGCCCTTGATCTTGCAATTCCAGCCTTCGTACACATCGGTCGGAACTTCAAACGGGGCGTGCGACCAGCCAATGGTCTCGCGCACCAGGGCGATTTCCTTGTCGCCCAGCGGAGCGCCGTGGCAATCATGGCCGCCTTGCTTGTTCGGCGAGCCCTTACCGATGATGGTCTTGCACTGAATCAGCGTCGGCTTGTCGGTGACCATCTTGGCTTCCTGCACGGCGGCCTCGATAGCGACGGCATTGTGACCGTCCACATTGCGCACCACATGCCAGCCATAGGCCTCGAAACGGCCGCAGACATCTTCAGTGAACCAGCCTTCCGTGTGGCCATCAATGGAGATACCGTTGTCGTCCCAGCAAGCAATCAGCTTGCCCAGGCCCCAGGTGCCAGCCAGCGCACAGGCCTCGTGGGAGATGCCTTCCATCATGCAACCGTCGCCCATGAACACATAGGTGTGATGGTTGACGATCTCATGGCCGGGCTTGTTGAACTCGGCGGCCAGCAGCTTCTCAGCCAGCGCAAAACCGACGGCGTTGGTGATGCCTTGACCCAGCGGACCGGTGGTAGTTTCCACGCCAGCGGTGTAACCGTATTCCGGATGGCCCGGGGTGCGGGAGTGCAACTGCCGGAAATTCTTGATGTCATCCATCGTGACATCGTAGCCCGTCAGGTGCAGCAAGGAATAAATCAGCATGGAACCATGGCCATTGGACAGCACGAAGCGGTCACGATCAGCCCACTTGGGGTTGGCCGGGTTATGACGCATATGGTGGTTCCAAACCACTTCGGCGATCTCCGCCATACCCATGGGAGCGCCCGGATGTCCGGATTTGGCCTTTTCCACTGCGTCCATCGAGAGGGCGCGAATGGCGTTGGCAAGATCAGCACGTGTTGCCATGTCTTTGATTCCTATTGAGAAAAATCATATAAACCGCCCGATTTAAGACTCGGGGCGGACAAGCTCGCCCGATTATCTATGAGCAGTGGGGATTCGGGCAAGGCACGATTCTCGATAAAACCACGCCTTAATGCTGCTTATTTCTTTAATATCAAAGTGTTACGCAAGATGGCCGGGGTTTGGCGGCGAGGCCTAAAATCTTTTTATCACTCCCCGCTGCGGGTTTATCCACCCGGCGCGGATCGCATCCATCCCCGCAATTGCTCCTGCAACGAGGGCGTCAGGCAGGCCTGTACGGAACAGGTCCAGGGAGACCCCTGCCAGAACGAAGATCCCTGCAGCGTCTCGGCCTGGCCACCCGCCTCCGTCAAGATCAGCCAGCCTGCCGAGTAATCCCAGACCTTCTGCCCGCCATGCAGATAAAAGTGCAGGCGACCGGCAGCGAGATAACACCAATCCAGCGCACTGGCCCCCAGATTGCGCTGGGAGGCATACGGTGGATTCGCCACCAAGCGCACGGCAAGGTCTCGCGACAGGCGCTTGAAGTCGATACCGCCCACACACCGGCTCAACTCCGACGGCGGCGGGCGGAGCGGCAGGGCCACCCCGTTCAGGGTCGCACCCCCGCCCGCCCAGGCGGCAAACACTTCGTCGGCCGCAGGATCATAGACCACCCCAAGCACGGGGCGACCGGCCCGAATCAAGGCCACAGAAATGGCAAAGAAGGGCAGGCCGCTCACAAAATTGGTGGTGCCATCAATGGGATCGACGCACCATAACCCCGTCTCGCTGGCCGCTTCCCAGGTCGCCCGCTGTTCCGCCTCGGTCTGTTCCTCGGCCAACACGGGCACCGCGGCAATCGCCTGCAACCGGTTGATCAGTGCGTGCTGCGCCGCCAGATCAGCCTCGGTAAACACGCTGCCATCCTGTTTGTGCGAATGCGCCACCTTCAGGTAGCGCGGCATGATCTCCTCACGCCCGACACTGCGAACGGCCGCGCTGAGGGCAGCGCTAAGGTCGGCGAGGGAGGTTTCCATGCCTTTCATTGCCGAGCCACTAACCCGGCTCGCCCTTCCACTTGATCGAGCAACCCATGCTGGGGATTTGTTCACGCGGTCCATGGCCGGTCTCGGCCACCTGCCGCATGGCCTCAAACAGATCGCGGCGGGCACCGGCTACCGGCTCCTTGCGTGACTCATCGAGGCGACCGCGATATTGCAGTTGTAGATCGGCATTGAAACCAAAAAAGTCCGGCGTGCACACCGCGCCGTAGGTCTTGGCCACCGCCTGGCTTTCGTCCCACACATAGGGGAAAGGATAGGCATGCTCGGCCGCCACGGCCTGCATATTGGCAAACGAATCCTCGGGATACTCGGCCGGATCGTTGGCCATGATGGCAATCACGCCCACGCCCAGCGCCTGCAAATCGCGCGCGTCCCGCACCAGACGGTCACGAATCGACTTCACATACGGACAGTGATTGCAGATAAACATCACCAGCAAACCCTTGGGGCCGGCGGCTGATTTGAGGTCATACACCTTGCCGTCAACGCCGGGCAAAGCAAAATCGGGGGCCGGCCAGCCGAAATCGCAAACCGGAGTTTCCATGCGCACCATAGATCCATTCTCCAAACAATAATAGCGACGAATGATAGCATCGCGTCTCATGGCTATTCCGCGCTTTTACTGTCCCGGCCCGTGGTCTGCGGATCACCCGGTCGAACTGCCCGAGACCGTCGTGCGTCACGCAACCAGCGCCCTCCGTCTGCGTGAGGGCGATGCCCTGATCCTGTTTGACGGCCAAGGGCATGAATATCCGGGCATTCTGCAGCGCGAGGGAAAACGCCTCTTTGCCCTCCTGGGCCCCGGCACCTCGCCGCCACGCGAATCGCCCCTGGCCATCACCCTGGTGCAAGGCATCTCCAGCGGCGACCGCATGGACTACACCCTGCAAAAGGCGGTCGAACTGGGGGTGAATGAAATTATCCCCGTGTTCATGAAACGCTCCGTGGTCCGGCTTTCCGACGAACGCCTGGCGCGCCGCCACGCGCACTGGCAGGCCATCGTGGTGGCCGCCTGCGAGCAATGTGGCCGCAACCATCTGCCCACCGTCGCTGCGCCGTGCGATTTTGACCGTTGGCTCGAGGCCCGTTCCGACCGTCTCATGCTCCTGCTCGATCCGGAAGCGCCCAACAGCCTGCGCACGCTCACCCACCCCACCGGGCCCGTCTGCCTGCTCGCCGGCCCCGAGGGCGGTTTTGACCCTCTCGAACACCGTGCGGCCATGGCCTGTGGCGCAACCGGCATCCGCCTGGGGCCCCGTGTGTTGCGTACCGAGACGGCCGCCGTCGCGGCCCTGGCCGCCATGCAAGTGTTATGGGGCGATTTCTGAACGATTTGTGCATAATGCGAACATGAACGCCCAGATCTCCGAAACCGCCGCCTTCGTCGAATGGTTCCGCGCCGCCGCGCCCTATATTCACGCCTTTCGCGGCAAGACCTTCGTCATTGCCTTTGGCGGCGACACCCTGCTCCGCGAAGACTTTGTTGACCTGATTCATGATGTCAATCTGCTCAACGCCCTGGGCGTACGGCTCGTCCTGGTCCATGGCGTCCGGCCGCAGGTTGAGGCCCGGCTGGCCCAGCGCGGCCTCTCGGCACGCTATGTGAAGGGCCTGCGCGTCACCGACAGCGAGGCTCTGGCATGTGTCAAGGAGGCCGTCGGCGCGGTGCGCGTAGAGATCGAGACCCTGCTCTCGTTGGGACTGCCCAACACCCCCATGGCCGGCGCCGAGATCCGGGTCGCCTCGGGAAACTATGTGATCGCCCAACCGGCCGGCGTCGTCGGGGGGGTCGATACGCAGTTCACCGGCCAGGTGCGCAAGGTCAATAACGGCGCCATCCGTGAGCGCGTCTCGGACGGCGACATCGTCCTGCTCTCGCCGCTCGGCTATTCACCGACGGGCGAGGTGTTCAACCTGACGCTCGAAGAGGTCGCCACCGCGACCGCGGTCGCCATCGGCGCCGACAAGCTGATCTTCATCCTCGACCACGGCGACACGGTCAATGCCGATGGCGACCGCATTGATCAGCTCACCGCGGCCGAGGCGCAAAAAATGGCCCGGAGCCTGCCCGATGGCGATATGAAACTCTATCTGCCGCACGCCGCCCGCGCCTGCAAGGCGGGTGTCGCCCGCGTGCATCTGGTCAGCGCCGATGCCGAAGGCGCGCTCCTCGTTGAACTGTTCACCCACGGGGGCGTCGGGACCATGGTCACCCGCGAGTCCGTGGACATCCTGCGCCCGGCCAATATTGACGATGTCGGCGGCATTCTCCAGCTCATAGAACCGCTGGAGGCCGACGGCACGCTGGTTCGGCGCGAGCGCGAGCGCCTGGAGCAGGAGATCGGCCAGTTCATCGTCAATGAATTCGACGGCCGCATCGTCGGCTGTGTCGCGCTCTATCCGTTTACCGATGCCCAGTCCGGCGAGATGGCCTGCCTGGCCGTTGACCCCGATTTCCGCGATGGCGGCCGGGGGGCGGCCCTGCTGGACAGCGCGGTGACGCAGGCCAAAAAGAACGGCCTCAAGCACCTCTTCGTCCTCACCACCCGGACCACGCACTGGTTCATTGAACACGGCTTCACCCTCGCCAGCCCGGATGACCTGCCCTCCATACGCAAGGAGATGTACAACTGGCAACGGCGCTCCAAGGTGCTGGTGAAGGCGCTTAGCTGAACCTCACCCGCCCGGTTCTCCCGTTTCCTGGCTGAACAACGATCCGCTTTGCCGTTCCCGTTTGCGGGTTTCACGGCAGAGCCGGACTCGGTGCCATGCCGCAATGTACAATGCGCGCCTTCCGCGCGCTGTGCGTAACGCCTCCGCGCTAACGCCTTATTGGAATTCCCATGCTTACCGTTTCCAACCTCACCATGCAGTTCGGGGCCAAGCCCCTGTTCGAGAATGTCAACATCAAGTTCGGCAATGGCAATCGCTATGGCCTGATCGGCGCCAACGGCTGTGGCAAGTCGACCTTCATGAAGATCCTGGCCGGCATCCAGGAGCCCTCCGCCGGCAATGTCAGCCTCGATCCCGGCGAGCGGATGGCCTTCCTGCGCCAGGACCAGTTCGCCTTTGAGGATGTCCGCGTGCTCGATGTGGTTCTGCAGGGTCACGCCGAGATGTGGGCCCTCATGCAGGAAAAAGACGCGATCTACATGAATCCGGAGGCGAGCGAGGCGGACTATATGCACGCCGCCGAGCTGGAAACGCGCTTTGGCGAGATGGGCGGCTACGATGCCGAGGCGCGCGCCGGCGAATTATTGCTGGGCCTCGACATTCCCACCGAGAAACACAACGGCCTGATGCGCGAGGTTGCGCCGGGCTGGAAACTGCGCGTATTGCTGGCGCAGGTCCTGTTCGCGGACCCGGACATTCTGTTGCTCGACGAACCGACCAACAACCTCGATATCAACTCCATCCGCTGGCTGGAAGATGTGATCAATGCGCGCAACTCGACCATGATCATCATCTCGCACGACCGGCATTTTCTGAATCAGGTTTGCACCCATATGGCCGACCTCGATTACGCCACGCTCAAGGTCTATCCAGGCAACTATGACGACTTCATGGAGGCGGCCACCCTGGCGCGTGAACGCCAGAGCGCGGCGAACGCACGGGCCAAGGACAAGATCGCCGACCTGCAGAACTTTGTGCGCCGCTTTTCAGCCAATGCCTCCAAGGCCAAGCAGGCCACCAGCCGCCTGAAACTGATCGAAAAGATCAAGCCGGAAGACATGAAGCCGTCCTCGCGCCAGTATCCGTGGATCCGTTTCGACTACGACGAAAAAGACAAACTGCACCGTCTGGCCTGTGAGATCGAGGCCCTGCGCTTTGGCTACGACCCGGCCCAGCCCGTCATCCAGAAACTCAACATGCACATCGCGGCCGGTGATCGCGTGGCCATCATCGGTGAAAACGGCGTGGGCAAAACCACGCTGTTACGCCTGTTGGCCGGCGAATTGACGCCGCAGGGCGGCCAGATCAAATGGGCCGAGAAGGCCAAGACCGGACACTTTCCCCAAGACCACTCGGCAGACTTTGCCGCCGACCAGAATCTGACCGACTGGATTAGCGAATGGGTGCGGGC
>Ga0194120_10009931_pt1 | contig 11924 bp, 13 predicted proteins | sample TA2MahCa65mmetaG_FD_148642 | JGI IMG/M metagenome (GOLD analysis project Ga0194120, IMG submission 148642) | Freshwater microbial communities from Lake Tanganyika, Tanzania - TA2015019 Mahale Deep Cast 65m | ecosystem: Environmental > Aquatic > Freshwater > Lake | place: Tanzania: Lake... | reverse complement strand
GGCGCTCGCAAAGCGCATGGCGAACGCCGTCCCATCGAACGAGCATCTTGCTCAAACCGCGAAAGCCGCATAGCATTCAGGCCAGCAACGCCGATTTCCGCTTTTCAACATCAAGCGGGACATCCCCTGGGACGCGTCGGCCTTTCAAAAAGTAAACGCAAAGATGGGCGCGCGCGTTCCACGAAACTTGTGCAAAGCAAGAAAATTTATTGGCAAATCGCATAACCATAACAAGCGTCGGAAGGATTAGCTTTGGCTGACGACGCGAGGTAAGCGCCGGCGCCGGCGAATTCCATCAACAGAACGCAAACCACCAGGCCCAGCCAGCCCATGCTTGTCGTCGGACGCATCATGATTTCCCCTCCTCCGTCGCCCGCGCCCTGCGAGCATGACGACTTTAGGAGCGGCGCCGACCTAACGCAGTGCGACGGCGCACATGTTCGCGCGCATGGTGGCGACCAGGTGTCTTACCAAGCTCGCGTTTGGCTGCGGCTGTGCGTCGAGGGGCGCCGCCGAGCAAAAACAGCGGGTCATCAAAATGGATGACGCCCTCTCGCGATGCGCGGAGGGCGTCAACCGAAGTCTGTATTCGGTAAGGACTTAGAGCACGGTGACTTTTGTGCCGACCTTCACGCGCTGGTAAAGATCGATCGCGTCGATGTCGCGCATGCGGATGCAGCCGGAGGAAACGGCCTGTCCGATCTTGTCCGGCTCATTGGTGCCGTGGATGCGATACAGCGTGTCCTTGCCGTTCTGATAGAGGTAGAGCGCGCGGGAGCCGAGCGGATTGTCGGGACCGCCAGGCAGGCCGCCGGCGTCCGCCGTCGGCTGAAGATGCGGCCAGCGCTCGAGCATGTCTTTCGGCGGAATCCACCGCGGCCATTCCTGCATGGCGCCGACATAGGCCCGTCCGGTAAACGCCATCGCGTCCTGGCCGGTGGCGACGCCGTAGCGCACCGCCTTGCTGCCCGGCAAGACATAGTAAAGGAACTTCGAGCGATTATCGACGATGATCGAGCCGACGGGCTCGTTCGTCTTGTAATCGACGAGGTAGCGTTCGAATTGCGAACTCACCGAGGCCTTCGGGGCGAGCGCCATGAATTCGGCGTCGCGGCCGCTCAACCTCGGATCTGGAATGGCCGTTCCGCCGTTGCATCCTGCGAGCAAGACGGCGACTAGCGCTGACGCCGTCACATATCTGAAATTCATTTGGGGCACTCCTTTCCCGCCGCAAAGTGTCGTTACGATTTTCTTATCATGAACTTTGGCGCTGGGATCACGTCTTCGGAATTATTCCCTTACTGTTGCGCCGGCGCCACGCGAGCCGGGGCGAGGCGTCGCTTGAGCTCTACCGTCTCTTTTTCATGGACAGAAAGCCAAGGAAGGCCGAAAACTCATGTTTCGATTGGCATAGCGTCGCCCGCGCGGAGTGCGTCGCAGCATTGAAAACCCTTTTCGTCACCCATGAGAGCGGTCTCCGTCATGAGATGGGACCCGGCCACCCCGAGCGGCCCGAACGGCTGCGCGCTATCGAGCGCGGCCTGGAAGAGGCGCGATTCGCCCTCCTGGCGCGGCTGAGCGCGCCCAGGGCCGAATCGGAGGCGCTGCGCCGCGTTCACCCGCCATCCTATCTCGTCGCCCTCGAACAGGCCGCGCCGCGGGAAGGCTATTCGGCGCTCGACAGCGACACGCTGATGTGTCCGGACACGATCGAGGCGATCTGGCGCGCCGCCGGCGGGGCCGTCGCCGCTGTCGACGAGGTGATGGCGGGACGCGCCGACAACGCCTTCGTCGCCGCCCGCCCGCCCGGCCACCATGCCGGCGCGCATAATCCGATGGGGTTCTGCTTTATCAACAATGTCGCTGTCGCCGCGCGCCACGCCCAGGCGGCGCATGGCGCGGAACGGGTCGCGATCGTCGATTTCGACGTGCATCACGGCAATGGCACGCAAGAGATTTTCTGGGCCGATGAGACGGCGCTGTTCTGCTCCACGCATCAGGCGCCCTTCTATCCGGGCACCGGCGGGCGCAATGAGACGGGCGCCCATGACAATATCGTCAACGCGCCGCTCTTCGCCGGGTCGACCGGCGACGCTTTTCGAGAGGCGCTCGACGATCGAATCCTGCCGCGACTGCGGGCGTTCGCGCCCGATCTTATTCTTATTTCAGCAGGTTTCGACGCTCATGAGCGCGATCCGCTCGGCGGCCTGCGGCTGCGCGAGGCCGATTTCGGCGACGCGACCAAGCGGCTGATGGAGATCGCCGACAAGCGCTGCGGCGGCCGAATCGTCTCGATGCTGGAAGGCGGCTATGACGTCGACGCCCTCAGCCGCTGCGTCAGCGCCCATGTGCTGGCGCTGATGGGCGGCTAAGAGCTGCGGCCCGTGCTGCGCACGCAACAACTCAGCCCTGGCGGGCCTTGTAGCGGCGCTGCACCTTGTTGATGATGTAGACGCGGCCCTTGCGGCGCACGATCTGGTTGGCGCGGTGGCGCGAACGCAGAGATTTCAAAGAGTTGCGGATTTTCATCGGTCTTGTCCCGGCAATGGTGAACTGGCCGGGATACGCCCAGCGCTTCGTTGGCCCCGCCTATGCCCTATTTCGCGCCGGCGATCAAGCCGTCCGCCCGTTAAGCGCTCAAAAGCGCGCATTGACGAAGACCCGCAGATTCGCCCCCGGCAGCAGCACTTCATCCTTCCTGAAGGAGACGCTGTTGCGGATGTCTTCGTTGAGGAGATTGTCGCCGACGAGACCCAGCCTCAGCTCGCGGCTCAGCGGATCGCCCGGATCGAACAGCATGCGATAGCTGAGTTCGGCCCGCAGCAGATTATAGCCCTTCGTCGGCGTTTCATTGGTCAGGTCGATGTCGCGCTGGGCGAAAGCGTGCAGGAGGTTGATGCGCGCCAGCCAGTTCATATCGCGCCAGAACAGGCCGCCGCCGAGCCGGACCGGCGGGATACGCGGGACATTTCCGCCGCCCACGAAGGTCGCGCGCACGACATCGAACTGGTGCTCCACCCCGAAAACGCCGCCCGCCAGCGGCGCGAAGTCGAGCTGGGTTTGAAACTCGCCGCCCCGGAAGACCGCATTGCGCTGCGAATAGATCGCCTCGCGCAGATCGCCCTCGCCGTCGAAGGCGCAGCTCGCAATGTCGCCCTCGCAGACAGCGCCGGTGAGATTTCGGAAGATAAAGCCGTCAAAGCGCGTGAGGTAGGCCGTCGCCTCGAAGCGGAAGGGGCCGAGCGGGCGGCGCAGGCCGATTTCGATGGTTTTCGCCCCTTCGATTCCGAGATTGGGATTGCCGATGTCGAAGGTTCCCGTCGCTTCATGGACGCCGCGCGAGAAGAGTTCGGGGGCGCGCGGCGCGCGTTCGACATATTGGGCGGTCAGGCTGGCGACGACGCCTTCCGGCAGATCCTGCAGAAAGCCGAAGGCGGCGCTTTTGGGCGTGAAATTGCGCACGCGGGGGAGTTGCGCGCCCGGCTCGACCAGGAATTCTGGCGCTTCGCCGGTGATCAGGAGGTCGGGAAAGGCGCCGGAGACGGTCGCATGTTCGATACGTCCGGCAAGCTGCATCTTCGATGTTTCGGACAGCTTGAATTCATTGAACCAATAGCCGGCGACGCTGCGCGTCCGGTTGGGGTCGAAGAGTCCGCCCTCGCGGCCGGGCGCGGTCAGGATCTGATGCATGCCCTGAACGCCGAAGGCGCTGGTCAGAGTCGCGAAGGAGAGGTCAATGGGACGAAGCTGCGTTTCAACGCGCGCCTCGAGATCCTTGTTGGTGAAAGTCTGCTGAACGCCGTTGAACCCCTCCTCATTGGCGAGTTCATGGTGCTTGTAGTCGGTGAGCCCCGCCCAGAAGCGGACTGCTTCGATATAGGCCGACGGCGGACGGAACTCGCCCTTGGTCGTCGCGCGGGTCTGGCGCAACTCGATCCGCGTATTGGTCTCCGTCGGCTCGACGCCGGGGATGTGGTAGCGCGAGTTGAACTGAGTCAGCGCGAAGCCGACAAAGCCGCCGTCAAAGAAAAAGGTGGCGCCGGCCGAGCCGCCGGCCGAACGCATCGACGAATTGGGCTGGCGTCCGAAAACCGGGGGCGGCGGATCCGGCGGATAAAGATAGGGATAGCCGGGGATGAGGTAGTCGCTGCCGCGACGGCCGTGGACATCGACGTGAATGGCGATATTGCCACGGCCGGCGTCGAGCAGGGTCGCATTTTCCAGCCCGTTGTCGACGGTCATGACCGCCCCGCGCGACTCGACGATGGAGCAGCCCTCCGTGTCGGCCGCGGGGAGGAGCGCAATACGGCAGGCCAAGGCCGAAGGGATGCGGTTGTTTTCGAAGTTGACGACGCCGCCGATCGCCTGCGACCCCCAGCGCAGCGTGGCGGGGCCGCGCACCACCTCGACCTGGCTCGCGGCGACGGGATCGAGCGGGACGGCGTGGTCCTCGCCAAGTTCCGAAACGCCGCTGTTGCTGACGCCGTTTTCCTGGATTCTCACCCGGTAATTGTCGAGACCGCGCACGATGGGGCGGCTCGCCGCGCCGGGCGCGAAACTCGATCCGGTGACGCCCGGCTTGGCGAAAAGCACGTCGCCCAGCGTCGCGCCCGGCGAGCGCCGCAGCTCCTCACCGGTGACGACCGTCACCGTCGCGAACTGATCGGCGACGATCGGGAGGACGCCTTGCGGGGCCACGGCGGTTTCCTGCGGCTCGGGTCCGCTCGGGACCGCCGCGCTGCGGCTGCGCCCGCCGGGCGCTGGGGGAGTCTGTGGAGCGGCGGCGATCTTGCCGCGCTTGATTGGGCTTACGGCCCCGACTTCGATGGTCGGCAAGGACTGCTGAGCCGAGGCGCTCGCGCTGACAAATAACACCGCCGCGCCGGCAAAGACGCTTCTCCTCATCGAGACCCGCTCTTTGTTTGAGTATGTTATAACATAACATATCCAGAGCTGGCCGAAGCCTGTCAATGCGCCTTCGTTCGGCGTGACGATGTCAGCGCCATCTGTGGCCTTCGTGCCACAGTTGAGCGGTTAGAGAGGTTTCAAACAGTCGCGCGATCTTTTCCGGCGCGGAATTTCTCCCAGCCATGCGCGCGCAGCTTGCAGGCGGGGCATTCGCCGCAGCCATAGCCCCAGTCGAAACGGCGGCCCCTTTCGCCGAGATAGCAGGTGTGGGTTTCCTCGACTATGAGCCGCACCAGCGGCTCGCCGCCGAGCGATTCAGCCAGCCGCCAGGTCGCCGCCTTGTCGATCCACATCAGCGGCGTATGGACCATGACGCTGCGGTCCATGCCGAGGCATAGCGCCTGCGCCATGGCGCGGATGGTCTGGTCGCGGCAGTCGGGATAGCCCGAATAGTCGGTCTCGCACATGCCGCCGACGAGATCGGCGATCCCGCGCCGATAGGCGAGCGCCGCCGCAAAGGTCAGAAACAGCAGATTGCGACCGGGAACGAAAGTGTTGGGGAGACCGTCGGCGGAGAAGGCGATTTCGGCGTCGCGCGTCAGCGCGGTGTCGGAAATGGCGCCGAGCGCTTCGATGGAAATTATGCGATCCTCGCCAAGCCGCTCCGCCCAAAGGGGCGAAAGCCGCGCGAGCCCCTCGCGCAACCCGGCCCGGCGCGAGAGTTCGACGCGATGGCGCTGGCCATAATCGAATCCGACCGTCTCGACCCGGTCGAAGCGCGACAGCGCCCAGGCGAGGCAGGTGGTGGAATCCTGGCCGCCGGAAAACAGCACGAGGGCGGCGGAAGGCGATTGGGTGGCACGTTCGTCCGTCATCGCGATTAACTTAAATCATCGCGGCAAAACTGCGAGCCGTCTTCGACAGGCGTATATTTTGAAACGGTCGGGCGCCCCCCACATAAGCGCGGCGAATTCCGTCCTATCCGAATCCCGGAACGAGACCGACATGCTGTTCTACAATACGCCGCTCGCCCCCAATCCGCGGCGGGTCCGCATTTTTCTGGCTGAAAAGAACGTCACGATTCCCACGCGCGACGTCAACCTACTGGCGCAAGAACACAAGAAGGACGCCTATTCCGCCGTCAATGCGCTGGAGGAAGTGCCGGCGCTCCTTCTCGACGACGGCGCCGTGCTCACGGAATCCGTCGCCATCTGCCGCTATATCGAGTCGCTCCATCCGGAGCCGCCGCTCCTTGGGCGCGATGCGCGTGAACAGGCTTTCGTCGAGATGTGGCAGCGGCGGGTGGAATTCCGCTTGTTCGCGCCGGTGGCTTTCGCCTTTCGTCACAGCCATCCGGCGCTGGCGCGGCTGGAGTCGCCGCAAAGACCGGAATTCGCCGAGTTTCAGCGACCGCGCGCGCAGCAGATGATGCGTTTTCTCGACCAGGAGCTGGCGTCGCGACGCTTCATGGCGTCCGACGATTTCACTATCGCCGACATCACCGCCATCGTCGCGATGGATCTGGCGAAGCTGGCGCGGATCGACATTCCTGACGATCTGGCCAATCTCTCTCGCTGGCGCACGGAAGTCTCGGCGCGTCCGAGCGTCGTCCCCTGAATGAGCCGGCGCGTCTCAGCTCTGACGCTCGACGAAGTCGCGGCGCGCATTCGCGCCTGCCGCGTCTGCGTGGAAACGCCGGATGGCGCGGCGCTGCCGCATGAACCGCGCCCGGTGTTTCGCGTCTCTCCCACTGCGCGGCTTCTCTTGGCGAGCCAGGCGCCCGGCAATCTCGTCAATCAGACTGGGATTCCGTTCAACGATCCTTCCGGCAATCGGCTGCGCGACTGGATGGGGGTCGACCGCGAGACCTTCTACGACGTCTCGCGCATCGCCATCGCGCCGATGGGCTTTTGCTTTCCGGGCAATGACGCGGCAGGCGGCGATCTGCCGCCGCGCCCCGAGTGCCGCGCCCGCTGGCACGACGAACTCTTCGCGGCGCTGCCCCGGATCGAGACAGTCATCGCGATCGGGCGCTATGCGCAGGACTATCATTTCGCCCGGCTCGGCCATGCGCTGCCGAAAGGCGCGGGAGTCACGGAGATCGTCGGGCGCTGGCGCGAGTTCCAAAATGCGCGCCCGCTGATCTTTCCCCTGCCCCATCCGTCGTGGCGCAATACCGGCTGGCTGAAGCGCCATCCCTGGTTCGAGGCCGAGGTTCTGCCCGCGCTGCGCGCCGAAGTCGCGCGACTGGTGAAAACGTGAGACAAGGCCGCGTGACGAGAGTTCTCATCGCAGACGGCGCACGCCGGGTCGAGATCGGCGACGATCTGCCCCTAACGCTCATCGCCGGCCCCTGCGCGCTGGAGGGCGCCGACATGGCGCTCCAAGTCGCCAGCGAACTCGCGCGACTCGGCGTGCGGCTCAACATCGGAATCATCTTCAAGGCGTCCTTCGACAAGGCGAACCGCACCAGGGGCGAAGCGGCGCGGGGCGTCGGGCTTGACCACGCCTTGCCGATCCTAGCCGACATAAAGGACAAGACCGGCCTCAAGGTGACGACCGACGTGCATGAGGTTTCCCAATGCGCGCGCGTGGCCGAAGTCGTCGACCTCTTGCAGATTCCCGCCTTTCTCTGCCGCCAGACCGATCTCATCGTCGCCGCGGCGAAGACCGGCCGCCCGGTCAACATCAAGAAGGGGCAGTTTCTCGCGCCCTGGGACATGGTCCATGCCGTCGATAAGGCGCGCGACGCAGGCGCCGCCGGCGTTCTTGTCACCGAGCGCGGAACGAGCTTTGGCTATAATGCGCTTATCGCCGATATGCGGGCGCTGCCGATCCTGAAGGAGACCGGCGCGCCGGTCATCTTCGATGCGACCCATGCCGTGCAGCAGCCGGGAGGACATGGGGCGTCATCGGGCGGCGAGCGGCGTTTCGTCGCGACTCTCGCCCGCGCCGCCGTCGCCGTCGGCGTCGCCGGTCTGTTTATCGAGACGCATCCCGATCCGGGCGCCGCCGTTTCCGACCGCGAAACGCAAATCCCGCTCGGCGAGCTTGGCGCGCTGATGGAGGAATTGCTTGAATTCGATAGGTTGACCAAGAGGCTTCGCGCCTAAAAAGTCCAGCGCCGGCCTATCCCGCCTCCGCATAATCCGTCAGCCAGCCGACCGCGATAATCACAAGGCCCATGCCGGCGAAAAAGGCGAAGGCCCTCGGTTCGGCGGAAATCGCGGGAAGAAAGGAGATGGCGATCAGCGCCGGGCCGACGATCCTTTCGACCCAGCCATGGAGCGTGAACGCGCGCCGCCGAAAGAGTCCAAGCGGAAATTTCGTTGCCAGAGTCATCGCGAGATGCACGCCAGCAAGCAGCCACGAGAGCTGCGCCGCGATTCCCCCGAATCCAAGCACGCTTGGCGCGGCGAGGAAAATCAAAACCGTCAGATAGTCGAGATAGCCATGCCAGCGCGCCGCGATGAATCTCATCTTCGTTCCTCCCGGCGGCGCGGATCGGCCGCCGCGCCTTTGTGCGCGCCCGACCGGCGACGGTCTGTCACCTGCGTTACAAACCGGCGGGATTTTCTTTCGCGAGCGCTTGCAGCGCCAAATGATTGACGCAGATGAGGTCGCGCCGATAGTCGAGCGCCCCCCGGCGCCTCAGATCATTCATGATCCGCGTCACCACTGGGCGGCTCGCGTGAACGAGATCGGCGATGTCCTGCTGCGTCAGCCTGATCTCCAGCGAATAGCCATGCGGGCAAGGGGCGCCGAATGCGAGCGCAAGCTCGGCTAGCGTTTCGATCAGCCGCGCGGCGACGGTCTTGGTCTGACGATCGATCAGCCGGCGCTCGGCGCGTTCCCGCGACGCCTCCAGCCCAGAGCTGAAAAAGCTTGAAAAGGACTGGTTGTTCGCGACGAGACGGTCCACGTCCGAGGGCGCGAATAGGAGAACGCGCGCATCGCCGACGGCGCTTGCCGTATGCGCCGAAGCTCTTCCCGGCGAAACGCGTCCAAAGAGATCGCCGGCCTGCGCTATGGCGAGCGTGATCTGCGCCCCGCTTTCGGCGACATGCGAAAGCCTGACCAAGCCCCGCGTCACGCAATAGAGAAAACCCGGCGCTTCTCCTTGCCGATAGAACGTTTCGCCGTCGGCGACCTCCGCTTCCCGCAACGAAGGCGCGCGGCGCCGCCACTCGGCGATATTCTTCTCCGATAACATGTCCCCGCCCGGCGTTTGCGCTGACCGCGCATCCTGTCAAAATCGAAGACGCGCACGCCCGCGCTCAAGGGTCCAAGGCCGCGCCAAAGTCGACCGCCTTGAGACGGCCAAACATCGAGGTCTAATCAATTTGGCGTCTCGCCCACTGGCCGTCAGTATGAACTTTCTTAGATAAGCGATTACTGCTAGATATCCTCATGGCTCGGCCCGGCGGAATCATGGCGCTCAACCCTTTCGACGACCGGAGAGAAAACGTCAAAGCCAAGGCTGCGACGACATATGCGCTGATTATCGCCGCCAATGTCTTCGCCTGGACCTGGGCTTGGACCGCCTTTTCCGAACGGCCGGGCTTGATGGGAGCCGCCGTTCTGGCCTTCATGTTCGGACTGGGGCGCGCGTTCGACGCCGACCATATCGCCGCCATCGACAATGTCGTGCGGAAGCTGATGCAGGACGGCAAAACGCCCTATTCGGTCGGATTTTTCTTCTCGCTCGGCCATTGCACCTTCGTTGCGATCGCTTCGATCGCGATGGCCGCGGCCGCCGTGGCGATGCAAGGTCAGGCCGACGCGTTCACGAGCCTGAGCAGCGCCGTCGGCGCCTCGATCTCCGCTCTGTTTCTCATCGGCATCGGCCTTGGAAACCTCTTCCTGCTCGGAGGCGTTTGGTCGGCATACAACCGCGCCCGACAAGGCGACCCGGTCCATGAGGAAGACCTCAATCATCTGCTCAACGGGCGCGGCCTGCTTACGAGATTCCTGCGCCCGCTGTTTCGCTTCGTTTCGCGGTCATCGCATATGTATGTCGTCGGCTTCCTGTTCGGACTGGGCTTCGACACCGCGACGCAGATCGGCCTGCTCGGCATTTCGGCCGCGCAGGGCGTGTCGTTTTCCACGATGCTGGTGTTTCCCGCCCTGTTCACCGCCGGCATGTCGTTGGTGGACACCACCGACAGCGTCGTGATGACCGGCGCCTATGGCTGGGCTTTCGACGATCCGCTGAAGAAGCTTTGGTACAATCTGGTCATGACCGCGATGTCCGTCGTCCTCGCCCTTTTCATCGGCGGGGTGGAGGCGCTCGGGTTGATCGCCGATAAGCTCGGCTTCGAAGGCGGCTTCTGGGGCGTCATTCAGCGCCTCAACGACAATCTGGCCGATTTCGGCGTTGCAATCGTCGCGATACTGATCGCGAGCTGGATCATTTCCGCATTCGTCTATCGGACCAAAGGGCCGACGAAGGCCTATCCCCGGCGCGGTCAGGATGGGCTGGCGGTCGCGGCGCGAGGAGTCGCGAACTCCAAAATTCCAGGCATCTGAGTCTTTTTGCCGATCAGGAAGAAAGAGCGCGTCGCCTCCTTGCCTTTTAATTCGACGGTTCCGTCATCCAAGAACAGGTAATCGTCACTCAAACGCACCTTAACCGCCTCGGACACGTGAATCCTGTCGGGCTGCCCCGTGGACTCGAAGCGGCTGGCGACATTCACGACATCGCCCCAAAGGTCGTAGGAAAATCGCTTTCTGCCCACGATGCCGGCAGCCACCGTGCCGGTATGGATGCCCGTTCGCATTTGCAGCGGGTAAGGAACCCCTTCCGCATAGCTGATGATGAAAGCCTGCGCTTCCAAGGCGAAGTCGGCGATATGCTGACAATGCAACGGGTCCCGGTTGGGGACCCCGCCGACCACCATGTAGCTGTCGCCGATTGTCTTGATCTTCTCGACGCCGTGTTTTTCGACCAGTTCGTCGAATTTTTCGAAAATGGCGTTGAGCATATTCACCGTGTCGTGCGGGCCAAGCTTCGCCGAGAGTTCGGTGAAGCCGACGATGTCGGAGAAGAAGACCGTAACTTCCGGGAAGACTTCCGCGATCGTCTCCTCTCCGCCGCGCAGCCGTTCTGCGATGGCGGCGGGAAGAATGTTGTGCAGCAGCTTTTCCGAACGGGAGCGTTCGACCTCGAGGTCCGACAACGCTTTTCCCGAAAGCCTGATCTTGTCTTCGAGCTTGTCGAACGCGACGTTCAGATTTCCAACCATGCCATTGATGGTCGTCGCCAGTTCGCTGATCTCGTCATGTCCGGAGACCGGCGCGCGAGCGGCGAGATTCCCCGAGCCGATGTCGCGAACCACCGCCATGAGCTGCGACGCGCGCGCCGAAAAGCGGTTTCGCAGAAAGATCAGCGACAGGATAACCAATCCAAACAGACCGAAATTTATGTATGAATTGGCGGCAAACAACGCGTCGCCGAACGCCTGTTGTTTCAAAATCGTCGCAGCGTATCTCTGCCGGATCATGTCCTGCATCTGCGAGATTTTCAGCGTCAAGTCGCCATTGAGCTTGCGGTATTCGTCGCTGAACAACAGCTTCGTCGCGAGGGCGCGATCGGGTTTGCCCTTGCGCGAAAAGGCGCCGCCGCCATCGTCGAATTCGCCATCGACGGCATGCATCGCCGTGCGTTCGAGAGAGACGGTTTTCTCCAGGTAGCTTCGCGCCTCCTTCAGCTTGTTGAGTTCGGGCGCGGTGATGTTCTGGCTTAGGAAGCGGTCCTCGATGGAGACCGCGCCGTCGCTTTTCTTTTCGGGCGGCGGAATGATGCCGCCATTGACGAGGTCCCAATAGCCAAAATTATAGTCTTTCGGACGAGCGATTTCGCCGTTCAGAATGCCTTCGATAATATTATCCCGCATTCGCCGGATGAACTCTGATTTTGCTGTACAATTTCGGCATTTATGGCATCATTTTCAGAAGGTTAGGCTCGTTTGAGCGAGGCGGCGATGACGAACCCGGCGGGTGAATCGGCTAGCGAG
>Ga0194120_10009925_pt1 | contig 11927 bp, 11 predicted proteins | sample TA2MahCa65mmetaG_FD_148642 | JGI IMG/M metagenome (GOLD analysis project Ga0194120, IMG submission 148642) | Freshwater microbial communities from Lake Tanganyika, Tanzania - TA2015019 Mahale Deep Cast 65m | ecosystem: Environmental > Aquatic > Freshwater > Lake | place: Tanzania: Lake... | reverse complement strand
CACAAGCCTTTCTTATATGTGCATCACACCATTCAATTCCATTGATTCTTTAATCGTAGTTATAGAATCAATGGATTTTTTAAATACTATTTATTCCAAAAAAATTCTCAAGAAAAATATATTAGTAAAATCTCCTATCCATAAACTTGATTACTTCCTACGATTTGCTATCTTTGTCCAACAAATAATAACACATCAAAGATGGAAAAGTATAAAGAATTAATTACCCAGTATGACGAGTATAGCACACAAAAGAATTATAGAAAACCATTCTTTCCATCATTTTACTTTTACATTTGCCATGTAGCCAGAATAGTATTGTACAGTTATAAACAAGCGAAGAATAATGATTATGGGGATATTAAGTGGGTAAATTCATCGTTAGATGTTTTGAAGAGTATTGAGAAAACTGGGATTAATGTCCACGTCTCAGGAATGAATAATCTAAGAAAAGTTGAAGGGCCGGTTGTATTCGTATCAAATCATATGAGTGTATTAGAAACTTTTTTATTTCCATCATTTATTCATCAGGTAAAAAAAATTGTTTATGTGATGAAAGTTGAATTAACAACATTTCCATTCTTTGGTAAAGTTGCAACTGCAAGAAATCCTATCGTTGTAGGTCGAAAAAATCCTAAGGAAGATTTAATAACTGTATTAGAAGACGGAAGTTCAAGAATTAAAAATGGTTTATCAGTAATTATTTTCCCTCAACGAACTCGAAGTAAAAAATTTGATCCATCGCTTTTTAATTCACTGGGAGTAAAATTAGCAAAAAGAAATAATGTCCCAGTAATTCCAATTGCAATTGTAACTGATGCATGGGGAAATGGAAAGCTAATAAAAGAATTTGGGAAAATTGACCCAACAAAAGAAGTTAAAATGGCATTTGGTGAACCAATGGAAATAATTGGTAATGGAAATGAACAGCATGAAAAATCTGTTTATTTTATTAAAAGTAAATTAAAAGAATGGGGGAGAACTGATTTACTCATCAACAATCCATAACGCTTCAACTCACCTTTAATCAAATCAATAAATTAACAATTCCTTAACATTGTATTAATATTTACTTAACACTGATTAATTACCTTTGTAAAACAAAATGAGTGATGTATGAAAAAAACAGCATATTATTTTTTATTATTTGGAATTATAACATGTTCAACAACTATAGCTCAAGATTCAACTGCATCTAAAGTTGATGAAATTAAAGGTGAAGTAGAAGGGATTAAAGAGTCATACCTCGAAACAAAATCAACAGTTGATGCATTAAAAAAAATAAAGATTTCCGGATATATCCAAACACAATTTCAATCAGCAGAAAGTGATGGTGCAGCATCATTTTCTGGAGGAAATTTTTCGACTGGAATGCACAATAGATTTATGGTAAGAAGAGGCAGAATAAAATTTACTTATGATAATTCAATATCAAACTTAGTGTTACAGTTGGATGCAACAGAAAAAGGATTAGGCTTGAAAGATGCATACGTTTATTTTACAGAACCTTGGCTGCAGACTTTTAAATTAAAAGCCGGTGTTTTCGATAGACCTTTCGGATTTGAAATTAGTTATTCTTCAAGCAATCGTGAATCTCCTGAGCGCTCAAGATTGTTTCAAACTTTATTCCCCGGTGAAAGAGATTTAGGTGCAAGTTTTGAAATTACACCTCAGGATGGGTTGTTAAGCTTTATTAATTTCAAAGGAGGAATGTTCGCTGGTAATGGAGTGAATCCAGAAGTAGATAATCAGAAAGATTTTATTGGAAGATTAGGATTTCAATTCCCATTCTACGATGAAAATTTTGCAATTGATGGCGGAATTTCAACTTTCTTTGGTAAAGTAAAAAGGGCTGCTGGAAAAAATATTTATTTAGTTAATTCTTCAATATTTCCACATACAATTTCTACAGATAATTCCGCAGATAGAAATTATCTGGGGTTAGATTTGCAAGTTTATTATAGTATACCGGTTCTTGGTGGTTTCACTTTAAGAAGTGAATATATTTCAGGAAAACAAGTCGGAAGCAGTTCATCAAGCTCCACTTCTCCAACCGGATTATTTACTGGAGATTTATATCAAAGAAATTTCATGGGTTATTATTTCATGTATGTTCAAAACCTTGGAGAGTTTAATCAATTAGTTTTGAAATATGATCAGTATGATCCAAATACTGATGTTGAAGGGGATCAAATTGGTTGGAATACAGACGCGAAATTAGGAACTGGCGACGTAAAATATTCAACATTTGGAATAGGATTAGTTCATTACTGGAATGACAACATCAAATTTTTATTTTATTATGACTCAGTTACTAATGAAACATCAAAATATTTGGCTGGATTTACAGAAGACATTAAAGACAATGTATTCACAATGAGAATTCAATATAAATTTTAACTTAGAAAGAAAAAGAAATGAAAAAAATAATTGCAGTTGTAATTTTATTAATAGCAACATTAGGATTTTATTTGCAAAGCAATGTAATAACTGTTAAAGGCTCAGATACACTAGTAATTTTAGCACAAAGATGGGCAGAAAAATATATGCAGTCACATGCTGGTATTACTATTCAAGTAACCGGAGGCGGGTCAGGTGTTGGCATTGCTGCATTGATAAATGGAACAACGGATATTGCAAATTCTTCGAGACCAATGAAGCCAAGCGAAAGAGAAAAACTAAAACAAAGATATAATTCTTTAGGTGTGGAAGTAAAAGTTGCAAAAGATGGTTTGAGTGTTTATCTCAATGAAAAAAATTCATTGAAGGAATTATCATTAGAACAGATTAAAGATATTTATACTGGTAAAATAAAAAATTGGAAAGAGGTAGGTGGAAAGGATTCCAAAGTTATTGTATATGGACGTGAAAATAGTTCGGGTACATATGTTTTCTTCAAAGATAACGTACTTTTTGGAGCTGATTTTTTAGCAAGCATGCAAAGTTTGCCCGGAACTGCTGCAGTTGTTAATGCAGTTATCAAAGATGAAAATGCTATTGGATTCGGCGGAGCTGCTTATGCGAAAGGAATAAAATATGTTGCTGTAAAAAAAGATAATAAATCAAAAGCTTATGAACCGACAGAAGAAAATATTAAAAATAATAACTATCCAATTTCACGCTTCCTTTATTTATACTTAAGGAATAGACCAACTGGTGAATTAAAAAATTATATTGATTGGATTTTGAGTAAAGAAGGACAAGAATTAGTTTCTAAAGTTGGATATTTCCCAGTTAGATAATGACAAATGTTAATTCTAAAAAGACAGATTTATTGCTCAGACGAAAATTTCGTCTGGGCGAATTTTTAGCAGAAAATGTAATTCGATCTGTTTCATTCGTATCTTTTGCTATTATTGTATTAATATTTGTCTTTGTATTCAGAGAAACCTCTCAAATATTTTACCCAAAAGATTCCACAATTAGTGAACAATATCTCCAATCAGAATCATACGGAGACATACCTGAAGAAGGAGAAGCTCAAACTGAGCAGTATGGTTCTTTATTAAAAGAAAAAGTTGACGTTGCTGATATTGAGAATTTAACGGGAAAAGATTGGCAGCCAGTTGGAGAAAAACCGAAATATGGACTGCTGCCATTATTCATAGGAAGTTTAAAAGTAACATTGATGGCAATTTTATTTGGCGCTCCAATTGCGATATTTGCAGCAATTTATTCCGCACTATTTGCACCCAAAAAAATTCGTGAATTTATAAAACCGACTATCGAACTTCTTGCAAGTTTTCCTTCCGTAGTTATTGGATTTTTCGCATTAGTAACACTTGCAACAATTTTTCAAGACTTATTTGGTACTACTTACAGATTAAATGCTTTTGTCGGAGGATTTGCAATGGCATTGGCAGTTATTCCTATTGTGTACACTATAACTGAGGATTCATTGGTCGCAGTACCTAAATATTATTCAGAAGCAAGTCTAGCACTTGGTGCAACAAATTGGCAGACTGCATTTTTTGTTATTTTGCCAGCTGCAACACCGGGTATTTTTGCAGCATTACTGCTTGGATTTGGCAGAGCATTTGGAGAAACGATGATTGTATTAATGGCTACCGGAAATGCTCCTATCTCATCGATTAATCCGTTCGAACCAGTTAGAACTTTATCAGCAACAATTGGTGCTGAAATGGCTGAAGTTGTTTTTGGTGATATGCATTATAGTGTTTTGTTTTTGATAGGCTCACTTCTCTTTATTGTTACTTTTTTAATAAATGCAGTTGCTGAGTTTTATGTGCGTGCTAAATTGATGAAAAAGTTCAGAGGCGAGTGATGAACAATAAATATTTAGGAAAATCAATTGTAATATTTTCGTTTGTTGCGACTATTATGATTGTTGTCTCAATTGTATATATGGTCAGTGAAATGTATTTGAACGGCAAAGATTATTTAACATGGGAGTTTTTAACCGAGGCACCAACAAAAGGTATGACCGCCGGCGGAATTTTCCCAGCAATTGTTGGAACTGTATTGCTGGTGATACTGATGTCAATTGCTTGCGTTCCACTCGGAACAATAACTGCTATTTATTTAAATGAATATTCAAATAAGAAATCCATAATTACAAAAATGATTCGGTTTGCAGTAAATACTCTTGCCGGTATTCCTTCTATAGTTTTTGGTTTATTTGGATTAGGTTTTTTCATTCAGTTTGTTGGCTCTGGAATGGATAATGTTTTTTCTGAACCAGGACAAATTCAGTGGGGGCAGCCGAATATTTTATGGGCAAGCATGACAATGGCATTCTTGACAATTCCAATTGTAATTGTTTCGGTTGAAGAAACATTAAAATCCGTACCAGATGAATTACGCGCCGGCAGTCTTGCATTAGGAGCTACTAAATGGCAGACTATCAAAAAAATAGTAATTCCAAATTCAATCTCTGGAATTTTAACCGGTGCTATCTTGGCAATCGGACGCGGAGCTGGAGAAGTAGCACCAATATTATTTACCGGTGCAGCATATTTTTTACCATACACACCAACACAATTAACAGATCAATTTATGAATCTTGGTTATCATATTTATGTTATGGCAACACAATCAACAGATGTTGAAGCAACTAAAGGAATACAATATGCAACAGCATTTATTCTTTTAGCTTGCACATTTTTTCTCTCGTTTATTGCGATAATTATTAGATACCGATTCAGAAAAAAAATTAATATTTAGGAATTGATGATGAATGCCAATTCAAAAATAAAAGTTGAAAATCTTAATTTTTTTTATGGTCCTAAAAAAGCATTAAATAATGTTTCTATCATAATTCCTGATAAAAAAGTTACTGCACTTATTGGTCCATCTGGATGCGGTAAGTCTACCTTCTTAAGAACTCTTAATCGGATGAATGATTTAATAACCTCTACAAATATTGATGGGAAAGTTTTAATTGATGATGTAAATATTTACGAAAAAAATATTGATATTGTTGAACTTCGCAAAAAAGTTGGTATGATATTTCAAAAATCAAATCCATTCCCAAAGTCAATTTATGAGAATGTTGCTTTTGGTCCCAAAATTAACGGTCTAAAAGAGAAAAATATTTTGGATGAAATTGTTGAAATTAGTTTGAAAAAATCTGCACTTTGGGATGAAGTTAAAGATGATTTAAATAAAAGCGGACTTTCTTTAAGCGGAGGTCAGCAGCAACGACTTTGTATTGCAAGAGCTTTAGCAGTTGATCCAGAAATAATATTGATGGATGAACCAGCAAGTGCACTCGATCCAATATCTACTACTAAAATTGAAGATCTTATTTTTGAGTTAAAAAATAATTATACTATCATCATTGTAACACATAACATGCAGCAAGCCGCTCGTGTCAGCGATAATACTGCATTTTTTTATATGGGTGATTTGATTGAATATACATCAACTCAAAAAATGTTTACAAATCCAGAATTACAACAAACTGAAGATTATATCCGCGGTCGCTTTGGATAAGGAGAATTAAAATGCAATCTCATTTCACATCAGAAATTGAAAGTTTAAAAACAAATTTAATCAAGATGGCATCTCTTGTTGATGAATTAGTTGATAATGCAATTACCGGACTTGCTACTGGAAATGTTGGACTGTGCAAGGGAATGAAATCAAGAGACAGAGAAATTGATGCGTACGATAATTTAATTCAAGTTCAGTGCGAAAATATTCTTGCTATCTTTCAACCATTTGCAACCGATCTTCGTTTTGTCATGTCGGTATTAATGATTAACAATCAACTTGAACGTTGCGGTGATATTGCTGTTAATATTGGCCAGAGAGCTAAGAAAACCTCTTCGTATAAAGAATTGATTGACGAATCAAAAGTTATTGATATGGCAAATAGAGCACGCAAAATGGTTCAAAGTGCAATTGATTCCTTTATTCAGAATGACATTCAACTTGCAAAACAAGTTTTAGTAAGTGATGATGAAGTTGATAAACTAAATAAAGAGATTTTTAATTTTCTCGTAAATAAAATGAAATCTGATTCAACTCTGATTGAACCGTGTTCCCATTTGATTATTTTGATAAAGCATATCGAGAGACTTGCAGATCATGCAACAAATATCTGTGAAAACTTAATTTTCTATATTGAAGCAAAAGTTGTATCCCATCCTAAAATTTCTGGCAAAGAATCATCAACAAATGATTAGAAAACGGACGAAATTCAGCGTTTTTGTTTAATTATTTCATCCTCCCACCTTAATTAATTTAAGTTTTTGCTTCATTTTGTTTGATTTACTATATTGAATTCAAGTTAGTTCAAATTCTTAATGCGAATAATCAAACCTAAAAAATTGGAAAAGGGGGATGTAATAGGAATTATTTCCCCAGCTTCTTCTCCCGATGACCTCTCGAAGATTAATAAAGGTGTAAATTATTTAGAAAAAATTGGATACCGAGTTGAAATAGGTGCAAATGTCGGTAAAGTTGAAGGCTATCTCGCTGGTAATGATCACCAGAGAGTTGATGATCTTCACTCAATGTTTGCAAATAAAAAAGTTAAAGCAATTTTTTCAATTCGTGGAGGTTATGGTTCCGGACGTTTGCTTGATAAAATTGATTATAAATTAATTAAAAATAATCCCAAAATTTTTGTCGGCTACAGCGATATCAATGCGCTGCAGATGGCTTTTTTTGCAAAATGCGGATTGATAACATATGCTGGTCCAATGGTTGCTGTCGATTTTCATGAAGAAATTTCTTCCTTTACAGAAGAAATATTTTGGGAAACTATCACATCCAACACAAAAATAGGAAAACTGAAGAATCCAAATAATCAAAAATTCTATGTTCTAACAAAAGGAAGAGGCGAAGGCAGAATTCTTGGCGGTAACTTAAGTCTATTGGTTTCACTTCTTGGTACGCAATATTTTCCAAACTTCAAAAATTCAATTCTTATGTTAGAAGATATTAATGAAGCACCATATCGTATTGATAGGATGTTTAATCAGCTTCGGTTAGCAAAATTATTTAAGGAAATTAAAGGAATTATACTTGGAAGATTTGTCGATTGTGTTGAATCAGACCCAAGTAAAAAATCATTTACATTAAATGAAATTGTTGCAGACTATTTCCAGCATTTAAAAATACCGGTTGCCTATAACGTAAAACACGGTCATATAAAGGACAGCATTACAATTCCATTCGGAGTTCGGGTTGTTTTAAATGCCTCTCGTCATTTTATTGAAATCCCTGAATCAGGCGTAAGTTAATTTATCTTCTTTATCGAAGTTTTAATCTCAAGTCTAAAAAAAAAGAATAGCATCAAAATAGTTTCTTCATTTTAAGAATTTCTATTAGAAAATCTCATTTTCAGTCTATTTTTATCCTTTCATAATGGTATGTAAGTTGTTTATTAAGAGTCTCAATATCTTTTTAAAGGACGATCTTAATGGAATTCATAAATGAAGTAAAAATTAACTCTTTAATCGAGGATAAAAGACTTCATTCAGTTGATCTCCAAAAAGAGATTATATTAAAAGCTAAATATGCAAAAGGTCTTTCAATTGAAGATTCTGCAGCACTCCTTAATATTTCCGACCAACAAATACTTGAACAACTATTCAGCACGGCAAGAGAAGTAAAAGAAAAAATTTATGGTAACCGTTTAGTTTTATTTGCCCCTTTATATCTTACAAATCTTTGTATCAATAATTGTCTTTACTGTTCATTCAGAAAAGACAACAAAGAGATTGCCAGAAAAACATTGACATTAGATGAAATACAGCAAGAAGTAAAATTTTTAGTCGAACAAGGTCATAAAAGATTATTATTAGTGTGCGGTGAACATCCCAAGAAAGCAAGTATGGATTTTATTGGTGAATCAGTAAATGCTGTTTATCAAGTTAATGTTAATGGATCGAATATTAGAAGAGTTAATATTAATACAGCTCCACTTTCAATTAACCAGTTTAAAGAATTAAAAAGTTTTGGAATCGGCACTTATCAGTGTTTTCAAGAAACCTATCATTATGAAACTTATTTGAAGATGCACCCAGATGGTCCCAAAAAAGACTATGCTTGGCGGCTTTATGCGATGGATAGAGCATTACAAGCTGGGATTGATGATGTAGGTATTGGTGTTTTATTTGGATTGGCTGATTATAAATTTGAAACTCTTTCGATGCTGCTTCATGCCGATAATTTAGATAAAAGATTTGGTATTGGACCGCATACAATTTCAATCCCAAGACTTGAGCCAGCATTTAATGCACCGGCGGCAAATCAGCCACCGCATGCTGTTAATGATATTGAATTCAAAAAATTGATTGCTGTAATTCGTCTTTCTGTTCCGTACACCGGAATAATTCTTTCAACTCGAGAACGAGCCGAATTAAGAAGAGAACTTTTTAATATTGGTGTTTCTCAAATTTCTGCCGGCAGCAGAACCTCTCCCGGTTCATATAAAAATGGAAATGAACAAAAAGCAGAGCAATTTCAACTTGGCGATCACAGAACACTTGAAGAAGTTGTTAAGGATTGCTGTCAATTAGGTTATATGCCAAGTTTCTGCACTGCTTGCTATCGGTCTGAACGGACTGGAGATCGATTCATGCAATTAGCTAAGTCTGGAAACATTGGAAAAATATGTACTCCAAATGCAATCTCAACTTTTCAAGAATATATAAATGACTTTTTATTGGATGGAAGCTGTGAAATTGCGGAAGACTTTTTACAGAATGAAGTTGAGAAACTTGAAGGCAACATTAAAACAAAAACTGAGAATATGATTAAAAGAGTGAACGACGGCGAAAAAGATGTTTTCTTTTAATCAATTCTATAACTGAAAGATAAAAATGAAACTTGAAGAAATTTTAAATAAAGAGAATTATTCGCGCGATGAAATAATTTATCTTCTTAATCTTAAAAATCCAGAAGAAATGCAAAAATTATATAAACATGCTGATGAAGTACGAAAACGATATTGCGGTGATGAAGTCCATATGCGAGGTATAATCGAAATATCAAACTATTGTGAGCAGAATTGTCTTTACTGCGGTTTGAGAGAAGACAACATTTCTCTTGAGCGTTTCAGAATGAGTGTTGAAGAAATTATCGAAACTGCCAACCAAATTACCAAACTTGGCATTTTCACAATTGTTTTACAATCCGGAGAAGACAGCGAATTCGATGCTGATTTTATCTCTCACATAATTTTTTCAATTAAGCAGAAATCAAATGCTGCAATTACGCTTAGCTTAGGCGAAAGAGGATTCGACGAATATCGTGCATGGAAAATTGCTGGTGCTGACCGTTACCTTTTGAAGCATGAAACTTCAAACAAGAAACTCTATTCGCTTTATCATTCAAAACAAAAGCTGATAGATCGAATAAATCATATTAAATTTTTAAAGAGAATTGGTTACCAAGTTGGCTCTGGAAATATGATTGGTCTTCCGATGCAGACAATTGAAGATATTGCTGATGATATTTTACTCTGCAAAGAATTAGATTTAGACATGGCAGCTTTTGGTCCATTCATTCCTTCGCCAAATACTCCATATCATTCCAAAAATGCTGGCTCACCAGAACTAACATTAAAAGTTACTGCAGTTCTTAGATTAGTCCTAAAAAATGTTCATATCCCGGCGACTACAGCACTTGATACTTTAGATCAACTAGGAAGAGAAAAAGGCTTAAATGTTGGCGCAAATGTTATTATGCCGGATCTTACTCCTCATCCTTATCGTGATAATTATCAAATCTATCCTGGTAAAAGAGGAGTGGCAGATGATCCAGTTGAAAGTGCATTAAAACTTCAAAGAAGAGTTGAAGCACTTGGTAGAAAAATTTCTTTTTCTCGCGGCGACTCAATGAAAATCGTTTTACCAGCTTTATGATTTTTTTTGTATTGGTGAGTTTATCCATCAGAGGCGAACACGTCGAACCATGACAAAACACATCCGTCATTTCGAATCTGTTGGTTGACGGATGAGAAATCTTTTAGATGTCTCTTCCCGCTTTGCGGGATTCGACATGACAAAAGATGTCATGGTGAGCTTGTCGAATCATGACAATTCAACCAAAAGTAGCATACTTTGCATAGTCACATTTCGATGAACTCTGTTTGACAAAAATTCAACATTCCGACATAAGCGGACTGTATGACAATTTTTTCACTGACTTCATATTAAATTTCAGAGCTCAAAAAATTTCTTTTGTTTTTCAATCTTAATTATATTTAAAACAAGAATAAACACTTTACAAAGGAACAATTACATGAAAAAAGTAATTTTATATGCCGCACTTATAATTATTATTGGATGCAATCCAAATAGAGATAAAGATGCGTTTGATGGTGCATTAAAAATGGTTGACGAACAAAAATATAAAGAAGCATTGAATGAATTCTTAAAAATAGTTTCAGAATATCCCGAAAGTGAAATTGCATCAGCAGCACTTCTTGAATGTGCTAAACTTTATCACAATTTTAATTTTGAAGGATTATCAAAGGAAGAATCGCTCGAAAAGGCGGTTGAGTTTTATACACGAGTCTATAAAGAATATCCCAAAAGCATAGGAGCACCGCCGTCTATGATGATGACTGGATTTGTATTAGCAAATGAATTAAATCAATTTGAAAAAGCTAAAACTGTATATGAAGAATTTCTAAATCAATATCCTAACAGCGAATTAATTGCTTCCGTTAGAATTGAATTAGAAAATCTTGGCAAAACACCTGATGAAATTCTTGAAAAGAGTATTGGGGCAAACAAGTAGTGATAGTAAAATCAAAAGATTTTAAGAATTACTTCGATCCATCGATAATCTCTAAACTAAAAAACCTTGAGTTAAAAGCGCGGATGGTTGTTGAAGGATTTATGGTTGGGCTTCACAAAAGTCCTTATCATGGTTTTAGTGTTGAGTTCAGCGAACACCGTCCTTATATGCAAGGTGATTCTCTTAAAAACATTGATTGGAAAGTTTACGGCAAAAGTGAAAAGTTTTTTATCAAACAGTATGAAGAAGAAACAAATTTAGTCTGCAATATTTTTATCGATATCAGCCGCTCAATGGATTTCAAACATTCAGCGTCTGTAACTAAACTGGAGTATGCAATTACACTTGCTGCATCATTCTGTTATTTATTGATCAAACAGCAAGATGCAATTGGACTTACAATCTTCTCAGATAAAATTCATTCTTATTTGCCACCAAAGTCAAATCGAGTTTATTTAAAAACTCTGCTTACTTCATTAACTAATATAAATTCTCAAGGAAGAACTGAAACTTCTTTGTGTTTAAATAGTGCCGCAGAGAATATTAAGAAAAGAGGATTGACAATTATTATCTCTGATCTGTTCGATAATCCGGATGCTCTTCTGTCAGCTTTGAAACAGATTCGTTTCAAAAAAAATGAAGTGATTGTTTTTCAAATTCTGGATCCGATTGAAAAGAGTTTTGGCTTCGACCGCGATTCAATTTTA
>Ga0194120_10009913_pt1 | contig 11941 bp, 15 predicted proteins | sample TA2MahCa65mmetaG_FD_148642 | JGI IMG/M metagenome (GOLD analysis project Ga0194120, IMG submission 148642) | Freshwater microbial communities from Lake Tanganyika, Tanzania - TA2015019 Mahale Deep Cast 65m | ecosystem: Environmental > Aquatic > Freshwater > Lake | place: Tanzania: Lake... | reverse complement strand
AGCGTCAAGCGCTTCATGGGCCGCGACATCAACGAGGTGTCGGAGGAGCAGACCATCGTCCCGTATGAGGTCGCCCCCGGGCCCAACGGCGACGTGCGCGTGAAGGCCGGCGACAAGGAGTGGTCGCCGCAGGAGATCAGCGCGATGATCCTGCAGAAGATCAAGCAGGACGCCGAGGCGTTCCTGGGCGAGGAGGTCGACGGCGCGGTGATCACCGTGCCCGCGTACTTCAACGACGCCCAGCGCCAGGCCACCAAGGACGCCGGAACCATCGCCGGCCTCGATGTGAAGCGCATCATCAACGAGCCCACCGCGGCCGCGCTGGCCTACGGGCTCGACAAGGAGAACGAGCAGACGATCCTGGTCTTCGACCTGGGCGGCGGCACGTTCGACGTGTCGATCCTCGAGATCGGCGACGGCGTGTTCCAGGTGAAGTCGACCAACGGCGACAACCACCTGGGAGGCGACAACTTCGACAAGGCGGTCGTCGACTGGATGGTCGCCGAGTTCAAGGCGAGCCAGGGCATTGACCTGAGCCAGGACGCCATGGCGCTCCAGCGCCTGTACGAGGCGGCCGAGAAGGCCAAGATCGAGCTGTCCACCACCACGAGCGCGCAGATCAACCTGCCGTTCATCACGGCGGATGCCTCGGGCCCGAAGCACCTCGACCTGTCGCTCACGCGCGCCAAGTTCGAGGAGCTCACGCACGACCTGCTCGCGCGGCTCGAGGGCCCGACCAAGCAGGCCCTGGCCGATGCCGGCGTGACCGGCGCCGACATCGACCACGTGGTGCTCGTGGGCGGCATGACCCGCATGCCCGCGGTGCAGGAGCGCGTGAAGGAGGTCACCGGCAAGGACCCGCACAAGGGCGTGAACCCGGACGAGGTCGTGGCCGTGGGCGCCGCCATCCAGGCCGGCGTGCTCGCGGGCGACGTGAAGGACGTCCTGCTTCTCGACGTGACCCCGCTGTCGCTGGGCATCGAGACCAAGGGCGGCGTGTTCACGCGCCTCATCGAGCGCAACACCACGATCCCGACCAAGAAGAGCGAGGTCTTCTCGACGGCCGAGGACAACCAGAGCCAGGTGGAGATCCACGTTCTGCAAGGCGAGCGCGAGATGGCGAGCTTCAACCGCACGCTCGGTCGCTTCAACCTGACCGGCATCCCGGCGGCGCCGAGCGGCACCCCGCAGATCGAGGTCACGTTCGACATCGACGCCAACGGCATCGTGCACGTGTCCGCGAAGGACCGCGGCACCGGCAACGAGCAGAAGATCGAGATCAAGAGCTCGTCGGGACTCAGCGACGACGAGGTGAAGCGCATGGTCGACGAGGCGGAGTCGCACGCAGACGACGACAAGCGCCTGCGCGCGCTGGCCGACGCCCGCAACCAGAGCGAGACCCGCGTGAACGAGGCCGAGCGCCAGTTGAAGGACCACGGCGACAAGGTCGACGAGGCCCTGAAGACAGAGCTCGAGTCGGCGATCCAGGAGGCCCGGGCCAGCCAGTCGGGTGAGGACGCGGCGTCCATTGAGGCCGCGACCGAGAAGGTCACCCAGGCGCTCCACAAGGTGTCCGAGCAGGTGTACCAGCGCGCTGCCGCCGAGCAGCAGGGCGCGGGCGACGCCGGCGAGGAGACCGTGGAGGACGCCGACTACGAGGTGATCGACGAGGACGAGCCGGCCCAGAGGGCCTAGGGGAATCCCGTTGACCGACCCAACAGCCAGGACCGACGTCGCTCCCGAGGAGCCCGTGGTGCCCGCCGATGAGGCGGGTGCCCCGGGCCCCGAGGGCGTGGACGAGACCGAGGACGACCTGGCGCGGGTGAGCGCCGAGCGGGACGAGTACCTCGACCAGCTGCAGCGCACCCGGGCCGACTTCGACAACTACCGCAAGCGCGTCAAGCGCGAGCGCCCGATGCTGGCCGAGGCCGGCGTGCGGGATCTCGTGGGCGAGCTCCTGCCCGTGCTCGACAACCTCGAGCGCGCGCGCGAGGCCCTGGTGGCCGCGGGCGACGAGGGCGCCCAGGGCATCGTCGCGGGCGTGGACATGGTGTGGCAGCAACTCGGCGCGCTGCTCGTGGGCCGCGGGGTTGAGGAGATCCCCGCCCACGGCGAGGCGTTCGACCCCAACGTGCACGAGGCCGTGCAGAGCGTGCCCTCGCCCGACCACCCCGAGGGGACAATCGTGGCGGTGGTGGAGCGCGGCTACCGGATGTCCGACGCGGTCATCCGGCCGGCGCGCGTGCTGGTCTCCCGGGGAGGGGGCACCCACTGAACGACACGGACCTCTATGCGGTCCTCGGCGTTCCCGAGGACGCGGACGACGAGGCCATCAAGAAGGCCTACCGGGCCCTTGCGCGCAGGTACCACCCCGACGCCAACCCGGATGACGCATCCGCGGAGGAGCGGTTCAAGGAGGTCGCGCACGCGCATGATGTGCTGTCCGACCCCGAGAGGCGCCGCGAGTACGACGCCGAGCGCCAGTTCTCCCGCATGGGGGGCGGCTACGGCTTCCGCGGCGGCGATGGGGGCGCCGGCGCGGGAGGCTTCGGCGACCTCGGCGACATCTTCGGATCGATGTTCGGTGGCGGCGGAGGACGCCGCGGTGGCCGCGGCCAGTCGGGCGGCGCCCGGCGCGGCCAGGACCTCGAGGTCGAGGTGACGCTGTCGTTCGACCAGGCGATGTCCGGTGCCGAGGTGCCGGTGACCCTCGAGAAGACCGAGGCCTGCGCCACGTGCTCGGGGTCCGGCGCGAAGCCGGGCACGAGCCCGCGCCTGTGCACGGCCTGTGACGGCCGCGGCCAGGTGGGGCGCGACATCGGCGGCTTCTCGATCCCCGAGCCCTGCCCGGAGTGCGGCGGGGCCGGCACGATCATCGAGGATCCCTGCTCCGACTGCCACGGGTCCGGCGTGCGATCGGCCGAGCGGCGCATCCGCGTGCGCATCCCGGCCGGTGCGAAGGACGGCACCCGCATCAAGCTGAAGGGCAAGGGCGGCGCCAGCATGCGCGGCGGCCCGGCGGGCGACCTGCACGTGATCACGCGCGTCATGCCCAGCCCGGTGTTCAAGCGGAAGGGCGATGACCTCGTGGTGGAGGTGCCCGTCACCTTCGGAGAGGCGGCGCTCGGCGCGAAGATCGAGGTGCCCACGCTCGACGGCCGGGTGAAGATCACCGTGCCGCCGGGCAGCCAGGACGGCCGCACCCTGCGCGTGCCGGGCAAGGGCGCGCCCAAGCTCGATGGATCCGGCAACGGCTCGCTGCTGGCCAAGGTCAGGCTCACCGTCCCCACGTCGCTGAGCGACCAGCAGAGGGAGGCCCTCGAGGCCTTCGCGGCGCTCGACGGCGCCGACCCGCGGGAGAAGCTCTTCCGATGAGCCCCGAGCGCGATGAGACGCGGCCGGTCTTCATGATCGGCGTGGCCGCCGAGATGGCCGGCATGCACCCCCAGACCCTGCGCATGTACGAGCGCCGGGGCCTCGTGCAGCCCGGGCGCACGAAGGGTCGCACCCGCCTGTACTCCGAGGCCGACCTCGCACGCCTGCGCCGCATCCAGGCGCTGGGCGAGATCGGGCTCAACCTGGTCGGCATCGAGCGCGTGCTCGACCTCGAGCAGCAGCTCGACGAGGCCATGCGCCGCGTGCGCGACCTCGAGCGCGAGATGCTCGCCCGCATGGCCGACCACGAGCGCGCCGCGGATGCCTCGCGGCGGGCGATGTCCACCGAGATCGTCCACCTGCGCCGCGCGTCGGGCCCGCCCGCCGTGCCCATCAAGCACGTCATTCCCGCGGGACTCCGCCCGGTGCCCCGCGCCACAGGTGCACGAGACCCGAGGAGGTCCAACTGATGCCCGTGGACAAGCCCACTGAGCGCGCCGCAGAGGCGCTCGGGGCAGCCCAGTCCCTCGCGGAGACGCGGGGGAACCAGCTGGTCGAGCCCGAGCACCTGCTGCTCTGCCTGCTCGACCAGCCGGAGGGCGTGGTGCAGCCGATCGTCGAGCGCGCCGGCGCCAACCCGGCCGCGCTCCGCGCCGCGGCCCAGGCCGCGGTGGAGGCTCGCCCCACCGTCAGCGGGGCCGACGTCACCGTGGCGTTCTCGCCGTCGTTCAAGGCGGTGGTGAGGAAGGCCGGCCAGGAGGCCGAGGCGCTCACGGATGAGTACATCAGCACCGAGCACCTGCTCGTGGCCCTGGTCGAGGAGCCGGGCCCGGCCAAGCAGGCCATGGAGTCGAGCGGGGTCACCCGCGGCACGCTCATGGCCGCGCTGAAGCAGGTGCGCGGATCGGCCCGCGTGACCGACCCGAACCCCGAGGAGAAGTACCAGGCGCTCGAGAAGTACGGGCGCGACCTCACCGTGGCGGCTGCCCAGGGCAAGCTCGACCCGGTGATCGGGCGCGACGAGGAGGTGCGCCGGGTCATCCAGGTGCTCTCGCGCCGCACCAAGAACAACCCCGTGCTCATCGGCGAGCCAGGCGTCGGGAAGACCGCGATCGCCGAGGGCCTGGCCCAGCGCATCGTGGACGGCGACGTGCCCGAGGGGCTCATCGGCAAGCGCGTCATCGCGCTGGACGTGGGCAGCCTCATCGCCGGCAGCAAGTACCGCGGTGAGTTCGAGGACCGCCTCAAGGCCGTGCTCAAGGAGATCGCCGAGGCCGAGGGGGAGATCATCCTCTTCATCGACGAGCTCCACACGATCGTGGGCGCGGGCAAGGCCGAGGGCGCGGTGGACGCCGCCCAGCTGCTCAAGCCCATGCTCGCCCGCGGCGAGCTGCGGGCGGTGGGCGCCACCACGCTCGACGAGTACCGCCAGTACATCGAGAAGGACGCCGCGCTCGAGCGGCGGTTCCAGCCCGTGATGGTGGGCGAGCCCTCGGTGGAGGACGCCGTGGCGATCCTGCGCGGGCTCAAGGAGCGCTACGAGGTGCACCACGGCGTGCGCATCCAGGACGGGGCCCTGGTGGCCGCGGCCCGGCTGAGCGACCGGTACATCACCTCGCGCTTCCTTCCCGACAAGGCGATCGACCTGATCGACGAGTCGGCCAGCCGCCTGCGCATCGAGATCGACTCGGTGCCCGAGGAGCTCGACGTGCTGCTGCGCCGCATCATCCAGCTGGAGATCGAGGAGCAGGCCCTGCAGGAAGAGACCGACCCCGCGTCGGCGGAGCGCCGCGAGCGCGTGGCCCAGGAGCTGGCCGATCTGCGCGAGGAGTCGGACGGCATGAAGGCCGTGTGGGAGGAGGAGAAGGCATCCATCACCCGCATCCGCGACCTGAAGGACGACCTCGATCGCGCCCGCACCGAGGTGGAGCGGGCCGAGCGCGAGGCCGACCTCGAGGGGGCGGCGCGCCTCAGGTTCGGCACCATCCCCGAGCTCGAGCGCGGACTCGAGGAGGCCGAGCGCGAGCTCGACGCCAAGCAGGCCGAGCACCGCATGCTGAAGGAGGAGGTCACGAGCGAGGACGTCGCCGAGGTGGTGGCATCGTGGACCGGCATCCCCGTGAGCAAGCTCATGGAGGGTGAGACGGAGAAGCTCGTGCACATGGAGGACCGCCTGCACGAGCGCGTGGTGGGCCAGCACGAGGCCGTCGAGGCCGTGTCGAACGCGCTGCGGCGCGCCCGTGCCGGGCTCAGCGACCCCAACAAGCCCATCGGCTCGTTCATCTTCCTGGGCCCCACGGGCGTGGGGAAGACCGAGCTCGCCCGCGCGCTCGCCGAGTTCATGTTCGACGACGATCGCGCGATGGTGCGCATCGACATGAGCGAGTACATGGAGAAGCACACGGTGGCCCGCCTCATCGGCGCGCCCCCGGGGTACGTGGGGTTCGAGGAGGGCGGCCAGCTCACCGAGGCCGTGCGGCGCAGGCCGTACGCGGTGCTGCTGCTCGACGAGATCGAGAAGGCCCACCCCGACGTGTTCAACGTGCTGCTGCAGCTGCTCGACGACGGCCGCCTCACCGACGGCCAGGGCAGGGTGGTGGACTTCCGCAACACCGTGGTGATCATGACGTCCAACATCGGCAGCCAGTTCATGCTGGACGGCCTGGACGACGACATCACCTCCGAGCGCGTGATGGGCGCGCTGCGCGATCACTTCCGGCCGGAGTTCCTCAACCGCGTTGACGAGATCGTGCAGTTCGGCAAGCTGACCCGTGGCGACATCGACCGCGTGGTGGACATGCAGATGGCACGCCTGGCCGACCGGCTCGAGGAGCAGGACATCCGCCTGAGCCTCTCGCCCGAGGCCCGGGAGAAGATCGCCGACGAGGGGTACGACCCTGCCTACGGGGCCAGGCCGCTCAAGCGCGTCATCCAGAAGCGGGTGCAGGATCCGCTCGCGATGGAGATGCTCACCGGGGCGATCAAGCCCGGCGACGACGTGGAGGTCGTGGTGGAGGACGACGACCTGGTGATGCGGCCGCGCGAGCGCGCCGCGGCCTGAACCGCGGCCGGGGGCGGGGCACCTGCCCGCCCCGGACGGGCAACGTCGCCGTGTACCACCGATGCCCCCCGGTGCTGCGGTGCTGGTCCCGTGCCCAGGGGTCGCCACGCCGTGGGGAAACGAGGAGAGGTGCGATCCATGAAGATCCGCGCAGCGCTTGCGACCGCGGTGGCGGCGTGCATCGCACTTGTGGTGTCAGGTACCGCTGCCGCCCAGGTGCCGCCGGTGGCCCTGCTCGTGACCGGCGGCATGACGCAGGCGCCCTTCACCACCCCCGACCGGGCATGCCGCCTGGGCAAGCCGGCCGGCACCACCTTCACCGCCCTGCGGTCGGCGCTGCTCGCAGTCGGCATCGATGCGTACACGGCCCCGGGCATGAGCGGGCCGGGGGTGGCGAAGGGCACGGCCATCCTGCCGTCGTTCCAGTGTCGGAAGTGCCCGCGGCGACCGCAGCCGTGACCATCAACACCACCCAGCCCCTCGACAGGGCCGGCCCGAAGCTGGTGGCGTTCCTCAGGTTGCTGCGCGCCCGCTACGGCGTGGGGCGGGCGTCGCTCGTGGGGTGGTCGTACGGCGGTCCGGTGAGCCGTGCGGCCATCCGGTTGCTGCGCGATAGCGGCTCGAGCATCACGATGACGTCACTCATCACCCTGGGATCGCCATGGACCGGCATGTACCCGAACGGCATCAATATGGGTGATGCCCCGATCAGCATCTGCCGCAATCAGCCCACCTGCGTGGCCATCGTCAGGGGCGCCGGGTTCGGGTCGGGTCCGCAGTTGAAAGCGGGCGTGGTGGGTCAGCTCACCGCCAAGCGCATGACCGCGTGGAACGCGCAACAGGTGGGGGTGCTCGATGCGGTCCCGTTGGCGGCCATCGGCGACGACGCCGAGCGCTTCGCATCCGGTCCGCCGTCGGCGTGGCCCAACGACGCGCTCGTGCAACTCCCAAGTGCCCTGGACACCGACGTTCCGCCAGCGGTGGTGCCGCGCATCACGCGCCTCACGTTCGACGACGTTCACAGCGCCACCATGGTGTGGCAGGGGCGCATGGTGCTGGGCAAGGCAGTGGCGCTCACCGAGGACCCCAAGGTGCTCGAGGCCATGGTGCAGGCGGTGCGCGCCGCCGTGTGATCAGGCGGGTCGGGCCTCGCGGGCGAGCCAGCTCGCGAGGCCCGCCACAGCCTCGTCGCCCATCTGGTTGAACGTTCCCTTCAGGAAGGGCTCCGCCAGTTTGAGCACGCCCTTCATCCCGAGGGCGGCCGTGTAGGTGATCTCACAGCCGCCGCCCGGGGCGTCGCGGAAGGTGATCTCGTCGCGGGCGAGAGCCTTCTCGCCGGTGCCCTCGATGACCATGCGCGTGGTGGGCTCCCACTCCGTGATCCCGTATGCCATGGGCGTGCGCTTGCCGCGGAACTCGGCGACGATGGGGAAGACCGTGCCGAGCCCGGGCTCGCCCGGGGTCTCCTGGCGTGACTCCACGAGGCCCGGGTCCCACTCCGAAGCGCGCCCGAAGTGGGCCACCTGGTGGAAGGCCGCGTCGCGGGCCATGGGGACGGTGATGGTGCGGGAAACGTGGATCATGGGTTCCTCGGGCGCACGGCGCCGATCGATGCCACCAGCGCCACGATGGCGGCGGCCTGGGCGATGAACAGCCCGATGTCACGGGCCAGGAATTCCGCGGGGCCCGGGGGGCGTACCAGGCGCCACGCCACAAGGGCCGTGGCGGCGATGGTGAGCACCAGGCAGGTCCACGCGAGCGCACGCACGATGTCGGCGTCGATGGGGAGGAGCCCGCGCAGGTCGAGCCAGATGAGTGCCGACGAGACGAGCGTGATCACGGCCATTGCGAAGGCGATGCGCGCGAGCAGCGTGGCGTCCCAGCCCGAGGTGGCCTCGGGCGTGAACGGCGGGGCCACGTCGGCCGTGTACCACGGCAGGAACACGCTGATGGCCAGGATGAGCGACGCGATCGCGATGATGGCGGGCACCGTCCCGCGGGTGGCGCGCGCTTGGGCCCCGGTTGCCATGGGGTGATCCTATCCGCACGCTGGTACGCTCATCGGGACCGGCAAGGACCCTAGGAGGATGGGTGCCGACCTACATCCTGCTCAGCACGCTCAGCCCACACGGCGCGGGCACCATCAAGGCCAACCCGCAGCGCGTGAAGGAAGTGAACGAGGAGATCGAGCAGATGGGCGCCAAGGTCGTCCAGCAGTGGGCCGTGCTCGGTCCGTACGACTTCGTGAACATCGTCGAGGCGCCCGACGAGAAGGTGATCGCCCGCGTCTCGCTGGAGCTCGCAGCGCGTGGCACCGCGCACTTCCAGACGTTGACCGCCATCCCGGTCGACGAGTTCCTCTCGCTCCTCAAGTAGCGCAGTGGCCGCTCACCGGCGCGGCCTGATCATCGGCGTGGGGCTCGTGGGCCTCGCGGCGTCCCCGCTCGCGGCGCCGCTGCGCCAGGCGGTGCGGGTGCGCATCGAGCGCGCGCGGCGCCGGTCACCCGACCCCGTCGAGCCCTTCCTCGAGGCGCCGTGCTACGCGCGCGCCAAGCCCGGCGCGGACGGCCGCCGGGAGCCCTAGGCCATGGCGGGCGGCCCGTGGCAGTGGGATGTCCTGGTGCCCGCGCACCGGATCATCTTCGGCCTGCTGGGCGACGAGGTGGTGGAGAGCCGGGCGGCCACCACCGAGGGCACCTTCGCCGCGTACCGGCGCCTCGAGGGCGCGGTGCCCGGCATGATTGCCTGGCCCAACACCGTGCTGCTCACGGGCCCCGGGATCGTGGTGGTCGACCCCGGCTACCAAACCCAGGGCGACATGCTGGGCGGCGCGCTGCGCGCGCGGGGCATCGACCCCGCTGAGGTGCGCACCGTGGTGATGACCCACCTGCACTCCGATCACCTGAGCGCCCTGCCACAGCTGCCGGGGGTCAACGAGGTGTGGGTGCACCGCGATGAGCTGGACACCCCGTGTGCCAGGCGGCAGCGCGGGCTCGTGGACGACGCCCCCGTGGTGGTGATGGATGGCGCGGAGGGCGCGATTCGAGAGGGGCTCACGTGGTTCCACACGCCGGGCCATGCGCCCGGGCACGTGGCCGTGGTGGCCGAGTGCGACGACGCCCGGGTGATCATCGCGGGTGACACCCTGGGGCCCGACCCCGCGTGGTTCCGCGAGATGTCGGCACCCGAGGGGCTTGAGAACCGCGACGATCACCTGGCCGCCTGGCGCATGATCCGCGATCGCGCGCCGGCAGTGGTGGTACCGGGGCACTACGCGCCCTTTGCCATCAGCTAGGGAATCCGCGGGAAGGGATGGCGGCAGGCGGCGTCGAAAGGCGTCGTGTCCGAATCCGTCCACGTGTCCGAATCCGTCCACGTGTCCGAATCCGTCCAAGGAGCACCGGTGGACCTGCAGGGGATCTCGCGCGAGCAGAGGGAGATGGGTGCAGCCGTCTGCATGCTGCTGTTCATCATCTCGCTGTTCCTCAAGTGGCAGAGCTTCGGGCCGATCTCCGGCTCGGGCGCCGATCTGGGCTCCTGGCCGCTGGTGCTCATCGTCGCGCTGGTGGCCGGCGGCATCGTGGCGGCTGATGGCCTGCGCATGGACATCCCCCTGCCCCGCATGAACCCGACGTCGGTGGCCACCTACCTGATGTCGCTGCTCGTCTTCTACGTGATCGTGTTCATCTTCGCGATCGACGGGCTGTCGTACGGGGTGTGGCTGGCCCTCATCTTCTCGGTGATCGGCCTCGTGCTCACGTTCTCGGTGTACCGCCAGGACACCCGGTAACACCGTCCCGGGCGCGCCGAGCGCACGCGTAGACTTGGCTCGTGCCTCGCCTGGGAGCCCTCGAGCGCGTTGAGATCCTGGCCGCCGTCCTCGGCGGGCTGTGGTGCGGTGCGCTCTTCCTGCCGTGGTTCGGCATGGACGGGGTGGACGGCGACCTCACCGGCGCCAACATGATCGACTCGTCGTGGCTGCCGCTGGTGATCGTGGCGGTGGCCTCGGCGCTGTTGCTGCTCGACGCCATCACCGTCGATGGCCTGCGCTCCCTGTCCGTGCCGGGGTTCAGCACGTTCCTCATGCCCATCGGGATCTTCTACACCGCGCTGTTCCTCATCGCGGGCGAGAAACTCATGTACGGGGCCTGGGTGGCCCTCGGCCTGTCGGCCGGCGCGGTGGTGTTCACCGCCATGGCCTGGGCCATCGACCGGCGCGGCTAGAAAGGACGCCAGTGAACTACCTCAAGTCACTCGACCGGCGGGAGCGGCTCATCACCGTGGCGATCCTCAACGGCGTCTTCATCATCAGCCTGTTCTTCGAGTGGGGCGCCGGCGGCGCCCGCGCGTGGGATGCCGACTCGGTGTGGCTGGCGTTCCTCGCGGCGCTCTTCGCCGGCCTCATCTCGCTGGCCGACGCCTTCGACTACGAGGTGCCGCGGCTGCCGGGCGCCGGCGTGGCCGCATACCTCACGTCGATCACGCTCGTCTATACGGTGGTGGCCCTCATGGACATCCGGGACCAGTCGTGGGGCATCATCGTCTCACTCATCGTCTCGATCGTCTCCACATTCATCGCATGGGGCACGTGGAGGGCCGACCGGGCCTGATCCGCCAGGAGGGATCATGGGCTTCACCGACAAGGCGAAGGAACTCGCCAACAAGACCGCCGATGCGGCGCAGAAGGGCGCGAAGGACGCGCGCGACAAGGGCGAGAAGCTCATGCTGCAGCGCAAGCTCAACGCGTCGGCCGAGGAACTCGGGCACGTGGTGTACCGCCAGCACGAGGGCATGACGGGGCTGGACGACGAAGTGAACCGCCTCGTGGCCGAGATGAAGGCCCTGCAGGCCGAGATCGACGCCATCCCCGTCTAGGTGACGCCGATCCCCGCCACGTCCCCGGCTGCGCGCGGGGCCGCTGAGTCGTGCCTGCGCTGAGTCGTGCCTGATATCACCGCACCGCTGGTGAACTTCGCCACCGACGCCGTGGGCTCGTACGGCGCGTGGGCGGGGTTCATCCTGATGATCCTCGAGAGCGCCTGCATCCCGGTGCCGAGCGAGGCCATCATGGTGTTCGGTGGCTTCCTCGCGGGGCAGGGCAAGGTGAGCTTCCAGGCCGTGGTCATCGCCGGCGTGGGCGGCAACCTCGTGGGGTCGTGGATCGCCTACTGGGTGGGCGCCACCAAGGGTCGCGAGTGGGCGCTCAGGTGGCGCTGGCTGCACATCACGCCGGCGCGGCTCGATGCCGCGGACCGCTGGTTCGAGAAGTACGGCGGCTGGGCGGTGCTCGTATCGCGTTGCCTGCCCATCATCCGCACCTTCATCTCGCTGCCGGCCGGCGTTGCGCGCATGCCGTTCTGGCGGTTCTCCGCCCTCACGCTCATCGGCTGCATCCCCTGGTGCCTGCTGCTGGCATACGCGGGCCTCGCGGTGGGTGACAACTGGGAGATGCTGCAGAAGCAACTGCACTGGTTCGACTACGCGGTGGCCGCGGCGATCCTGGTC
>Ga0194120_10009909_pt1 | contig 11942 bp, 6 predicted proteins | sample TA2MahCa65mmetaG_FD_148642 | JGI IMG/M metagenome (GOLD analysis project Ga0194120, IMG submission 148642) | Freshwater microbial communities from Lake Tanganyika, Tanzania - TA2015019 Mahale Deep Cast 65m | ecosystem: Environmental > Aquatic > Freshwater > Lake | place: Tanzania: Lake... | reverse complement strand
GGCCGACCCTCGCGCTGTAGCGCCGCGCGCACGGCGGGCCCATCGGTCGGTGGGTCGGCGTCGATGCGCGCGAGCAGGGCGACCACACCCTCGCGGTAGCCGGCGGGCACGTCCTCGCCTCCCGCCGCCAGCGCCGCCAACACGTGCGGTCGCGCCGCAGCGCCCAGGTGGAAACACAAGCCTTCCAAGACGTTCCATCGTGCCCACGCGTCCACGCCCTGCGCTGCGCCGCCACAGGCCGCGAGCAAGGTGGTCCACGCGGCCTTGTCGGCGCCAGCGGCCAGGGCGTGGGCCGCAGATTGGATGACCTCCAAGTGTGCTGCGCCGAGCGCAACGACCGCGTGCAGCCACGGCAGCGGGCGCGGGTCGGCGAAGCGCCCGAGGTGCCCCAACGACACCAACCGGTCGTCGACATCGTCGGGTCCTGCGCGAAAGGCGCACAGCGCCACGCTGGCAAATGTCGAGGGCGGGCCATGACGGGCCAGGAACACGGCGCAATCGCTGTCGGGCGCCACGAGCGGCCGTTCGCGAGCGGCGCGCCTTGCCAGACCCACCCAGGCCTCGGCATCCAAGCCCTCGCCGTGGCCGAGCACGGTCAAGGCCGCGTTGGCCACGCGCGGATCGCGGTGGCTTGCGGCGCACTGCGCCAAACGCGCGCGAAAGGCCGCAGGCAGCGCCAGATCCTCCAAGAGCGGCGCAAGCCAGGTGGCGACCACGTCGGCGCTCGCCGCCGACCACAACTGGTCCAGGGGCGATGCACCGTCCAGGCGCGGCCCGAGGTGCCAGGCCCGGTCGCGCAGCGCGCGCAATTGGTCGGGCCACTGCGCCGGGCGGTCGGCCACGTCCGCGGCCTCGCTGCACCAGCGTCGCCAAGAGTCGTCGGTGGTCATCGGGGCCTCCGGCGCCGCAGCCACACCCAGAGACCGGCCGCTGCCGCCGCGATCGCACCCAGTTCGGCCGCCAGCACGGTCGGCATCGGCGCGGACAGGGTCGGCGCAGGCTGTGGCGCGCGTCGGTAGGCGGCCAGGCGGGCCTCTTGCGCGTCCAAGGTGTCGAGGCACTGGCGGCGCAGCCGTCGCGCGGCCGCGTCCGAGCTGCCCTGTTCAAGGGCCTGCCAATACAGCCGCGACGCTGTCGCCACCCGCCGCAGCGCCTGGGCGTGCACGAGCGCCATCCGGCCGGTGGCCTGCTGCACATCGGGATCGTCGGGGTCGCCGCTGTCGTCATCCAGCAGCGGCTGCCCGGGCGACCGCGGCGGCCCCTGCCCCAAGCGGGGGTGCATGGCCGCGACGGCGGCATCGACCAGCGTCCCGCCTTGGCGGCTGCCGAGCCGAGCCAGGGTGCGCACCAGGATCGCCCCGGCGCCGTCGTCGAAAGGCTGGCTCTGAAAAGCGCCCGACAGGTGGGGCTTGAGGTGTTCGCCCAGTGCCGCCAGCAGTTCAGGGTCGTCGGCGTCGGTCTGCGTCCATGCGGCGGCCAGCGCCGCGGCGGCCGGCTTGCCCATGCGCAAGCGGTCGAGTTGCAGCGCGAGCCAGGCGTCGCTGTACCACTGCGCCAGCGCCAACGTCTGGCGGGCGATCCGCAGCGCGCTCGGCAACAAATCGAGGTAGCCGCCAGCGGTTCGCCACGCCATCGCAAGGCGCGACGCCTTGGCGTGCGACCACAGCCCCGGGCCGCCGAGCGGCACGTTGGCCGCCGGGTTCGCCGCGTCCTGGACGTAGTGCAGCCCCGCCGACCACCACATCAGCGCCAGGTACTCGCCCACCTGGTTGTCCTCGGTGTCGCCCCAGGTGCGCGCCAGGATCGCCAGATCGAGGTGGCGCTGCGCCATCGCTTCGGCAAAGGACGGCAGCGCCGCCGCCGGACCCAGGTCGGGCGCGAAGTTCCAGGGCGTCGCCGCGAGGCAATTGTCGTCGGCGCACGGCGTCTCGATTGCCAGGGCGCGATGGGCGTGCTGCAGGCTGGCCTCGTCGGCCGAAGCGAAGGTCAGCCCCAACACCGCCGGGTCGGCGGGCAGCGGTTGGCCGCTGCTGTCCGCCAGGACCCGCCGCCGCGCGTCGCAGGCAAGGCGCTTGCGGTTGCGCTGGTCGAGGTCGGGCATCGCCGACCCCTGCACGACCAGGTTGAAGCGGTCCAGGCCACTATTGCGCTGGAATTCTTCCAGACCCCACACGGCAGGCGTAGGTTCTTGCGACAGTCCGAGGAATCCGCGAATTGCAAACGCGTCAAAGGCCCGCGGGTGCGGATACCGTTTGAGGAAGCGGTCAGGGTCCGCGCCGTCGCGGTCTTTCTCGTCGCTCTTGTGCGCCAGCGCCCGGCCGACCCACAGGTAGAACTCGACGAACTTGTCGTCGTCCGGCGTCAGCACCATGCCGGCGGGCACCACCGGCCGCAGCGCCTTTTCCGCGAGATAGCGGTGGACGTCGGGACTCCACGCCAGCGCGGGCGCGGCTGCAAGACAGGCAACGCCCGCCGCCACCGCCCTGGCGAGCGCACGAGGAGGCGCCCACCTCACCGCAGTGCAAACGCGATGGGCTTGCCGACCGCCCGCGAGATGGTGGTGCCGAGCGTGGCGCCGAGTTCGTCGAAGTTGCGCGGGTCGATCCACTTGCCGGCAGAGGGGTCAAACTGGAAATGCCACGCGCGGTCGCCGGCCGCGTACCACACCTGACGCAACGGCGTCTGGTGGTTGAGGATGAACAACTTGCCGCCCTTGCACCGGATGCGCACGGCGTCGGCGCTGTGGTCGGCCTCGACCTCGTCTGGGTCCTCGAGATCGAGGCGATCGGTCACCGCCTTGTAGATGGCGGCGGTGCGTTTGCGGAACTGCAGTTCATCCATCGGCGCCATGGGTCCACGAGGCGCACGGGGCGCCGCGCGAAAATAGACCCGTCCGGCTCCAGGGGCAAGCGGATCGGCCCGAACGGGTCTGCCCTCGTTCAGTTGCAGGTCTTGGTCACCACGAAATTGTCGATGTACCAGCCGGTCTGGTCGGTCGGCCCGCAACAGCCGTCGATGGTGTCGTAGCGGAAGCGCACCCGCGTGCTGGAGGTGGCCAGGCTCGACGGCACGGTCATTGTCACCGTCTGCCACGACTTCTGCGGCGACCAGATCGGATTGGTGTAGTCGATGGCAATCTGCCACGACGATCCGCCGTTGTACGAGATGTCGACGTATTCGCGGTCATAGTTGCCGGTCTCGTTCGACTGCCAGGTGTTGAACTTGATGGTCCCGCCGCCCTGCAGGTCGAACACCGGCGACATCAAGAAGCTCTTTTCGGTGCCGCTGCTGCCCATGTTGGGCGTGCCCCAAACCTTGCTGCCGAAGTTGGCCGGCGAAGTTCCGCCCGACTTGGTCGTCAGGTTCCACATGTTGAGGCTGCCACTGGTCACACCCGTGGACCAATCGGTCGTCGACGCCTCGAAATCGTTGCTGTACACGATGGCATTGCCGGGCGAGTTGACGTTGCCATCGCAGTTCTCGTCCACGGTGTTGCACGGCACCTCGGCCGCGCCCGGGTTGATCTTGTCGTTCTTGTCGTTGCAGTCGCCGCCTTTGGTCGCAGACCACGGCGGCTTGGGTCCGTTGCAGATCTGGATCGGCTGGCCGGTGCCGTAGCCGTCGCCGTCGTCGTCCAACCACCAATTCTTGCCACCGGCCGCGCCCTCGTCGGTCTGGCCGTTGCAGTTCTCGTCCACGCTGTTGCACTGCTCTTCGGCCCCCGGGTTGATGGTGCCGTTGCCGTCGTTGCAGTCGCCGCTCTTGTTGGTGGTGAACGGCGCCTCGGCGTTGCACAGGCACTGCGAGATCGAGTTGCCGCCGTAGCCGTCGTTGTCCAGGTCCACGTAGTAGTTCTTGCAGCCCAGCGCGCCCTTGGGGTCGACGATGCCGTCGCAGTCGGTGTCCTTGCCGTCGCAGAACTCGGCGGCCTTGGGGTAGGTGTTGGCGTCGTTGTCGTTGCAGTCGCCGCTGACCGCCGTGGTGTAGGGCGCCTTGGCGTCGCACAGGCATTTGGGGGCGGCCAGGTACGTGCCGTAGCCGTCCTGGTCTTTGTCCAAGAAGAACGGCGAGCAACCGTCCGCGCCCGCCGGGTCGATCTGGCCGTCGCAGTTGTTGTCGATGCCGTCGCACAGTTCGGCAATCTTGGGGTTGATGGTTGCCACTTGATCGTTGCAGTCGCCGCCGGTGAACTCGGTGAACGGATACGACGGCTTGCACAAGCACTTGCCGACCGCCGATTCGCCGAACCCGTCCTTGTCCGCGTCCTTGAGGTACTTGACGCAGCCGATGGAATTCTCCTCGTCCACCGCGTTGTTGCAGTTGTTGTCCTGGCCGTCGCAGAACTCCTGGGCGCCTGGGAAGATGGCAATGTCGCCGTCGTTGCAGTCGCCGCCTTTGGTGGCGTTGTACTCGCCGCCGAGCGCGCACAGGCACGCCCCCGAGGCCGCCGCGCCGTACTTGTCGCCGTCCTTGTCGATGTAGACGACTTTGCAGCCATCGGCGCCCATTTCGTCGGTCTGGCCGTTGCAGTTGTTGTCGACCCCGTCGCACGACTCGGTGGCGCCGGGCTTGCTCTCGGCCTTGGTGTCGTCGCAGTCGCCGCTGCTGGTGGCGGTGTAGGGGGCTTCTGCTTTGCACAGGCACTTGTTCAGCGAACTGTCGCCGATGCCGTCGCCGTCCTTGTCGGCGTAGTAGACCACGCAGCCCTTGGCGCCCGGTTCGTCGATGCCGTTCTTGCAGTTGTCGTCGATGCCGTTGCACACCTCTTGGGCGCCCGGACCGATTTCGGGGTTCTTGGGCTGGCAGTCGCCGGACTTGCTGACCGGGAAGAACTGGTTGGGGCCGCACAGACACGCCGATTCCTGGCCGCCGCCATAGCCGTCGCCGTCGGGGTCGCTGTAGTGGGGCACGCAGCCCTGGGCGTCCTCCTCGTCTTGGGCGCCGTTGCAGTTGTCGTCGACGCCGTTGGCGCATTGCTCGGGCTTGGCGGGGCTGACCAGAGCGTCTTTGTCGTTGCAATCCTTGTTGTTCTTGGCGTTGATCGCGCCCTTGGCCGCGCACAGGCACTGGCCGACGCCGGCCCCGAACCCGTCTTGATCATTGTCGGCGTACAGCACTTCGCAGCCCTGGGCGTCGGTGCCGTCGTCGGTCTGGCCATCGCAGTTCTCGTCTACATTGGTCGCGCACAGTTCCTTCTGGCCGGGCGAGATGGCGGCGTTGAGATCGTCGCAGTCGTCCTTGCCCTGCGGGCACACGATGGGTTTGTCGACCACCGTCAGCTTGGCGTCGCAGTAGCCGTCTTGATCGTCGTCGCAACCCTGGTCGGTCTGGCCGTCGCAGTCGTCGTCCTTGTCGTTGCACACCTCGGTGGCCTTGGGGTTGATGAGGCCGACCACATCGTTGCAGTCGCCGTCTTGCAGCGCGCTGGTCTTGCCGTCGGGACCGCACAGGCACTGGGCCTGGCTGCCGGCCGGCGGCGTCTTGCCGAACCCGTCGCCGTCGATATCGACGTAGTAGGGCTTGCAACCCTGGGCGCCGGGTTCGTCCACGCTGCCGTTGCAGTTGTCGTCGACGTTGTTGCAGGTTTCGGTCGCGGCCGGACTGATCGCGGCGTTGGCCGGGGCGCAGTCGGCGGCGTTGGCGGCGCCGTCGTTGTCGATGTCCGGGTCGACGCAGTCGGCTTGGTTGTCGCCGTCGGTGTCTGGAAAGCCATTGTCGGTCGTGGCGTCGCAGTCGTCGTCCACGCCATTGCATTGTTCCGTCGCGCCTGGCTTGGTGGTGGCCGCCGCGTCGTCGCAGTCGCCGCCGACGATCGCGGTGTAGCTGCCGTCGGCCTTGCACAGGCACTTTGCCGGCGTGTTGGCGTCGCCCGCTCCGTCCTTGTCGGCGTCGGTGTAGAATGGCAGGCAGCCACCCGCGTCCTGCTCGTCGGTCTTGCCGTCGCAGTCGTTGTCATTGCCGTCGCAGGTTTCGGTGGCCGGCGTCGGCGCGTCGCAAGCGCTCAAGCCCTGGGTCGTGCACTTGCGCTGGCCCTTGCACGTGCCGGCGTCGTTGCTGAGGGTGCAACTGGTCTGGGCTCCGTCGATGACCATCTTGGGCGAACAGGCGCACTCGCCCGTGGACTTGACGCACTGTTTGCCCTCGCCCTGGGTGCCTTTGGCGTTCTTGCAGTCGTAGCCGGCGTAGCAATCGGCGTTGCTCGCACAGTTGCCGCCGCAGAACCGCCCGCCCGGGCCGGTGTCGACGCACAGGGCCCCTGCGCTTTGGGCCGCGCACTCGCTGTCGGCCTGGCACGGTCGGCACAGGGCATTGAGCGTCGCGATGCAGATGAACTGCGGGTCGGTGGCGGACGCGGCGGTGCACGCAAAACCGGTTGGACAGCAATCGCTGCAGGTCTTGGTGCACATCTTGCCGCTTGGGCCCTCGATGCAATAGCCGCTGTCGCAATCGCCGGCCGATGCGCAGGGCGCGCCCGGGTCGCCGGGCTTGGGGGTCGGCGGAAAGTCGCAGTTGCCGTTGATCGCGACCGCGTCCGCGCGACCGACGCCGTCGGAGGTTCCGCGCGCGCCACCGCCATCGGCACTGGCCGCCGCCGTGTCGTTCGCCGGGTCGCCGCCGTCTGTGGCGAACCGCGGTCCACCCGAATCGAGGCCCGCCTGCGCGGTGCCGTCGACTCCGGCGACTGCGCCGTTGGCATCGCCGCCTTCGCTGCAGGCAAGCAACGCTGCTGCGGCCAGGGCGGCCACGGCCCACGGGGCCCATCGCGTGCGGCTTCGGGTCGAGGTCCTGCGTCGGTCCATCGCGTGACTCCCATCGGCAACTGGCAGGGCTGCGTCGGCTCCTCGCCGCGCACAGAACCTTGCAGCATAGCAAGAACGCGGTGCGCGCCAAATTGGGAAGCGCCCTCCCCAACCGCTCGGGATTTCGCGCCCCTTGACTTGGCCGGCGTCCCGCGCAACCGTGTCGCCATGCGCACCTTTCCATTGCACATGATCCGCTTGCACCTCGCCGCCCTGCTGGTCTCGGCGGAATTCCTAGGTTGCGGTAATTCAAAGACTTTGCCCGGCACGGATGCCGCCGCGGTCGCGTTCGACGCCGTGGGCGACGCACCGGCCGCGGATGTTCCGTCCGAGGTTGCGGGCGATGGGCTGCCGACACCTGGAGCGCGCGGCTGGGCGATCGCGCGCAACGTCGTGCACATCCACAGCACCTACAGCCACGACGCCTGCGACGGCTACATCGACAACTTTCCAGGTCAGGTCAGCGCCACCTGCCTGGACGAACTGCGCGTTGCGCTGTGTGAATCGGGCCTGGACGTGGCGTTTCTGACCGACCACCCGTCGCACATGAAGGAGTTCGGGTTCGACAAACTCTTGCAGATCAGGACCGACAAAGGCGACACCGCGGTCGGCCCGCCCGGCAAGCCGCACGCCAACGTCATCCACTGCCCCAAGGGCGAGGTGCTGCCGGCGCACGACGTGGTGGTCACCGTCGGCTACGAGGGCACCCACAACATGGCGATCGCCATCCACGAGCACTTTGCCGACGGCAAGCTGCAGGGCCTGTCGTTCTCGGACAAAGACAGCAAGATCGAAGACGTGCAAAAAAGCGTCGCCGCCATCCACGCCGCCAAGGGCCTGTCGTGCAACGCCCACAGCGAAGAGGACGACATCAGCGTGCAGCGGATGGTGCAGAGCGGCATGGACTGCATGGAGGTCTACAATACCCACGCCAACTTCAAGACCATCGTCGGCATGGGCGCGGCGGGATCCAAGATGAACCTGGGCCGGGTGTTCCTGCTCGACCGGCTGCTCGGACCCAAGGACAAATCGCCGGACCCGGACCTGGCCGTACTCATCATGCTCGACATCCAGCCCGAGGCCGCGTTCACCAAGTGGCAGGCGGTCAACGCGCAACGCAAGGTGGCCGGGGTTATCGGCAACGACGTGCACCAGAACGTGGTATTGGAGCCCTATTGTGGTCCTGGCGGTCAGTTCGAGGCGTTGTGCGATGGGCTGGTGGACCAGTACCCGCACCTGGTGGCGCTGCTCAAGAAAGGCGGGCCGGTGATGATGGCCGACGGCCGGCGCATCGACGACTACCGGCGGCTGTTGCGGTGGATCTCGAACCGCACGTTGGTCACGCCGGGCAAGCCTGCGACCGAACTGGCTGAACAGACCAAGCAGGCGATCGCCGCCGCACGGACCTGGGCGGTCTACGACGTGCTCGGCGATCCCCAGGGCTTGGACATGGCCGCGCGCGACAAGCAGACCGGCCTGTGGGTCGAGGTGGGCGGCGCGGCCAGCGCGGGATCGACCCTGTACCTGCGCGTGCCCGACGTGCAACCGATGCCGTGGGCGCACTGGACGACGGCCGACGCCCACGATCCCGCCAACTTGCCCGAGGTATCGCTGGTGCTGTGGCGCATTGCGGCCGGCGAGGCCACAGCCCAGAAGGTGGCCACGCTGTCGGGAGCGCCGGGGTCGCTGCTCAAGGTCACGCCCGACCAGCCCGGCCACTACCATCTGGAGCTGCGCATCGTGCCCAAGCACCTGCGGGCGCTGATGAAAGGGTTGCTCTCCGCCGAAAAGGGTCCGGAACTCGTGGACCTCGAACAGCGCTGGGCGGTGGGCAACCCGATCGAGATCAAGCCGTGATCAGCGGTGGTTGCGTGAACCAGGCCTGGACAACTCGTAGGCGAAACCCCAAGTTCGCTCCGTGATGCAGGCCGTCATGCCGCAAAGAACCCGCAATACGTTTGCCTACAAGCTGCTTGTTGCGTGAAGGGGCCTCGCAGCCCCCTCGCGCGCCCATGCGCGCTCACCCCCGCGTCCGGCCGCAGCCGCGGCCGGAAGTACCTCGGCCCTGTTGCGCGCCGGAACCCGGCGCGGACTTCGGGCCTGAGGTACTAGTTGCCGGTCCGGAACGCCGCCGGCGGCACGACCATCGCGCGCAGACCTTGGGCGTCGCGGGTGGTCGCGCACTTGTTGGGCTCGCTGCCGGTGCATTCCTTGATCGGGCCGTTCAGGTAGTCCATGAACAAGTCATGGAATCCCTTGAAGTCGTCGGCCGCACCCTGCGGGGCCAGATCGCCGCCCCACGAGTTCTTGATGCGGAAGAACGAGATCTTGGCCTTGGGGTCCAACGCAGCGGCGAGCGCCTTGGGATCGGTGACCTCCACGCCGGCCTTGAGCGTGCCAAACCCCGGCACGTCGGTGACCTCGTAGTCCTCGATGACGGTCATGTGGCCGCCCTGGCGACCCGGCGTGGCCGGCGGCGCCCGGAAGGTCTTGTCGGCACCCATGGCGTTGAAGTCGACGAACCACGTCATGATCACTGGCAATTTCAGGTGCAGCGCCTCCTGGGTGCGCTTGAGGAAGGTCCGCCGCGCGGTGCCGGTCTTGGTGCTCGGGTAGAACGACTCAGTCCAGGCGTATTTGCCCGAGCGACGGGTGAAATCAAACGACGACGACGCGGTGCCGATGGCTTCGGCGAGCGTCACCATGCGCTTCTTGCCGCTCTCGGTTACCCAGCCGACGGTCATGTCGCGCGGGTGGCGCATCCCGGCAGGCAAAGTCTTGCCGGCTTTGAGCAAGTTGCTGCTGACGGACTTGCCGAACGTGGTGTCGAGCATCGCCACCACTTCGGGCTTGAGCTGCCAGGCCTTGTCGAGTTCGGCGCGCACCAGCGCCCGATCCTTGCGCTTGGCGGTGTCTGCGAGGGCGCCCGTCTTGAGCGAAGCATTGATCGCCGCCAAGGCCTGCGACTGCCGCTCGCTGCGCTGGGCTTCGGCTTCTTCGGGGATGAAGGTGCCTTCATCGACCAGGCCATAGCGCAGCATCAACTCGCCGGCCACGCCAAAGAAACCGCCGGTGGCGATCTGGCCCTTGTCCAGGAACTCCACTGCGCCCGCGCCCGCCGACCCGCCGGCGATCTCCTCGTACCAGTGCCAGTAGCTGATGTACGACTCGCTCAGGTTGAGCTTGGCGCCGTTCTGGCTCAGGTGCAGCGACTCGACCCAGCCGACCGTGGCGTAGACCCAGCAGTTGCCGATCGATTGGCGCTTGACCTCGGTGTTGGCCACGTTGGTCAGATCGTCTTCGGCGGCGCCGGACGGGTCTTCGGTGGCGCAGCCGGGCGGCAGGGCCAGGGCCAGCAAGGCTGCGGCGGCGGGCACAGCGGCGCGGCGGCGCAGCAGGTCGAAAAGGGCGGAGCGGTGCAGGCGCATGGGTTCCTCGGTGGGGGCCACAGGGTTCAGGGCGGCGCAGGATAGCCCAAGCCGCAGGAGTTGTCCGCGTTTTCCTGCGCGCCGCAATGTCACGTCATGGTCATTGCGGCTACCAGCGCGGCCGATCCGCCAAGATGGGCGAACCCGCCCGCCGTCGCCCCGGCGCGGGACCGCCCGCGCGATCGGTCGCCGGTCCGCCCAGCGTCTCGACCTGCAATTGCGCAATCGCCTCCTTGGCTTCGGGGGGCAGGTCACACGCTTCATTGCCGCATTGCAAGCGCAGGTGCAGGTGATCGTCGTGGCCGTCCAAGTGGCGAATCGGCGTGTGCAGCCAATCCGCTTGCGGCCGCGGGTACTGGATGACTTTGGCCAGGCTCTGCGGGGTCTCGCCCGCGCGCAACGCCGCCTCGTACAGGGCCGGTTGCAGGCTGTAGTGGACGAAGGCGTATTGCACGCGCCCGGTCGCCAAGAGCGCCCGCAGGAAAAGCCAGGTGCGGTCGGCGTCGAGGGTGTCCGCGGTGGCATCGGCGAGGTACGGCGCCGTGAACGCCCCGCGCAGGTAGTAACCGATGTCGGCGTCGAGCCCGCCGCGGTGCGACTTGTGCGGAGGCAGGCAGCCACCGCCGTCCTTGCTGAGATCGCCCACCATCAACGGCGGTTGCAGCGGGTGCTGGGCCTGGACCTGGCGCGCGGCGGCGACGATGAGGTCCACCATCAGCGGTTTGCCGTAGGCGTTGTAGGGCCTGCGCAGTGTATAGGCGTCGTCCACCGGCAGATGCACGCCGCCCGCCAGCACCACGCCGTCGTGCGGCGACTTGGCGACCAGCAGGCGCTTGCCCGCCTTGAGCTTCTTGGTCTTTTCGGACAGGTCGTTCAGTTCGCGCACCCGGGCCTCGGAGACGCCATAGCGCTTGGCGAACTTGGCCACCGTCTCGGCCTTGCGCGCCCGACCGTAGCGCCGGCCGCACGGGTCCTTTTCGGGCTTGCTGCGCTTGGCCAGGTGGGCTTTGCACTCCTTGGACTTGCGCGCGGCTTTGTCCTTGCACTTGTCGTCGAGTTTGGCGGCGGCGTCCTCGGCGGCCCGTTCGGCCTCGGCCTTGGCAAAGGCCTTGCACTTCTTGGTTTTTGCCTCTTTCTTGTCGGCGCACAACTTCTTGATGGCCTCGCGCTCCTTGGCTTGGGCTTTCTTTTGTTTGGCGGTCAGCGGCTTTTCGTCGGTGGCGGCCTTTTCGGCTTTTTCGGCACCCTTGCCTTTGACGTCTCCGGCCTTGCCAGGCTTGCCTTTGGCGGGCTTGGTCGCGGTGGCTTTGCCTTTTTCCCCCGTTGCCTTGGTCTTGGCCGCCGGTCGGGCGGCCTTGGCGGGTTTGCCCGTCAGCACTGCCGCCTTGGCCGCGGTTGCCTTGCCCGTCGTCTTGGTCTTGGCGTCGGCGTTCGGGTGCAAAGTCAGGGCCAGCGCCGCGACCACCACCGCCAACCAACTGCGCCACCACGCCGCCATCGCCCGCCCTGGCCGCCCGGCGGCCTCGGCCGTTGTACCGTGGGGTGGCGAACGACACAAATTGCCGGACGCTAGGAGCCTGTCGGACGATCGTCCGACAGGCTCCGTGGTGGTTGCGATCGGGGCAGCGACCAAGAACTGCCTGAAGTAAATTCAGGCAGTTTCGGTCGCTGGCAGGCCGCAGCCGCGGCCTGCCTAGGAGCCTGTCGGCCAGAA
>Ga0194120_10009907_pt1 | contig 11947 bp, 5 predicted proteins | sample TA2MahCa65mmetaG_FD_148642 | JGI IMG/M metagenome (GOLD analysis project Ga0194120, IMG submission 148642) | Freshwater microbial communities from Lake Tanganyika, Tanzania - TA2015019 Mahale Deep Cast 65m | ecosystem: Environmental > Aquatic > Freshwater > Lake | place: Tanzania: Lake... | reverse complement strand
TTCCGGATGCAGTTCAAGGAACAAGCCGGTGAGCGAGCGAGGCGTACAAGTGTACGCCGCAGCGAGTGAATCCGGCGCGGTGACGCAGAAATGCGCCGGAAGCGGCGGATCGGGGTCGTCAGCGTTGCTTGCGCTGCCAGGCGAGCTGGACGCAAGCGCCTCCACCTTTCTGGTAGCCGAAGCGAGCGGTCATCCGCTCGACCTTGGCGCGGCCGGTCTTGTACGCCTTCTCGAGCGCCTCGAGCTTGAGCTCCGAGAAGGACCGCTCGGCGACGCCGAACCGCCCGAACAGGCGCACATCGAAGGCCTTGGTCAGCGCGAGGTAGTCGAGGCCCGACTCGTCCTGTACGATCGACTTCGACCGCTCGATCAGCGCCTTCGCCACCACCGTGAACACCTCGGTCTGCAGCAGGTGTGACGCAGCCTTGAGCACGGTGCGCGGCGGCGGCAGCGCGTAGAGCCACGTCTTCATCCCGTTGCGCGCGCGAACCTGCGGGTCCGCGAGGCCGAAGCTGCAGTAGTCGAGGATGACCCGCGCGCCGTCGTCGCGGCGCTTGAGCTCGACCCGCAGCGAGCGCCAGGGCTCGCCGTCGGGCGCCCGTTCGAGATCGGTGCCGGCCGCGTCGATGCGAATCGGGTAGACGTCGACGACCTCGTAGCCCTCGCCGCGGGCGAACAGCAGGAGGACCGGGGCAATCCCGCGCAGGCCCTTGTCGTCTGTCTCCGCCTCGTTGAGCTCCGACGTGCGGAAGTAGCCGTTCCACGAGAAGCGGTTGAACTCGAGCCGAACGGCGGCGAGGTACTCGGACAGCGGCCCGGCGGCGCGCTTCGACAGCTCGGGAGGCTTGCCGGCGTCCTGGCCGGCGATCATGACGTAGCGGCTGGCGCGCGGGTAGAGGCGGTGGATGGTGACGAAATCCGGGCCGGAGAACGGGTACAGGACAATGTCGCCGGCGTCGAAGACCAGGTTCTTGGCCGCCCACGCCGTCAGTCCGTCGCCGAACCCGGCCCGCCACCGCCGCCATCCCCGCTCGAGCTCGCCGCGGTGGCGCGCCAACACCGCCGCGATCCGCGCTGGTGACGGGGCCTCCCCCTCGACCTCGCCGCACAGCCAGCGGGCCTCCCGGCCCCAGTCGATCGCCAACGCCGGTGTCGCCGTCAGCGCGGCGGCGACGACCGCCGCGACCGCCCATGCGCGCATCATGGCTTGCGCTGCTCGACCGGGCGCGGACCCTTGAGGCGCTGGTACCAATCGGTGGCTGGCCGACCCTTGGCGGCGCGGAAGCCGGACGCGAACAAGGCTTCGCGCAGGTTGTGGTGCTTGTAGGGGGTGCGCCCGTGCTGGATCTCGGTGCGAATGAACACAGCGCGGCCGTTCATCAGCTGGCCGCGCGACAGCGTGCCTTCGTTGGTCTCGTGGGCGACCCTCACCTTGGCCGCGCGCAGCTTGGCGATCAGCTGCTTGTTGAGCCTCGCCGGAGTCTCGACGACGTACCAGCTGATGAGCTTGCGGCCGCGAACCTTGGCCGAGATCCAGTCGGCATAGGTCGCGACGTCGCCGTAGAGCGAGTCGAACAGGTAAATCTCCTTTACCGCGATCCCGCCGTGACGCAGGATCGCCGCTGTGACCTTGTAACCCCCCGAGTGGGACGAGATGGCGATGGCGCCGTGTCTTGCCTTCCTGGGCAATGCGGCTGCGCCGAGCTCCTGGGTGGCCTTGGGTGACCGCAGGACGGCGATCAGCTCCTGGACGAATTTCTGGAACGCGCCGCGCCGCTCGAGCTTGCCGCCCGAACTATCGGTGGCGTTCTCAGGACCTTGCGGCATTGCGATGACGATATTCCGGCCCGACTCAAAAACCTGCTCGCGCAAGTCGTGGTCGACCATCTTCTGTTCGATCATCCCGTGGTGTCCGTGGAAGTGGACGAGCATGTCGACCGAGCCGGTGGAACGGAAGAATTTCGGCACGAAGACGAGGGTCGTGTTGTTCGTGTACGGTCGCCCTGCGGCGGGGAACGGGCCATGGTCCATGGCGACGAACAACGTCGTGCCTTCGTCGGTCTTGACGACCTTCGTGATCTTGATCGACGCGGTGTCCTTCGGCGGCGCCTTGGCCTTGCCCTTGGCCCGGGCGGACGGACCGGCCGACGTCGCCTTGGCCGGAGCCGCATCGGCGGCGGCGCCGGGCGCCACGGTGCCGATGAGCAGAGCGAACCACGCCGCCCACAGCCCGCCGGCCCGCGGGCGCGGCAGCTTTGTCGGCGTCGGAAGCGGCAACCTGGCAGTGAGGGAAAACATGGGGTGCGGATGGTCGCGCAGAAAGGTGAACCTGTCCACTCCAAAAGGCAATCGGCACGGCCCTCGCAGCGCCCGGCGGCGGGCGATGGCGAGCCGTCATCCCGGCGTTTCGCGCCCCGTTCTCTCGACGCATGGGGAGAAGGGTGTCAAACCGCGCCTTGGTTCCCCACTCCCCCTGCCCGGTGGGGGCGCCGCGGGGCGAACGAGGCGGTCCGGTTCGGCCGGCCCGCAATCCACCACCGATACGCTCCGGCGCCGCCGACTCCAGATCCAATTCAACGAACAAGCCGGAGAGCGGGCGGGGATTGCGGGCGTGCGCCGCAGCGCGCGAACCTGGAGCACTGACGCAGCGACGCTCCGGAAGTGGCGGATCGGCGCGGCGCGTCGGCGTTGCGATGGCCCTGAGACGGGCGTACACATCGGGCCGTCGCGAGGCTGGGTCGGCGCCCCCCTGGGCCAGCAGTGAGGCTCTTGCCGAATGAGGCGCACCTCGACAGTACGTCGCAGTGAGGTTGCGAGGAGGGACGCCGCCCGCTCCCGCGCGCCGCGGACCACAGCGGGCCCGGTGTTGCCCACGCCTCCAGAATTCGCCTCAATTCGCCGGGCCGACGGGAACGGTGTCGGTCGGATCGTAGACGCCGATCGCGGTGATCGATCCGGTCATCGGCTCGGCCGCGACGATGTCGTGCGGCACGCCGAGCGGGATCACGGCGATCACGCCGGGCGCGAGCGCGAGCGTCGTGGCGCCGACGCGCATCGTGCCGCGCCCGCTGGCGACGTGGACCACCTCGCTGCGCTTGTCGTGGCGGTGCAGCGGCGCGCTGCCGCGCGCGTCGAAGGCGAGGACGGTGAAGCCGTTGCCGCTCGCCAGCGGCGTGGCGTAGACCGGCCTGGCAAAGTCGGCCGGGCGCGGTTGCCGCCGCAGCGCCTCCGCGACGCTATTTGCCGGGCCGCTGTGGTCGGCGAGCGGGCGCGGCGGCGGAGAAGGCCGCACGTCGGCCGAGGCCGTCGCGGCGACGGAGATCAAGGCAAGGGAAACGATCGGGGCGAAGCGCACGGTTGGACTCCTTTGGCGCGGTGCGCGCCACGACGGGTCATGCCACACGAGGCGACGGCGAGACGGTGTGTGCATATCGGGCCATCGCGCTGGCCGCGAGGCGCGAGGCCGGCAACAAGCGACGGTGCGGCCGAGTCAGACGTATCACAACGGACCGTCGCGGTGAGGCCGCGCACAAGGACGCCGCCCGCCGGATCCTCGTGGCCCAGAGCCGCCGCAGTCTTGGCCCCGCGCTGTCAGGGTTTCGGCAGGACACAGCGGAATCCCGCGCCGAAGCCGATGAAGGTCGGCGCGTACGCCAGCCGGCTGCCGCATCGCTGCTCCTGCGCCGTCGACATGTAGGTGGCGAACGCGCCGCCGCGGACGACGCGCGACGATCCGGTGGCCGGACCCTTGGGGTCGATCGGCGGCGAGACGGCATAGAAGGACGACGCGTAGAAGTCTGCGGTCCACTCGAGCACGTTCCCCACCAGGTCGTGGACGCCGTACGGGCTCTTGCCGGTCGGGCGCGAACCGACCGGCCAGGTGCTGCCGACCCCGCAGCCGCCCTGGGTGATGGCGTTGGCGCAGCCCCAGCCCGAATTTCCCCACGGGTATTTTGGCATCGCGGCGGCGCAATTCGTGCCGCCGACTTTTTCGCAACCTCCGCGCGCGGCCTTCTCCCACTCCGCCTCGGTCGGCAGCCGTCCCCCGACCCAATTGCAGTAGGCGCTGGCCTGGGTCCAACTGACGCAATTGATCGGGTGCTGATCCTTGCAGGCGGCGGCGTAATTGCACGCGGCGTTGGCAGACGCCGGAACCGTACATTTTCCCGCCGCGACGCACTGCTTGTATTGGGCGACCGTGACCTCGAAGACATCGATCTCGTAGGCCGACAACGTCACCTTGTGCGCAGGCTTCTCGTCGGCCCCACACTCGCTGTCGACGCCGGCGTTGCAGCCCATCCAGAAATCGCCGGCCGGGACCGTCACCCGCTGCGCCGGCTTGGCGGTGGCAGGGTCGGAGCACGGGTTGGCACAGCCGCTCGGTACGGCGCACACGTCGGCCGTCCACGGCTTGCCGTCGTCGCACAGCGCCGCGTTGGGCTTGCCCGCGACGCAGGAGCCGCCCAGGCACTGGTCGGGCGTGCACGCGACGCCGTCGGCGCTGCACGTCGCGCCGTTCGGCACCTTCACGCAACCCTTGACCGGGTCGCAACCGTCGTCGGTGCACAGGTTGGCGTCGTCGCCGCAGGTCGCCGGCGAGACCGTCGCGCACAAGCCGGACGACGCGCAGTCGGGGTTGCCCCACGCGTCGGCGCGCACCACCCAGGGCCTGATCTCGAGCGTCGCCAACGCCTGCCGTGCGCCGGCGAGGAGCAGGTGGTCGGAGGGCAGGGTCAAGACCGCCCACGGCTGATCGATCCCCTTGTCGCCGTAGGCGCGCGTCCACACGACCGCGCCGGTGGAGGTGGTCCGAAGCGCGCGCAGGTTGAGGTCCGACGTCGCCGTCGTCTCGGCGGCGAGCAGAAAGAAGCCCTTGTCCGACGTGGCGGCGAGATCGGCCGCCGGCGTGGTGAATTCGAGCCCGGTGTTGAACGCCTGGGCCGGGAACGGCGCGATCGCCTGGTCCCAGGTCAGCTTGCCGGCCGCGTCGGTGCGGACGAGCCAGTGGACGGGCAGGCCCTGGGCGGTGGCCTTCGACGCGCTGACGCCGTACAGGCCGTAGCCGCCGCCGGCGACCTCGACCACGCGGACGAAGCGGTCGTGCTTGGCGCCGCCGAACGCCGCGTCCCACGCGATGGTGCCGGCGCTCGTCAGCTTGACGAGCCAGCCGTCGCTGCCACCGGCGCCCTTGCCCATCGTGAAGCCCACCGCGGCGAATCCGCCGTCGCTGGTGGCGATCAGATCGGTCAGGCGATCGACGTAGAGGGTCGATCCGGCCAGCGCCGTCCACAGCTTGGTGCCGGTCGCGCTGTAGCGTTCGACCACCAATTGGTTGGCGGTCCCGACGCTGCCGTCGCGCACCACGCCGAGCGCGAACGAACCGTCGGCGAGCGCGACGATCGCCTCGGCCCAATCCGCGCCCGCGGTCGGAAAGGCCTTGGTCCAGCTGACCGCGCCGGTCGGTGTCAGGCGGGTGACCTCGATGTCCACGCCGGTCGTCGCCGACGTCGTGGCGTACGCCGCCAACAGAGAGCCATCGGCGAGGCCCGCGAGGCGGCGCGGATAGTTGGCGAGCGCCTTGGAGAAAGTCGCCTGCCACGCGACCTTGCCGGCGCCGTCGAAGCGCACGACGAGGGCGGTGCTGGTGCCGGCGGCTGGGTTGACCGCGTTCGAGAATACGGCGAATTCGGTGCCGACCTTGGCGAGATCGCCAAAATGCTGCGAGCCCGGCAATCCAAAATGGGCCGACCACAGGTTGGCCGTCGCCTTGCCGACGCAGGCGCCCTGGACGCAGGAATCGCCGACGGTGCACGCGACGCCGTCGGAGCATGGCTGGGTGTTGAAGGCGTACTTGCACAAGGCCGTCGTCGGCGTGCAGGTGTCGTCGGTGCACACGTTGCCGTCGTCGCAGGTCTTGACCGACGCCGGCTTGCACACGCCGGCCGCGCACACCTCGCCGGTCGTGCACAGGTTGTTGTCGGTGCACGGCCCGGCGACGGGGGCGTTGACGCAGCCGGATTTCGCCGCGCAGCTGTCGGCGGTGCATGCGTTGGCGTCATTGCACGTCAGCGTCGCGCCGCCTGGCAGGCACGTTCCTCCGGCGCAGCTGTCGCCGAGCGTGCACGGGTTGCCGTCGCTGCACGTCGCCGCCGTCGGCAAGTACACGCAGCCCTTGACCTTGTCGCACGAGTCGGCGGTGCAAGGGCTGGCGTCGTCGCACGAGACCGGCGCGGTGCCGGGCAGGCAGGCGCCGTTCTTGCACGCGTCGCCAGCGGTGCAGGCGTTGCCGTCATTGCACGGCGCGGTCGCCGCGGCGGGCAGCGAGACGCAGCCCTGGCCGGGCTTGCACGAGTCGGTCGTGCACGGGTTGTTGTCGTTGCACGCGAGCGCCGCGCCGCTACAGCTGCCGTTCTTGCAGGTGTCCTTGGTCGTGCAGGTGTTGGCGTCGGTGCAGGTGGCGGCGTTCGGCAGGAAAGTGCAGCCCTTGATCTTGTCGCAGCCGTCGTCGGTGCACGGGTTGCCGTCGGCACAAGCGATGACGACGCCGGTGCACGCCCCAACCAGACAGACATCGCCCTGGGTGCACGCGCTTTGATCGTCGCACGGGCTCGCCGGCGGGACCGGCGAGAAGACGCAGCCGAGCCCCGGCTTGCAGGTCTCGGTCGTGCACGGGTTCTTGTCGTCGCAGCCGGTCGGCTGGCCGGTGCAGACGCCATTGGTGCACGCGTCCGCCGACGTGCAGACGTTGCCGTCGCTGCAGGCGCCGGTCAGCTTGGCGTGGACGCAGCCCACCACCGGATCGCAGGCGTCGGCCGTGCAGCCGTTGTCGTCCTCGCAGTCGAGGGCGACCCCGGCGCAGCCGCCGAGCGAGCACGTGTCCCCCTTGGTGCAGACGTTGCCGTCGCTGCACGTCGCGGCGGTCGGCAGGTTGACGCAGCCGTCGCCGCCCTGGCAGGTGTCGGCGGTGCAGGCGTCGCCGTCGTCACAGGCCTTGGGCTTGCCCTTGCACGCTCCGCCGGCGCAGGCGTCGCCCGACGTGCACGGGTCGCCGTCGCTGCAGCCCGCCTGGATCGGCGCGTTGGTGCAGCCGGAATTCGGGTTGCATCCGTCGAGGGTGCACGGGTTGACGTCGTTGCAGTCGACGGGCTGGCCCAGGCACGCCCCCTCGACGCAGGCGTCGCCCGAGGTGCACGCCGAGCCATCGCTGCACGGCGTGTTGCCGGCGCCGGGCAGGTGGGAGCAGCCGTTGAGGAGGTCGCAGGCGTCGATCGTGCACGCCTCGCCGTCATCGCAGGCGCCCTCGTCGATCTGGCCGTCGCAGTCGTCGTCCGCGCCGTCGCACATCTCGGCCTGAGGCAGGGCGGCGCTGCACGCTGACAAGCCCGCCGGGCCACAGGTACGCACGCCGGAGCAGACGCCGAGCGCGTTGGCGGCGCTGCACGGAGTCTTGGCCTTGGCGGCGATCGCCGCCGGCGAGCACGGGCAGGGTGGCGACGCCCCGTCGGCGCCCTTCGCGAGGACACAGACCTTGGCCGGCTTGGCCCCGACGATCGGTGTCGCGTGGCACTCGTAGCCGGCGGCACAGTCGGCGGTGCTCGCGCACGGCGGCGCACAGAACGCCCCAACCGCCGGACCGTGGATCGCACACAGGTTGCCCGCCGCGCAGTCGTCGCCGACCAGGCAGGGATCGCAGGGGGCTCCGAGCGCTGCGGCCGCCGCGGTGTCTCCATCCCCAGCAGGTGCGTCGGCGGCGATGTCGCCTTCGGCGTCTGCGCGGGCGGTGTCTGGCCCAGTGTCGACGCCGCTGTCGTGACCGGCGTCCGCCGCGGCGCCGCTGTCATCCGTGCCTGGCGCCGAGTCCGCGCCGTCTGCCGGCGCCCCGATCTCGGCCTTGGCGTCGGCGGCGGTGTCGCCCGCCGTCGTGTCGACGCCCCGCGCGGCGTCGGATCCATCTGCCGAGCCCACCGACGGCGACACAGCCGGCGGGTCGCCACAGGCCACCAGCCCCAGCGCCGCCAAGGCAAACAGAGCGAGCGAGCGCGCGCGAGTGAACGACATGGGGCCTCGGTGCGGCACGATCGGCGACCCACGGCGACGCGCCGGTGCGACCGACGGGGCAAGGTGGCGACTGCTGGCGGACGGCCCGCACGGACAGCCAAGCGCGACTGTCACGCTACCTTGCGCCTCCGGCGACGGCAAGGTCAAACGCCCGGCCGGAGCTGACTGTGATCCACCATTTGTTCAAGTCCATGAAATCACCTGGACCCCGTGGATCTGGGTGCCGGCACACCGTCTCGACGCCAAGGGGCTGGCCCTGGTCAGCGCCCGACTGCCGCGGGAGGCGGCGCCGCCCGGCGGGGGAAGATCCACCATTTGTTCAAGTCCATGGAATCACGCCAAACGACTGGCGCGAGCGCTTGGCGGCGGCAGCAGCCAACCGGCCCAAGTTTCGGAACCGCGCCCGACCGGCCGCGGCTGCTTGCCAGGACGCCTGCGCTTGGGCGCGCCAATGCCGGCCGCGACGCCGCCGTTGGTGGCTGCGGCCGTCCCGCGGGGCGACCCCACCCGGGCGGCGCGGATTCCGGGGCCCGGGCCACGCGAACCTGGGATCGAGGCTCCGTGCGCCGAACCGCGGGACGATCCCTCCAACGCGCGCGCTGCACCTTGATCGCAGCCACTCGGAGCGGCGCCAGGGCGGGCCACCACCGCGCCACGGACGCGGTCGCAGGACCGAGCCCCACCTCGATCAGCGGTGCTGCTGCCTTGCTTGCCCTTGCCTTGTCGCTTCGCCGCAGTCCGACGTCCTCCGCGCGGGGATTTACGCGCGTCAATCCCAAGGGGAGGCGCCAAGCGCTGCGGATGGGGGCTCCTGCGCGTCGCCCGCCCTCCTTGCGGCCCTGGCGGGGAGGCACGATCGCATTGCTGCGGCGCAGCGCCCGCGCTAACCTGCATCGCCCGCACCGGAGGACCCGTGAACCCAGACGCCAACCCGCTCCTCGCACCCTGGACAGGCCCACACGGCTTGCCGCCGTTCGCTTCACTGAGGGCCGATCACTGGCTTCCGGCGCTGCGCAGCGCTGCTGCTGCCCACCGCGCCGACCTCGACGCGATCGCAGCCGACCCGAGCGAGCCCGATTTCGCCAACACGGCCCTGGCCTTCGACCTCGCCGGTGCCCAGTGGAAGCGGCTGTCGCCCCTGCTGCAGAACCTTGTCGCCGCCGAGACCTCGCCCGAGCTGCAGGCGGTCGAGCGCGAGGCGATGCCCCTTGTCGCCGCCCACGAGGCCGCCGTGGCGCAGCACGCCGGCGTGTTCGCGCGCCTCGAGCGCGTCCACGGCGACCGGCAGGCCCTCGGTGACGAGGAGCGGCGACTGGTCGAGCGCCTCCACCTCGACTTCTGCCTCGCCGGGGCGCGCCTCGCACCGGCGGCGCGCGAGCGGGCGTTGGCGATCGCCGCAGAGCTCGCCGGCTTGCACACCGCGTTTGCCCAGAATGTCCTGGCCGACGAAGCCGAATTCACCATCGCACTCGAACAGGAAGACCTCGACGGGCTGCCGGTGGCGATGCACGGGGCGCTGCGCCAGGCCGCCGTCGAGCGCGGCGCGCCCGGGTGGCGGCTGACGCTGTCGCGATCGCATGTGATGCCGTTCCTCGCCCAGTCGCCGCGCCGCGACCTGCGCGAGCGGGTGTGGAGGGCGTGGATCTCCCGCGGCCAGCTCGCCGCGGCGCGAGACAACGCGGCCAACATCCGGGCGATCCTGGCCCTGCGGCGCGAGCTCGCCGCCTTGCACGGACACGCCTGCTTCGCCGAGTTCGCCCTTGTCGACACGATGGCGCGCTCCACCTCGGCGGTCGAAGCGCTGCTGTTGCGCGCCTGGCAGCCGGCGGTCGCCAAGGCCCTGCGCGATCGCGATGTGCTGGCGGCGCTCGCGCGCGACGCCGGCCAGCAACAGCCGTTGGCGCCGTGGGATTGGCGCTATTTCGCCGAGCGGTTGCGCGCCGATCGCCATGCGGTCGACGACGCGACAGTCAAGCCCTACTTCGCACTCGAACGGATGACCGAGGCGATGTTCGACTGCGCGCGCCGCCTGTTCGGCCTGCACTTCTCGCCGCTGCCCGACGTCCTGGCGTACCACCCCGACGTCGTCGTCCATGAAGTGCGCGACGGCGCCGGCGACGTCATCGGCGTATTCCTTGCCGACAACTTCGCCCGCCCGACCAAGCGCGGCGGGGCGTGGATGAACGAGTACCGCTGCCAGTCCCGGGCGGCCGGCTCGGTCATCCCGATCGTCGGCAACCACAACAACTTCACCCGCCCCGCGCCGGGCGAGCCGTGTCTGCTCAGCCTCGACGACGTGCGCACCCTGTTCCACGAGTTCGGACACGGCCTGCATGGCCTGCTGTCCTCGGTGACGTACGACCGCCTGGCCGGGACGCGGGTCCTGCGCGACTTCGTCGAGCTGCCGTCGCAGCTGTTCGAGCACTGGGCCACCGAGCCCTTGGTGCTCGCCCGCCACGCCCGCCATGTCGTCACCGGTGAGCCCATCCCGCCCGAGCTGGTCGACCGCGTCAACGCCGCGCGCAAGGTCAGCCAGGGCCTCGAGACGGTCGAGTACCTGGCGTCGGCGCTGGTCGACCAGGCGCTGCACCGCGCCGCCGCCGACATCGACGACCTCGACGCCTTTGAGCGCGGCGAGCTCGCGCGGCTCGGGATGCCGGCCGAGATCGTGCCCCGACATCGCCTGCCGCACTTCCTTCACCTGTTCTCAGGGCCGGAGTACGCCGCGGCCTACTACGTCTACATCTGGGCCGAAGTGCTCGACGCGGACGCCTTCGAAGCCTTCCGCGAAGCCGGCGATCCGTTCGACCCTGCGGTCGCGGACCGCCTCCGCCGCTTCGTCTACGCCGCGGGCAACCGCTTCGAGCCCGGGGCGGCGTTCCGGGCTTTCCGCGGGCGCGACCCCGACATCGGCGCGATGATCGCCAAGCGCGGCTTGGGCGACTCGCCCGCGCCGGCCTGACCGGGCGCGTCGACTCCGGGGCCGTCAAGCAGCCCAAGGCCCGGTCTCGCCCGACCCCCCGGGTCAAGATCCACCATTTGTTCAAGTCCAGATGATCAATGAGGATGCGCCGCGGAGGGCCTCCAGACCCCCCAATTTCGAGCTTTTTTCGACCTCCGGCGCGGATTTTCTCGGCTCAAGCCGATCATCTTCTTCTGGTGGCCCAAGTCCGCCCAGGAGTCGAGATGGATCCCAACCTCACCCAGTCCCCTCAGGAAGCGCCGGCCGCAGAGCCGGTCGCAGAAGTGCCCAAGTCCAAGGACGATCGTCGCTCGAACGCCCACCGCCCGCTGCGGTGGTACCGTCCAGACCTGCTCTACGAGGTCTGCATCCGGACCATCGACGGCACCTTCTTCTTCGATCCGACCGCCCACGGCGACATCGCGGCGGCGTTCCACGCGATCTTCGCCCGCGCGCAGAAGCGCACCGGCGTGTCGGTGTTCGCGTACTTCGCGCTGAGCAACCACTACCACGGCCTGTTCGCCGCTCCCAACGCCGATGCGATGGCCGACTTCCTGAGCCACGCCCACGCCGCGATGGCGCGGCTCGCCAACCGCGCGTGGAAGCGCAGCGGGCGGGTGTTCGCCGCCACCGCCCACGTCGTGCCCGTGCTCCCCGATGAGGTCACGGTTGCCGATCGGCTCACCTACATCATGGGCCAGGCGCTCAAGGCCGGCGTCGCGCCCGACCTGTTGTCGTGGCGGGGCGCCCACACCAACGCGGCGCTCTTGTCCGGCGAACCCGTCGCCGGGCTGCACTTCGATCACCACCGCCAGACCCTCGATCGCCGGCTCAAGGACGGTCCCAAGGCCGACGCCGCCTACTCGTCGCAGCACGAGGTCCGGCTGAGCGTGGTCCCATGCTGGCAGCACCTCGACCAGGACCAAG
>Ga0194120_10009903_pt1 | contig 11949 bp, 13 predicted proteins | sample TA2MahCa65mmetaG_FD_148642 | JGI IMG/M metagenome (GOLD analysis project Ga0194120, IMG submission 148642) | Freshwater microbial communities from Lake Tanganyika, Tanzania - TA2015019 Mahale Deep Cast 65m | ecosystem: Environmental > Aquatic > Freshwater > Lake | place: Tanzania: Lake... | reverse complement strand
GCGACGACTGCCGTGCGGGCCACTCCTCTGATCGATCCGGGCATCGTTCTTCCTTTCGCTGCTGAGGTTGGTTGGCTCTCTAGTGGCCCTTCTCGGAACGTTCGCCAGGAAATGACGCAGGCCAGGCGCCGCCAGGCAAGGAGGCAGGGAGTCCGAATAGCAGCGCTATGCGGACGACCGAGGACGCAGCATGGTGGTGATCTGGACCGGTCATTTCCGGTGAGACGTCTTGAGGAGGGCCACTAGTACACGCGTCCGACGTGCACCAGCCGGCGGCCTCGGCCTCGTCCAACGCCGCCAGCAGGGCCTGGACGGGGATGCGGCCGTTGGCGACCAGCTGGCCGCCCGAGCGCCTCACGGCGGCCGCGAACGGCCCGGCCCAGCTGTTCTCGTAGACCAGCAGCGCCGCCGAGGTCCCCGGCTCCAGCGCCTCACCGGCCGCCGCGAAGTCCTCGCCCCCGAGCAGGCCCGAGCCGGCTCCCTCGAACACCTTCATCTCGACCACCTGCTCGGCGACCTCGGCGATCTCCAGGGAGGCCACCGAGCGTCCTCGCCCTTGGTGATGAATGCGAGGTCGAGGATGCGGATCAGGCCGCGGTCCACGAGGTCCACCAGGTGCGGCACCGCCTCGCCCGTGGGCTGCTTGCCGGGCCACTCGACGGCGATGTAGTCGATCGGGCCCACCTCTTCAACTGCGTCGTCCACCTGCACTCCTTTCGTGGGTCAAGGCGCCGCGAACTCTCTTGACTCGGCGCGCAGACCCGACCACCCCTGATCGGGAGGCGACGCACCGGAAGCCGTCTTCGACGGCGACTACCGTGTGCGTGCGTCGGCCGCTCTGGCAGTCGGCGTTCAAGGCCGCCCGCAAGCGGCTGGATCGACGAAAGGAGTGCAGATGAGAGGTGCAGGCAGAACGGTGTTCGCGGCGGTGCTGCTGCTCATTCTCGGGACGCTGAACATCATCTACGGGATCGGCGCCCTCGATAACGCGAACATCTTCGTCAACCAGACGAGGTTCGTGCTCGACAACCTCAACACCCTCGGCTGGGTGCTCATCATCCTCGGGGTGATCCAGCTGACCGGTGGCTTCTCGCTGATGGCCGGCAACGCCTACGGCCGCGTGATCGGGATCATCGGAGGCAGCCTCGGCGCGATCGGCGCCCTGCTGTCCGTGTCAGGCGAGCATCCCTGGTGGTCGCTCGCGATCTTCTTCCTCTGCATCTACGTGGTGCACGGGATCATGATCTACGGCGAGGACGAGCGCACGGCTGTCTGAACCGCGGTCGCGGGGGCTCGCCGGCGGCGGGCCCCCGCGTCAGCTCAGTCCGAGCCGGGAGTCCAGAGGCCGCCCTTCTGCTCGCGCTCCTTCTCGGGAGTCCAGATGGACTCTCGGGCCTCGGAGGCCTCGAGCGGGATCGGCTTCGCGCTCTCGGCCACGAGCTCGAGCGCGCGGCGCATCCTCAGGTCGTCCGCCAGCAGCTTGTCGTGGCCGCTGCCGCGAAGCTCGGCGAGCGCCTCGGCGGGCTCGGGATGGCCGTGGTCCTCGTGGCCCGGCGGGATCTGCAGGGCCTCGAGCATGTCCTCCTCGCCGATCTCGATGCCCTCCTCCTCGGCGATCGCAGCCAGCACGGCCTCGCGCCGGAGCGCCTGCTCGGCCTCGGGCTTGGCCTCCGCGATCAGCTCCTCGCGGGTCTTGCCCTGCATCTGCAGGTAGGTGTTCGGGTCCATGCCGCGGCCGCGGAGCTGGCGCTCGACCCGGCTCCACATCTCCGAGGCGCGGGCCGTGATCACGGCGTCGGGCAGCTCCACGGTAGCCTTCTCGGCCGCGGCGTCGAGCGCGCTGGCGCGGAACTGCTCGGCGATCTGGCCCTCGAGGTACTCCTCGATCTGCGCCGAGATCTGCTCGCGCAGCTCGTCGAGGGTGACGAACTCGGAGGCCTCGGCTGCGAAGTCGTCGTCGAGGTCCGGCAGCTCCTTCTCGCGGACCTCGCGCACGCTGATCTCGAACCCGGCGGTCTTGCCGGCCACGTCCTCCCCCTGGTAGTCGTCGGGGAAGTTGACGGTGGCGCTGACGTCGTCGCCTCCCCTGGCGCCCTTGAGCGCAGCCTCGAACTCGGGCAGCACGCGGCCGGCGCCGACCTCGAGCAGGTAGTCCTTGGCGGCGCCGCCGTCGAATGGCTCGCCGTCGATCTTGCCCTCGTAGTCGATCAGCAGCACGTCCCCGTCCGCCGCGGCGCGCTCGACCGGGTTCAGCCTGGCGAAGCCTTCGCGCAGGCGCTCGAGCTCGGCGTCCACCGCCTCGGCGGGAACCTGCGCCTCGGCGCGCCCGACCTCGATCCCCTTCCACTCGCCCAGCTCGGCCTTGGGCAGCACGCTGACCTCGATCGCGAACTCGAGCGGCTCGCCCGCATCGGGCATCTCCTGCATGTCCAGCTTCGGGTCGCCGACGGGGCTGACCTGGGCCTCGAGCATCGCCCGCTCGTACCAGTCACCGAGCGAGCCCTCGAGCGCCTCGCTCAGGACCGTCTCGCGGCCGAGGCGCTGGAGCACCATCTCCGGCGGGACCTTTCCCTCGCGAAAGCCCGAGATCTTCATCTCGCCGCCGAGGCGCTTCGCGGCCTCCTTGATGCGGCGCTCGACCTCGTCGGGCTCGACCTTGACCTCGACCCGGGTGCGCGAGTCGGTGAGCTCCTTTACCGTCGTCTCCATCGTGCAGGGCAGCGTAGAGGAGAGCCACTCACCCCCACCCCGCCGCCCGGAGCGCTCCTTCGGGGAGCGGCTGGGGGCCTGGGCCCTGACGGGGCCGCCGGGGCGCGTCCTCTCGTTCGCGGCCGACGCCGTCGCGGCGCTGCCGATGCTCGCCCGCTACTGGGGCGGGCGGCTGCTGCGCAGGGGTCAGTCCTCCTCGGACGCGTAGCCCAGGATCGAGCGGTCGATCAGCCACTCGACCGGCGCGACGTCGTCGGTGTAGACGTCGCCGCCGCGCAGGTAGCCCTCGACGTTGCCGGATTCCCGCGCCGCGACCACTCTCAGGTCCTCGGGCAGGGCGGGCACCGCCGCGGCGAGCCTCTGAGCCGATCCGGGAGACTCGCTGCCGATCAGCAGCGTGTTGGTCGTCTCGATCGGGTCTCGCAGCACGGTCGGGAAGACCTCGGCCATGGTCGCCCCCAGCACCTTCTCGAGGTCGTCGTTGCCCTCCGGGTGGCCGGCGTTGACGATCACGACGCCACCCGGCGCGAGCCGGTCGCGCACCAGCTCGAAGAACTCCACGGTCGCCAGGTAGAAGGGGATGTAGGGCTGGCGGTAGGCGTCGACGAAGATCGCGTCATAGCCGCCATCCGCCCGCCGCAGCCAGGGCCGGGCGTCCTCGTGGAAGACCTCGAGCCGCGGGTTGCGCAGGTCGAAGTACTCCTCGCCCAGCTCGGTCAGCTTGGCCTCGATCTCCACCCCGTCGACCTCCGTCCCGGGGAAATAGTGGCCGTAGGCGCGCGCGGTGGTCCCCGCCGCGTTGCCGAGGATCGCGATCTTCTCCGGCGGCTCGTCGAGGACGGCGAACGGCGCGACCAGGTAGCCGTCCCAGACGTGGCCGGTCAGGTAGCTGTCGAAGCGGTAGAGCGAGTGGACCGCCTGGCCCTCGTTCAGCTCCAGCGTGCGCTCACGGTAGAAGGCATCCTCGAGCACGCGGATGTGCTGCTCCTCCGTGTCACCCTCCCAGAGCACGGTCTGCCCCTCGGTGGCCTTGACGGTGCCGATCGGGATCGCCAGCGCCGCGGCCAGCGCCGCCGGGACCACCAGGTAGCGCCAACCGAGGCCGGCGGCGGCGACCAGGCCGAGCGCGATCGCGAAGACGAGGAAGGTGCGCTGGGTGCCGATGAAGGGGATCAGGACCAGCGCCGACAGCATCGTGCCCAAGAGCGAGCCGAAGGTCGAGACCGCGTACAGGCGCCCCGCGGTGCGGCCCGAGTGCTCGACATCGGGCACCGCCAGCCGGATCGCCCACGGCGAGCAGCTGCCGAGCAGCACCACCGGGACCGCGATCAGGAAGAGAACGCCGAGGAGCGAGCCGACGAAGGCGCCGGCCGAGATCTCGTCAAGAGCGTCGGTCGCGACCTCGAAGAACGGCCGGGCGGCGAACGGAACGACCGCGATCAGCGCCGCGGCTGCGGCGACCACGAGGCAGAGGTTGCGCAGCTGCGGGTAGCGGTCGCCTAGTCGGCCTCCGAGCCAGTATCCGATCGAGAGCGAGACCAGCACGACCCCGATCGTGTTCGCCCAGACGATCGTGGAGGCGCCGAAGAACGGCGCCATCAGCCGCGCCGCGGCGATCTCGGCGCCGAGGCTGGCGGTGCCGACCACGAACACGAGCGCGTAGAGGAAGGAGTTGCTGACGCCCTCCGTCTCCAGCTCCGAGTGGTGAGGCGGCTGCGACGGCGCCCCCGCCCCGCTCACGCGCCTCCTTCTCTCAGCCGGCGCTCGAGCCTGGCCCCCTGGCCGGCGGCTACGGCGCGGCGCGCGCGGGCGTCGGTGAGCGGGACGCCGCGCTCCTCGGCCAGCTCGACCAGGTGCTGGCGCTCGGTGTCCTGGTCGGCCCACTGCAGGAAAAGCCAGGCGAGCACGCCCAGCGTCAGCAGGCCACCCTCGCCGACCATGATCACCCCGGCGATGCCCTGGTCGGTCAGCGGCGAGATCCCGAACTCGGCCTCGCCCGCGGCGTAGTCGGGGTAGAAGACGGTGCCCGACCACATGAAGACGTTGCCCAGAACGGTTCCCGCCATGCGCACGCCGACCACGTAGCCGACCTTGGCGCCGATCCCGAACCAGTCAGGCTTCGGAAGCGGCCCGAACAGCGGCATCCACATCAGGATCCCGAAGCCGATGAAGCAGGCGTGCTGCAGGGCGTGCAGGGCCTCGCTCGTAAGCGCTGCCTGGTAGAGCGCCGGGATGTGCCAGATGTAGAGGCTCGCCGCCCACAGGGGCAGGGCGATCAGGGGATGGGTGAGCGCGCGCATGCGGTCGATCGCCCTGATCGCCAGCAGCGGCTGCAGCAGCGGGCCCGTCAGCCCCAGCACGATCAGCCCCGCGGCGATGTCGGCCACCAGCAGGTGCTGGGCCATGTGGGCGAGCAGCAGCTCCTCGCCCATGTGCGCGATCGGCGAGACCAGCGCCGCCGCGATCAGCAGGATCCCCGCCCCGAAGCAGAGCACCCGCCAGACCGGCACCGGCCTGCCCTCCGCCGCCAGCGTCTGGGCGCGGAACGCGTAGGCGGTCGCGGCCGCGGTGATCGCGACCAGCTGCAGCGGATCCAGCGTCCCGCCACCGACGTGCCCGAGAAGCGGCATCACCTCGCAGGCTACCGACGCGGCTCGGCGGGCTACCGTGGCGCGATGGTCGCGATCCCCGACCGGATCCTCGCCAACTGGCGGCAGTGGTACGGCGAGGCCGCGGCCGACTCCCACGCCTCAGACGTCGCCGCGCGGGCGGAGGCCGCGATCGATGCTTGGCGGCTCGAGGGGGCGAGCGTGATGGAGGGCGGAGAGGTCGCCCTCGTGCTCGCCGCGCGCGGGCAGGGGCGCGAGGTCGTCTGCAAGCTCAACCCGGCCGACCCGACACTCGCGGGCGAGGCGGTCGGCCTGGCGAGCTGGCGTGGGCTCTGCCCGGAGCTGCTGGGCACCCGCGACAGGGGACGAACGATCCTGATGGAGCGGCTCACGCCCGGCACGAGACTGGGCGACCGGGTCGGGTCGGTCGAGGCTCAGCTGGAGCTGCTGGGCGGCCTGGTGGGCCGGCTGCACGCCGCGCCGGCGCCACGGGTCCCCCGCCTCGCCGAGTCCGGGCTCGCGTCCGAGTGGCTCGATGCGCTGCAGGAGGACGCCGACCGCGACGAGCTCCGCGAGCTGCTCGCCGGCGACGAGGTCGTGATCCACACCGACCTCCACTCCCACAACGTGCTGGAGGAGCGCGGCGACTGGCGGATCATCGACCCGAAGCCGTTCCGAGCGATGGCCGAGGCGGAGATCTGGGCGTTGGTCGTCTCCGAAGACCTGCCCGGCGAGAGCACCGCCCGCGCACTGGAGCGGCGGATCGCCGTCTACTGCGAGGCATCCGGCCTCGATCCTGAGCCGACCCGCCGCTGGACCCGGCTGCGCGCCCTGGCCGAGGCCTCGCTCGGCCCCGCGGGGTCGGACTGGCAGCGCGAGCTGAACCTCGTAGCCGACGCGATCGGCCGCTAGAGCCAGCTGATGCGGCGGAAGAAGGCGACCAGCGCGATCACGCTCAACGCCATCACCATCAGCGCGAGCGGGTAGCCGATCGGGGAGCCGAGCTCGGGCATGTGCTCGAAGTTCATGCCGTAGTTGCTGGCGATGAATGTCGGGATCGCGATCACCGCGGCGTAGGCGGAGATCCTCTTCACGATCTCGGCCTGCTTGACGCTGATCAGCGTCAGGTTGGCCTCGAGGATGCTGGCCAGAAGCTCGCGCTGGGAGTTGACGAGCTCGTCGATTCTCCGGGCATGGTCGTGAACGTCGCGAAAGAAGCGTCGCAGCTCGTCGGGGACCGGCGGGTAGGCCCCGCGCTCGAGCGCCTCCAGGAGCGCCAACAGCGGATAGGCGGCGCGGTGGAACTCGATCACCTCGCGCTTGAGGTGATAGATGCGCTCGGTCGGCGCGGTGCCGCTCTCGCCGAAGACCTCCCCCTCGACCTCCTCGATGTCGTCGTCGATGCCGTCGGCGACCGGAGCGTAGTCGTCGACGACCTTGTCGAGGGTCGCCCAAACGGCCGCGGCCGGCCCCATCCTCAGCAGGTCGGGCCGCGCCTCGAGCCGGGAGCGGGCCGTGCCCAGCTCGCTGCCGGTGCCGTGCCGGACCGTGATCACGTAGCCGCTGCCGACGAAGATGTGGACCTCACCGAAGTGGACTCGTTCCTCGCGCTCGTGGTAATGGGCGGTGCGCAGGACGATGAACCAGGACTCGTCGTAGTCCTCGATCTTCGGCCGCTGGTGGGGCCGGGCTGCGTCCTCGACGGCGAGCTCGTGCAGGCCGAACAGGCCCTTGAGCCGCTCCAGCTCGTCCTCGGCCGGCTCGTGCAACCCGATCCAGACGAAGTCGCCGTTGCCCCGGGGACACTCCGCCGCCTGCTCGAGGCTGATCGGCTGCGGCTGCCGGCGCTTGCCGTCCTTGTACTGGGCGCAGTCGACGATCATCTCGGCTCCCAGCAGTCGTTCCCGCCGGCGCGCCCGGCTCCTGCCTCCCGTGCACGCGCGCGCCCAGGCTTGCGCCGGGCGCCCCGGACGGGCATAATGTGAGCGGTCGCTTACGGGCGCTGGGCCTGGATGTGTGATATCGCTCACATACCCACGCACAGCGGCGTCGGGACTTGCGAAATCCGAAATCAGTGCTATACTTTTTGAAGCTTTGAGGTGCCCAGGCTCGCCCACCAGGCGCCTCGGCAGGACAGCACTACGACTCGGAAGGGGCACGAATGCCTCGCAGCAGAGGCGCTGCGGCCACCCGCAGCGAGACTCGCCGCCAGCGCGGCGAGCACGACAACAAGACGAAGACCGCCAAGATCAAGAGCGCCGATGAGCGTCGCGCCCGCGAGCACGCTCGCGCGGGGTCGACCACCGACAGCCTCCAGCTCTTCATCAACTCCGCGATGAAGTACCCCCTGCTGACCGGGCGCGAGGAGATCGAGCTCGCGAAGCGGATCGAGAAGGGTGACCTGGCGGCCAAGGAGAAGCTGATCAACTCGAACCTGCGGCTGGTGATCAAGTTCGCTCGCCGCTACCAGGGCCACGGGCTCGACCTCGGCGACATCGTCCAGGAGGCGATGCTGGGGCTGATCCGCGCGGCCGAGAAGTTCGATTGGCGCCGCGGCTACAAGTTCAGCACCTACGCGGTGCTCTGGATCAAGCAGTCGATCCAGCGCGGCCTTGACAACAGCGGACGCGCGGTTCGGATCCCGGCGCACATCGCGCAGCGCGAGCGCACCGTCAACCGGATCACGGCCGAGCTCACCACCAAGCTCGACCGCGAGCCGACCGACGAGGAGGTCGCCAGGGAAGCGAAGCTGCCCCTGGACGAGGTGATGGCGACGCGCGACCTGACGCGGGTCACCACCAGCCTCGACCAGCCGGTCGGCGACGGCGACACCACGTTCGGCGAGCTCAACGCGGAGAGCACCGAGGCGCTCGAGGAGGACGTGCTCGTGCGCGAGCAGGAGCGCGCCGTGGACGCGGCGCTGGAGCGCCTGCCCGATCAGGAGCGCCAGATCATCAAGGCCCGCTTCGGCACTGGCGGCCGCCCCGAGCGCCCCCTGCGCGACGCGGCCCGCGAGGTCGGCGTCACCCAGGAGCAGGCCCGCCGGCTCGAGGAGCGCGCCCTGCGCCGCCTCTCCGCCGACGGCAGCCTCTCCGCCTGGCGCGACGCAGCGTAGCTTTCGAAAGCTGACGATCACCCCCGGCCGGAACCCTCGGGTCCCGGCCGGTGACGGCTCGCATTCGAGCGATTTGTGCCGCACGCGGGCTCGTCATAGAATCGCCGCCTTCTGTCCGGACACGGCACAAGCCGACCTCAGACGCTGATCGCGACGGTCACCGCCGCGGGCATCGTGCAGCTGCCGACGGCCGCGATCGTGGTCGCGCTGCCGACGATCCACCGCGAGTTCGGCACCTCGATCGCCGAGCTGCAGTGGACGGTGACGGCCTTCTACATCCCCTTTTCGGCCTTCCTGATCGCCGCGGGGCGGATCGCCGATATCTTCGGCCGCAAGCGCGGCCTGCTGACGGGCACGGCGCTGTTCGCGGCGGGCTCGGCGATGTCGATGGTCGCGCCGGGGGTCGAGGTGCTGATCGCGGGCCTCGCCCTCTCGGGCGCGGGGGGGGCGCTGATGATGCCCTCGTCGATGTCGATCCTGACCAACGTCTTCACCGGCGAGCGCCGCGGCACGGCGATTGGGCTCTGGGGAGCGGCGACCGAGCTCGTCTCGGGGATCGGAGTGCTGGTCGGCGGCGTGCTGACCGGGGCGCTCGACTGGCGCTGGATCTTCGCCGTCTGCATCGCCTTCTCGGCGCTGGTCGCCGTCTCGGCGATCCGCGGCAGCCCCGAGTCGCGCGACCCGACGATCTCGCGCGACGTCGACTACGCCGGGGTGGCGCTGTCGGCGAGCGCGCTGACGGCGCTGACGCTGGCGCTGATCCAGACCTCGAGCTGGGGCTGGGACTCGGCCGCGGTGGTCGGGCTGCTGTTCGCGGCGGTGCTGCTGTTCGCCCTCTTCGTCTGGAACGAGCGGCGCTCGGACAACCCGATCATCAGCTTCGACTTCTTCAAGCGCCGCAACTTCGCGGGCTCGACGATCGTCATCTTCGTGCTCGACTTCTCCTTCGGAGCGCTGCTCTTCTTCCTGCCGCTCTACTTCCAGGAGATCCTCGACTACAGCCCGACCGAGGTCGGGCTGCTGCTGCTGCCGCTGACCGGGCTGATGGTGCTGGGATCCCCGCTCGGGGGCAGGGTCGCGGCACGCGTCGGCCCGCGCCCGCCGATCGCGATCGGGCTGGGGCTGATGGCAGCAGCCGTCTGCCTGATCTCGACCGCCTCGACCTCGACCGGTTACGAGCAGATGGCGGTGCCGCTGGCGATGATGGGCTTCGGGGTCGGCTTCGCGCTGACGCCGATGAACCTGGCCGCGATGAACGCGATCTCGCGCGATCACGCCGGCGCCGCCGCGGGGCTGCTGGTGACGCTGAGCGGCCTCGGCTCGACCCTGGGCGTCACCGTCACCGGCGCCGTCTTCAACGAGGCGTTCACCGTGCGCACCGTCAGCGACGTCGGCGACGCGGGCGTCGAGATCAGCCGCTCCCAGGCCCAAGAGCTGGACGGAGTCCTCTCCGGAGCGACCGGCTCGACTGAGACGCTCGACAAGATCGCCGGCTCGAAGGCGGACGAGGCCCGGGAGGCTGTCAACCAGGCGTTCATCTCGGCCCTCGACACGAGCCTGAAGCTCTCGGCCGCGCTGATCGTGGTCGGGCTCGTGTTGGCGATGGTGCTGATGCGCCGGACCTCGCCCGCCGACGCCGACCCGGTGCCGCCCGTGCTGGCGACGGGCGCGCCGCGCCCGGCGCCGCGGGGGACGACCGGCTAGCCGGGCGCCGCGACGGCGTCCAGCTCGAGGCCCTCACCGGGCTCGAGCACCCGGACCTCGTAGGGGCGGTCCGCCGCGGCCGCCCGGAACCGCGCGGCGGCGTCGGCCACCGGGCGGTAGAACGGGTCGATCGCGTAGCCGTCGTAGTGCATCGGCACGAGCGCCCGCGCGCCGAGCAGCTCTCCCGCCAGGGCCGCCTGCTCGGGATCCATCGCCGCCGCCCACGGGCTCGGCGGCCGCAGGTGCGGGAAGTCGACCGCGGGGCCGTTGATCGGCGCGAGGACGACGTCGAAGGGCCCGTGGCGGCGCGCCATCCGCCACCAGTACCCGTGGAAGAGCGTGTCGCCCAGGTGCAGCAGCCGCCGGCCGCCCGCCTCGACCAGCCACGAGAGCTGGGGGTCGCCCAGACCGTCCACGGCCGGCAGCGCCGTCAGCGTGAAGGGGCCGGCCTCGACCCGCTGCCAGGGCTGCACCTGCCTGCGCTCGAGCCCCGAGCGCCCGAGCTCGTGGTTCGCCTGCGCAAGGGCCAGGTTCTCGATGTCCTCCCCACCCGGCCAGGCGGGTTCGTGGACGGCGCCTGCGGGCGCGAGTGCGGCGGCGAGCGCGGCCGCCGAGGGCGCTCCACGGCTGGACAGACCCGGTCGCAAAGGTCACGGTCAAGCGGACCGGCCAGAGGCAGCCGAGGCGGCCCTCTCAGGGCGGCCTGCCGGGCGGCGGGGAGGGCCGGGCTTTGCCCGGCCCTCCCCGGCTGGATGCCCGTTGAGGTCATGAGCGAGTCCCGGGAGATCGAGTTGGTCTTCGAGCCCCTCGAGGAAGGCGGGCATCACGTGTACGCGCCCGACCTGCCGGGGCTGCACACTCAGGGAGACGACATCGAGGAAGCCAGTCGGGATGCCGAGGAACCAGGGAAACTGCTCAAACGGCGCGAACAGCTCGCGACCAGTCTGCGAAGCATCGCGAACCTCCTCCGGTTCGAGTTGATGACATTGCTGTGCAGGCGTACGCAGGACCGGCAGTCAGCGGTTGCTTAGTTTTCGGCAGGCCCGGATGCACCCCGGCGCACGCGAGGAACCGGCCGGGGCGTTGGCCCCGGCCGGTTGCTCGCTGCCTCTGCGGTCTGAGCGCGGGGAATGCGCTCAGGCTCCGGGCGGGATCAGCACCTCGCCGATCACATGGACAACGCCATTGCCCGTCTGGATGTCGGCCGTCTCGACCGCGACGCCGTTGACGAGGACGCTGCCGCCGTCAAGCGTTATCTCGAGATCATCGCCCTGAAGCGTCGGGATCTTCTGCCCATCCGTCAGGTCCGAGGAGAGAACCTCGCCCTCGGCCACGTGATAGCTGAGGATGTCCACCAGCAGCTGCTTGTTGGCGGGCTTCAGCAGATCGTCGAGCTGCCCCGGCGGCAGGGCCTTGAAGGCTGCGTTGTTCGGAGCGAACACGGTGTAGGGACCGGGACCACTCAGCGTTTCAACGAGGTCGGCGGCCGTGACCGCCTGGACCAGAGTGCTGAGGTCGGGGGTGGCCTGGGCGGCAGCCACCACGTTCTCCGGCTCGCTCGCCGAGCCCGACTCTTCGACGGTCGTCTCGGACGCGGTGGTGCCTCCGTCGTCATCGTCATCGCCGCATCCAGCCGCGATTCCCGCGACCCCGAGCACGACGACGCCGAGAACGATCAGCCTGCTGACTCTTGACTTCATCCTTCAATACCTCCTGTTGGTTTGCGCCCTGTACTACGAGCAGGAGGCGGAAGCCGGTTGGGAATCTGCGCCGCGTTGCCGCGTCGCTGCTGCGAGCTGCTAGGTACGTGCC
>Ga0194120_10009901_pt1 | contig 11950 bp, 17 predicted proteins | sample TA2MahCa65mmetaG_FD_148642 | JGI IMG/M metagenome (GOLD analysis project Ga0194120, IMG submission 148642) | Freshwater microbial communities from Lake Tanganyika, Tanzania - TA2015019 Mahale Deep Cast 65m | ecosystem: Environmental > Aquatic > Freshwater > Lake | place: Tanzania: Lake... | reverse complement strand
TCCGCAATTTGCGCATGGGGCAACCCATGCGCTTTCAACCACAGCGCGTCCATGCGGCGTTGGACGAGCGGAGCCAGATGCCGGTAGCGATGATAGTACAACTCTTTCAAAATCTCGGGCGTGAATTCAAGTTGGATCGTCATAGACAAAATCATACTAGAGGCTATGCGAGCCTCTCCCAAAAACCGCAATTTGTGCCCGCGCTCGGTATATATCACAGCGTGGCAAGCATACCAAGTTGAAGGTCACACATGGGAGGCGCTTGACAAACTGCACCTTGACGGCGCACTCAAGTTGGATGATTTGTGCGCCAGTCTCAAAGGGCGTGGCATCCCACAGGAAGTTTACGCCCAAGATTTACAGGAACTCGTCCAACGCGGTTGGGTTGAAGAAAGCGCAGGCAAGTATCAACTTACTGCCGAGGGCAAACGCATTCGTGAAGAAGCCGAAGCGTTGACCGATCACTACGTCTTTGCTCCTTGGTTATGTCTGAACGAGTCGGAGTTGAAAGACTATCGAATTTGGCAACGCAATTGCGCGATGGATTACGCAGTCCACAAGAGTAATAGAGAATAGACGTTATCTGAAATAAGGGTATGCTCTATGAATGCGCTTCACTATCGCCGCCTGCTTCGGCTTCGGCCATGCCCCGCGATGTTATCAGCATCGGCGGGGCGTTTCTTTGTCACGTCTGCGCGGTCGCCAACGCCTGCTTTGCCCATCCGGGCTTCCGTTCCTTTTCGGCAAAGGCGTTGACCTCACGCTCCCCAATCACCCAATCGCGCCCAATCTTCTTAGCCGGAAGGTTGCCCATGAGACAGTGACGGCGCGTCATCGCCACTCCCAACCCCAACCGCTGGGCGGCTTCGGCGATGAAGGCTTTATCGTCGTCATCACGGTCCGCTTATCCGCCGCCGTTGCCCGTGCCACCCGAAGGGGGCAGGGCGGTATAGCGAATGAACTCCTCCCGCCCTTTCTCCCTCACGGCCAGCACCATGCGCCCGGTTTCGGTTCGCAAGTCGGTGATGTCCGCTCTCTGCAATTCCACCTGCCGCGCCCCTGTGTAGGCCATGAGGTAGAGCATCGCCGCATCCCGCTTGCCCTGTGGTGTTTCACGGTCAGGAACAGCCAGCACCCGCAACACTTCGGCATCGGTCAGGGCAGAGCGTTTATGCGCCTTGCTCGTGCCCGTGCGTTTCGCTCCCTTCACCGCCGCCGCCGGGTTGTGGAGCAATCGCCGCGCTCCCACTGCCCACGCAAAGAACGCCCTCACCCCTGCCAGCCATGTGTTGATTGCGCCCGGTTTGTGCCCCTCGGCAATCAGGTCTGCTTTCCACTGCCGAATCGTCTCATCGCCCACCGTCCCCCGCCGCTCAGCCCACGCCAGAAAACGCGCCATGCCGCGCTTGTAGGTGTCCCACAGACTCGCCGCGTCGCGCTATCATGCTCCTTAGCCCGAAGTAGTCCAACCTTGCTTCACAGTAGCGGATGAAATGCTCCAACTTCTTCTGGCAAAAACTCAGCGTGGTGACGGCCATCCCGTTCGCCCGCTTCGCAACCAAAAAGCCGCCCGCCATCTTCATTGAGATGGGCAGGCGGCTAGACGAGTCCCCTGCTCTACAATTGCATTGCCCGCAAACGCAAGCAATTTGTGGCGACGACAAGATTTGAACTTGTGGCCAAGGGCTTATGAGTCCCCTGCTCTACCGCTGAGCTACGTCGCCAATGGGTTCAGCGGGCGAGATTATAACTGATCGACTGCGTCCTATCAAGACTGCGCTTTCTTCTGCTCTCGCTTCCGCTTCCCCTTCAATTCATCTTTCATCAACAGCGCCAGCGCAATGCTGACAAGCGTCACGATCAGCGAGCCGAAAAAGGCCGGCCAGAATCCATCCACTGTGAATCCGACGCCAAATTGGTTGCCGATGACTCCCGACAACCAAAACAGCAGCGTGTTGATGATCAGCGTGCCCAGCCCCAGCGTGAGAACAATGAGCGGGCAGGTGAGCAAATGGAGCAACGGGCGGAGCAGTGCATTGACCAGCCCGAAGATGAGCGCCAGGGCGAAGATGCCCGCCCACGACGGCTGGGCATGAATGCCCGACACAAAGGTGATGGCCACCCACAATGCAATCGCATTGATGACCCAACGAACGATCAGTTTCGTCATTGCCTATCTCTCCTGCTTCTGTTCGAGTATCCGACTCTCATTACGCGCCCCGAACTCGAAAGTTGCAGGCTTACGTCAGTCGGCGCTGGCGGCGGCCCCGGCGTTCTTCAATGCCTGAGCCTCGATCCATTCTTTGTCTTCCACGCGCATCAGGTGCGGGTTGAACAGCCCGATGACGCACCACGCGGCGAGAATCATGCCGAGGATCATGATGATCGCGCCGGGATCGAATCGGCTGGCCAAACCGCCCATCACGAATGTGCTGAGCGGCCAACTGAACTGGGCGATGAGCCGCCGCACCGAGAACACCCGCCCCTGCAGTTCGCGCGGAGTCTGAGTCTGCCAGATCGTCTGCGAGTGCGAGTTCATGATCGGGATCAGCCCTTCGAGCAAAAAGGCGCTGACAGCGGTCACGACGAGCCAATGCGATGCGCCGTAGAGGATCAGCGCCAGCCCCGACGCAATGAGGGGAACGAGCACGCCGAGCACGCGCCGCTTCGTCAGCCCGCCCCACGCGCTGATGGCGAAGCCGCCGACGACTCCGCCCACACTGCCCACCGTCGCCAGCAGAGCCAACGCGCTTTCCAGCGTGAAACCGCGCGGAGTCCAATCGGGCGCAAGTTGAAATTTGACGATGAGCGGCTGTAGAACTAGGGCTCCGCTGGTGAAATTGGCGACAGTGAACGTGCCCAACAACCACAGGAACGACCGCCGGCGCCAAATATATGTCACGCCTTCGCGCACATCGGCCCACAAACTTTTCTTTTCACCGGTTGCCGTTTCGAGATCGGTTCGTTTCGGAGAGGGGATAAAGAGGAAGATCGGCACGATGGCGGCGATCAAAAACGTGGCCACGTCAACCCCAACGGCCAGCGTCGCGCCGTCGGAGACGGCCGCCAATGGCGCAGGCAAGAACGGCAGTTTGCCCTGCCGCGCCAACGCCGGAAGGCTGATCAACAGCGCCGCCAATCCCGGCGTGAGAATTCCCGACAGGGCGAAGATCGTTTGCATCATGCCATTCGCGCGGGGCAGTTTTTCTTCGGGCACGATCATCGCGTAGGAGGTGTCGAAGGCCGCGTTGTGAAACGCGCCGAAGGCCGCCGCCAGCGCCATGATCGCCACCAGCCCGTAGATGTTGAGCGCGTGCGCAGCGATGAGCGACAACAACACGCCGCTCAAAACGCAGTTCGCCAAATCCATCGCGATCATCGTGCGCTTGCGGTCGTGGCGATCCACAAACGCCCCGGCGATGGGCGCGGCGAACACAGTGGGAATGGCAAAGGCCAAACCCACCGCCGACAGCGCCCAAGCCAACTGCGGCTTCTGCGACTCTTCGGGATAGAGAGTCGTCGTCAGCCAGATCGTCACCGCAAAATAAGTGAGGGCGCTGCCCATCACCGACAGGGATTGGGTGGCCCATAGGAGCAGAAAAGTTCGCCAGCCGTCCGGCGGCGCTTGATATTTCGTTTCGGTCATTCAGCCTTTTCCTTTCACTCGTCCCCAGCGAAGAACCGCCCCCCGAACCGTCCTTTGCCCTCGGCGCACAGCGGAGTCGCGCCTTCCGAATCGACGAGGCACGAGAACACGAATCCGCTATCAAAATACACTTCCACTTCGACGGCAGTGGGCGAAGTGACAGCTTGATGCTGGGTCAAATAGTATGTGTCACTCATTCGAGAGCGCACATTCGGAATTTCGCGCAGAGAGACCGACAGCGGTTTGTCGGGGGGAGCGGCAAGCGCGTATTGCACGAGCCGATCGATTTTGCGCACAGCCTCGCGCGCGTGCGCGGGCATCTGCGCCCACGTTCCGGCGAAGGCGGCCAATGCCACCGCCGCCGCCATCAACCCCACCTGCGCCCGCCAGCGACTCGCGCCGCCCTCCATTTCAGTTTTCTCGTGCCAGTTCACCAGCCAGCGCAGAATGGCCGCGGCGGGCAAATCCAAAACTAACAGCGGCAGGAACAGCGGCGCGAAGACAAAAATCATCGCCGCCATCGGCAGTTCGAGCGCCGACTTAACAAACATGATGGCGACCATGAACGCCGCGCCGAGCATCACGCCCTTCCAACCGTCGCGGGGCAAAGCCACCACCGCGCCCACGACCGCCCCGCTTGCCAGCCACACTGCAATCGTCAAGATCGTGGCCGGCCAATCCACATAGAGCGGCACATCCCGCAGAGCCACCACATCAATGGTGCGTGAAACGAACGCATAAGCCGCGCCCATCAACGAACCGTAGATGATGCCAACGCGCAAACGCGCGAACGAAAAGGCCCGCGCCGGGTGTTCGGTCAGAGTGGGATAGTTCGGCGCAACGTCAGCCTGTCGAGTCACGGCGGCCTCCTTCATTCGATGAACACCTCGACGTGTTCGCCGTCCTCTTGATCCACCACGTCGAGCACTTTGCCCATTGCGCCATTCCTCAGCGCTTCGGCAATTTGATTCATCTGATCCTGATCGAGTTCGGGAGCGAAGCGCGCGCTCATTTTCAGGCCCACATTCACCAGCGTCATCGGCAGGTTCACGTTCACTTTCATCTTGCCGGTGTTCACATCGGTCACCCGCACACGGAACCATCGTGCGCTTGCGCCGGCCGGGGGCTGAGTGCGGCGGCTGTCGGCCAATGCGGCCAACAGTTTCGCGCCCTCCTCGGCAGTGATCTTGCCATCCTCGATCAACTTCAGTATCTTCATTCGCTCTTCAATCGTAGCCATGCGCCCTCCGCCTCACCCAATGAACACCTGCACGCGCTCGCCGCTCTCGCCGTTATCCACGTCAATGAAGATCGGCGCATCGGGCGTCAACGATTCGTCGAACGCCGCCAGCACATCGTCGATGGCCGTGCGCTGTAAGGCCGGGATGCGCCAGCCGAAACTCCGCACTGCCCACGCCGCCACTCGCGTGGGAACGGGCATGCTGATGGCGACGTCGCGCAGCCTCCTCTTGCGCCCGGTATGCACTCGCACATGAACCCAGCGCGAGTCGCGGCTTGCCCATGCCAGCGACATCAACCCCAGCCCGGCGAGAAACGGGAGCCACGCGCACAAAAACCAAAAGCCGATGCCCGATGATTGATAAGCGCGATACATGAGCAGAGCGCTAAACACCACCGCGCCGACTCCGATCCATAACGGGATCATCCACCACTGCCGCCACTTTTCGATCTGCGGATCGGGCGGCGCTTTTTGGATCGGATCCGGAATCGGGGTGGAAGCCGACTCGGTGTCGGCTCCCCGCAGGGAGGCCGCCTCCTTTGGAAGATCGTTGAGCAGGCGAAGCGCCTCGTCGGAGGAGATTCGCCCCTCATCGAGCATCTCAAGGATTCTCATTCGCTCATCGTGATCGGCCATCACAAACTCCAATCAGTATTCCGAAAGGCTGCCCTTTCGTCTCGCGCTGTCCTCTTCGCGGCGATAAAACCAATAGCCCAGCGGCGGCATGAGCAGGCCAAAGAGAACGACGATAACGATCTCGACGCCGATGGGCGCGAGTTCGGGGAAGCCCGGCGGGTAATTCATCAGCGTGGAGCGGAATGCGTCCACTGTGTATGAGAGAGGGATGAGACGGGCGACGGGTTGGGCCCAATCGGGCAAAGCAAAGAAAGGATAGAACGGGGCGCAGATCACCATGAAGGCGAATTGCAAAAAGTTGGCGAGGGTTTGTCCAGCTTCTTTGACTCGGAGGGTAAGCCCGGCAAAGGCAAAGCCCACGCCGAATGTTCCCGACAGCGAGAGGGCAAGGATGAAAACGCCGAGCGGCACATTGGCGAAAGGGAGGCGGCCAATCATCGCGCTCATCAGCCACGCGCTCGTCGCCGAGAGCAGTCCCGTCCACACGAGGGTGATGGTGACTCGCGACACGAGGCTGGCAAATTTGGAGGCCGGGCTGAGGTAGAGTTGTTCGAGCGTGCCCTGTTTCTGCTCGCGGCGCACGTTGTAGCCAATCGTCCACAACGTGTCGGAGAGGAACATGAAGAGGATGAAGCCATAGACCACGAGGCCAGAGGTTTGCGAACTCTCGCCCGCGTTCTTCACCCCGCCCGGCGAAAACATCAGCCCGGCCAGCGTGAGAATAGTGACGATAATGAACACTTGCCCAAACGAAGCCACGAACTCCACCGGATAGCGGAGCATGATCAGCAACTCTTTCTTCGACATCTCGAAGAGCGAATCGAGCCACGCGGCGGGGCCGGTGAGGAGAGTATTGGAGTTGGGGTTTGAGTCTGAGTTGGGGGTCGCTTGTGTAATCATGAGTCTGCAATCTGCAATTCCAAATCTGCAATCTGCATTCAAAACTGCCCCATCCCCTCATTCTTTCGCAATCCCGTTTCCACGCGGTTGAACACCCAAAAGCCGAAGAGCGGCGTGAAGAAGATGAAAGCCCACAGCACGGCCATATCGAGATACCACTCGCCGAAGAAGAAGCCCACACCGAGCAACGCCGAGCGCACACCGTTCGTCATCCACGTGGGCGGGAAGGCCAGCGCCACCGCGCGCACAACGGGCGGCAGAACGGCCACCGGGAAGAAGATGCCCATGAGGAAACTGACCACCCACTGCATGAGGCCGACGAGCGCATTGGACTCTTTGACTTTGAGCACCAGCGCCCCGAACAGCATGGCGATACCATACAACGGGATCAGCCCGGCGGCGATGAAGGCCAGCGCCAACAACACATCGCCCTGCAGTGGGTTCACCCGAAACAGAAGACAGCCGACGATGTAAGCGAAGATGGCCGAGCCAACGCCGCGTATCGCGCTATAGAGCGCCACGCCCGACAACAGCGTGAGGCTGCTGGTGGGCGTGAGATACACAGCTTCGAGCGTGCCGGTTTCCTGCTCGAAGCGAAGCCAATAGGCAATGTGCCAAAACGCTCCGGTGACAATGGTGAACACGTTGGAGCCGATGAGCAGAAAGGCAACGTAGTTGGCCGTGCCGGTGTTGGCGGCAAAGTTGGCCGCCGCATCATCGCCCGCCGACGCGCGCCCCAACAACATCGGCATCGAGGCGAAGACGATGGGGATGATGATCTCCAACGCCAGTTGGCCGGGATACCGGCTCACGTTGAGCATTCGCAGGCGCGTTTCGGCCAGCGCCGCAGAAAAGGATTGCGGCAGTGTGGGGTGTCCGGGCCGGATCATCTCATTTCACCCGCGTGTCGTCAGCCAACGTGCGCCCGGTGCGGGCGATGAACACATCTTCCAGCGTCACTTCTTCGGGTGTGATCTTTTGCATGATCGCGTTGTGCGCGGTGAGAGTCTGAATGAGTTCGGGGAGGAGCGCTTGATGATCTTCGGCCACGACCGTTAACTGTTGATGACCGTTCGCGGCAGTGGTGGCCGCCTGACTCACACCGGGCAGGCGATGCACTGCTTCGGCGGCGCGTTTCGAGATCACGCCTTCGATACGGATGACGGCCTCGCGTTTGAGCGACGCCTTCAATTCCGGCACCGCGCCCATCGCCAACACCTCGCCGCGATCCACAATGGCGACTCGGTCGCACAGCGTTTCCGCCTCCGACATGATGTGTGTGGTGTAAATCACTGTTTTGCCTTCAGCGTTGAGTTCGCGCACCACCGCCCGCAGTTCGCGCGCCGAGGGCACGTCGAGCGTATTCGTCGGCTCGTCGAGAATCAAAAGCGGCGCATCATTGATGAGGGCTTTGGCAAACGCCAATTTCATCCGCTGGCCCGATGAATAAGTCTCCACCGTGCGGTCGGCGATGTCGCTAAGTTCGAGTTTCTCGATGATGGTGTCGGCGCGTTTGCGGCGCTCGGCGCGGCTGAGGTGATACAGAGCGCCGAAGAACACAAGATTCTCGCGCCCGGTCAGTTTCCAATAAAGGCCGCGTTCGCCCATGAGCATACAGCCCACCGTGGCGCGGATGGCATTGTCTTGCTTGGCGAGTTCGTAACCGTTGATTTGCACGCGGCCCGACGTGGGCAGAAGCAGCGTGGTGAGGCATTTGATCAGCGTCGTCTTGCCTGCGCCGTTGGGGCCGAGCAAGCCAAACACTTCGCCGGGCGCGATCTCCAACGAAACGCCTTTGAGCGCCTCAACCGCTTTCTCTTCGGCCTTGAACAAACCCTTGCGCTGTTTGACGTGATATGTCTTGGCAAGATTCTCGATGATGACTCGGCCTTGCGTCACTTCTGTTCTCCTTCGAGAGCGGTCAGCAGTTTTTCGGCTTGCTCCACCGTGATCCTGCCCTGCTCCAACATTTTGAGAATCGCCAATCGCTCTTCGTCGCTCACGGGCGGCGGAGTCTGAGGCTGCGTCGGGCGGGCCGTGTCAAACTTGAGAAAGAAGGTGCCCGTCTTGCGGCGCGCGCGGTCGCTGCTGCGCTCGGCCAGCCGCTCGGCGCGGCGTTGCGCCGCCTCAATCTTCACTTCGGCGCGACGGCGGGCGGCCTCGCCCTTTCGTCGCGCGGTGTCGGCGGCCCGTTCGGCGGCGGCGCGAGCGCGGGCCACAATTCGCTCGGCGTCCAAGCCGGAGCCCGGGCCGATATTCAGAGAGGCCATTTGTTCCTGCAAGTGTTTTTCGAGTTCGGCCATTTGCGATTCGATTTGCAACTCGATCTGCGCGGCGAACTCTTCGGCCATCACCCCAAACTCGCGCCCCAAATGGTCGCCGAAATCGCCCATCGAGTCAGGGTCGGCCGCCAACGCCGAGAGCGACACATCGCCGCCGCCGATGAGGCTCACCGCCGCCGCGCCGCCGCCCATCGTGATTGTTTTCTGGCGGGCATTGCCTTCCGCTGACGCCCCCACCACATCCACCGAAATCTCGCCGCCAGCACCGATAGAAAACTTGGCCGATGTGTTGGCGGGCACGCGGCACAGCACATCGGACCCGGCCTGCACGTCATAAGTATTGTTTGCAGTGAAGGCAGTGCTCAACACCACATCGACGCCTGCTTTGACGCGCACGCCGCCGCCCACGTCGCGCAAATACACATCGCCCCCGGTCTCCAGCGCCACCGCTCCGGCCACACTTCGCGCTGAGGCGTCGCCGCCGGTGACCACCGAAAGCGAGCCATTGATCTTTTTCGCGTTCAGATCGCCGTCCACGCGCTCAACTTGCACATCGCCCATTTGCCGCAGGGTGAGGTCGCCGCCGATAAACTTGATCGCCGCCCCTCCTTCGATCATCTTCACTTTCGCATCACTGCTCACATGCTCAATCGTGATCGACGCGCGGCGCGGCACATGCAACGCGCAGTCGCTGTCGGCGCTCACGGTGATGCCGCCATCCCGCTGCTCGGCGTTCACGGTGCCCGCGCCTCCTTCAGCCTGAACTTGATTCTGATCCCAACCCGAAAGGCGCAGGCCGCCTCCCACGCGCCGGATCAGAATCGTCGGAGTCCCCATCGTGTTCAGAACAAAGTGATCCATTCCTCAGCCGCCTTGCAACAATCTCACCGCCTCTTCAGATTTGATGCGCCCCGAGGCAATATCATCCAAAATTCTCCTGCGCTCCTCGTCGCTCACCAGCGTGGCCGGTTCCTCTTGCCCCACCTCGAAGCCCATTGCCCGCCGGAGATCGTTGAGACGGGTGCGCAGAGTCGGGTACGAAAGCCCCATTTCCTTTTCCATGCGGTTGAGTTTGCCTTCGCAACGAATAAAGGCTTCGGCGAAAGCCAAATGCTCCGCGCTGAGGCGGTCGAACACCCCAATCTCGAACCGCCCCTCGATAGCCGTGTCGCAACTCCGGCAATGCAGTCGGGTCACCGAAAGCGCATCCCCGCACACCGGGCACGCGCCGATGATGTGGCGCATTACAGAAGCCACCACAGCACCATCCCAACCAAAATTACTGCCGCCATCGCCAGCGCCGCCCGATACTGCCCGGGCTCCCACTGCCGCCCTGTCAGCAAATTCGCCAACGCGGCCTCACGAGACAAAGCCTCCAGTCGCGATTGCCTGTATTCATCCAATCGTCGCCAGTCGTCCATAAGACTCCTTTTAGAATAATGAAATCTATCATGCCCGATGTTTATAGATTATAGCGAGCGAATTGATATTGTCAATAACTAACTTTGTTTTATCAAGCAGCAGATCAATATTATTGAATGTAGCGCCTTGAATCCGGATTTTGGCCGACACCGGCACGCACTTCGCCTTTTTCAGAAGAGCGGCTCATTCCCCCGCTCGGCGTGCCCTTCATCCCATGCTCACGCTGACACAAAGCACTACCCACTCGGCCCTTGGGTGCTTATCATCACCATCAGAAGATTGTCCTACAAGATATGGAGGCCGGTATGTTCCAAAAGATTCTCGTCACCCTCGATGGTTCGGAATTTGCAGAGAGGGCGTTAGGGCCAGCGGCGCAGATCGCCAAAGAATTCCACAGCAAAATCACATTGCTCCGCATCCCCGTCATCGAAGCGCAAGTCGCCGCGCCGTATGGAATTGGATTGCCAAGCGAACCCGATGTGAAACGGAGCCACGACGAAGCCGAATCCTATTTGTACAGCATTCAGATGCGTTTGCTCGGCTCCGGCGTTGCGGCTCGCACCGAAGTGGTGTCGGGCGTGCCTGCCGACGTAATCCTCGATGTGGCCGAAGCCGAACGAATTGACCTGATCGTGATGTCCACACATGGGCGATCGGGGTTGAGCCGACTCTTTTATGGCAGCGTGGCCGAATCCGTTTTGCGTGGAGCGAGTATCCCCGTTCTCTTGATCCCCATCAAAGAATAGGCACTTCAGCTCCCTCCAAAACAAAAACATCCCGAAAGCAAATGCCTTCGGGATGTTTTGACGATCGCGCTTGCGCCGCTCTCACATGGCTTCTACTGCGCGCAAGTGCGGGAAGAACTGGCGAGCCGTTCCCTCAACCCAGCCGTGCAGTGTGACTGGAGAGAGCGGGCAGCCCACGCAGGCGCCCGACATTCGTATCTTCAGCGTCGCGCCGTCAAAGGAGACCAATTCAACCGCGCCGCCGTGAAACTGCTCAATGTAAGAACTGAGCATGTCGATCAATGCGCGCATCCGTTCTTCGTCGGTGGCCGTCGCGGGCACACTACTCATGTCAAGTTCTGGGGTGGGCATTTGGCTCTCTCCTTTCTATCTTGCCAGTAGTATAACCCTGTTCCGCTCTTTGCGCGCACTCTCGTTGGCCGCTCTCCATCGTATGAAAACGCAGGGCCAGTAACGAATCTAAAACGGCGCACTGAGTCGTCGGCATGCCCTGCAGGCAGATTTCAATGCAAGGGCACGTCATCGGCCTGGAAGCCTTTCCTCAAGCAGCGCCCGAAATGCCTTTGGAAAAAAACAAAACACCGCAGCCTCTCAAAGTAGGCTGCGGTGTTTTTAGTAGCGGGCCTAGCAGTTTGTCGGAGAGCAAATAGTGTTTTGCGATAATGTGAGTTTCGATCTTGAGTTCAGCATCTTTTTGGGATCATCTCATTGGCTTTGACCTATGGGAGGGTCTATTTTTCAGGCGGTAGGCGTGTTGAAGCATCCCTTAGACCGGCCACAGGACATGCAGACGTTTCAAGTTGAAAGCCAAGCAGACCAGACACCATTCGCCAGCGGCGGCGGCCAAGCCCCGCAGCGAGAACTGGCGAAAGCCCAACACTTCTTTGATCAGGCCAATCACTGGCTCGACCGTGCATTTCCGCAGGCGGTAAATGGCTTGGCCGATTTCGGTCTGAAGTTTGTAGGCCATCTTGACCGTCGGGCTGGCATCGTCGGGCGGCGCACTGGGTTGTTCAGCAAAATAGGCGCGCCAGTTTTGATGATGGGCTTCCCGCCCGGTCGCGATATAAGGGTCAAT
>Ga0194120_10009891_pt1 | contig 11959 bp, 6 predicted proteins | sample TA2MahCa65mmetaG_FD_148642 | JGI IMG/M metagenome (GOLD analysis project Ga0194120, IMG submission 148642) | Freshwater microbial communities from Lake Tanganyika, Tanzania - TA2015019 Mahale Deep Cast 65m | ecosystem: Environmental > Aquatic > Freshwater > Lake | place: Tanzania: Lake... | reverse complement strand
CGGCGCAACCCGAAGGGCGGCAGTTCTTTTTCGCCAGACTTCGTTGCTTGCTCCTTACAGATCCACTTCGGGATATGCTCGTCGCTCGCGCCTCGTCTGGCCGAAAAATCCCTTGCCGCGAACGTGAGCGTATTTATGAAATGGACCACTAAGCTAAGAGCGGGTTTTGAGAATGGGTGGAACGGGCTACCAGCCCGTTCTCGGCGGCAACTTGCCGCCGATTGCAACTCGGCGATACGGCCCGGCGCGGGCGAGACCGGAACCAAAGCTTTTGGACTGCGGCGGGAAGCGAAGCGCCACGCCGCTTTGGCACCCATCGAAAAGCGCTGTCGCCGCTGCGCTCTGCCGCCGCAGTCCAAAAACCGTCGCGGGCCGTGATTATTCCGACCAATCCGGGTAGTCTGTAAGTCCGAGCTACGCAAAAACCGCCGTGCAGAAACCTCAACCGCGATTTGAACCGTCATGAAACCAGTATGAAAACCCCAGTAACCCCACCTTCCCCGTGTGACTGTACCTGCCGAGGACTGCGAAAAATCGCCTCTTCAGCGCCGGAGCATTCTTGGCATCCTATGAGCAGAACAGCGCTCACTTCCCTCTCACCCCGGCCCTCTCCTTCAGGGAGAGGGAGGCTTGCATGCCGGCCTGAGTGCTGTTCGACGCGCTTGTTTTGGGCGAGCGACGGAAAACCGTTCTCCCTCTCCCCTGGGGAGAGGGCCGGGGTGAGGGGGAAGGGGTCTCGAAACCGACGAGTGGCTGCGCTGCTCCGAGGCCACTTTGGTGCAGGGACCTTTCGGGCAATCCTGATCGGATTGGCACTCGTGACCCTGCTCACTACGAACTCTTTCCCCGCTCTGGCGCAAGAACAGCCGCTCACGGCGAGGGACCAACAACGCCTCGAACAGATCGAGAAGCAAATCCAGGAATTGATCCGCGCCGTCAAAGAGTTGCAGGGCGGGGCGCCGGCGGCCAACGCATCAGCCAGAGTTGACGCTCCCGAACCGAAAGCCATCACGCTTGGCACGAACTGGCTCCGGGCCTTGACCTGGCGCTCCATCGGCCCTGCGAACATGGGCGGACGCTCCGTGGACCTGGCAGTCGTCGAGTCCGATCCTTGCACGTATTGGGTGGCCACGGCTTCCGGCGGGTTGCTCAAGACCACCAACAACGGCATCACGTTTGTTCACCAGTTCGACCGCGAAACCACGGTGTCGATTGGCGCCGTTTGCGTCGCGCCTTCGGACCCGAACATCGTCTGGGTCGGCACGGGCGAGAACAATCCGCGCAACTCCGTCTCTTACGGCGACGGCGTCTATAAATCCACCGACGGCGGCAAGACCTGGAAAAACATGGGGCTGAAGAAATCTTTTCAGATCGGACGCGTCCTGATCCATCCGAAAGACCCCAACGTCGTTTATGTCGGGGCGCTGGGACGTCTCTACGGATCAAACGAAGAACGCGGCGTGTTTAAAACCACCAACGGCGGCGAGTCTTGGGAAAAGGTTCTTTACGTCGATGACAAGACGGGCGTCATCGACATGCGCATGCACCCGACCGATCCGGACACATTGATCGCCGCGACCTGGGAGCGCCTGCGCGACGGCTATGACTCGCATCCGGGCGACCCAATGCCGGATGGCTACGACACGTACGATCCGATCAAGAAATGGGGGCCGGGCTCGGGTTTGTACAAAACCACCGACGGCGGCAAAAGCTGGCGCAAACTCACCAGCGGACTCCCGACGTGCAACATGGGGCGCATCGGCCTCGATTGGTATCGCAAGGATCCGAACATTGTTTTCGCGATCATTGACACCGAGAAGATCGGCATGGGCACGCCGCCGCGAACGGGCATCGCCGTTTACGCCGGGATCTTTGGCGAGGACGCCGAAAGCGGCGTTCGCCTGGCGCGAGTCGTGGAAAATGGCCCCGGCGCCAAAGCGGGCCTGCAACCCGACGACCTCATTCAAACCATCGAAGGCAAAGCCATCACTCAGGCCGAGCAATTCAACGAGGAAATCCGCAATCACAAAGTCGGCGACAAACTCAAACTCAAGGTGCTCCGTGGCGACAAAACTCTGGAGATCGTCCTCACGCTGGAGCGCCGCCCCGTGACTCCGGGAGGGGCGGGCGGTGTGTATCTCGGTCTGGCTGGCGAAGACGCAGAGAACGGGACCAAAGTCACCAGTGTTGTGCCGAATGGACCATCCGATCGCGCAGGACTTCGATCTGATGATGTGATCCTGGCCATCGCGGACAAAGCCCTTCAAAGCTACAGCGAATTGCTCGACGACATCCGCGCCCGCAACGCCGGCGACAAAGTGAAGATCAAAATTCTCCGCGACGATCAGCCTCAGGAAATCGAGGTCACTCTGGCCGAGCGTCCGGCGGGCGGTCCGGGCGGCGGACGCGGCCAGCGCGGCGGGCGTGGAGGAGCGCCGGCGAGCGGAGCGTATCTCGGTGTCACGGGAGAAGACGCGGCGAACGGCGTCCGGCTCACTTCGATTGTGGCCGAAGGTCCTGCCGCCAAAGCCGGGCTCAAGTCGGACGACCTCGTGCAATCGGTCAACGAAAAGGCCATCGACAAATACGGGCAACTCGTCGCGGAAATCCGCGCGCACCGAGCGGGCGACAAACTGAAGCTCCAGGTGCTTCGCGACCAGGAGCGCCATCAGATTGAAGTGCCATTGGCCGAGCGCTCCCAAACCGGCGGTCCCAGCCAGACGCGGCCTTCCGGCGCGTCGTTGGGCGGCCAAATGGAAAACGTGCAGGACGAGCAAGGGCCGAACAGCTTCGATTACGGCGGCGTTTACAAATCCACCAACGGCGGCGAGACCTGGACGCGCATCAACAGCGTCAACCCGCGTCCGATGTACTTCAGCAAAATCCGCGTCGATCCCGGTGATGATAGCTACCTCTACGTTTTGGGCGTGCAGCTTTACCGCTCGACGAACGGCGGGAAGATTTTCCGGCCGGACGGCGGGCGCGGCATCCACGCGGATCAGCACACGCTCTGGATCAATCCGCGGGATGGCCGCCACATGATCGTCGGCACCGACGGCGGCTTTTACGCGACCTACGATCGCGCGGCCAACTGGGATCACCTCAATCACATGGCGCTCGGCCAGTTTTACCACGTCGCCATTTGCCCGAAGCAGCCGTATCACCTCGCGGGCGGTTTGCAGGACAATGGTTCCTGGTGCGGCCCCAGCGCGGGACTCGATGGCGCCGGGCCCATCAACGAAGATTGGATGTCCATCGGCGGCGGGGACGGCTTCGTCTGCCGCGTCGATCCGAACGATCCGGATTTGATTTATGCGGAAAGCCAGAACGGCGCGATCTTCCGGCGCAACGTCCGCACGGGCGAACGCGTGTCGATCCGCCCGCAACGCCCCGACGGCGCGCCCGCGTATCGATTCAACTGGAACACGCCGTTCATTCTTTCCAGCCATAACTCGCGCATTTTCTATTCGGCAGGAAACTACGTTTTCCGCTCGCTCGATCGCGGCAACAATCTTCAAATCATCTCGCCGGAGATTACGCTCACGAAATGGGGCAGCGCGACGGCCCTCGCGGAATCGCCGCGAAATCCGAACGTGCTTTACGCGGGCACGGACGACGGCGCGCTCTGGATCACGCGCGACAGCGGCAAAACGTGGACGAATATCGTGCGGAATATTGGATTGGAAAGTTTGAAGCCCCTCACCGCAAACGGCCCCCTCTCCCGTCCTGCGGACAGCCTCTCCCCCTCCGAGGGGGACAGGGACAGAGAGAGGGGGACCGTGGCGAAGGTGGCCGGCTCGTCCCCCCGAAGCGCAGCGGAGGTGGAAGGACCGGCGAGGGGACCTCGCTGGGTCGCCAGCATCGAACCGTCCCGCTTTGTCGAAGGCCGCGCTTACGTCGTCTTCGACGGCCATCGCTCGGACGACGATGAACCTTACGTGTACGTCACCGAAGATTTCGGCAAGACCTGGAAATCGCTTCGGTCCAATTTGCCCTGGGGTTCGACACGCGTGTTGCGCGAGGATCTCGAGAATCCGAACCTGCTGTTCCTCGGCACGGAGTTCGGCGCCTGGTTTTCGCTGGATCGGGGAGTTTATTGGAACAGGCTCGGCGCGAATTTACCCACCGTTGCAGTGCATGAGTTCGCCCTCCACCCGGAGAACGGCGAGATCGTCGCCGCCACGCATGGCCGCAGCCTGTGGGTGCTGGACGTGTCGTCTCTCCGTCAGATCAAGGCGGAGTATCTGGCGGACCAGCCCGCGCTTTATCAGCCCGGCCCGGCCGTCCGCTGGCGCAGCGAACCGGCGCGCGGCCGAACGAACCGCCGTTTCGTCGGCCAGAACCCGGCGAGTGGCGCGCAGATTTATTATTCGCTTCCCAAGAAGGCCGATCGCATCTCGCTCAAGATCGTCGATATCAACGGGGCGACGCTGCGCGAGCTTGCGCCCCGGAAAGAGCCCGGGTTGCATCGCCTGGTCTGGGATCTTCGAGGCGCCGCGCCGCGCTCAACCAACAGCCTCGCGCGCGGAGCGGCTTCGGCTGTGGCGCCAGGGATCGGACCTCGATCCGGTCGCGGTGGAGCCGGGGCCAGCGAAGGCGGCGCAATCGGTCGTGGCGGCGGCAGCGGCGGGGGGGGTCGAGGCGGCGCGGCGCCTTCCGTAGGGCCAGGGACATATCGCGTCGTGCTCGCGGTGGACGGCACGGAAATCGCGCGAACCCTTCGGGTTGAATCCGATCCAATCGTTCCCGACACCGTGATGACCACGGAAGAGATCGAAGCGCTTGAGGCGGAGGAAAAATCTCAGCGGAATCAGGAAAGAGAACATCGACTTTACCGCGGCGATTGGAACCCCGATGCCAGCGACTGAGAGACCGTCAATTGGTTTGGCTGACTGACAATGGATTTGCGAGGTTAGATTTTAGCGTGACGATTTGATGAGCGGCGAACTTCGTCATAACCGAAACGTCGAGCCATAGAGGTTGTCTCAGCCTGACGGGTGGTCCGAATGCCGACAAATTGTCGGCCATGAAGACATTCACGGTTCGAGAGCTGGACCGGGTTCCCAACGCAGTCTTGGACGCCTCCGATCGTGACGGCGCCGCCAAAGTCCGTCGCCGGGATGGCCGCACATACACGATCCGCCCGGATGCAGGGCCAGACCGAATCACGGCGCTGCCGTCGCCATCGCGACTTTTTTCGAGCGCGTGATGGGAATGATCGAAATACCGCTTCTGCCTGCCCTCGTCGCAAGCTTTCTCAGCCTCTACTGGTTGACTGTTGAAATGCGGATCATCGGGCTGCTTTACTACACCAACAAAGAAAAGCTGGGTTGGTTCAGTCAGCGCCTGCACCGAACAGAGAACTCGGTCGGAGCATTTTCAAACAGCCCCGATTCTCTGCCATGACAAACCGCCGATCACGCTGATTGCGCGGATAGAAGATCCCATCTTGACTGATCCGCGCCCATCCGCGCTATCCGCGGTCCGAATGGCTTCACGTCCGTTTACTGATCAGACCGTGGGATAGAATACACTTTGCCAGGAGGGATTTTGGCCAGCCGCAAGGAGCGCGCGAGGCGGTGTATCCCTGCGATCCACAACGAGCGGGCGACGAAGCGGCGGGCCAAAAGACCCCTCGCCCTGCGGGTTGCGCCGCATTTGGGCTCTGGCTTCGTTGCTCCTCAGTCGAAGATCCACCAGGGATATTCTCCTTCGTCGCGCCTGAGCCCAAATGCGACGCAACAAAGTGTATTCTATCCCACGGTCTGATCAGTAAGGCGCCGCGATCTCGTCCAGGTTTTTCAACCGGTAGAGCCGGTGCGCCTGGCTACGCGCGGACACGTCCAGAAAATTCCGCGTCGTGGCCGAACTGACGAAATTGTGGATCACACTCCACGTGAGCAGATCGACTGAAGCCTCGATCGCATAGTTGTGACCTGTGATCACGTCGAAGCTGAGTTCGGTCGCGCCGTCTTGGGCGCGAGTAACGGTCAGAAGTCGAGTCGGCAGCAGGGGAAGTTGCCGGACTGAGTAACCCTTCCTCCGGAGCAAATTGACAATGCCATCATCTCCGACGAAGTGACCGGCGCCAACGATGGCGAGCGTCACCTGATCTTCCTTCAACCAGGCTTCGATCAGGGGCAGCCAAAGATTATTGCGGTCGGTGAAAATGCGGGCGTGCGCCTCCGGGCTTGCGCGGCGATCTCGGTCAACGATCCGGGCAAATCCGGCCAGGTCGCCTGAGGTCCAGGTCGCGACGAGTTCGCCCAGGCTTTGCGCAAAACCGCCGCGGTCCGCGAGCAACTCGCGGAGTTCTTTCTCCTGTTGGGAAGCCGGCGCGTCGGCCAGGAGGTCGATTTGGAACGCGAGGGTCTCCAGCGCGAGGATGGGTTTGCGATCGGCCTTCGCGCGGTCGTAGTAATGCCGGTCCACGCCGAGGAGGTCGTTGTAACCGAGCCGTTTGATTTCCTGGTTGCTGATCAGCGCCAGCGCGTACCAGGGCCGGTAACTGTCGCTGAAATTCGCCCCCGTCTGAAGCTGGTAATTCTTGAGCAACTGATACGTCTCGGGCGAGATATGCTGCTGAATCGATTCGCCGTTCGGATAAACTGACCGCGAGGAAACGTAGCTCAAGCCCAGCGGCGAATTGAGTTCCTCATACTTGATTTCGAACACAACGCGACTCGCGTCGCAGAACGCCAGGTCGAGCGCCGCCGGCAGCGGATAATCGGACGGCCGCAAAGCGTGGATGGAACCCAACAAATAGACGGTCGCGTTTCGGTTCGTGACGACCCAGAGGAAATCCTGGCGCCGGGGAGATTGCGCCTGGGCTTCCAGGGCGACGATCAAAAGAAGGAGGGCGGCGCGGGCGGCGAATCTCAAGATCCTGTTCAAGGGAAGCTCCTGTTCCTCACGGACCTGCTCGCGGGCCATGAATCGAAAACCGTGCGGACCGCAGCCTTCAGGCTGCTTCCGCGCACTCTCCGCCGGCGAGCGTAGCGTTGAAGCGGCCTAAGAGCGTGTCCGAAAATTCCGCGGGGTCCTGTTTTCGCGCCAAAGGCCGGATGGCGAGGCGCAACGAAGGAGAATATCCTCCCTGGATCTTCGACTGAGGAGCAACGAAGCCAGGCGGCCTTTGGCGCGAAAACCCTCCGGGCGGCGGGTCTTTTGTCCGTGGCCTGCGTTGGCTCGGTCCTTACAGCCCGCGTTGGGGATGCTCGGACCTCGCCGCCTTGGCCACAGCCAAAATCCCTCGCCGCAGGACCCCGCGCAATTTTCGGACACGCTCTAAGGGTCTGTGCAAAAATAAATTCCGGTTTTGCTGGAGGCGATTTCGCTTTCTGGCGAGGCACGACGAAGGAGCATAGCCAGGGCTCTGCGACTGAGGAGAAACGAAGCCAGAAAGCGAAATCGCCCCAGCCCTCCGGGGCGGGGCGGCGCCTGGCCGGCTGCGGCGTTGCTCGTCGGTCACAGCCCCAAAACGGGGATGCTCCCTCCTCGCGCCTTGCATCCGGCCAGGCGGCGCTCCCGCCAAAACCGGAAGTTATTTTTGCACAGACCCTTAGTGAAGGTGGGGCGAGCGTGCTCGCGGCCTGCTCCTTTCACGCAACTCGGCCGGCTAGAATCTCAACGGGATTCCGACGCAAAGCCCAGGGTTGCGAGGAACGAGCTACCCTGGGGAATGCCGAGAACACGGGATCAACCCCAACGGGGTTACGGCTTCGGCCCACGGAAGAGACGAAACGCTCGGCGGGAGCCTCGCTCCAGCGTCGTTTGTTTGAGGGTTGCCTGCTCGCATTGATTTCGTTTGGCCTGCTTCAAGCCGCAACCACACAGGCCGCGACTCGGCGCGCGACTTCGCCGAATTTTGTCATCCTGTTTGCCGATGACCTCGGTTACGGCGACCTCGGTTGCTACGGCCACCCGACGATCCGCACGCCCAATCTGGATCGCATGGCGGCGGAAGGGATGCGCTTCACGGACTTCTATTCGGCGGCGCCCGTTTGCACGCCGAGCCGGGCGGCCCTGCTCACGGGACGGCTGGCGGTTCGGAGCGGCCTGTGCAGCGATACTCGCCGAGTCCTGTTTCCGAATTCAGCCGGCGGTTTGCCCGCGGAAGAAATCACGCTCGCCGAAGCGCTGAAAACCAAAGGCTACGCGACCGCTTGCATCGGCAAATGGCACCTGGGTCATCGCCCTCAATATTTGCCGACGCAAAACGGATTCGACTCCTACTTTGGCCTGCCTTACTCGAACGACATGGATCGCGTGGCCGACTCGAAACTGGGCCAAGCCGTTTTCCTGGATCCGAAAATCGATTACTGGCAAGTCCCGCTGATGCGCGATGAATCCATCCTCGAACGGCCCGCGAACCAGGCGACCTTGACGCGCCGTTATACCGAGGAAGCCATTCAGTTCATCCGGCGAAACAAAACGCGGCCGTTCTTTCTTTATCTGCCCTACACGATGCCTCACGTGCCGCTCTTCGCCTCGGAAAAGTTCTTGGGCAAAAGCCGGCGCGGATTGTTCGGCGATGGGGTGGAAGAAATCGATTGGTCGGTCGGCCAAATCCTGGACACGCTCCGGCGGGAGAAGCTCGCGGACATCACCCTGGTTTTCTTCACCAGCGACAACGGCCCCTGGCTGACGTTCAATGAGCACGGCGGTTCCGCCGGTTTGTTGCGCGACGGCAAAGGCAGCACCTGGGAAGGCGGCATGCGGGAGCCGGGCATCGCGTGGTGGCCGGGCAAAATCAAACCCGGCGCCGTCTCTCATGAACTGGCTTCCACGTTGGACCTCTTTCCAACTTTTCTCGCTCTAGCCAAAGCGCCGATTCCGAGCGACCGAGTGATTGACGGCGTGGACCTGTCGCCGATCTTGTTCGGCACTGGAAAGAGCAAACGCGAAGTCTTCTTTTACTACCGCGACACCGAGCTCTTCGCGATTCGCAAAGGACCTTTCAAGGCGCATTACCTGACGCAGACAGGTTACGGCGTCCCGAAGCCGGAGAAGCATGACCCGCCGCTGCTTTTTCACCTGGGCCATGATCCATCCGAGAAACACAACGTCGCCAAGAACCATCCGGACGTGCTGGCGGATCTGGCGCGGGAATGGGAGCGGCATCGCCTGAATCTCGTGCCGGGCAAACCGCAGTTGGATGCGCGCCTTGAAGCCAATTAACCGAATCACAAACACCCTCTGAGACAGGAGAACCTTAACGTGGAAAAATTTATCTTCGGCAAAACGGCGGATGAACGGACCGTCGAGATTTTCACTTTCGTGAACCAGAACGGGCTGAAAGCGAAAGTGACCTCCTACGGCGCGTTGCTGACGGAACTTCACGTGCCGGATCGCGACGGCAAACTGGGCGACGTCGTCCTCGGTTTCGAGGATTTGGAAAGCTACGTGAAAGGGCACCCTCATTTCGGGTGCACGACCGGGCGGTTCGCCAATCGCATCGCCAGGGGCAAATTCGCTTTGAACGGAAAGGCGTATCAACTCGCGTGCAACAACGGTCCGAACCACCTCCACGGCGGCCCCAAAGGCATCGACAAAAAGGTCTGGAGCGCCGTGCCCGTCAAGAGCGCGAAAGGCGAAGCGATCAAGTTCAGTTACCTCAGCCCGGACGGCGAGGAAGGCTATCCGGGGAATCTCCAAATCGAAGTCACCTACACGTTGACGCACGACAACGAGCTGCAGATCGACTACTCCGCCGCGTGCGACCAACCCACGCCGATCAATCTGACCAACCATTCCTATTTCAATCTCGCCGGCGCCGGCCATGGCGACATCCTGGCGCACGAATTGCGGCTTAACGCCGACTTCTACACGCCCGTGGACGAGACGAGCATTCCGACCGGAGAAATTCTTCGCGTGGCCGGCACGGTGATGGATTTCACGAAGCCCACGCTTATCGGCTCTCGTTTCGCGCAATTGACGAACAAGCCGGTTGGCTACGACCACAACTATGTGCTCAACAAAGCGCATCCCGGCGAACTCACCCTCGCCGCCGAAGCCCGCGACCCGAAGAGTGGCCGCGTGATGCAAGTCCTGACGACGGAACCGGGCGTTCAGCTCTACACGGCGAATTACCTCGACGGCCGGTTTACGGGCAAAGGCGGGAAGGTTTATCGCCAGCACGCCGCGTTCTGTCTCGAATGCCAGCACTTCCCGGATTCAGTCAACCGACCTTATTTCCCACCCGTGATTCTGAATCCCGGCCAGAGATACACCCAGACGACGGTGCACCGATTCAGTGTGAAATGACCGGATAAGGAGTTCGTGACTCTAACTGGAATCCGTGCCTGAGATCAGGGTGCGTTGGCCGTTCTGTGCCCGTCATTCCTTGCCTCGCAGTCTTGCCGCGACCAGGGCCGCGCTGAACCGAATCATTTCATCGGGATCGTCTTGAGCCCTTTCAATGCTCGGTAGCGCGACCACCGCCGCCGGCCCGATCTCTTCCAGAGCGCGCAACGCGAGATACCGAATCATCTTATTGGTATCGGATAAGGATCTGGCAAGCGTCGCCACAGCGGTGCCTCCATCTGGGCCCATATCTTTCAGAGTTTCGATGGCCTCGCGGCGGATAGAGACATGCGCATCCTCGACTGCTCGAACTAATGCTTCAACTGCCTTCGGGCCGCGCAGGTTCAACTGCGTCACCAAACTGATCGCTTCTGCGTGCGATGTGCTGGGTATGAGAAGCGCCAGCAATTGTTGGTTCACTACGCGATCCTTCTGGTTCAGTTTCCACAGCGCACGAGATGCATTCAATCGAACCGTGACATCCGGATCTTGCCTGGCCTGTATGAGCGCAGGAACTGCCGGCGTGGCTGCTGTCCCTTGTTCGCCAAGGGCTGCCGCCGCCGCTTGGCGAATCTCCGCGGCGGGCAAAGAAGGGAAAGGCAGCAACTCGGATACTCTCACTGGGAGCGACGCATAAAATCGCCGGTAGTTGGTCGAGACAACAGAATCTTGCCGCTTCAGAGCTGCGATCAGATAGGGCACGGCTTTGCTGCCAATTTGCCGCAATGCTTCAGCCGGGGCCAATGAAGGAGTGTTGTTAGTCCGGTAAGCGAGGAGGAAGAGATTTGTGCCTCCGCTTTTGACTGCAACGAGTCGAGTACCAGAATTGGTTCGTCCGGACAGTACGACCGCGGTCCACGCCGCGAAGGGCGACCCGCCGCGAACACCACGCGCTGGATAGTGAATGACTTCGACCAGCCCGGTAGCAGTGTTCAGTGTTGTGATTTGAGCAGATTTGCCACTATTGATGTAAGCCAACTCCCTTAGTGGTCCATTTCATAAATACGCTCACGTTCGCGGCAAGGGATTTTTCGGCCAGACGAGGCGCGAGCGACGAGCATACCCATCAACGGTCTGTAAGGAGCAAGCAACGAAGTCTGGAGAAAAAGAACTGCCGCCCTTCGGGTTGCGCCGAATTTTGCCTGGGGCTGCGTTGCTCCTCGGTCACAGCCCCACTGGCGGGGGATGCTCGCTCGTCGCGCCTTGCCCCAGGCCAAATTGGGCGCAACGAACGTGAGCGTATTTACGAAACGGACCACTTAGCCACTGGCTTACTCGTTTTCCCTGGCATCGCGGCTCCAAGTTCGATTGGATCGCGAGGACGAGGGTTGTTAGGGTCACGACAATTGGAATTGCGGCCGCGAGCGCAAAGGCCCATTTCCAAAGCTTTGAATCGAAGCTCAGGAACCGAGGCATGGAATCATTCTTCGCCACACCTCCTGAGTTGTCAAACGCCCGCAAGCGTGGGGCGAGGCCGAGCCAATACCATCGAAGAAGGCTCGGCTATACTGATCAGACCGTGGGATGGACGACAGATCGACCGGAGAACCGTAGCGCAGATTTTCAATCTGCGGTATCGCCGATTTCCAATCGGCAGGGCGCCGGCAAGTCCCAGCGTGCTCGGACTGGGAGACGCCCCGCAGAATACAATTCT
>Ga0194120_10009890_pt1 | contig 11960 bp, 14 predicted proteins | sample TA2MahCa65mmetaG_FD_148642 | JGI IMG/M metagenome (GOLD analysis project Ga0194120, IMG submission 148642) | Freshwater microbial communities from Lake Tanganyika, Tanzania - TA2015019 Mahale Deep Cast 65m | ecosystem: Environmental > Aquatic > Freshwater > Lake | place: Tanzania: Lake... | reverse complement strand
TGACGACCGAGCCACGAAATTGCACCATCAGGCGGCGGTCAAAATCAACCCTGAGAACATCGCCAGTCGTTTCACCCGCCGGGTTCGCCATGGCCGCCTCGCTAAATGAAGCATAACAGTATGAAAAATATGACATAAACTACAAATTTGTACAGCAAAATCTGTGATTATCCGGTGAATACGGGCTGATCGCCCTTCGGCGACTGCGAAACTGTTGGAGAAGGCGTGTCGGAAATGCGCATCCATTTCGGGCCCGGATACAGAGTGTATTTCGTCAGGCGTGGCGCAACGATCTATGTCCTGTTGAATGGCGGCGACAAAAGCAGCCAAAAGCGGGACATAGAGAAGGCCAGGGAAATCGCGCGGGAGTTGAAGGAGAGCCAAAATGAGCACTGATTTCGCGACCTTCAACGTCGCGGATTATCTCGATAATGACGAGGTCATCGCCGAATATCTTACCGCCGCCGCGGAAGACGAGAACACCGACGTGCTTCTCGCAGCGCTGGCGGAAGTCGCGAAAGCGCGCGGCATGTCGCAAGTCGCCGCAGCCGCCGGCCTGGGCCGCGAAAGCCTATACAAGGCGCTGGCGCCCGGGTCGCACCCGCGCTTCGAAACAATCGCCGCTGTCCTGCGCGCCCTGAAAGTGCGGCTTTCCGTAACGCCGATAGTGTGAGTTTCCCATTCAGCATGAGGGCGCGAATGGAATGGCGCTCGGGTCAATCCCAAGCGCGCGCGTCGGGAAGGACAGATTTGCTTGCGCGTTCCAAACAATAGCGCAGCTCCCGCTCCCCCTCTTGACGCGCGCGATGCGCAGCCGATTTCACTCTCATGCGCCCGGCGCAAGCGAGGGTAAGACAATGGCGATCTATCGCGTTCGTGAAGTCAAATTCATCGAGACCGAAGGCGGTCACGTCAAGCTGAAGCCGCTGCGCGAATATGAGCGCGAATCCTCCGATGCGGCCAGCGTCATCGCCGAGGTCAGCCATTTCTTCGAAATGGAGCTCTCCAGTCCCAAGGCGCTCGACGTCGTCGACTTCGACGAGGTGATCATCCTCGACGACAAGGGCGCCATCGTCGCGCGCTTCGGCGTCGCCGATTTCTGGGTGCAGGAATGGAACGCCGTGGCCGCTCGAGCAGGTTCCGAAAAAGTTGACAGACTTTTTCGATAAGAACCTGCTCCAACGTTTCTCGATCACATGATTCCATGTGATCAGGAAGCGCTCTAAAGGCGACTCCGTCTCCAGGAAGAGCGACGCCGCGCCGATCGCGCGCCCGGCTTAAGCGGAATCGCCGCGAAACGCCGCTTCGACCTTGGCGAGGTCGATTTTCACCATGCCGAGCATCGCCTGAAAGGCGCGCTCGGCGGCGCCGCGATCTTCGTCCATGAACATGCGCGGCAGGGCTTCCGGCACGATCTGCCAGCGCACGCCATAACGATCCTTGAGCCAGCTGCATTGGATTTCGGAGCCGCCGCCGGCGAGCAGCTTCTCCCAAAGTTCGTCGGTCTCGCGCTGGTCTTTCGTCATCACCGAGATCGAACAGGCTTCGTTGCGGATCGTCTCGCAACCCATGTTCAGCGCCTGATAGGGCGTGCCGGCGAGGGTGAAGGAAACCAGGATCGCCGGTCCGTCCGGCTCGCGGCGGAAGGCGCCTTCGAAAACCGAATCGGGAATGACCGAGACATAGAATCGCGCCGCTTCCTCGGCCTCGTCCTTGAAGCCGAGACAGGTTCTGACTTTGGGTTGCATGGCTGCTCCTTGTTTGGTGTCTGTCATTCCAACGCGCGATGGGGAGAAGGTTCCTCATCCTGAGGAGCGTGCGCCCAAGTCGGGCCTGCACGACTTGGGTTTCGAATGCCGATCTCGGGTAAACCCGAGATCGGAGCACGCGTCTCGAAGGACGAGGAACCTTCATGCGCCGTCTTCTGGAACTCGCCCTCGTGCTTCGAGACGCCGGCCCGAAATCGGGCCGGCTCCTCAGCATGAGGGCGAGGTGGTCGCGTTTCATCCAATTTCGCCGAGGCCTCGAATGACAAACTGGACAGCGCTGGTAAATGTTGATATCAACATAAAGCGGCGTTGTCAAAGAATGCCATGTCGAAGAAACTGCCGATCGAGGTCGTTCATGAGGTCCGCGACGCCTGTCTCTGCCTTGCGACGCAACGCGCGGCGCGCCGTCTGGCGCGGCGTTTCGACCGCGCCTTTGCGCCGCTTGGACTCACCAATGGGCAGTTTTCGCTGATGATGGCGCTGAACGCCCCGCAGGCGCCGACTCTCGGCCGTCTCGCCGACGCGCTCGCGATGGATCGCACGACGCTCACCGCCGCGCTGAAATCGCTGGAGCGGCGCGGACTGGTCGTCACGCGCCTCGAAGAGAAGGACCGGCGCTTGCGCAGATTGTTCTTGACCGGCGCCGGCGCCGATCTGCTCGCCGCGGCGCTGCCGATCTGGCGGCGCGAACATGCGGCGCTCGATGATGAATTGTCGCGAAGCGAAGGACAAAAGCTTCGCAAAGCGCTGCGAAAGTTAGGGGCTGAAACTCAAGTGAAGGAAAGGACGCTACGCCATGAACGCCACTGCTGAGAACGCGCCGCCATGCATGCGATCGATCACGCCGCATCTGGTCTGCGCCGGCGCTTCCGACGCGATCGACTTCTATAAGAAAGCCTTCGGCGCCGAAGAGATGATGCGCATGCCCGGTCCCGACGGACGGCTGATGCATGGCGCCGTGCGGATCGGCGACTCCATGGTGATGCTCGTCGACGAAATGCCGGAATGGGGCGCGCTCGGGCCGAAGGCTTTGAAAGGCTCGCCGGTCACGATCCATCTCATGGTCGACGACGTCGACGCCGTCTTCGCGCAGGCGGTCGCCGCCGGCGCGACGGTGAAAATGCCGGTCGCCGACATGTTCTGGGGGGACCGCTACGGCAAGATCGTCGATCCCTTCGGCCATGAATGGTCGATCGCGACTCATGTCCGCGATCTGACGCCGGAAGAAATCAAGGCGGCGGGACGCGAGGCGATGGCGAAGGGCTGCGCCGAGGCGACGGCGTAAGGCTGAAACGAGAAGCGGGCCGGTCGACCGGCCCGTTTCACTCCGCAAGCGGCGACGGCGCCTTCAGATGCCAGCGCCATTGTCGAAGAGTTCAATCCGCGCCTTCGCCTGGGTGATATTGCTGCCCGGCGGCACGCTCTGCGTGAGCCACACATTGCCGCCGATCGTCGATCCGCGGCCGATGACGATGCGGCCGAGCACCGTCGCGCCGGCATAAATCACGACATCGTCTTCGAGGATCGGGTGTCGAGGCTTGCCCTTCTCGAGCGCGCCGTTTTCGTCGACGTCGAAGCGCTTCGCCCCGAGCGTCACCGCCTGGTAAAGCCGGACATTCCTGCCGATGCGCGCCGTTTCGCCGATGACGACGCCGGTGCCGTGATCGATGAAGAAGCCTTGATCGATCTCGGCGCCGGGATGAATGTCGATCCCCGTCTGCGAATGGGCGACTTCGGCGATGATGCGCGCCAGCATCGGCGCGCCGAGCCGGTAGAGCTCATGCGCCAGCCGATGTTTGATCAAGGCGGCGACGCCGGGATAGCAGAAGATGGTTTCGTCGAGACTTTTTGCGGCGGGATCGCCGGCGTAAGCCGCGCGAATGTCGGCGTCGAGTGTTACGCGCACGCGCGGAATCGCCCGCGCGAAGGCGTCGACGATGTCATTGGGGCGGCGTTCCTCTCGCGGCCCCTCGCTAGGAAAAAGCGCGAATTCGCGGCGGACCTGTTCGCGCAGTCCGGCGAGGCAGGTCTTCAGCGTCGATGCGATGAATTCGTCGGTGCTGTCGACGGGCAGTTCCGCCCGCCCGTAATGTCGGGGATAGAGGACGGCGGTGATCCCGTCGACGATCGAAGCCATGACGAATTTCGACGGCAGCTGCGGCGGCGCGGCGTCGCCGTAACGCTGTGCCTGCGACGCGCGACGCAGCGCGCTTAAGGCGGAAACGATCGCGCCGATGTCGTGGTCCTTCGAGAAAATTTCGAGCAGCATGGGTCGAGCGCTTTCGCTGTCGGGGGGCCGCCGGGGGCCGATGAGCGACTTGACCATAAAAACTGTATAGTCTATCGACAAGATATAGTTTTGGTCGGAGGCCATGCGCCGGCGTGGGGCAACCTTGTCGAAGGAAAAGGATTGATGACTGCAGAACCTGAAGTTCGCCGAACATTAAGCGAGTCGGCCGCACGCCAGCTCGCCAATGCGACCAAGACGCGGCCGCAATGGTCCGGGATCACGCCGCGTTGGCTGGTGTCGTTCCTGCCCTGGGCGCCGGTCGAGGCGGGCATCTATCGTCTCAACCGGGTCAAGGAGGCGACGGCGCTCAGCGACGCCGACGTGCAATGCAGCCCGGCCCGCGACCGGGACGCCGACCTGCCGGAGACTTTCGTCGATTACGAAGATTCGCCGCGCGAATATTCGATGAACGCGGTGACGACGATCCTCGACGTGCAGACCCGCGTCTCCGATCTCTACAATCACCCTTACGATCAGATTCAGGAGCAGGTGCGGCTCCTTACCGAGAAGGTGAAGGAGAAGCAGGAATCCGAACTTATCAACAACGCCGAATACGGCTTTCTCGCCAATGCGCATCCGTCGATGAAAATCGCCACGCGCACCGGCGCCCCGCAGCCGGACGATCTCGACGAACTCATTGCCAAGGTCTGGAAGGAGCCCGCCTTCTTTCTCGCGCATCCACGCGCGATCGCGGCGTTCGGGCGCGAATGCACGCGTCGCGGCGTGCCGCCGCCGACCGTGACTCTGTTCGGCTCGCCCTTCGTCACCTGGCGCGGCCTGCCGCTCATCCCGAGCGACAAGCTCTACATCGACGAGGCGGGAAAGACGAATATTCTGCTGTTGCGAACCGGCGAGAAGAAGCAGGGCGTCGTTGGCCTGTTTCAGCCGGGCGTCCCGGGAGAAGTCGCGCCGAGCCTCTCGGTGCGCTTCATGGGAATCAATCGCAAGGCGATCGCCTCCTATCTCATCTCGCTCTATTGCTCGGCGGCGGTGCTGACGCATGACGCGCTCGGCGTGCTCGAAGACGTCGATGTCGGCAAATATCACAAATATCCCGACGAATATGCGTGAGCCCTATTGGGTCGGCGTTGCGCGCGCCGATCCTTTAATTTTGTCGAGGTATGAATCAGATGCCGACTGCGCCGCAGACGCCGCAATTTGTCGAACTCCCCGTGGACAGCCTGCCGTCAGAGGAAACGTTCACCCATCATGACGCCGCCGCGCCGGACGCGCGGATCATCGCGCAAATGGCGAACGCCTTCTTCGGCGCGCTGCCCCATGCGACGCTGCCGACGAATGGCGCGGTGACGCAGCAGGCGGGCGCGCCGGCTCTTGCCGGGGCATTGCCTGCCGTTCCGGCCGTGACGCCGAGCCTGACTGACATCCCGGCGCCGTCGATCGTCACGTCGGTCGCGCCCCACGCGCCGGCGCGCGCGCCGTTCGGTCCGGTCGACTTTCCGCCGACGACAATTCCGTCCGTTGTCCCCACGCCAAATGTTCCTGCGCCCTCGGAGCCGCAGACATTGCATTCGTCGACGCGTCCGCTCGGGTTTGCCGACCTTCCGCAGCCCGGCGCTTCGCTTGGCGGGGCCACATCGTCGATTCCCGGCGAATTCGATTACAGCGCGCCGACGCGGGGACTCGCCCAGGAATTTTCCCTCGTCGACGACGATGCGCTCAATCGCCCGTCCGGCGACTATTATTTTCTGCCGGCGACGCGGACGCCCGCATCGGCGGAGCCCTTGCGATACGAAACGCGCGCGGCGCCGACCGGCGCGGGTTACGGCCATCCCGACCCCTTTTCCCCGCAGCAGACGAGCGGAGGTCTGCGCGGAGACGACATCGTCTCGCGTCACTCACAAGGCGGCGCGACGGAAGAAGCCTATCCTCTGTATCCTGGAGAATTCGCTCAAGGCGGCGGCGCTACTGACCATGCGCAGAGCGCGACCCGCTCGCGTGGCGGCGACGCCAATTTTGCGACGCCGAAGGACCACCCTCGGCCGGCAAAAAACGCCACGCGCCATCTGTTCGATCCCTATCGCGTCAAGCGCGACTTTCCGATCCTCAATCAGAGCGTCAACGGACGACAGATCGTCTGGCTCGACAACGCCGCGACGACGCAGAAGCCGCAGTCGGTGATCGATCGGCTCGCCCATTTCTACGAATATGAAAACTCCAACATTCATCGCGCGGCGCATACGCTCGCGGCGCGAGCCACCGACGCTTATGAGGAAGCGCGCGAGAAAGTCCGCCGCTTTCTGAAGGCGCCGAGCGTCAAGGACATCATTTTCGTGCGCGGCGCGACGGAGGGGGTCAATCTCGTCGCGCAGAGCTGGGGCCGACGCAATGTGCGCGAGGGCGACGAGATCGTCGTCTCGCATTTGGAGCATCACGCCAATATCGTTCCCTGGCAGATGCTATGCGCGGAGAAGGGCGCGAAACTGCGCGTCGCGCCGGTCGACGACCGCGGCGCGCTCATTCTCGAAGAATATGAAAAGCTCTTGGGCCCGAAGGCGCGAATCGTCGCGGTCTCGCAAGTCTCGAACGCGCTCGGCACGATTACGCCCGTTCACGAAATCACCGAAGCGGCGCATCGCCATGGCGCCTGCGTGCTGGTCGACGGCGCGCAATCCGTTTCGCATATGCCGGTCGACGTCCAGTCGATCGGCTGCGACTTCTTCGTCTTCTCCGGCCACAAGGTGTTCGGTCCGACAGGCATCGGCGTCGTTTACGGCAAGGACGCCGTGCTCGAACATCTCGATCCGTGGCAGGGCGGCGGCAATATGATCGCCGACGTCACCTTTGAGAAGACGATCTATCAGGGACCGCCGGAGCGCTTCGAGGCCGGCACCGGCAATATCGCCGACGCCGTCGGGCTTGGCGCGGCGCTCGACTATGTCGAAAGCATCGGCATGGATGTGATCGCGCGCTACGAGCACGACCTGCTCGTCTATGCGACCGAAAAGATGGGGACGGTGCCGGGCCTCGCCCTCATCGGCACGGCGCCGGAGAAAGCCTCGGTGCTTTCCTTCACGCTCGATGGACACGACCCGCTGGAAGTCGGCAAGGCGCTCGATCGCGAAGGCGTCGCCGTGCGCGCCGGGCATCATTGCGCACAGCCGATCCTGCGCCGCTTCGGTCTTGAAGCGACCGTGCGGCCGTCTCTGGCCTTCTACAACACCTGCGCCGACGTCGATGCGCTGGTCGCCGTCCTGCTGCGGCTACAGGCCGGGAGGGGCCAACTGCTGTGAAGTTCTCGGCAACGCCGAGGCGGACAGCAAAGAAGCGTCAGCCGGCCTGCGGCACTTAGTCGTCTTGGAGCCGGTAACACGAAAAATCGCGATCCGTGAATCCGGAGCTCCAGCCTTGAAGGTCGTGACGGTAGCCCGGCGGATAGGGAGGCCGACAATCTCCAACATAAGTCGAGGGGCGGGCCCTTCCTGGCCTGGCGGGTTGATATCCAAAATATCCGGGGGGCTGCGCGACAGCTAAATCTGCTGCGGCACAGAATAACGCCAAGGCCAACGCGCTCGTAAAGAAGCGTTGGTTGTTGCGTTTCATTTCTCGCCTCCCGTCGAGATATCGGATGTGATGGTAACTGGCGTCTGAACGAGGTTTCGACAGGCTGCGACCGCGATTTACGCGACGCCAAACTGTCTAGCTCGGCTATGGGCGCCGACCCATTCGGTCATGCGGGCGCGCCGCCCAAGGGCCTTCGGCGCTGGTCCTTTGCGCGTAACTCGTGTAGGGGCAGGCCGTGAATTCGGTGAGCGCATGAGTCAAGAAGCGGAAGGCAAGAAACGCGGCATGTTTTCCCGCCTGTTCGGCGGCGGCCAGAGCGAGTCCGCGCCGGAAACGGCGGTCGAGGCCGCGCCCGAGGAAGAAAATCGTTCCTGGTGGTCGCGGCTGTCCGGCGGCCTTTCGCGCACCTCGCAGGCGCTCACCCAGGGCGTCGCCGACGTCTTCACCAAGCGCAAGCTCGACGCCCTCACGCTGGAAGAGCTGGAGGACGTGCTGCTGCGCGCCGATCTCGGCGTCGGCGCGGCGACGCGGATCACCGAGGCGGTCGGTAAGGCGCGCTACGAGCGCGACATCGAGCCCGAGGAAGTGCGCGAAATTCTCGCTCGCGAAGTCGAGCGCGCGCTGGCGCCGGTCGCCGCGCCGCTCATCGTCGACGACAGCAAAAAGCCCTTCATCATCCTGGTCGTCGGCGTCAACGGCTCGGGCAAGACGACGACGATCGCCAAGCTCGCCGCCAAATGGACCGGCGAGGGCAAGACGGTGGTGCTTGCGGCGGGCGACACGTTTCGCGCCGCGGCGGTCGAGCAGCTCAAGGTCTGGGGCGCGCGGCTCGGCGCCGAGGTCGTGTCCGGCGCGGAGGGCGCCGACGCGGCCGGCCTCGCCTTCGACGCGATCAGGCGCGCCAAGGAGCAGGGCGCCGACATTCTGCTCATGGACACGGCGGGCCGGCTGCAAAACCGAGCCGAACTGATGGCCGAGCTTGAAAAAATCGTCCGCGTGATGAACAAAGCGGAGGCCGAAGCGCCGCATGCGGTGCTGCTGGTTCTCGACGCCACCGTCGGGCAGAATGCGCTGCAGCAGGTGGATGTCTTCGAGCGCGTCGCCGGCGTCACCGGCCTGGTGATGACCAAGCTCGACGGCACGGCGCGTGGCGGCATTCTGGTCGCCATCGCCGAGACTTACGGACTGCCGATCCACTTCATCGGGGTCGGCGAAAGCGCTGATGACCTCGAGCCCTTCGAGGCGCGCGACTTCGCGCGGGCGATCGCCGGGCTTGAAGAAACGGCGGATGCGGAAAGCTGAAGGAAGATGACGCAGGAAACGGCCGTCGCGGTAAAGAAAAAACTCAATCCCTGGCTGAAGCTCGGGCTCGAATTAGGACCGCTGCTGCTGTTCTTCGTCGCCAACGCCAAATTCGGCATTTTCGCTGCGACCGGCGTGCTGATGGCCGGCGTCGTCCTGACGCTGGCCGTCTCCTGGGCGATCACCCGGCATCTGCCGGCGATGCCGGTCGTCACCGCGGCGCTGGTGCTGGTGTTCGGCTCGCTGACCTATTTTCTGCACGATGAAACCTTCATCAAGCTGAAAGTCACGATTCTCTATTCGCTGTTCGGCGCCGGACTCATCGGCGCGCTCTATTTCGGCAAGCTGCTGCTGCCGATCGTCTTCGACATGGCGATCCATATCGACGACGCCGGCTGGCGCAAGCTCACCATCCGCTGGGGCCTGTTCTTCTTCGCCCTTGCCGGATTGAATGAAGTCCTGCGGCGGGTGCTGACCACCGACGACTGGGTGAATTTCAAGGTCTTCGGCATTTTGCCGCTGACGCTCATCTTCGCCCTCACCCAGGCGCCGCTGATCATGCGTCACGAAATCCGCCCCGAGGACGAGGATAGCGAAACGCATTTTTGAGATGAGCGTCGGGCGCGCTCGAAACGGGGCCATGATCGAGCGCGCAATCGCTTGAGCGTTCGAATCGCTTCAGCGGGCGTTCGAACGCGAGATGAATCTCTCGAAATTTTTCTCGCCCACGGCTGCGACATTGCCATTCATCAAGGATTTCTGGCGTTTGCGCGCAGTTGACCGACGTGGTTGCAATCGCGGCGCGTTCGGGCGAAGAGAGGCTTAGGCTTTTTCGGGGTCGAGTCGAATCCTTGCCCAGTCTCATCCGCTTTCTGATCGTCGTCGCCGCCGTCGCCGCCATCGTCTATGGCGTCATGGTCGCGCTCGTCTCCTATGTGACGCCGCAACCGCGCCAGATGACCTATACGATTCCGGCGCAGCGGCTGAATAAGTGACGTCCGTCACTCGACGCCGGCGCTAGAGCGCTTCCCGATCACATGGAATCATGTGATCGATAAGGAATCGCTCAAAGTCAAAATGTTGGAGCAGGTTCTTATCGAAAAAGTCTGTCAACTTTTTCGGAACCTGCTCTAAGCGGCGCGGAGTTGAGCGCATGAAGACCGACGCTTCCCGCCAGCTCGACGCCTTTCTCGACATGCTGGCCGCCGAACGCGGCGCGGCGCGCAATACGCAGGACGCCTATCGGCGCGATCTTTCCGACTACATTGCGCATCTTGGCGAATGCGGCCGCGATCCCGGCGCGGCGACGACGGAAGACATTCGCGCCTATCTCGCCGCATTGGCGCCGCGCGGCCTCTCGGCGGCGACTTTGGCGCGGCGGATTTCGGCCATTCGCCAGTTCCACAAATTTCTCTTTGTCGACCATCATCGCGGCGACGATCCCGCGGCGGCGCTCGACGGCCCGCGACGGCGGCGCAGCGCGCCGGGCGTCTTCTCCCTGGCGGAAATCGACCGGCTGATCGCGGTGGCGGGCGAAGGGCTCGACGATGAGAGCCGGCCCGTTCGCGTACGGCTGCAGGCGGCGCGCCTCTATGCGTTGCTCGAAACGCTTTACGCCACCGGCCTGCGCGTCTCCGAACTCGTCTCGCTGCCGAAAAGCGCCGCGCATGCGCGCGATCCTTTCATCGCCATTCGCGGCAAGGGCGGGCGCGAGCGGCTGGCGCCGCTGACCGATCGCGCGCGGCGCGCGCTGCTTTCCTATCGCAAACTGCTCGAAGCGACCGCGCCCGAGCGCGCCGCCTCGAACTTTCTCTTTCCCGCCGACAGCGACAGCGGCCATCTGACGCGCCAGGCCTTCGCTCGCGATCTCAAGGCGCTCGCCGGCGCCGCCGGCCTGCCGGCGTCCGCGATGCATCCGCATGCGCTGCGTCATGCCTTCGCCAGCCATCTGCTGCAGAACGGCGCGGACCTGCGCGTCGTGCAGGAACTGCTCGGCCACGTCGACATTTCGACGACGCAAATCTACACGCATGTCCTCGACGAGCGCATGCGCGCCATGGTGCGCGACCTGCATCCAATGTCGGAAGAAGCCGAAAAGCCGCGCTGAGCCGGCGCGGGCATTTTCCCGTTGAATGTGGCGACGCGCTCAACGTAAGCTTTTGCGCGATTTTGCGCGACCGAGGAGCTGGGCGATGGCGAAGAACGCGATGGACTTTCGGCCCGAAGAAGAGAATGTCGCCTATATCGGCGCCGGCGTGACGCTCAAGGGCGAAATCTCGGCCTCCGATCTCATCATCGTCGACGGCGCGGTCGAGGGCGACGTCTCGGCGCGCGTCCTCCAGGTCGGGCAGGGCGGCGTGATCCGCGGCAATGTCAGCGCCACGGAAGCCGACGTCAGCGGCTGGATTTCCGATCATATCGAGATCAAGCAATTGCTCGTCGTTCGCGCCAGCGGGCGCGTCGAGGGCAAAATCACCTATGGCGAGATCGAATTGGAGAAGGGCGCCGTCATCGCCGGCGAATTGACCGCGCTCGAGGATTATCGCGCCGCCAAGCCGGCGGCGACGGCGAAAGCAAGCGCCGAGCGCGCGGAAGTCGCGGCGCCGCCGCCCAAGCCCTCGACGTCGTCGATCGATCGCATCAATGAGGCGGTGCGCAGCGCCGCGGCCGCCAGGGCCGCCAAGGGCCCTCTGTATCTGGCCGCCGAAGGAGGCGACGGCAAGCGCGTCGCGACGCGCGCGCTCATCGGCCGCAAAACGTCGGCGGGGGCTTAAGACACCTCCTCGCGCCGCGCGTTTTTTGCCGCGTCGAGGCGTCTCCGCCGCGGCGCGTGGCGCGCTTGTGCGGCGGGGGCCGGCGGTCTATAGAACGCTCCTTCCCGCTCCCTTCGTCTAGCGGTCTAGGACGTCGCCCTCTCACGGCGAAAACAGGGGTTCGAGTCCCCTAGGGAGCGCCATTTGCGTATAAAACCGCGAACACCCTTGCCGATTTGTTCTCCGGCCATAACGGCCTGTTCCAGACTGGCCTTTGAGCCGTGGATGCGGATGACCTTGTCGTCCACTTCGATGGCGTCGACG
>Ga0194120_10009886_pt1 | contig 11961 bp, 8 predicted proteins | sample TA2MahCa65mmetaG_FD_148642 | JGI IMG/M metagenome (GOLD analysis project Ga0194120, IMG submission 148642) | Freshwater microbial communities from Lake Tanganyika, Tanzania - TA2015019 Mahale Deep Cast 65m | ecosystem: Environmental > Aquatic > Freshwater > Lake | place: Tanzania: Lake... | reverse complement strand
TGACCCTTCAGTACGCGGCAGTTCCCGTGGGGCGGCAGCACACCTCAGCCGGGCAACATCGCGAGCGATGGTCGTCCGATCGTGGACTTCGGCATTCAGGCAATCGGTGCGGTGCGGTGGTACAGCGCGAGCATGACAGTGAACGATCTGACCGCGGGAGCTTCCGCATCGTGGTCGCTGGGAGCCGTCATGCCTGGCATTGGCGGTGGCATCGAGTTTGATTTCAATATGGTCGACCGCGTGTCGTGGCTTCGCTCAGTGCGGTTTGAAGCGGCGGGGGGGACAGGATCCAACTTCACGAACGGGCAGTACTTCATCTTTGCTCGCGCAGGGCTGCGCGCCATGTTCACAGAGCAAATTGGCGGCGAGTTCGGCTATCGCCTCGAAGACTTCAACCTTTCTGGCAACGGCGCATCGTTCGATGGTGGTGTGCAGGGGCTGTATGTGGGGATCGATGTCCGCTTCTGACCGTGCCAAGCGTGGCAAGACACTTCGTGAACTGATCGCAAACGGACGATCCGCTGCGCGTGCCGATGCGAGAGGACGTTTGGCACGCGCGAAGCTTCGTCATGCGATGGTGACCACCCTGCCGGATCGGCTCTTGGGCGGCGTTTTGATGCGCAGGCACCTCCAGACAACCGTGAGCCTTCGTGAGCGAGAACTGCTGGTCCCAGGATGGCCCGCTGCGTTCGACGGCATTCGGATCGCTCATATCAGTGACTTGCATGTGGGCGAACTGATGCCGGTGGGTCGAGCGTTGGAGGTGATTGACCTGGTGCGCCGAGGAAAGCCAGATCTCTTGGCTTGCACGGGCGACATCGTCGACTTGCATGTCGCTGGATGCGAGCCAGTCTTTGAGGCGCTTGGATCGATACGAGCAGAACTGGGCAGCTACTTCGTGCTGGGGAACCATGATCTGCTGGACAGTGTGCGGCGCGTGCTGCGCCTTTCTCGCAGTGCTGGTCTGGTGACGCTTCGTTCGAGTGCGATCACTGCGCCGCGTGGACTACGGGTTGCAGGCGTGGACTGGTCGAGTTCCATCGCGGGGAATGCTGCCTTGGTGCGTCGGGCGTCCTTTGGCAGTGAGGTGCCCCATCTGCTTCTGGCGCACAATCCGAAAGCGTTCCGCGAGGCAGCGCGGCTTGGGGTGCCACTCACGTTGGCAGGTCACACCCATGGCGGACAGGTGTCGATCCGCGCACGCGGTGATGCACCGCGTGCGGCTCGTCGCGGGTCTCGGTTGAAGGTCGGTCACTACCACGATGGCGCATCACATCTCTTCGTCACATCAGGTGCGGGTGGCTGGTTCCCGCTGCGCGTGAATTGTCCGGCGGAGGTTGTCAGCCTCGTCGTGCGCAGCGCCCCCGCGAAGTGAGTGGCATCACGCGTAGTGGGCGCCGAAGCGATTCGCGATGAAATCATCGAAGCGGAAATCTTCCATCCGCACGAGCCCTGCCTTCGCGCCCTTGCCCTGTGCCACCAGATCAACGATGGCGCACACGCCTGCGGCTGTGGTGATCTGGATGGCGGTCCAGTGGTGGCCACCGATGGTTCGTGCGACAATTCGCTTGGCGTAGTTGCTCTCGGTGAGGCGACCATCTCGTATCCCTGACGCACTCACGAACACGACCACCTGATCATTCGCCGTCCACGGCAGTGCGCGCTCCAAGATGCGACGGAGCTCGTCTCGGTGCTCGCTGAGCCGCAGTTCTTGCAGCAGGAAACGCATCAGTCGCGCGTGTCCAGGGAAACGAATGGTCTTGTAATTCAGGTTTCCAACCTTGCCGCGCATGGAGTCGGCGAGTGTTCCAAGACCGCCCGATGTATTGAACGCCTCGAACTCGATGCCATCGATGATGAGGCGCTCTTCATGTTCGAGCGCAGGCACGCGCACAAGCGTTCCATCCTGCACCGCTTCGCATTCATTGATGTACTCGTTGATCACTCCTTCGGTGGACCACGTCAGGTTGTAGCCGAGTTCATTGGACGGCTGCAGAGGCAGTGCGCCAACGCGCAGTCGAAGCGTGTCGAGGGTCGAGAAGGGAGAGGCAAGATTGTTCGCCGCGATGGTGATGAAGCCCGGCGCAAGCCCACACTGCGGCGCGAAGACGGTGCGTGCGCCGGAGGAGAGTTCGATCACCTTCTTGGTCACCGCGACATCCTCGGTCAGGTCGAAGTAGTGAGCGCCCGCCGCCTTTGCGCAGGATGCGATGAGCGGATTGCAGTGGAAGGGAGCGCACGAGACCACTCCCCACGCGCCCGACATTGCGGCCTGAAGCTGGGTCTCGCTGGTGAAGTCGACGGCACTTCCGCTGCCCTTGGCGATCTTCGCTGCAGCCGTGGCCGCGGCGGCATCGCTGTCGCCGATGTGCACCTGATAGTCGCCGCTGGTTCCAAGCAGGAACCCGACCATGCGACCGATTTTTCCTCCGCCAAGTACTGTGATCTTTTTCATGCTGGGACTGCCTCAAGTTCGGACTGCACATCATCCATCAGCCGCTGCACCGTGGAAGCGCTGAAATCGAAGGGCATGCCGGCCGCTTCGAAAAGCGCGGGCAGCGGGCGTGAACCCCCAAGCGCAAGCGCGCGCTTGTAGTTCGCAAGGGCCTTGGACGGATCGCGCCGAGACTGCGACCAGACCTGCAGGGCGCCGAGTTGCGCGATCCCGTACTCCACGTAGTAAAAGGGACTGCCAAAGAGATGCAGTTGCCGCTGCCACATCGCTTCGAGTGCAGGCTCCAGACCCGTCCAATCGATGGCACCGCCGAACCGCTTCTGCAGCGCGACCCATTCGCGCGTTCGCTCTTCGCGCGTGTGGGTTGGGTGCGTGTAGACCCAGTGCTGAAATGCGTCGATCGTGGCGATCCATGGAAGCATCCCCGCAAGTCCTTCGAGCAGGTCGCGCTTGGCGCGCGCGGCATCCACTTCCGAATAGAACTCGCCAAGTTGCGGAAAGGTGAGCAGTTCCATGCTCATGGAGGCCACTTCCGCAAACTCGATCGGGCTGCCGCGGTAGGCAAGCAGGGGATCATGCCGACTGAGCATGGAGTGGAACGCGTGCCCAGCTTCGTGCACCATGGTCACCACATCACGCTGCAGCCCCGAAGCGTTCATGAAAATGAAGGGAGTACGCGAGTGTTGGCGTTGGTACTGGTAGCCACCGGGTGCTTTGCCCTTCCGCGAATCCAGATCGAGGCATGCGCCGGTTCGCATGGTGTCAAAGAGTGCGCCGAGTTCCGCGTCGAGTTTGTGGAATGCACGCGAGGAGCGCTGTACCAAATCTTCGGCGTCAGTAAACGGACGCAAGGGCGGGCGGCCGTGCAGATCAACCTTCGCGTCCCATGGGCGGAGCGCCGCGAGTCCAAGCGCGCTCGCTCGCTCGTGGTGAAGCCGCTTCAGCACGGGCATGCAGGTGCGTTCGACAGCATCATGGAATCGACTGCAGTCCTCCGACGTGTAATCAAAACGGTGCATGCGCTGATGCTGGAAGTCGCGGAAATTCGGGAAGCCCGCGTTCAGCGCCATCTGATGGCGCAGCGCCACGAGTTTGTCGTAGATGGTGTCGATGCGCTCGCGGTCTCGAAGGCGGCGTTCGACCACACATCGCCAGGATGCCTCGCGCACGCCGCGGTCCGTGTCTTCGAGGTACTTCGCCATCTGTGGGAGGGTCTGTTCCCGTCCGTCGTATTCGACGGTCATCTCGCCGCTGATACGGCTGTACTCCTGATCATGCGTCGTCGCCTCCGTCTGCAGGGGAACGTTCTCCGCGCGGAAGAGGCGCACTTCCTGGCGAACACCACGCAGATAGGTGCCGTAGCGCGCCGCGTCGAGCTTCTCGGCGAACGGACTCTCGGCGATTCGGCGGTCGAGTTCAAAACCGACCTTCTTCAGCTGTGGTTCCACATGCTGCACAAAGTCCAGGAACGCCTTTTGCCGCGCGGGATCGTCCGTGTGGCAGGTCATGGCGATGTACAGGTTCGCCTGCGCTTCATCCGCAGCCGCATCGAGATCACTTCGGTCGAGGATCATCTGCTCGAGATCCGCCGCACTGTGGATGTCGCGCTGTTGCAACTGCACGTAGAGCGGTTCGAGCTGATCCCACCGGGTGGCATCCAGTTGTTGCGGAAGTTTCATGGGCGTTGAATCATAGAGATCTGGGCATGGATTCGCCGCTGCACAGCACCGGGTTCGCGCACGTGCGGACCGCAACCGCGGGCAATGCCAGCTTCGCCGTGCAGTGCGCCGCCAACGCCTGTGCATGCATCTCGTCGGAGCAGATAACGAACAAGCTTGAACCGCTCCCGCACACGTGGACGGGTCGTTCAGCGATCACACCAATCTCCTCCATGTCGTCCGCGATCGACGGTGCAACATCTTTCGCAGGGCCGGCAAGATCGTTGAATGGATCCGCAGGGCCTATGAAGGAACGCGCGGCAAGCGATGCGACGATTTCGCTGCGCACGGTCGGCACCTGCGCACACCGATCAAACTGGCGGTACACGTCCGCCGTGGGACACGCGACGTCCGGGAAGAACAGCACGGCATGGACTTCCGGCGGATCGCCGAGCAGTTGAATATCTCCTCCTGTTCCTCCGACGAGTGCTGAGCCGCCTGAAACAAGGAATGGGACATCGCTCCCAATCTTGGCGGCGAGTCCCCGCAGATCTTCGTCGCTGACGTGGAGTTCGAACAGCGCGTTCATGGCGCGCAGCATGGCTGCGGCATCGCTCGATCCTCCTCCCAGTCCACCCCCGATGGGAATGCGCTTCTCGACACGCACCTTCACTGGCAGTTCGCGGCCGACAAATGCCTCCAGCTGATCATGGGCGCGGTTGACCAGATCCTTGGAGATCGACCAATCGATCTCGCGGCGGCGGAGCGCGTCACGATGCCAAACGGTGGCAAACAGCGAGAAGCTTCCCTCCGGCAGGCGCTCGAGGTGGAGATCATCGAAGAGATCGACCGTCACCATCCAACTGCTGATGGGGTGCATGCCATCGGCGCGTGGAGCGCCCACGGACAATGCCAGATTCAGCTTGGCAGGCGCCTGCATGAACAGTGCAGCGGACATGATTCGAATCATAGGACCCAATCGGTACCTTCCGCGGCTGCATGTGCGGTTCACTTCACAGTGCGGTACACGTTGGAGTCGGCTGGTTGGCAGGGCTGTGCGTTGCGTCGTCGTGTTTCGCTTGGGGTGAGGATGGGCACCGCATCGTGGGCGCGCTCGCGGCGGAGCGGCTCTCGCCCGAGGCCCGTGCTGTGGTCATCGAACTTCTCGGCAATGATGATCTTGCCACAGCGGGACTGTGGGCGGACCAAATCCGTGGCGATGCTTCGTGGGACTGGGCGAAGCCGCTGCACTACGTGAATCTCCCGCGCGATGGGTCGGTCTTCGATGCGGCGCGCGACTGCCCGGAGGGTCAGTGTGTGGTCGCCGCGATACCGCGGTTCTTGGCTGTCGCTTCGGACGATTCGCGTCCCATGGCGGAGCGCCGCGATGCGCTGCGCTTTGCGATTCACTTCATCGGCGATCTGCATCAGCCGCTGCACGCGGGATACAAGGATGACCTAGGTGGAAACCGCATTCAGGTCACGGCGTTTGGCGACACTCGCACCAACCTTCATGCGCTGTGGGACAGCGTGCTGATCCGTGATCGCATCGCCGGGGACTGGCAGGCATACGCGCAGTCGCTCCGAAGCGCGATCACGCCAGCGCTTGCTGCGGAGTGGGCGTCACAGTCGGACTCCGCCGCATGGGCGAACGAGTCGGCTGCGATCACACGGGTCATTTACGCGGAACTGCCCGCCGATGCGAAGGTGGGTGCGGAGTACGCAAAGTCCAACATGCCCACGATTGAACGCAGACTGTCGATGGCTGGCGTGCGCCTGGCTCACGCCATCAACCGTGCGTTCAAGAAGTCATCCGCGGGATCAGGGGACGGGACCCCAGCGCCCAAGAAAGATGGTGAGGTCGATGCCGCCGACGGAGCCAACCCTGTCGAAGTCCCCGGCGGGCGGGTTGGTGGCTCCCCACGCTGAGAGGATCACGGCGAGATCGCAAGAATCTGGACGACCGTTGCCATCACAGTCGGGGACTCTGCCAGATGCGATGTCTTCACCGTTCTCAGCGATGAGCGCCATCGTTCCAAAGACAGCGCTCGCGCAAGCGCATCGAGGCGCTGCACATGCATCCACGCACGCTGCCTACGCCATGATCCCGCTCACCACCTTGCCGTGGACATCGGTCAGGCGGTAATCACGCCCTTCATGGCGGAAGGTGAGCCGCTTGTGATCGAAGCCGAGCAGGTGCAGCATGGTCGCGTGGAGGTCGTGGACCTCGACGGGGTTCTCGATGATGTTGTAGGAGAAGTCGTCGGTCTTGCCCCAACTGATGCCGGGCTTGACGCCGCCACCGGCCATCCACACCGTGAAGCACCGTGGGTGGTGATCGCGCCCGTAGTTCTCGCGCGCCAGTGGCCCTTGGCAATACACCGTGCGACCGAACTCGCCAGCCCACAGCACCAGCGTGTCATCGAGCAGCCCGCGCTGACGAAGATCCTTGATGAGCGCCGCCTGCGGCTGATCGACCGCACTGGTCTGCGCGCGCAGTTCGCCTGGCAGGTTGCCGTGCTGGTCCCAACCGCGCATGTAGAGCTGCACGAACCGCACGCCACGCTCCGAGAGTCGTCGCGCCATCAGGCAGTTGGCCGCGAACGAGCCCGGCTTGCGCACATCGGGTCCGTACATCTCGAGCGTGGCCTCGCTCTCGGTGCTGAAGTCGGTCAGCTCGGGGACCGCCATCTGCATGCGGTACGCCATCTCATGCTGAGCGATGCGGGCGTTCACCTCCGGATCGAGGCTGTCCTGGAACTCCCGTGCATTGATCTCGCCCACGAGGTCGAGCATCTGTCGGCGATCCGCCCGGGTGAGCCCATCCGGATCGCGCAGGTGCAGTACCGCATCGCGGCCGGCGCGCAGTTTACAGCCCTGGTGCTCGCTGGGCAGGAAGCCGCTGCCCCAGAAGCGCGCGCTGAGTGCCTGCATGTTGCCGATCCCCTGAGTGATCATGACCACGAAGCTCGGCAGGTTCTGGTTGGCGCTGCCCAGTCCGTAGCTGATCCACGCTCCGAAGCTCGGCCGACCCGGCTGTTCGGTGCCGGTCTGGAAAAAGGTGATGCCCGGCTCGTGGTTGATCGCCGAGGTGTGCATCGACTTGATGAAGCAGATTTCGTGCGCCACGCTGCCGGTGTGGGGCAGGAGTTCGCTGAGCCACGCGCCGCCCTCGTTGTTCTCGTGGCGATCGAAGCGGAACATCGACGGCGCCACCGGAAGCCGCGCCTGTCCGCTTGTCATGCCTGTGATGCGCTGGCCCTGGCGTACGGAGTCGGGGAGATCCTTGTCGAACTGTTGCACCAGTTCCGGCTTGTAGTCGAAGAGGTCGAGCTGGCTCGGTGCTCCCTCCATATGTAGGTAGATCACGCGCTTGGCGCGCGGTGCGTGGTGCGGAAGGTTGGACAGGATGCCAGCGGCCTCGTGCGAGACCGAGCCCGCGAGCGCGCCCTTGTTCATCAAGAGGTCGGCGAGTGCTGCTCCTCCGAGTGCTGCACCGAGGGAGCCTGCGACCTTGCCGAAGAATCGCCGTCGGGTGAGGTTGAGCAGATACTCCTCGAGCGGGTCGGCTGGGCGGTGCGTGATCGGGTCCTTGCGCATGGAACTCCTTCTGGTCAGTCCTTCACGATCACTGGGTCGCTCGCGAGGATCGCGTTGGCGACCATCGTCCACGCTGCGAGCTCGACCGGTTCAAGTGTGCGCCCGGCGGGGTGCTCTCCCACGGCCACGAGCTTCATGGCATCGTCGGTGCTGCGTGCAAACCGTGCGCGGTACAGGTCAAGATCCTTGAGCAGGCGCTCCAGCAAGCCGTCCCTAGGCTCATGAGCAGTGGCTCGAACGAAGAGCGTGCGCATGCGCGCTGCGTCGGTGCCCGGCTCGACGAGCACGCGAGCCGCAGCAGCGCGCGCCGCTTCGACGAACTGCGGATCGTTCCACAGCACGAGCGCCTGCAAGGGCGTGTTGGTCGACATGCGACGCGTGGTGCAGAACTCCCGCGTCGGCGCATCGAAAGTCAACAGCGACGGCGGCGGGACCGCCCGCTTCCAATAGGTATAGAGGCTCCGTCGCCAGAGATCATCACCGGTTCCTGACTCGTAGTTGCGCGTGTTCGATTGCGGCATCGCGACCTCCTGCCAGAGTCCCTCGGGCTGGTAGGGCTTGACGCTTCGGCCACCGAGCTTCTCGACCAGCAGGCCCCCGACGAAGAGAGCCTGGTCACGGATTTGCTCGGCAGTCAGGCGCTGCCGTGGGTACCACGACAACAGTCGGTTGTCGGCGTCAAAGGCGGCGACCTCAGGGCGTGTGCGGCTGGACAGCCGATAGGTCGAACTGGTCACCATCAGGCGGACGAGCTCCCGAACATCCCAACCGCCCTGTCGGAACTCGATCGCGAGCCAATCGAGCAGTTCAGGGTGGGTGGGCGGATCGCCCTGCAATCCGAAGTCCTCGCTGGTCCGTACGAGCCCGCGTCCGAAGAGCAGCTCCCACGCACGGTTCACCGTCACGCGCGCGGTGAGCGGATTGCGATCACTGACGATCCACTGTGCCAGACCGAGGCGATTGCGTGGCAATTCCTCGGGCCACGCGCCAAGCACCTTGGGGATGTCCCGCGTGACCTTGCGGTTGGTATCAGGTGCGGTGTACGAGCCGCGCATCAGGACATAGGTGTCACGCGGCGCGTCGAGTTCATTCATCACCATGGTCTGGGGCGACTCGGCCTTGACTCGCTCGATGCGCTGATCGATGGACGCCACCTGCTGGGCGGCCTCGCGGTAGCGCGGTGAGTGCTGCCCAAGCCAACTGTCGCGGGCCGACTGCACGGCACCGTCATGGACGGTCGGATCGGGCAGCAGGAGCCCAAGATCCGTGGACGCCAGCACGGCGTCGGGCCGATCACTCCGCGCGTAGAAGGCTCCTCGCCCGCCCGTGTTCACGATCTTGAAGACCAACTGGCTCTCGCCGGCCGGTAGTTCCACGGTGATGCGATCCTGATCGGGTGCGGCCGCGCGGTCGGTGTTGTTCGCGTGGACTTGCTCGCCGTTGCGCCACACCATGATCCGATCATCGCTGCCGAGCGAGAGTCCCAGCGTGCGTGCGGTCGGTGCGAACACCTGGCGTGCGATGTACTCCGCGCCAACGCCCTCGGCGAGACCGACCACTTGACCCTCAAGGATGCCCGGAGCGTGACGCCAACCGCCATTGCCGAACTTCGCGTGACGGTTGAACCGGGCTTCGCGGCCCGGGCCATGCTCGGCGAGCGCACCATCGAGCGATCCGCTGCCGAAGACGTCGCTCAGGTACCAGTCACTGGTGGCGATCGGCAACTGGGCCAGCACACGATCATCGGCGGGAGCCACGTGCACACGAACACGGCCGATCGAGTGCTGCGCGTAGGGCGACTGGTAGCCGAGCTTGAGTTCGAGTTGCGTTCCCGTGGCAAAGCCGATCGGCGCCTCGGTCAGGAAGTACGCCACGCGACCCTGACCATGCGCATGCCCGTCGAGGGCCCATTGCCTGTCATCGGCTGCATCCAACGCGTTGACCGCGCGGAAGTCCCCGTTGGGCTGCTCATGGCTGGCCCACGCCCACACGAAGCGCACTGGCGTGCGCACGCTCGGATCCGCAAGGCTCACGGCTTCCGCGCTGATCGAGTTCAGCACGGCATTGCCGTTGGGTGCGCGACCCACACGACCGCCGAAGCTCTGGTCAGGCAGCGCTTCGAGCGCGATCAGCCGCACTCCGGCTTCGGGGAGCCTGAGCGTGATGATGTGTTCATCGAAATCCGGGTTCGTGCCCGAGGCCAGCACCGATCCATCGTCCTGCGCGGTCAGCGTCGCGCCACCGACGCTGATGGCCCGCTCGACGACCGGTCGCGTCCACGCGATGCCGTCCTTGGAGCGCCAACGCTCGAGGAAGCTGTCGAGCAGCCCACGGTCTTTCTCGGCGCCCTCGTCCCGAACGGTGATCGCCTGCGTGCGTTGCTTGGCCAGTTCCAAGAGCGTGGCATCCACCTGTGGATCGGTCAGGGTCATCGCCGGCTCGAGTGCGCGGTTCGGATCGGGCACCTGCGAGTAGAGCCCCGGCTCCTTGATGCTGTTGAAGAATGCCAGCATCGAGTAGTAGTCGTCGGTCGTCACGGGATCGAACTTGTGATCGTGGCAACGCGCGCAGCCCATCGTCAGGCCAAGGAACACCGAGGCCGTCGTGTTCGTGCGGTCGACCCAGTACTCGACGAGGTACTCCTCGGGAATCGCGCCCCCTTCATCCGTTGTGACATGGTTGCGATTGAATCCGCTGGCGATCACCTGATCCTGCGTGGCCCCGGGAATGAGGTCGCCGGCAAGCTGCTCGATCACGAATCGGTCGTACGGCATGTTCGACCGGTACGCCTTGAGCACCCAGTCACGCCACGGCCAGATCTGCCGACCTGCATCCATGTGGATGCCACAGGTATCGGCGTACCTGGCCAGGTCGAGCCACGGCACCGCCATGCGCTCGGCGTATCGCGTGACATAGGGTTCCTCTTCAAGAAGCATGGCCACGAGCCGTTCGTAGGCATCGGGACGCTCGTCGGCCAGGTGCGCCGCGAGCTCGCGATCGGTCGGAGGCAGGCCAGTCAGGTCAAGGAACACGCGGCGCGCCAAGGTGGCGCGGTCGGCCTCGGGCCCGGGCGCGATGCCCGCGCTCTGCCAACGATCGAGGATGAATTGATCGATCGGCGTACGTCCCCACGCGGCCGCCTGATCGGCCTTCGCTGAACCGTGCTCGGAAGCTTTCGGCGGTAGGAAGGACCAATGCGCGTCGTACGGTGCACCGGCCTCGATCCACCGGGTGAGCAGGGCGCGTTCATCGTCGCTCAGCGGCCGCTTGCCGCTGTCTGGCGGCGGCATGACTACATCGGGGTCTGCATCGTGAATCCTCGCGAGCAGCACGCTTCGCTCGGGTGAACCCGGAACGATCGCTGCGCCATCCGGGCGTGGCGCGGTGGCGGCCTCGAAGGAATCGAGCCGTAGCCCGACCTGCCGCTTGGCTCGGTCGGGACCGTGACACTGGAAGCAGCGGTCACTCAGGATGGGACGAATATCTCGGCCGAAACGGATCTCACCTGCGAGTGCCACAGGGCTGGCTTGGGGTCGAGCAGGCGCTGTCCAAGCCCCATCGGTCGCAGCCAGCCACGCACCGCCCACAGCCAGCATGGAGGTAGCGAGGAGCAACCGGGGCGGGAGATCCATGCATTTCATCCTAGTTTGGAAACTGCCCTTTCCAAACGGGAGCCGTCGATTGGAGACGTTCAGCGCGGCGGCCGGACTCGGATGGTGTTCCCATGGACCTTCAGTGCCCGCAGGACAGTGCCGGACGATCGGCTGCGCAGTCCGAAACCAGAGACCAGCAAAGCGCTTGCGCTTGCTGTGGAGTGGGCGTCAGGGTTGGGACTCCGCCGCATGGGCGAACGAGTCAGCTGCGAGCACAAGGGGCACTGACGTGGAACTGCCCGCCGACGCGAGGGTTGGTGCGGAGTACGCAAAGTCCAACATGCCCACGATCGAACGCAGACTGTCGATGGCTGGCGCGCGCGGTGCGCACGCACTCAACCGCGCGTTCAAGAAATCATCCGCGGGATCAGGGAACGGGGCCCCAGCGCCCAAGCAAGATGGTCAGGTCGGTGCCGCCGACCGTGCCATCCCCGTCGAGGTCCCCGGCGGGCGGGGTGGTGGCTCCCCACGCAGAGAGGATCACGGAGAGATCCGTTCCGCTGATGGCGCCGTTGAGGTCGAAGTCCCCGTACGCCATCTCACACGAATCGAGTTTGCCGTCGTTGTCGCTGTCCGCGGCTCCATCGGCGAGATC
>Ga0194120_10009881_pt1 | contig 11969 bp, 10 predicted proteins | sample TA2MahCa65mmetaG_FD_148642 | JGI IMG/M metagenome (GOLD analysis project Ga0194120, IMG submission 148642) | Freshwater microbial communities from Lake Tanganyika, Tanzania - TA2015019 Mahale Deep Cast 65m | ecosystem: Environmental > Aquatic > Freshwater > Lake | place: Tanzania: Lake... | reverse complement strand
ATCCCCGCCAAACAATCAGATCCCGCTGGAGCCGTGCCGGCCAAAGTAATCACAGACGCAGCGTGCCCATAGAAATTAGCGTTTGGGACGACCAGGATCGAACCACGGATTGGCATGTCTGGGTTCTTGATAGCCAAAGCACTAACTTTAGCCCAGCCCAAAGCCATGCGTTTTTCCTGTACTCGTGCGAATAAGTATTCACTATCGGATGGAATGTTGCCAGCGGGAACAATGTAATCATCTACATCAAACATAAAGGATGTTTGCCCGCGACGAACTTCCGCCACCGATGCTTGCCCGTTCCTTTCGATTCTGGGCGATATTACCATCCGATTCGTGTGTGCTTCCATAATCATGGTGCCGCCCGAACCGGCAAGTCCACTATCCGCCACAGTTCCATACGCATCATTGATGGAACGAGACACCCATAAACGGTAATCCGTCACCAAAGGGTCGTTACGAATGATCAGATCTACTACATGGGATGATCTCCGTGATATCCCAACTCTAGAACTAAAGGGGCTAATGGTATTCATGCTGCATTCTCCTTCTGAACCAGAGATTCGTAACCCGATATATCCTTGCCACTAGAAGCAGCCAACCGTTTGGCTTCCCCCCATGAACTAACTTCCTCACCACCCACGTTAGGAACAAGGCGCGAACTAGGTAAATCCCTAGACTTATTAGATAAGTGGCGATTCTTGTCCTCCATCTGGCCTTGGATCCTTATGTTCTTCCCCACCCACCCATCACCCTTCGCAATGAAGGATGGGCCTTCACCAATGATCTTCTTAGCGACTTCCCCACAATTGCATATCTGAGGGTGGTTCCGATCGGACAGTGGCATGGATCGATCAAATCGGCCCCCGCATCTAGGGCATGCATAAATATATGTAGGCATCGTCAAACCTCCCGCCCTTCAAGATACCGTGCGGCGACACGAACAGGCATAGGGTAATCCGGTGACACCCCACAATGATCCATCATGTTAGCTAGTAATCTAAGTGACGCTACCTTACGGGATCCCCCTCCCGACATCTTAAAGGTACTCACCCGATCCAAACATGCCAAGACGTGCTTACAAGCCCAATGTTCGGAATCTGGATCTTTGATTACAGGTCGGGATGCAGTGCCCGCGGGCTTACCATACAAGTAGTCACTCTGCTTGGCCCAATGTTCCGGCCCTTGCCACCGCCAAAACGGGCACGTACAAGCAACGTGAACATCCATTTTGTTCACGTCAGTTACGTTTCCCTTAGGTGATGCCTTGACCCGCACCTTATATGTGCCTTGCGACCCGGGAACGTCAAACAGCCACATGTGGTTCACCGTATCTACCCGCGTCAACTTAACCCGGACTTGACGAGACGGCTCGTGAACCTTTGGGCCCGTGCGTTCTTGAATCTCAGATATCCGCATGGCCTTGCGAACAGAGGATTCCTTCAAGTATCGATCTTCCTTATTTTCGAAACCGTGGCCTTCTGGAATGACCTTGGCCGACCCCGGGTTATTTGTCACTTGCCCTGTATCCAACCCGGGGGTTGGATCATGCTCAGGCCACATATGATGTAAAGGACTCGCCCTGTCAAAATTCTGTCCAGGTTCTCTTTCGGGCCCGCGCTTCTCGTACATGAAATCAGCGTATCGATCCGCCACCCGAGACTCTAGTGTATAACCAAAAATCCTATCCAAACGGCCGTACACCAAATCAATGTCAGATTCCTGATAAAACCCTAAGTGGTTGAACAGGACTTCCAAAGGAAAGGATTGCGGTTCCGTACATGGGGCGTTATCGAAACAAAGCATCACATAATGATCATCCAATCCAACAATGTAAGCGTCTTTACCCGTCGGCAAGTATTGAACCGAAATCGGATCCATCCCACCAGCCTTCTTCTGACCTTGGTTTTCCCGCCATGCCTTGGATCGATCTGCGAGGTCACGAAATTTAACGGGGGCCCGTTTGAAACTTCGGGGTGATTCTTCCCGACGGGCCTTGTCCTTCTTGTAAGCCGTCTGATTCTTCCACTTGGTGATCCATCGTTTCGATCGGTTTATGATGCGATTACGATTCTTGCGATAGTACCTTTCGTAATACCGTTTAGCTTCCCCACCTTGCTCATGTTGACGCTGCGTCCCCGGGTACCGCGGACCCTTAACAGCAGCAGACAATCCCGGGCGGCGTTTGACCGTACCATAAGACGGGACATCATTGGGGGGACTATCTTCCCCTGGTTTGCCCCTGGTACGCACACGTTCCGTAGATAATGGCTTCCCATCCAAAGCCTCATCAGAACCTGGAGGTTTACCAAACTGAGGAGTGCCTCCATTAGGCAAGGGCTTGGACCGCACCCATGGCGGAGACGGTAACACACGTTCTTTCTCGTGCCCTTCATCCGTTGGCGTACTCGGGGCAGGGTCCTTAACGTAAGTTCTTGACCCCGGCAGTTGATCTACAGGTTGGGTGTAACCCGCCTTCATACGTCACACCCGCCTTCACCCGGTGGATCTGGATCATTCTTTCCCGTGTAATAAACCGTAACGATACGAACCGTATCCCGACCCTGAGGGTCAAGCACAATAGTCACACCACGTTTCGGATCATCCCAACGATATCCCCGCCCCGCGGAATTGTAAACAGAACGCATCAAATGCGGATCCTTGATCATCGCCGCTGACAAGTCTGTCAAAGACCGTTGAATTAAAGCTACTGTAATGCCTCGCAAATCCATGCGGAACTGAGAATGAACAGACAACTGCATCTTACGGAAGAGGCCCCCGACAAATTCAATCCCCGGGCCATAAACCTTAGACGCATCGGCATTAGTAAACGGGCCACCATGCTCAATATCGTCAATCAAATCTTCCTTGATCAACGGATTCACAACATTCGTGTCAATCCGACGCACAACTTGGCATGGCCCGCCAGGTTTCCCCAATGGTGGATTCAAATCTGAGTTCAAATAGCGTTCTGCTACCCTAGATACCGTCGAGTGCTTTATTTGATGTCTCCCGAACGCCGCTTCAATAGCTTCATCTACCATGACCTTATCAGATAAAGGTAGACGGGAATCGAAGAACTCACCTCCCATTTTGGACAAAGCCAAAGATGTGCGATCCAAAGCCAATGCCAAAGCACTAACTCGCTTTGGCATCGCTTCGATAATATCGCCTGCAACCTGATAAATGTGCTCCTTACGGTCAGACGCTTCAATAAGCTTCATGACCCGTTCAATAAGGAGATGGATCCGATGGGTTTCTACCCGGGATCGACTAACCCCTTCAGTCAATAAGGCCCATGCGGCTTGTGAGCTTGCGGTTTTATGAGCCATTCGACGGTCCTCCATTATCAGTTGGGACCATCGAATGAATAACGGCTATCCTGCCAACTTAGTCAATCCTTCTTCAATGAACTTGACTACGGCGGGGTCTTCCACACTTAGAATGTACCGCAAGGCATCCGGGTCATCCGAGTACCTGTCCAAGGCAGTCTTTACGCGAACCCTCCATTTAATTGACTTATCCCATTCGATGGGCTTTGGCGCATACGCTGGCTTGGTGACATGATCTACGGAATCATCCGAACTCATCAATGGGCCAGGACTCGGCTTCCCCGTCGAAAGTGCATCTTTAAGGATATCTTCCAAATCATCACCCGCCGTCGCAACCGCTACATCCCCGGTGGCCCCATTGCTGTGGTTTCTACTGATGGGGATCCCACCAACAGCATCTTCATTAGTACGGGACGTGATCCCCTTCTTAGGGGTGGGTGCTTCCTTTCCAGTCAACGGATTCAGAGCCCGAAGTTGACTACTCACCGCACTGGAATCCGATATGTCAACGGCGCCCATCTTGGCGGGCCCAAAACGGAGACTCCGCTTAGCACCCTCACTGTATGAAGAGTCGTCCGAAGATTTATCTTGGCCAGATTGACCCAAGGGGTAAGAAATCTCAACGGGTGGTTCTTCTTGACGAACTTGAGGCTTCCTAAAATCACTTGTGCGAACATCGGGCACTTCCGATGCATGCCGATGAACAAACTGATTCTTATGAATACCAGCACGTCGAGCATTAGACTCACTCAATGATCCAACATGACGTTCATCATCCACAGCCTGTTCAATGACCATCGCATCCCCACGTTCTTGCGAAGGGGTGGTGGCTGGACGAACCTGAACACCTGCGGGCTGCGGAACATAAGATGTCATAGGATCATTGACTGGGATCAGCCACCCCACACGAATAGCCCCAGCAATGGATGCCACATTGTGCGTTTGCCCACTAATCCTAGTCGATGACCCATCGTACTCAACGACCGTGCCTGGCATGATATCCATAGGTGGATTCGTCCCCCCAAGATGGAGTTTCGTAATCGCCTTGAACTTTTGAAAGCTTCCCGCTTGGAAATCCATGTGCCCTCTTGTTGTAGTAGCCACCCCACCATTAGGGGCAATCTATGATACCGAACAAAGTGCCACACAAACTTGAGCACTCCGCCGCACCAACACTATACAAGGATTTTTGGGTTTGCTGTCAAATTTCTACAATGGTGCCTAGGACTACAACCGTTGATCTATGAACAAACGATAATCGTTGCTACTAGATGGCACAGCAGACACCACCCCGAGTAATTGAGGTGTAATGATCCCAACCTGAGCTAACTTCGCGGGAGAGTCGTTACACAGCAACCCATTTTCCGACACATACAAATCCTGATTCAAAGCATAAACAATAGGACCGCCATCCCGAACGGCCCCCAAACCAATAGCCTGGGTTTCATACACCCTGAAGCCAAATCGACCATTGTCACACGCCATGGTCACCACACCCGCTCCAGATACAAACCCTTGTTCCGTTCGCACAGGATTGCCTGTGTAATTATTCGTAGCCCCCCATGTCTCATTTGGAGCTGAAAATTCGCTGGGGTGAATCAAGAAGCCACTAACGTAATTCCCATCCGATTTTTCAACCTCAAACAAGATGGTCCCTGTCAAAGGGGCATACATAACGAAGGTTCCGCCTCGCCATCCAGACGCCCTTAATTTGGGGCCAACAACTACGCTCCACTTGGATCCGTAATGCAGCACTTGCACATCATCTGGAACTTGATTGATAGCCATCAGTAATCCGCTATTGATTAGCTTGATATATCAACATGAATCAGATCTCAATCCCGTAAACAAGCCCATCATCGGCAACTAACACCGCACCTGGGTCTTGAATCAGCAGAATCCAGTACCCAGCGTTAACTTGAACAATACGTGCGACTAAGGTTGCCACCGACCGGTAGGCCACCGCCACCGCTGGATCATAAGAAGCGCGTGCTTGGACCTTGAACAATGTTGGCTGAGTCGTTGAAGCAATACCACCAATGGCAATTTCGTCCCCCGCCGCCCAAGCCATCACGTCATTGGCCCGAACACGGTAAACACCTGAAGAACGGGAAACCACCGCCGCAGTCTCAAACCCAACCGATTTGGTATGTGAAAACGCACCATTCAACATCGTAGTCGTGGTGTCAAGTTCCACACCACCGACAGCGCGTTCTACAAAGGCAACCGCGTCTCCCCCAACTTCAACGGCGTTAAACTCTCGACCTGCATTAGCATTGACCGTGGCAACAATAGCTGCCAAAGTTTGAGCCGCATTACCGCCGCCCGTTGCACCGTCAGGGTCAATGTTCAAATCCCCAGGAACGTGTGGGGTCGCGAAAGTATAAGTCTGAGACCCAAGCACAATCGTCTCCGCCGCCACTGAAACACCGGAAACCATCAGAGAAGCTACACCAGGAGATCCAATATCCTTAAGGATCTTGGATCCCACCTTGGCGTCTGTCACCGCCGAATCCGCAATCTTACCAGTCGTCACTGCCAAATCTGCGATCTTACCTGTCGCGACTGCCAGATTCTGAAGCGCGTCTGTGCCGTGCTTATGCGACTGAAAAGACGTGAAATCAAACTTGATCGTAGTAGTGCCCGCCTTAGCCGTGCACCGACCCACAACGCCCGGGAAAATGTTATTCGCCGCCGCGGGAGCATTGGCTAGCACATCCCAATCCCCCGCGGCAATACATGCGATCAAATCATTAGCTGCCACAGTAACTTTGTTGGCCAACCCAGACAAAGTTGCCTGCCGAGATACAAAACCATTCGCCCCCGCAGCGATCGCCGTTTCTACCACACCTAATGGGAAATGTGTTACCCCCACAGGCGTATAAGCCCGTGCATCCCACACACCAGACGTCAAACCCCCATCCAAATACACAATAGTGCCCTTGGCTAACCCAGCCCCAACAATATCATGCACAAGCACCCGTAAATCCAATGCCGACGCTGCGGAAGACGTCTCCCAAAAGAAACCATCCACTGTGGTGATGCACCGCAGTACATGCCCCCCCGTGCCAACCAATGTCGTGGGCAACACCGTCAATGTCGCCAGGGGTCCCGACTCGTCATATGACCCAGCCGGCAAGGTCAAAACCCTAGCGGCTGAAGTCTTGATCAAAAGAGTGATTTCCTGGTTGACATACTTAACGGGCTGCGTAACGGTCAAAGTTCCGTCACCCGTCATCGTACAAACCCACCTTTGAGCATGGGATAAGTCAATCGTGAAGTCAGTAACGTTCCCCAAAGAAATTGTCTTGGACTCCTCAAATGGAGTCGCCGTTACAAGCGTTGTTTCCGGCATTGTCGTTCTCCTGACCGTAAAGGGAATTACATCACTGAACCAGTGTTAGAGTAGACGACCAAAGCCGCCCCAGGCGTATCCAAATACTCGAACGAAGCTGACTTGAAGACAGACAACTTACCTTCCGCACAAGACGCATTCAAGGCCAAGCCATCATAAGTCCGACGAACTCGAAGAGGATTCCCAAAAGCACCAGTGCGGGCCGTCTTCACCCCACCAACTTCCATGCCCGAAGCCGTTGGAACCGTATAGATCTCACCCGACAGAATAGACAGAACTTCTACAACCGTACCCGTGGACCCACCCGTAGCAATGCCTGTGTTAGCCACCACAGCCGTTAGGTAAGCGTCCAGATCAAACTCAGTCATGGCATGACCAGCTTGCATCCCCGCAACAATAGCCGCCGCCGCATCATTGGCATTCGCATCGGACAAAGCCCCGGTGCCAACACCCAACCCGCCAGACACCACATTATCCAACAGGTACGCAGCTAGACCCCTATACGCGGCCAGAGTTACACGACCACCATCAGTCTCAACGGTGTCGTTTTGAGGTACGAAAGACACATATTTCGTTTGACCAGGGGGGTCAATCACAGGATTCCGCAAGGACGTGTTAGGCCACAAGTCGAGAACTTGCAAGATTCCTTCGGGAATGTCCGTGCGACGCATGCAGATGTATGGCATTTCCGTAACTCCATGCGGTGGCATCCTGTCTTGATGGCCCCCGTCTTACATAAAACATCAATAGGCTTCCTAGTGATGGCACGATGGATCATCCAAGTTTGAACACCAAAATGGGCTCGTGGGGATTGGTTCGATTCAGCTTCGGTAAAGGCATTTTCAACCGATCTACTAACGTGAAACCTTCTTGTTCAGCCACCTCAATCGTTCGATCCACCAACGGAAGGATTTGCTTATGCTCCCGGACGTCTGCAACATTTAGCACCAAAAACCCACCCCCCCTTAGAGCTTTGAACGCCTTTTTTACCACCTGTCTCAGAAACCCATCCACCCAGGAATCGAACCCGGGATGTTTCACCCATGATTGATAAGCACTATGCGAGTACAACTCCCGATTGAAATACGGCGGAGACGTAAACACCAAATCAACAGGGGGCGGATCAAAATCTTCTGCCTGGCACAAGTACAAATCCGCCGGGATCCCTAATAGAGATGCCAACCGACGATTACCTTCCACAGTATCGGCTTCAACGTCTGTTCCTACATATTTAACTCCAGCAGCCACCGCCCCCAACAAGCGTCCCCCGTACCCGGAACAGGGATCCCAAGTCGTTCCTCCCTTTGGGCAATAGTGTTCGTAGATGTACTTCGCCACAGTAGGGCGAAATATCGACGGAGTCCGACATTGCATCGTTATGGCCCGAAGAACCCGGTGAGGCAGAACTGGATCCGAAAAATCAAATTGGAAACGAATGGCTCGTTTCAGATGATCATCCAAGTGCCAAGCTTCATAAGCCGTCTTTACTCCCCTGGAACTCGCCTTGTACCGGTTCAGAAATAAAGAATTACACAAAGAAATCCCAACTTTCCTGATCGGGGACACACACCCATGATCCAAAACCATATCGGACTTCACCACTTGCATCAAAGCATGTGCAGCTTGTTCCGAAGTGAAAACAGGAGTCGCAGGAAAAGGGGATCTCCGCAAAATGTGGAACACTTCATCTACCAGCGCAGATTTTTCACCTTCCGTTAGTAGACCCCAATCTTTACCAGGATATTGCCCAAGAAGTTCTCGTGCTACATCCAAAGTGTACACAGGAATGCATGGGCCTTTGCTCCGCTTTACCACATGAGCTTCCGCCAACCGTCGATTCACCGTGGATGTGCCTACTTGGAACATTTCGGCAATTGATTTGACAGACGCCCCTCCCTCATACAAAGACTTCGCATTGTCCGACGTCAATAACCTAGCCTCCCGACGAACCCGTTGCCCTTCTGACTCAAAAGGCAACTTGTATGCCATGCATTCAGGCACAAAGGCTTCAATCATATTACGGACAATCATCGTTTGCTTTGGGAAGTGTATCCCTCGACCCCCACCTTCCCCATAGACCTTTGGCCTTAGCCCCAGATTACGCAACGCTTTGCATGCCCTTTCCAAAGACAGATCATCCAAACCGAAAGCTATCCTAGGATATCCTTTGACCGTGACTGACCCATCATCCATGTACCAAACAGCAAACACAAAAGGAGTCATCAGGTCAGGCAGACTAGCAGGAAAAATTCGTTTGTGTTCGGGGGCAGGGTAGAACAAATCATAGTATGGACGAAGCTGCGGACACGCATGTGACGCTACAATACGAGTGTGGAAAACTTTACCCGTACTTTTGTCTATCTTTGTCCCCTTGTGGAAACTTGATACAAATGGGCCCAGTAAACCAGCCTTCCAATCTGTATAGGCAGATTGTTTCATACTGTGACCTTCATTGAAACGAGCCGATTGCGGACTAGTCGCCCGCATTCCCCCATCCCCAAGCAAAGATCCAACCAACAACTGCTTCTGAAGATCCGTTAGTTCTGGCAACCCCTTGCCAACGCGATCCCCAATGGACAAAGTTGGAATCCCCCACCTTTTGCGGAACCGCCCCACCTGTACCTGATTGATCCCAAAACGACCCGCAATTTGCGTTTCCGTCAAGCATTCATCCAAATACAAAGACCTTAGCAAATCCGAAGTTAGACCCGGAACTTCCATTCTACTAACCATCGCACCACCCCCAAACAACCATGGCTACTGGTTTCTTGGATAGTTTACACAGTTGGCGAATGCGATGTCAATGGTAGATTTGATGCCAAAAACACGAAGGGCGTGTCAGTTTCACCTGACACGCCCTTCGCACTAAAATCTAAACGATTATCGCTGTTAACGAGTAATCGTCAACCTGGACAAGCCACGCGGATTGAAGGCTCCGATGCCCAGATTCTCGAAGACCGAGAATCCGATCGTGCGAGCCTTCGGGTCGTCAGCAGAAAGGACCGTCAATTCCGTGCGGACGGGGATGCGGCCGAAATGTTCCGGTTCGCAACATACGTACACGGTACCAAACGGAACCAGACGGCTATTGACAACCTGAGCGCCCCACAAGGAGGCCATCAAGCCAGTCTTAAGCAAGGCGGCCTGGCTCTCGATGTCCAAGATGTCACGACCGAACTTGCGGAGGTCCGCGTAGTCACGGGCGTTCATGTACACGCGAGCAACCCGCAGATCCTGGCGTTCGATCAAAGCGAAAGCATCAGCGAGGACCGCGCCCGAGATGGGGGCGACCACGGGGATGTCCGGATTCAACTGAGCCGGGAGGCTGTCGAAACCAGCCGTTGCGACCGAGTCAAGGATCGCAAAGACCCGCTCGTCCTCAGCAGCCTGGATCTGGGCGCGAGCCAAGTCCTGGGCACGCTCAATGAGGTCGAAACGACGCTCCTTGATCTGAGACAACGGGATCTCAGGGTTTGATGCAACCTCAAACAGCGGGAAGATCACGCGACGAGGCTTGGTGATGGCCAGAATGTTCTGACCCTCTTCGCCAACGACGTAAGCCGTGACATCCGGATCCTTGTCATAAATTGGCAAGGCGCCGTCCGGCAGCTGCTCGACCAGGAAGGTCTTGCGGCCCACGGCAGCGTAGTCGCGGCGGGTGCGGAGCGGCTGCGTCATGGATGCAGCCAACTTGACACGGCCTGCCGGCGTCTTGATGTAGTCGCCAATGATCTTATTCTTGACTGCGTTGTTAACACTCATGGCAATCCTCCTTTACACCCGCTGGTCGTAGACCAGTTCGGTCTGGACAGCGTCGGGGGCCATCTTGAGGACGCCCAGAATAGTTGCAGATCCAGCCGCGTCAGACACGAACGACTCAGCCGTAACCCCCACCACGTCGCAATCGGCAAGAGCCGCAGCCGCATCGTTGTAGTTCCAACGGGACATCAAGTAGCCATTGCGAGAAGCAACAAGCTGAGCCCCATTGTAATACGTGATGGGCTTGCCCGCTGCCGGGTTCGCCACACCAACGATGACGTACGTTTCGTACAAAGCATTCCCGAAGGTGCCAAGACCCGAAACATACGGACCAACGCCCGACGCAACACCCGGAGTATTCTCAAAGGGGTTGCCGTTCGCTGAATTGATGAAACAACCAAGAGCCCGGAAAGCCTTCTTACCAACCGCATGCACCTTCAAAGCCCCCTGCGGGGCGGTGCCTGCACCAGGCCCACCAACATAGTTCTCACCATCCAGATAGCGAGTGAACGCCACGGAACCGGAAAGAACACCAATCTTGGTCTGGTTAACACGAGTCGAAACAGTTCCCGCCGTTGCAATGACCGGGGGATTGGTCTGGGTGAACGAATCGTCCGTCAAGACACCAATCGAGTTGCGGAAACCAACGTTCAGCAATCGAAGAGCGCTCGAGGACTCCGTCCAACCACCTGAAGCTTGCCCTGCGAGTGGCATATTGTGCTCCTATAGTGATCTTTGTTTACGGTATCCACCCCGCCGGCCACCTTGACCATTGGGATATGGGGAAATTCATCCCCATTCATAAGTAAGCGGGGTGAATAGGCATTCTACCGAATAAAAAATGGCGAAAAAGCAAACGGGCCGGGAAGGTCACCCCTCCCGGCCCGTTTTCCTCCACTAGGCTAAAATCTTAGCTGAACACCTTGGATACATCAGGAGCCGATTCCCACATGGAAGACAGTTCACTGATCTCCGCATTGACGGAAGCCGTACGAGTCAAACCCCCAACGGTGCGAACACCACTAAAGGGCTTACGAGGCTGCGGGCGCTGCGAAGCTTTACGATTGTAGAATGCCTCCTTTTTGAGGTCATCCTCTTTTTCAAGCTCCTCAGATTCCTCGTCCTCTGAATCGTCATCTTCCGCTTTCTTCTTGGCATTCTTGGGGAGATCTTCTTCATCGTCCTCATCATCCGACGCGGACTTACCAAAAATCTCCGCCAGCATGGCATCATCCTCGGCACTGATGTCGTCACCATTACCGAGTCCCATGGGGTCGCCAGTTCCACCGAAGACGCCAGCGTCATCAGCCATATTGCAAGACTGCTTATCGACGCTGTCGCTATCCTCAGCCTCCTCGGGCTCTTCTTCATCCTCATCATCCGAGGCCTTCTTCCTGCCCTTGCCGGCCTTCTTAGGCTCCTCCTCCTCGTCCTCGTCCTCAGACTTCTTACCCTTGGCAGCCTTCTTCTTGGCTTCCTTAGGCTCCTCCTCCTCGTCCTCGTCCTCAGACTTCTTACCCTTG
>Ga0194120_10009880_pt1 | contig 11972 bp, 16 predicted proteins | sample TA2MahCa65mmetaG_FD_148642 | JGI IMG/M metagenome (GOLD analysis project Ga0194120, IMG submission 148642) | Freshwater microbial communities from Lake Tanganyika, Tanzania - TA2015019 Mahale Deep Cast 65m | ecosystem: Environmental > Aquatic > Freshwater > Lake | place: Tanzania: Lake... | reverse complement strand
GCGTGCGTGGCCATGAAGTTGATTGCCTCGGGGGTGATCTTCTCGGTGGCGATGACGAGGTCACCCTCGTTCTCGCGGTCCTCGTCGTCGACGAGAATGACGAACTTCCCCGCCTTGATGTCGGCAATGGCCGCCTCCACCCGCTGCTCGGGCGTGGCCGGCATGACTTCGAAGCTCACGACGATCCTCCTGTTTTCCAGGCGAGAAGCCGGTCGACATGCTTGGCGAGCACGTCGACCTCGATGTTGACCCGCTGCCCGGGGGCGTATCGGCCCAGCTTGGTGACCTCGGCGGTGTGCGGGATGATGCCGACGAGGAAGCTGCGCGGGCCGAGGCCGTTGATGGTCAGCGACACGCCGTCGATGCAGACGCTGCCCTTCTCCACAAAAAACCGCATCAAGGATTTATCTACTTCAACCTCGATCTCGATGAAGCCGGGTCGCGAATTGTGACGGATGATGACGCCGACACCATCGACGTGCCCTTGGACGATGTGCCCGCCGAGCCGATCCATGGGGCGTAGGGCGCGTTCCAGGTGGACGTGACTCCCCGGAAAAACTTCGGACATCGTTGTTCGCCCCAGGGTCTCCTCCCCCGCGGCCACCTGGAACGCCCCTGACTCCGCCCTCTCCACCGTCAGACAGACGCCGTCGCAGGCGATCGACTCGCCCACCTCGAGCCCCTCGAGGGGCGAGGCGATCAGCAGCTCCTTGCCCGTCCCGCGCGACCCCACCCGCGTGACGGTGCCGAGCGCCTGGACGAGTCCGGTGAACATGGGGCCGCGGGCTAACTCGCCGCGCCAAACACCCGCGCCTGCACCTCGCGGGCGTGCCGCACGTACCAGGCGAGGTTGCACAGCCCGGCCACCTGCTCGGCACCGAGCACGCCGCCCACCTCGGGATCGGCCGCGAGGCGATCCGGGAGCCAGCCGCCTTCCGACCAGGTGAGCATCGCGTTCTTCTGCACCCGCGCGTAGGCCTCCTCGCGCGAGAGGCCGGCCTCCACCAGCGCGAGCAACACGCGCTGGGAGAAGTAGATACCGCCGCTCTTCTCGAGGTTGCGGCGCATGTGATCCGGGTAGACCACGAGGCCGCTCACCAGCGCCTTGAGGCGTCGCAACATGAAGTGCATGGTGACGGTGGCGTCGGGGCCGATCACCCGCTCCACCGAGGAGTGGCTGATGTCGCGCTCGTGCCACAGCGCCACGTTCTCCATGGCGGCGTCGGCGTAGCCGCGCATCAGCCGCGCGAGCCCGGTGAGGTTCTCGCTGAGGATGGGGTTGCGCTTGTGGGGCATCGCCGAGCTGCCCTTCTGCCCGGGGGTGAAGGGCTCCTCGGCCTCGAGCACCTCGGTACGTTGCAGGTGGCGAATCTCCACCGCGATCTTCTCGATGCTGGTGGCGAGGAGCGCCAGCACCGCGAAGTAGAAGGCGTGGCGGTCGCGCTGCACCACCTGGTTCGAGGCCGGCGCCGGCGCGAGGCCCAGCCTGGCGCAGACGTGGGCCTCCACCTCGGGGTGAACGTGGGCGAAGGTGCCCACGGCGCCGGAGATCTTGCCCACCGCGATGTCGCGGTTCGCGTGGACGAGGCGCTCGCGACCGCGACGCAGCTCGTCCCAGAGGATGGCGAGCTTCCAGCCGAAGGTGGTGGGCTCGGCGTGAACCCCGTGGCTGCGACCGATGCAGAGGGTGTCGACGTGTTCCTCGGCCCGGGCCCGGAGCGCCGCGAGCACGCCGTCGAGCTCCACGAGGATGAACTCGCCTGCCGTCTTGAGCTGGACCGCGAGCGCGGTGTCGAGCACGTCGGAGCTGGTCATGCCCTTGTGAAGGTGGCGCCCGGGCTCGCCGATGTGCTCGTTGACGTTGGTGAGGAAGGCGATCACGTCGTGCTTGACGGTCTTCTCGATCTCGTCGACCCGCGCCGGGTCGAACTTCGCGCGCTCGCGACAGGTCGCCGCCGTCCCCGGGGGCACCTCGCCGCGAGCCTCCATGGCCTCGCAAGCCAGCAACTCGATCTCGAGCATGATGCCGAAACGGCGCTCCGTGGTCCAGAGCGCCACCATCTCGGGGGTGGAATACCGCGTGATCATCTACCAGTTCTCCGCGCGCAGCTTGAAGGGCGCCAGCGCCTGCCGCTGGTGGCCGATGAACATGCCCACCTCGCCGTCGACGCCGTGCTGGCGAAAGACGTCGCGGGCGGCGCGCTCCGCGAGGGCGGGGTGGTTGTTCTCCTCCGAGAGGTGCCCGAGCACGATGGTCTTGAGTCGAGGGTTGAGGGCGTCGGCGAGCAAGGACTGCGCTTGCCGGTTGGAGAGGTGGCCCTTCTGGCTCTTGATGCGCTGCTTCAGCCAGTAGGGGTACGGGCCATCCATCAACATGTCTTCGTCGTGGTTGAACTCGACGACGGCAAAATCACAGCTGCGGAGCTTGTCGATCACGAGGTTGGTCGGCTTGCCGAGATCGGTGACGACGCCGATGACGAGCCCCCCCAGGTGCACGCGCCATGCCACGGGGTCGTCGGTGTCGTGCGGAACCGGGAAACACTCGGCGCGCAGGTGCTTGACGCTCACCTCGCTGCCGGCCTCCACCAGCTCGATGCCATCGGGCACGCAGCGCTGGTCGATGTGCCGCGCCGTGCCCGCCGTCATGAAGAAGGGGATGGGCTTGCGATGCTTGGCCATGTTCCGGGCCAGGATCGCCGCCGCCGACACGTGGTCGCTGTGCTCGTGGGTAACGAGCACCGCATCCACGGGCGCATCGGGCAGCCCTGCCTCCGACAGCCGCGCGAAGACTTGCTTCGTCGATATTCCGCAGTCGATGACCACCCCCGCGCGGCCGTCGCCCACGTAGGTGCAGTTGCCGGCGCTGCCCGACGACAACACCACCACGTGCACGTCGCGCGCGAAGAGGCTCACGGGCGCGGGGCTAACCTCCCCGGGATGGCCCGGTTGTCGCAGGGCGCGTGAGCCTGAATGCAGAAAAGCGCTTGCACGTTGTTGTCGCCGGTGCCATTAGTGCGCCGCTCCCATGACAGACCTCGTCCTCCAGGGAATTCTCGCCGGCGTGCTCGTGATGGGGCTCGTCGGGATCACGCGCTAGCCGCCGGGCGGGCAAAGGCGCCCGCCGCGCCGTGTGTGATCGCGCCCATCCCCACGCCGAGAGGCGGGTTTTGCTTGGCCCAGAACTTGCACCGCAGCCGGGCATGACCGAGGATTCACATGCGTAAGACCTGGGTGCTCGTCGCCGATGCCGGCCGGGCCCGCGTGTACCACGCCGATCCCCTGCTCAACGTCTTCGAGCTCGTGACGGCCTTCGATCACCCCGCCAGCCGCCGGCACGCCAGCCAGCTCGTGACCGACCACCGCGGGCGCGCCCACGCGAGCCCGACCGGCCCGGCGAGCGCGATGGACGGCCACAGCGACCCCAGGGAGGAGGCGCACGTAGCCTTCGCCCGCGAGGTGGCCGCCTACCTCGCGAGAGCTGCGACCGCTTCGAGTCGCTGGTGATCGCGGCGCCGCCGCCCTTCCTCGGGCTGTTGCGCCACGCCCTGCCCAGCGCGGTGTCGAGCCGGGTCACCCGCTCGGTCAACCGCGACTTCACCCTCGCCCAGGCCGATTCGCTGCCCGCCTTGTTCCGGGCACACCTGGCCTAGCGACTACTCGCCAGGCAGGCCCGGCAGCTCGAGCGGCGGGAGCGACAGGCCACTCAGGCCGGCGCCATCGCTCGGCGCCGCGACCTCGGACGGGCTCAGCACCGCGGGCGACACCCAGCCAAAGTCGCTCCCCTTGCGCACGCGGACGAGCCTGCTGTCGCGGAACACCACCTCCACCTTGTCGCCCACGGCGAGCGAGCCGGTGACGATCTCCGCGTCGGGCCAGCGCTTCATGTCGCTCTCGGTCGCGACCCAGTTATCTTCGGCAACGGCGAGCTGGAGCAGGAAGAGGATCAAGGCGGTCTCCACCGGGACGAGCGCGGCGCTATAACCGCGCCCCGTGCTCGATACCCTCGCCGCCCTCGGCCGCTTCGGGCGCTTCGCCGCGCGCGTGACGTGGCGCATCTTGACGCCGCCCTGGAACGCCGAGGACTTCCACCGTCACGCGTGGACGGTCGCGATCCGCTGCGTGGGCCCCGTGCTGGCGGTGACCTTCCCCTTCGGCATGGTCATCGCCCTCCAGGGCCTCTCGATCTTCGACCTGTTCGGCGCCCAGCGGCTCCTCCCCTCGCTCATCTCGGTGGCCATCCTCCGCGAGATCTCGCCGGTGATGGCGAGCGTGCTGGTGGCGGCGCAGGCCGGTAGCGCCTACGCCGCCGAGCTCGGCGCGATGCGGATCAAGGAGGAGCTCGACGCCACCGAGGTGATGGCGGTCGACAGCCTGCGCTGGCACGTGGCGCCGCGGGTGGCGGCGCTGGCCTTCGCCTGTCCCATCCTCAACACCCTCGGCGACATCGCCGGCCTCGCCGGCGGCTTCGTCATGTCGGTGTGGATCCAGGGCGAGAACGCCGGCGTCTTCATGGCCAACCTGTGGACCTTCACCCACGCGGGCGACCTCCTCGGCGGCATCGTGAAGACCGCCACCTTCGGTCTCATCATCGGGATGGTGGCTTGCTACCATGGCTTTCACGCCACCGGCGGTGCGGCGGGCGTGGGAAGGGGCGTCAACGACACCGTCGTGCGCGCCACCCTGTGCTTCTTCGCGGCGAACTACTTGCTTACCTCGGCGTTCTTCAGCCTATGAGCGCGCTGGCGTGGCTCGGGGGCCTGGTGTACTTCACGCTCGACTGGGCGCGGGTGGCGGTGCGTTGCCGTCCACCCCCCGGGCAGACCTTCGCCGAGGCCTACAAGATCGGCGTCCAGTCGCTGCCGGTGCTGCTCACCATCAGCGCCTTCGTGGGCAGCAACCTCGCCCTGCAGGGCTACAACGCCTTCGCGCCGCTCGGCGGCCAGCGGCTCGTGGGCATGTTCGTCGCGCTCGCCGGCGTGCGCGAGCTGGCCCCGCTCATCGCGGCGGCGATGATCGCGGCCAAGGCCGGCACCGAGATGGCCTCGCAGATCGCGGTGATGCGCACCCGCGAGCAGATCGACGCGCTGGAGGTGATGGCGGTGAACCCCTTCTGGTGGCTCGTCACCCCGCGGCTGTACGGGATCCTCCTCGTGATGCCGGCGCTGACCCTCATCGCCGTCTTCACCACGCTGCTGGCGGCCTACTGCGCCTCGGTGTTCCAGCTGGGCCTCTCCGGCGCCACCTTCCTCGAGTTCGTCTCCCAGTCGACGGAGATGCGCGACCTCGCTACCGGCGAGGTGAAGGCGCTCGTGTTCGCCACCATCATCTGCTTCGTGAGCTGCTACTGCGGTTTCTACTCCGAGAAGGGCCCCGAGGGCGTGGGAAAGGCCACCAACCAGGCGGTGGTGGTGTCCTGCGTGGTGTGCGTGACCTTCAACTACCTCGTCTCCCAGGTTCTCTATGGATGAAGCACCCGTTCGCATCGTGAACGTACACAAGCGCTTCGGCTCGCTGGTGGTGCTCGACGGGGTGAGCTTCGACATCCCCCGGGGCCAGACGACGGCCATCATCGGCCCCTCTGGCACGGGCAAGAGCGTGATGCTCAAGCACATCGTGGGGCTCATCCGCCCCGACCAGGGCGAGGTGCGCGTGTTCGGCACCGACATGGCGCGGGCGCCGGAGCGCGAGGTGTACGCGGTGCGCCGCCGCCTCGGCATGTTGTTCCAGGACGGCGCGCTCTTCGACTCGCTGTCGACCGGCGACAACATCGCCTTTCCCCTGAAACAACACTCCCCGGAGCTCACGGAGAAGCAGCGACGCGAGCGGGTGGACGAGGTGCTGGAGATGGTGGAGCTACCCGGGCTCTACGATCGCCCCACCCCCGCGCTCTCCGGGGGACAGCGCAAGCGCGTGGGTCTCGCCCGCGCCATCGTGACGCGACCGGAGCTGGTGCTCTTCGACGAGCCGAACTCCGGCCTCGACCCGATGACCTCCGACGCCATCGACTCGCTCATCGGGCACCTCAAGGAAACGCTGCACGTCACCTTCGTGGTCATCACCCACGACATCGTGGGCACCATCAACGTGGCCGACCACATCGCGATGCTCTACCAGGGCAAGCTCGTGGCCTGGGGTCCTCGCGACGAGGTGGTGCGCTCCGACCACGAGATCGTGCGGCGTTTTCTCGGGCGGAACCTGGTGCTGCCCGAGCCGGGGACAGCGGGGCACGCGCGGCTCCCGTCCATGTGATAGCCCGCGGCGCTCATGTCGCGTCGTCACGAGATTGGAGTCGGCTGCCTCGTCGTCGTGGCGGTGGGGATCCTCGGCTTCATGGCCCTGCAGATTGGCGCGATCCGCAGCGTCGGCACCACCATCGACGTCGACGTACACTTCCAGGACGCGGCCGGCCTCGCCGAGGGCGCCGCCGTCAGCATCGCCGGGGTCCAGGTCGGGCGCGTCGAGTCACTCCGCGTGGAGGGCTCGGCGGCGGTGGCCGCGCTCTCGGTCGACAAGACCGCGGCGGTCCGCAACGACGTGGTGGCCAGGGTGCGCGCGCGGTCGGTGCTCGGCGAGAAGTACGTGGAGCTCAGCCCCGTGAGCGCCGACGCGCCGCTGCTCGAAGACGGCGCCACGCTCGTGGCCCCGGGGCGGACCGTGGAGATCGACCAGCTGGTCACCCAGCTCGGCCCGCTGGTGTCGGCGCTCGACCCCGACACCTTCAAGGTGATCGGCGAGGCGCTCAAGGAAGACCCGGAGCGGGCCAAGCGCATGCTCGACGACGCCGAGCGCCTCTTGCACAACGCCGCCGTGGCGAGCGACGCCCTGCCCGAGATCGCCGACCGCGCCAAGTCCACGCTGGCCAGCGTGGAGCGCACCAGCGACGAGGCCCGTCCCGTGCTGCGCCGGGTCGACGGCACCGTCGCCAGCGCCGAGCGCACGCTAGGCAAGGCCGACCGCGTGATCGACAGCGTGGACGCCGAGGCGATCGACGCGATGGTGACCGACCTCCGCGCCGCCGCGAGAGAAGGGCGCGTGGTGCTGGAGAAGGTCAACGCCCAGACCGGCAAGGTGGAACGCCTGCTGGAGAAGGCCGAGAGCTTCACCCGCGAGGACTGGTTGAGGATCACGCAGGAAGAAGGCGTGTTGATCCGCCTGAAGCCGCGGAAGGTGGAAGACGTGATGGAGCGGCAGGGGCGGTAGCTACCCCTCCGGGGGCCCCTCGGCCTCCACCTCGCCACGATCCTCCTGTCGCGGTGGGGCCTTCTCCTCCTCGGTCAGCCGTCGCAAGTGTACCGACGCGCGGACCTCGAAGGAGTAGTTGGTCATCAGGCGGTGCAAGTCTTCCTTGAGGCCCATTTCCTCAAGGTATACCCTCACCTCTCGCGCGACGGCCTTGATGATCTCGGTCTTGGCGTGACCGCTCCCCTCGGCCAGCGCGCCGAGCAACTCCCGCGCGTCGATTCGTAGCGACTTCCCTTCCTCATCGCCGAGGAGGCGTCGCCCGATTCGACGGAATCGTCCCTTGTCGTTGTCGGTAGGCATGGGCGATACGTAGCCGCTTGGCACGGCCCTTGCTTCATGGCCGGCATTCCCCGGAGTCAGCCGATGTCCCCTCTCCTGTTCCTCGCCCTCGCCCAGCCCGCCGCAGCCTGCGGCGGCCTCGTCACCCCCGACATGGTCACCAAGATCGCCGCGTCCGACGCGCAGCAGGCGCTCTTCGAGATCGAGGAGGGCAGCGTCACGGTCACCTACCGCGTGCGCTACCTCGGCGACGCCGACGACTTCGCCTGGATCATCCCCGTGCCCGGCGAGGTCCAGTCCGTCGAGGAAGGCAGCGACAGCATGCTCGACATGCTCAGCACCGTGACCGCGCCCCAGGTGGAATGGGACGCGCCGAGCGCCGAGGACGACGGCAGCGCCTCCTGTGGCTGCCAGGACATGTCGCTCGACAAGGCGGGCGGCGACCGCGCCAATTTCACCGACAGCGGCAGCGTGGAGGTGCTCGGCGAGGGCTTCGCCGGCGACTACGCCTACCAGGTGCTCTCCGCCACCGGCGCCGGGGCGATGAGCGGCTGGCTCGCGGACAACGGTTACGACGGGTCGCTCTCGGCCGACTCCGTCGCCGCCTACGAGAACGACGCGCTCGGCTTCGTCTGGATCGCCGTCACCTTGCGCCCCGACGTCCCGGTGACGGTCGACGGGGGGGTGGTGCTCAAGCCGCTGCAGATCACCTACGGCGCCGCCGCCGACGGCGCGGTCCACGCGCTCTTCCCCTCGCGGATGGCGGCGAGCACCCAGCTCAGCGAGATCCGCAACGAGATCTTCGTCATCGCCGACAACCGCGTGGAGGCAGCCGGCGGCTGGACCAGCGAGGACAACGCCAGCACCGGCGTCGACGTCGAGGGCAAGGAGGGCGACGACCCCAGCGAGCTCTACGACGCGCTCCTCCGCAGCCAGGGGGCCGCCAAGGGCCTCTGGACCACCTGGGGCGGCACCGACGAGAACATCGGCAGCCGGTACATCACCCGGCTCGACACGCTGGTGGCACCCGGCACCAACACCTCCGACCTGGTGCTGCAGGACGCGGGCGACCAGCCGGCCATCCGCACCCTGATCTACATGCCGCAAGCCTACGACACCGGCTACGGCGCGATCGCCGCGCCGCTGGCGCTGGCGCTGGGGTGGAAGCTGCGGCGCCGCCGTTAGCGGACAGGCTGCAGGCTGTAGGGAGTAGGCTGTAGGGACTGGGCTGTAGGGCCGGGCTCGGAACCTTGCACCGCCCACGGCCCACGGCCCACGGCCTACAGCCAACAGCCTACAGCCTCACAGCCCCCGCATCGCCTTGCCACGGCCCGACTTCGCCGCCTCGGGGTTGAACTCGGCGCGAGCGTGCTGCTTGGCCTTCAACGACCGCTTCTGCAACATCTCGCGCTTGCCCTCGAAGCTCGAGTGGGCGCGGGCGACGATGGCCTCCACCTGCTCGGGGGAGAGCGCCGGGCGCGTCGCGAGGGTGAGCTCGTTCGAGCAGCCGGAAAAGATGATGAGAGCGAGGACAGAGAGGGGAAGGAAGCGTTTCATCGTGGTCTCCGTGCTTCCGACGCCGCCCCCTCGCCTTTGATTCGTCGCGGCTTGTCGCCGCTTGTCGCCGCTCAGTTCACGGAGAGGGGTTCTGCCAGCATGAACGGGGCAATCTGCGCGTCGAAGCGCTCCCCGCGCTCGTTGACCATCTGGTAGGTGCCGTGCATCGTGCCCATCGGCGTGGGCAGCGGGCAGCCGCTGGTGTAGTCGAAGTGCTCGCCGGGCTTGAGCACCGGCTGCTCGCCCACCACGCCGGGGCCGCGGACCTCTTCCACCCGGCCGGTGCTGTCGGTGATCTGCCAGTGCCGCGACATGAGCTGGACCACCTCGCTTCCCTCGTTTCGGATGCGAATGTGGTAGGCAAACATCCACAGCCCAGCCCGCGGCTCCGACTGGTGAGGCAAGTACTCGGGCCTCACGCTCACGCGGATGCCCCGGGTGACGGCTTCAGACACGCAAACCTCTCGCCGTGGGGGCTATCACACCGCCGCGCGCGTGCCCCACCCGGGGGCGCCCGTTAGTACCGGGCCCCCTTTTCGGCCCGGAGACGACGTGACCGCCACGCCCCCGCCTTCGCTCGAGTCCGGCGATGCTCGCCCGCCCCTGGGCGCGGCAGACCTCGCCGCGCTCTGGGAGCAGATGCTCGTGATCCGCCGCGTGGAGGAGCTGGCGGCGAAGGCCTACACCGAGCGGAAGATCCTCGGTTTCTGTCACCTGTACATCGGGCAGGAGTCGGTGGCCGTGGGCGCGGCCGCGGCCTGCGAGCCTCGCGACCGCTGGGTCACCGCCTATCGTGAGCATGGCCAGGCCCTCGCCAAGGGCGTGACGCCCCGCGCGGTGATGGCCGAGTTGTTCGGCAAGGCCACCGGGAGCAGCAAGGGCCTCGGCGGCTCGATGCACATCTTCGACGAGAGCGTACACTTCATGGGCGGCTACGGCATCGTGGGCGGCCAGGTGCCTCTCGGCGCCGGCGTGGCCTGGTCGCTCAAGCAGCTCGGCACCGGCGCGGTGTGCCTCACGTGGTTCGGCGACGGCGCCGCCAACCAGGGCGCCTTCTTCGAGGCCCTGTGCCTCGCGCAGCTCTACAAGCTGCCGGTGGTGTTCATCTGCGAGAACAACGCCTACGCGATGGGCACGGCCATCGAGCGCGCCAGCGCCGTCACCGACATGAGCCAGCGCGGCCTCGGGGTGGGCATGGTGCGCGAGCAGTTCGTCGGCTTCGACGTCGAGGTGGTGCGCCAGCGCGTGGGCGCCGCCGTCGACTTCGCGCGCGCGGGCCACGGCCCGGTGCTGCTGGAGATCGTCACCTACCGCCACAAGGGACACTCCATGTCCGACCCGGCCAAGTACCGCCCGGCCGGCGAGCTGGAGGAGAAGAAGAAGTCCGACCCGGTGTTGCTCACCGAGTCGCGACTGCGCGACATGGGCATGGACGATGCGGCGCTCGACGCCATCCGCGAGCGCGTGGAACTCGTGGCGAAAGACGCCTACGACTTCGCCGAGAGCTCGCCGGTGCCCGACCCGGCCCACCTCTACGACTACACCTACGCACCCGCCCGGAGCGAGTAGATGCCGGTGATCCAGATGCGCGAGGCCATCCGCCAGGCGATGGCGGAGGAGATGCGCCGCGACCCTACCGTCTTCCTCATGGGCGAGGAGGTGGCCTACTACGACGGCGCCTACAAGGTGTCGCAAGGCATGCTCGACGAGTTCGGTCCCGATCGCGTGGTCGACACGCCCATCGCCGAGAACGGCTTCGCGGGCCTCGGCGTGGGCGCCGCGATGGCCGGCATGAGGCCGATCATCGAGTTCATGACCTTCAACTTCAGCCTCGTGGCCTACGACCAGGTGGTGAACTCGGCGGCCAAGATCTACCAGATGAGCGCGGGCCAGTACCGCGTGCCCATCGTGTTCCGCGGCCCCAACGGCTACGCCGAGAACCTCGGCGCCCAGCACAGCACCTCGGTAGAGTCGATCTACGCGCACTTCCCCGGCCTCAAGGTGGTGTGCCCGAGCACGCCGGCCGACGCGAAGGGGCTCTTGAAGTCGGCCATCCGCGACGACAACCCGGTGATCTTCCTCGAGTCGGAGCTCATGTACGCCATGAAGGGCGAGGTGCCCGAGGGAGAGCACACCATCCCGCTCGGCAAGGCCGACACCAAGCGCGAGGGCACCGACCTCACGCTCATCACCTGGGGCAAGGCCACCCACGCCTGCCTCCGCGCCGCCGACGAGCTCGCCAAGGAGGGCGTCGCCGCCGAGGTGCTCGACCTGCGCTCGCTGCGCCCCCTCGATCACGACGCCATCTTCGCGTCGGTGGCCAAGACCCACCGCGCCGTGGTGGTACACGAGGGCCACGCCTTCGCCGGGGTGGGCGCCGAGATCTCCGCGCGCATCATGGAGAGCGCCTTCCACCTGCTCGACGCGCCCGTGCTGCGGGTCACCCAGCGCGACGTGCCCCAGCCCTACGCCACCAACCTCGAGAAGCTCGTGATCCTCGACACGCCTCGCATCGCCGAGGCTGCCCGCCGCGTGATGGGGAGGTCCTGATGGCCCAGTTCTTCGTGATGCCCCAGGCCTCGCCCACCATGACCGTGGGGGTGGTGGCCAAGTGGCTGGTCACCGACGGCGACACCCTCGCCCCCTCGCAGGCCATCGCCCAGGTAGAAACCGACAAGGCGACGATGGACATCGAGGTGTTCGACAAGGGGGTGATGCTCAAGCGCCTGGCCACCGAGGGACAAGAAGTCCCCCCCGGCCAGCCCATCGCCATCATCGGCAGCAAGGCCGGCGAAGACACCGCCGGGCTGCTCGCGGAGTACGCCGCCCTCCTCGCGACAGCTCCCGCCGCGACGGCCCCGGCGGCCGCCCCCGAGGCCGCGCCCGGCCCCGAG
>Ga0194120_10009879_pt1 | contig 11972 bp, 6 predicted proteins | sample TA2MahCa65mmetaG_FD_148642 | JGI IMG/M metagenome (GOLD analysis project Ga0194120, IMG submission 148642) | Freshwater microbial communities from Lake Tanganyika, Tanzania - TA2015019 Mahale Deep Cast 65m | ecosystem: Environmental > Aquatic > Freshwater > Lake | place: Tanzania: Lake... | reverse complement strand
GTCGCCACCGACGTCGGCGACGTGCGCGCGATGCTGCCGGACGCCGCGCGCGAGCAGGTCGTCGCACTCGGACCGGAGTGCGGCGCGGCGCTGGCTAGGGCGCTGCTCGGGCTCGCGACCGACGCACCCGCGCGCGCGCGCCTAGGCTCGCTCGGCCGCGCGCGCGTCGCCGAGCGTTTCTCCTTCGCCGCCATGGCCGCGCGCTACGAGACGCTCTACGGCCTTGGCTGAGCGCGAGCCCCCTGCGCCCGATCCGGCCAGCGCCGCGCTGGCGAGCGAGAGCGGCCCGCCGCCGAACGCGGCTGGGTGTCGAGGAGCTCCGGTGTCGGGTTCGCTCTACGGGCCGCGCGAGCCTATGATCCTCGGAGCTTCGAATTCAGCGCCGAATTCCCCGACAACCTCGGCGGAACGAGCCCCCAAGGGAGCGCTGTCCCGCCCACCCGATGAGCCACGAACTTCGCGACCGTCCCTCGCCGAGCGACTCGGACTCCCGCACTCGCCCCGCGCACTCGCTCTCGCTCACCTCGCTGATGAACGCTCCCAAGGACCCCGCCACAGCTCCCGGCGCTGCCCCCCTCTCCGCGACCGAGCTGCGCGTGCTCGGGCGCATCACCGATCGCGCCTTCGCGCAGACGCAGGCCATGATCTGGCACGCCAACCACCGCGAGAAGCGGCCCGGCGATCCCAAGGTCGGCGGCCACCCGGCCTCCTGCGCGAGTGCGATGCACATCCTCGCCGCGCTGCACCTCGCGGTGCGCGAGAGCGCCGACTACGTGTGCTGCAAGCCGCACGCGAGCCCGGTCGATCACGCGATGCACAACCTGCTCGCGCTGTTCAAGCACGCGGACGGCACGTGGTTCACGGCCGAAGAGAGCGCGCGGGTGATGTACACGCTGCGCGCCTTCAAGACCGTCGAGCACCCCGAGGTGTTCCAGAGCTACCACGCGCGCACGGACCCCGACTCGTTCCACTTCCTGCCGTCGGGCTCGGTCGGCATCCCGCCGGTGGTGAGCGTGTACCTCGCGCTCGCCTACCGCTACGCCAAGGACCACGGCTGGACCGTGCCCGAAGGCGCGCACTTCTGGTCGCTGATCGGCGACAGCGAGTTCCGCGAGGGTTCGCTGCTCGAGTGCTTGCCCGACGTGAGCGAGCGGCGGCTCGGCAACGTGACGTGGATCATCGACTACAACCGCCAGAACCTCGACGGCACGCGCATCCCCAACCAGCGCGGCCTCTCGGGTGCCGACTGCGATCGCATCGAGGCCACCGCGATCGCGAACGGCTGGAAGGTCGTGCAACTGCGCCACGGCGCGCTGCGCGAAAGCCTCTTCGCGCGCGACGGAGGCGCCGCGTGGAAGCGCTTCCTCGAAAACGGCCTCACCGACTTCGAGTACCAGATGCTGCTGCTCGGACGCGATGCCGCGAAGATCCGCGCGCGCGCCCAAGAGCTCGAGCCTGCCTGCAAGCCGCTGCTCAGGGAACTCTCCGACGCCGACGTGCTCGCCTCGTTCAAAGACACGGGCGGCCACGACCTCGCTCAGCTGGTCGCGACGTTCGCCCAGGCGCGCACGTCGCACAAGCAGCCGACGCTGGTGATCGCGCACACGATCAAGGGCTGGGGCCTGGAGTGCTTCGCCGATCCCTCGAACCACTCGGCGCTGCCGGACCAGAAGGAAGTCGAGCGACTGCTCGAGGCCGCGGGCTGCACGTTTGCCGAGCCGTTCCGCCAGTTCCCGGCCGACTCCGAGGAGGGCCGCTACCTCGCCGCGCGCTCGCGCAAGTTCCGCGACGGCATCGAGGCCCACCGCGTGCTGCGGGAGGCCAATCGCGCCTGGGTGCGCGAGCAGATCGAGAAGGACGGCTCGATTCCCCAGTCGCTGCAGATCGACTTGTCGCTCTTCCCGCTGGCGCACACACAGTGGATGTGGGGCCAGCTCGCGAGCAAGCTCGTGCGCATCGGCACCGCCGACGAAGGCGGTCCGCAGATGTCGGGCGGCAAGGACCTCACGCAACACGAGCAGCGCTGGAAAACCGCCGCGGACTTCGTGCTCACGCTCTCGCCGGACGTCGGCACGTCGACCAACGTCTCGCCGGTCATGGACCAGCGCATCTACGGCCCCGAGTCCAACGTCGACGACTCGGCCGCCAAGGAAGTGCGCCACCCCTCGCTCGTGACCCACGAGGAGGTCTGGACGCGCCACATCCGCTTCGAGATCGCCGAAGCCAACTGCATGAGCGCCGCGGCGAGCTTCGGGAAGATGGCCCACTACACGGGCCTGCCGTTCTTCCCGATCATGACCGTGTACGACTTCTTCATCAAACGCGCCCTCGACCAGCTGTACTACAACCTCTACTGGGGCGCGGAGTTCGTGATCATGGGCACGCCCAGCGGCGTGACGCTCGCGCCCGAGGGCGCGCAGCACTCGTGGAAGAGCGACCTCCAGATCCCCAACTTGATCACGTGGGAGCCGCTGTTCGCGCTCGAGGTCGACTGGATCCTCTCCGACGCGATCAAGCGTCACATGGAAGATCGCAATGACGGACGCCGCGGCGTGCTGATCCGCGCGGTGACGCGCGCGATCCCGCAGAAGCTGCTGCTCGACTCCGTGCGCACGCACGCCAAGTCCAAGGTGCAGGGCTCGTGGAGCGGCGCGCTCGCGCCCAAGGACGCGGGCTGGACCGATGCCACCGACGAATCGCTCGTCGCGACGCTGCCCGACTCCGAGTTGCTCGCGCGCGTGCGCGAGGAGTGCCTAGCGGGCGCGTACTACCTGCTCGACTGGCGCGGCTACGAGGGGTACGAGCCGGGCGACAACGTCGTGCAGCTCTTCGCCATGGGCTCGGTCGCGACCGAGGCGGTCGCGGCGGCGCACAAGCTGCTCGCACGCGGCATCTTCGCCAACGTGATCGTGATCTCGAGTCCCGAACTTCTGGCGGGCATCCTGGGCGAACACGACGGCTACACGCACCTGCGCAGCGGCCTTGGCGTCGACGGCGATCTGCACGCGGTGGCGCGCGAGATCTCCGACGAGTCCGAGCTCGTCGGCCTCGCGGCGCGCCGCGTCCCGATCGTCGCCATGTGCGACGGCGAGGCGGGCCTCGTCGACAACATCGGTTCGATCGTAGGCGTGAAGCAGGTCACGCTCGCCGTGCGCAAGTTCTCCAAGTGCGGCCGTCCCGATCAGGTCTTCGAGTTGCACCACCTCGACGCCGACTCGGTGGTCGACGCGTGCGGCAAGGCACTCTCCGAGACGGCACTCGAGGACCTGCGCGTATCGCGCGCGTCCCTCGAGCGCCTCGAGCGTCGCGGCCGAGCGAAGTCCGACTGGCGCGCGCTCTGGCCCGACGCGGGCTCCGCGCACTAGGTTCGAGCCGTGGCACAAGCCGACTCCGGATCGAGCGCCCCGATTCCGAGCGATCCGGAGCCCTTCACGCCGTTCGAAGTCGTGCGCTCGCGGCGCATCTACGCCTCGCGCTGGGTGGGCCTGCGCGCGGATGACGTGATCTTCCCCGACGGCAAGAACGGCGTGCACCACGTGGTCGAGATCAGCCCCGCCGCCGTCGTCGTACCGGTGCTCGAGGATGGCCGCATCGCTCTGATCGGCCAATACCGCTATCCCATCGGAACCACGCACTGGGAGGTGCCGGCCGGTCGCATCGACGAGCACGAGGACGCGTTGTTGGCGGCCGAACGCGAGCTGCGCGAGGAGGCCGGCGCGACGGCGCGAGAGATCGTGCGACTGCCCGGCTTCTACGCGATCTACGGCATCAGCGACCACTACGCCAACGTCTTCGCCGCGCTCGGTTGCCGACTCGACCACGCCACCGACCACGAATCGAGCGAACGCATCTGCCTGCGCGTGTTCACGCTCGACGAAGTGCGCTCGCTCCTGTGCTCCGGCAAGATCCTCGACGCCTTCTCCGCGCTCGCCCTGTACCGCTACTTCGACTTCCTGAAACAGCAGCGTGACGCGCGCTGATCCTCGCTCGCGTTCTGATCCTCGTTCGCGTTCTGATCCTCGTTCACATTGTAGTCCATGGGCGCGCACCACGACGCGCGCACGGCGCACGGGAAAGAAAACCCGCCGCGGTGTCCCTCCACGCTCGTCGACGGCAGGCTCGACGCTGACCGCGAGAGGCTCGCCAGATCGTTCAGAACGCGACTAGCGCTCGCGGCGCAGGTGCCGCAGCCATGGCTTGGGCAGCGCATCGATCGGGTGAACGTAGCCGATCTGTCCCGAGCCGTTCTCGACGGTCGCGCTCGGCACTCCCACGAGCAGACCGCGTTCGTCGATGGCGGCGCCGCCCGAGTTGCCGCGCGTGATCTCGGCATCGGTCTTCACCAAGCGGCCGAAATCCGCCGTCTCGAACCCCGAGACGATGCCGCGCGTGGCGCTGATCGTGACGCGGCTGCCCGTGCCGCCGGTGGCCGGATAACCGAGCAGCCACAGCGGTTCGCCGATTCCGAGCGCGCTCGCGTCGCCGAGCGCGAGCGCGGGCAGCGCGTAGCCAATGGGAAGCGGCTGGCCGTAGAGCCCACTCGTCACCTGCACCAGCGCGAGATCGCGCGCCGCGTCGATCTCCACCACCCTCGCCAAGAAGCTCTCGACCGCCGGCCGCGCGGGATCGACGAGCAGCGACACGACCAACTCGACGTTGGGATCGTCTCCGACGACGTGCGCGTTGGTGAGGATCCAACCGTCGGAAGAGAGGATGGTCCCACTGCCGAGCGCGTCCGGCGTCGCGATCTCGACCACGGAGCGCAACGCACGCTGCAGCGGCGTCTCGCCCGCGCGTGCGACGATGCGCGGAAACGCGAGCAACTCCGCTGGCACGCTCTCGTCGAAGCTCACTTGGATCGTGAACGGCAGCCGCCGCGTCGGCCCCACCGCATCCTGCACGTCGATGCGCCACTCCCCCGGAGCGAGCGGCGGATCGGTGTGGCGCGTCAGGAGCAGCGACTCGCGGCCCCAGTTGTGCTCGGCGAACGCGACGGACTCGTCCATGGCGAGGATCGGCCCGCCACAGCGCGCGTAGAGGTCGAGGTCGCTCTCGACGTCGGAGAGATCGATGCGCAGCGCGTGCGCGGCGGCGGGCACCGCGACACGGAAGGAGCGAAAACCACCGCTGGAGTGCTCGAGTGCGCTGCGCTGCGGCACGCCCGGAAGAAGTTCCGCGTCGACACGCGAGCGAAACACGTCGAGCGCGAGCGCGACCCTCGCGCTCTCGACGCGCCGATCGCCGACGCGCGGAGCCGCTTCGAAGGGCCAGTGAACGCTGACGTGCCACGTCGCGCCAGCGACGCGCTCGGGTCCGAGCGCGTTCAGTTCGAACTGCGGAGGGCCTTCCGAACTATCGAACAAGTACAACGCATCGTCGAGGTCGAGCACGCGCTCGTGCGGGTTCGCGTGCAGATCGAGCTCGGCGACGTCGCTCTCGAGTCGCACGCGCGCGATCACCGCGTCGGAGGGCAACTCGAGCACGAAGTCCATGCGCGCATCGCTCGCGAGCTCGAACGTGCCTTCCCACACGCCGTTCATCGGAAGGGCGAGCGGCACAGACTTCCGCTCGCAGCCGACGGCGAGCGGGAACAAGCACACGACCGCGCAGAGCCTCATCGCGACGCGGGGAGCTCGTAGAGCGAAAGCCGCGGGCCGGGTCGCGACACCTGCCAGAGCGCGGTCAGAGGAAAGTCCATTTCCGTCGGGAGAAACGCCTCCGCGCAGGGTTGCGACGCGGCGGCGGAGGGATCGACGACGCTCAGCGGTTGGTGCCCGGCGACGAGCGCCGCGAGCGGACGGCGCTCACGTCCCGGTCGACGCTCCGCCAGCAGCAGGTGCGTGACCCCGAGCGAGCGGAGCACGTCTCGCGGCGTCGCGCCGAGCGCACGGACGGCGGCGTTGGAGTTCACGGTGTACTCGCGCGAGCGCGGATCGATGCCGAACAGGTCCTCGCACTGGATCGCGTCGATCCCCCTCCCCGTCGGCGGCTCGACCTCGGCCTCGAAGTAGGCGCGGCGCAACTCTTCGCGTGCGTACAGCGTCCGCACGCTGGCGAGCCGCTCGAGCGCGCGCTCGTCGAGGTCGACCTGCGGCCCGTAGTTGTCGATCGCGACGACCGCGCCCGATGGAAGCGTGGCGAGCGCGATCTCAGCCTGCGCGCGCGTGTCGACTTGTCGCAACAGCCAGTCGTAGCGCAGGGCCTGCACGAGCGGGAGCACGAGCGCGGCGACGAGCACGGGGCGCCATGCGCGCGCGAGCCACAGGCGTTCCAACAGCGCGCCGGCGCCGAGCGCGAGCAGCATCACTGCGGGCAACAGGTAGCGGACATGGTCGCTGGGATTGACCAGTGCCAGCGCCGCGAGCAGCGCACAGCCCAGCACGGCGACGCGCGTCGCGCGCTCGCGCCACCACAACACGAACCCGGCGACGCCGAGCAGGACCAGCACGGGGTCGTAACCGAACGCTGCCTTCAAGAGTCGCGGCGCGCCGACGAGCGAGAGGTCCGTGCGAATCGCCTGACCGCCGATCGCGAGCGTGTTGCCGTGCGCGCCGCCGCCGATCACCTGCTCGCCACCCGGACGTCCGTGCAGGTAGTACAGGTGTCCGCTCACGAACGCGACGAGCGCGAACGCTGCCGCGCAGCCGAGGCCTGAAAGCACGCGCGCGCGCAGCTCGCGGCCGCGCCACGCGCTCGGGGCGAGGATCCAGGCGAGCGCGGGCAGGGCCGCGAAAACGAGCCCCGAGGGGTGGCAGGCGAAGGCCAGCCCGACGGCCGCGCCGGATGCGAGCAACGAGCGCCGCGTTCCTGCGCGCGCGTGCACGAGCGCAGCCCACGCGGCGAGCGCGCCGAAGAAGATCGTCGCGGCCCACGGGCGTTCGTGCGTCGAGAGCTGCAGATTGAGCAGGCAGGCCGCGCTGAAAAAACCGGCGGCCAGCGCTCCGCGCTCGAGCCCCGCCGCACGTGCAGCCCGATAGACCGCCCATGCCGTCAGCGCGCCGCACAGCGCCATCCACGCGCGCGCCGGGACGTGCAACAGCCCCGGATCGAGCGTCACGGCACGCTGAAAATCCTCGGCGTTCCCCCACTTGCCCGCGACCTTGCCGAGCGCGTACTCCGCGGCGTAGGTCGAGAGCAGCAGATAGGGAACGAAGTAGGGATAACTCATCTCCGCCGAGATCGGCGGCGCGAGGTCGCGCTCGCTCGCCATCACGAGCGAGCGCTTGATCATGTGGTGATCGGGCACGTAGCGCCGCGGCAACCCGTGCCCGATCGGCGCGAGCCTCAGGCCGAGTGCGAGCAGCACGAGCGCGAGCACGAGCTTGGCGTTCGTCGTCATGCCTGCGCCTCCCGCGCCGCGTTCACGCATCCGGGTCGACGTCGAAGCGTTTGAGGAAATCGTCGAGCTTGTCGACGTTTTCGAGCTTGTGGACGAGCAGCTCCATCGCCTCGGCGAAGTTCATCTTGAGCAGCACGCGGCGCAAGACCTGCACGCGGCGCAGGCGCGTCGAGGAGTGCAGCTTCTCTTCCTTGCGCGTGCCCGAGCGCTCGATGTCGATCGCAGGGAAGATGCGCCGGTCCGCCAGCTTGCGCGACAGCACGATCTCCATGTTGCCGGTGCCCTTGAACTCCTCGAACACCATCTGGTCGAGGCGCGAGCCCGTATCGACCAGCGTCGTGCCGAGGATCGTGAGCGAGCCCGCGGTCTCGGTGTTGCGCGCCATGCCGAAGAACGCGCGCGGACGTTCCATGGCGCGCGAGTCGAGGCCGCCCGACATGGTCTTGCCCGAGTTGCCGGCGTGGTTGTTGTAGGCGCGCGCAAGGCGCGTGATCGAGTCGAGCAGCAGCACGACGTCCTGACCGAGCTCGACGAGGCGCTGGCAGCGCTTGAACACGACCTCGGCGATCTCGACGTGATTCTTGGTGTCCTCGTCGTTGGTGCTGACGAACACCTGTCCCTTGGTGCTGCGCTGCCACTCGGTCGCCTCCTCGGGCCGCTCGTCGACGAGCAACACCATCAGGTGCACGTCGGGATAACCCTCGGTGATCGCGTTGGCGAACTTGCGCATCAGGATCGTCTTGCCCGAGCGCGGCGGCGCGACGATCAGGCCGCGCGAGCCGCGCCCGACCGGACAGACCACGTCGAGCACGCGCATCGACACGTCGCCCTCGATGTCCCCCACCGCGTAGTGGAAGTCGGGGTCGATGCTGGTGAGCTTCTTGAACTGCGGCGTGTCGAGCATCTGCCGCGGGTCTTGGCCATCGACCTGCTCGACCGAGAGCAGCGCGTACTTGTGCTGTTGTCCGCGCCCGCAGTTGCCGGTGACGAGCGAGCCTTCGCGCAGCTTGAAGCGTTGCACGAGGTGCGGCGGCACCCAGATGTCTTCCTTGCTCGGCAGATACTGGGCCTCGATGCGCCGCAGCACGCCGTGCCCGCTCTTCTCGAGCACGAGCATGCCCGTGAGCAGTTGCGCGGGAGCGCGTTCCTCGCGCGGGCGCTGGCCGTGCTGAGCGTGGAAACCGCCCGCTGGACCCGCGTCGCGACCACCGGCGTGCGCGTGGGGATGAGCGCCGTGACCGGGAACTCGCCCCGTCGCCAGCGCGGCGCCGCCTTCGCCCGAGCCGGGCTGACCTTGCTCGTGTGAGCGCGCTCCGCCCTCGAAGCCCTGACCGCCGCGACCGCGCCGCCCGCGGCGACGACGACGACGGCCGTCGCGCCACTCGCCGCCATCGGGCCCACCGTGAGCCGACGGTCCGCCCTCGTCGGGCCCACCATCGTCACCCGCGTGCTCGTCTGGGTGCCCCTCGTCGCGATACCCCTCGTCGCGATGCCCCTCGTCGCGATGCCCCTCGTCGCGCTCGTCCGCGCCGCGCGCCTCGAATTCGAAGCCCTGCGCAGCGGGATGATCGCTCGCCGCAGCGGACAGCTCGTCGGCGTCGGGAGCGACGCTGGCTTCGCGGCCTGTGTCGAACTCACGTTCCGCCTCGTACTCACCGTCCGCGCCGCGCCCACTCCCGCGTCGCCCGCGGCGCCGACGCCGTCCGCCGCGACCTTCATCGTCGGCAGGCTCGGGCGCGCGACGGGTCGCGTCGGGGGCCTCGGATGCGCCGCCGCGCTCGTCACGCCGCGGCGGAGCCGACAGCGCGCGAGCAGGAGTCACCGGCGCGGGCGCGGCCCTAGCCGGAGCGGGCGCCGCAGGCTCCACCGGAGTCGGCTTGTGCTTGGGCGGCTCGACGTCGGGCGGGAGGTCGAGGGCACCGAAAGGGATCTCTTCCCAGGTCTTGGGCTTGGAGCGGTCGTTCACGTCGTAGGAGCCCGCCCGCATGGGCGGGGATCAAGGGAGTGTTTGCACGCGCGGCCGCTCGCCTCGAAAGCGTCTCCCGAGGAAGCTCCGCGGAGCGTGCTCTCCTCGCGCGAGGCAGCGCCGAGCGGGGCTCGGTCGCATGCCGTCGAGGCTGGAAGACGGGCGGCCACGTTCGCTCTTCAGCGCATCGAACGCTGTCCTCGGCCCTCGGGGCCAGCCGCGACGCGCGCGGGGCAACGAGAGCCTCGGGACGGGTCCGAGGACGTCGAGCGAATCCGAGGAGGCGCGGGCGAGCCGCGAGGAGCGCGCGAGCGCGTTCCCCTCGACGGTGCACGGTGCGGGCTCTCAGCCCGCGCCATGGCCCCGCGCACCCCTGCGGGTGCGTGAGCAGGTAGCAGTCAGGCCAGATCCGAGCGAGGCTTCCGGCGGATTCTCCAGCGGGAGGTTCGCCAAGAAGAGTCCCAGTCTGGCGTCTGGGACTCGGGACACGGGTCGCGGAAGGCACCGCGGTCTTCGACGACTCGCGCGGCGCGGCGTGGCCCGCACTGCCCGATCCTCTGCGAGACTCGCTCCCAGAGGCTGCGGGCGACACACAGAGGATGCCTGATCTCGCGCGCGTGGCGAAGCAAAAAACCGTGGTTTTCTTGGGCGAGGGGGAAATTCGTTCGGGGCCCAGCGCCGCCGTGGCCCGGCGAGCCTCTCGGCGCTGCGCGAGCCTCCGCACTCCGCCGCACGCCCCTAGCGGCCGGGTCGGAACACCGGTCGAGCGGGGCCTAGCCGCTGCCGCAACGCCTGCGCGAGCGCGGCGGGCTCGAGGTCCGCGGCATCGAAGGCGAGCAGGCTCGCCGCCTGTGCCAAGGCGCTCGCGGCCGCCTCGCGATCGCCGGAGCGCGCGCGCTCGAGCCGACGCTCGGCACCGATCGTGAGCACCTGCGCCGTCGCACGCCGCGCCGTCTCGTCCGGCGCGCTCTCGAGCGCTCGGCGCGCGCCGAGCAGCGCGACGTCGAGGTAGTTCCAGGCCTCGTCGTCCGCGCCGCGACCGAAGGCCCGCAGCGCCTCGCGCAGGTTGGCATCCGAGATCGCGCTCGCCCAGTGCGAGTGCTCGCGCGCGCGCTCATTCAGTCCATCGAGCAACGCGCGCGCATCCACCGGACTCGCTCCGCTCGTGCGCCACTCGAGCACGGCGTCGATGAGATCGGCCGCTTCCCGATCGAGTCCGTCGCGCACGCCGAAGATCGCCGGCCGAAAGTTCGCCGCCCAGAGCAGCGACTCCGCGGCCGCCTCGCGGCGAGCGGCCGCGAGCTGCGCGAAGCCGCGCCCGAGCGCGCACAGCGCGAGGTGGTGTTCGCACGAGTCGCGAAACGGTGAGTCGCTCGCTCGCTCGAACGCCGCACACGCGGCCGCGTAGCTTTCGAGCGCGGCCTCGCTCGCGACGCCGCGTCGGCGCCACTCGGCCGCCAGCATGTGCGCGTAGCCGAGATACCAATCGAGCTCCGGCCAGCCGCGCTCGGCGTGCATCCGCGCGAGTTGCTCGGAGCGTTCGACGAGCAGCTCGGGCTCGCCGAGCGCCCAGCACGCCTCCGCGAGCTCGTTGCGCAGTGGCAGATCGAGCGGAAACGAGTTCAGTCCCGCGAAGGCGAGCTCGACGCGCTCGCGCTGTCGGCCGAGCGCGCCTAGGAACGACGCGAGGCTCAACCAGTCGGTCGCGTCCGTCTCCGGTCCATAGGCGGCCTGCATCAGCGCCAGCGCTCCGCGCCGCATGCCCTCCGCCGCGTGCGCGGGATCGCCACTCGAGCGCTGCCACAACAATCGCGCCGCGGCGTCGCCGACCCAGCGCGCGGCTTCCGTCATGTCGTCGTCGAGCGGCGGGCCGGCGAGATCGATGCCGCGCGCCGCCAGCGCCGCGAGCGCGAGCCGCTCCTGCTCCTCGAAATCCGAGAGATAATTCGCGACGCGCGCGCGATCGATCCGCAGCAGCACGTCGTCGGATCGCGCCTCCTGCGCGCGGGCGAGCGCGAGGCGCGCGTCCTGCAGCAGAAGATCGATGCCCGTTCCTCCATCCTGCATGCGCCGCCGCGCGAGCGAGAGTGCCGCGCGGCCGAGCTCCCACTGTGCCTGCGCGGCGCCGCGATCCCGCGATAGCTGCTCGTCGGCCGCTTCGAGCGCCGCTTCCAGCTCGGCCGCGGGCGGCAGCGACGGCTTGCCCTTGCCCTCTCGCACCGGCTCGCGCTGCGGCCACGAGCGTTGAGCGAGGTCGAACGGCTCGGGCAACTCGGACACTCCGCGCGCGGCGAGTGCGGCGCGCACCGCCCCAGCCACGTCGGCGGGCGCGAGCACAGCGTGCGAGAGCGCGAAGGTGCGCGCTCCGACGTCGTCCCACGCCAAGTCCACGAGGGCGGGAACGATCCGCTCGGGGTGAGCGTGCCAGCCGAGCGCGTGCGAGCGCAGGGCGCCCGCGAGCTCCTGCGTACAACCGCCGCGCGCGCCGAGGTCGAAGAGCTCGAGACGGATGTTCGCGTCGCGCGTGTCGAGCCGCGGCAACAGTCGCCGCAGTTCGGCGACGACGCCGCGATCCGCCCACGGACGCTCGCTCAGGCTCGCGAGCCACTGCGCGGGATCCGAGCACGCCGCCGCAAGCTCCTCGCGCTCCAGCCGCGCGCGGTGGCG
>Ga0194120_10009876_pt1 | contig 11974 bp, 11 predicted proteins | sample TA2MahCa65mmetaG_FD_148642 | JGI IMG/M metagenome (GOLD analysis project Ga0194120, IMG submission 148642) | Freshwater microbial communities from Lake Tanganyika, Tanzania - TA2015019 Mahale Deep Cast 65m | ecosystem: Environmental > Aquatic > Freshwater > Lake | place: Tanzania: Lake... | reverse complement strand
TGCTGGGCCTTCGGCAGATACCGGACCACGTTCTCGCGCTTGTGCCACTGACAGCGCTGGACCACTCCGTGGCGCCCGAACACGGTCTGAATCGCCTTGCGGAGGCCCTTGGCGCCATCGATGATGCAGAGCAGCCCGGGTTCCACCCGCAGCCCCCGCTCGACCAGCTCCCGCAGGAACGCGGCACACACCGGCTCGTTCTCGGTGGCCGTCTGGACAACGCCCAGGATCTTCTTCTGCCCCGTCGCGGTGATCCCCAACGCGACGACGATGGTATCCTCGGCAAAGGTCTTGCCGTCGAGCACCAGGGCCACGATCTCGTCCCGGTCCAAGCGGCGCTCGCGCAGCGTCTGCAGGTGGCGGGCGCTGGCCCGGATGAAGCGGCGGGAGACACTGGACGGACTCAGCCCAAACGCTTCGGGGACCGCCTCGGCACAAGCCGCATACTGGCGGCAGGTCAGGCCCACCAGCACCTTGCGGAACAGGCCGGCGTCGGCAGCCCGCGGCCGTTGCAGTCGGGCGTAGGTCTCCAGGGGGATCTCCTGGTTGGCCACGCAGTCTCGCACCCGCGGGACCGGGATCGGCAGCTTCTGATCGGCCAGGTAGACGGAGCCCGGTTGCTGGCCCCAGCGGACCACCCCCGGGTGTCCCCCAGTCCGGTGGTAGCGGGTGCCAGCGAGGGCCACGACCTCGGCCTCCAACGCGTCCCCGACGGCCTGCAGGCCCAACGGGATCAGGGCTTGGATCAGCGCCACCTGGGTATCCAACTCGTCGAGGGGCTGTCCGCCGACGGGGGGCGAGGGGGCCACGTCTTTCATCTTGCCTTGCCGGGTCATTCGGACTACTCTTTTCATGAAGCGGTTCCTTTCCTGGGTGTGGGGTGGTGGTTGTCTCAGCCACGATCACTGCACCACACCGGGACCGCTTCGTCAATTATCAACTAACTCTGGCACACATTCTCAAGTAATCCGCCATCCATTAATCGATTACGCGATCAAGGGTGAGGGTGAATATTCATTCCCCTTGTTGGTCAAGGCACTTGACGGAAAGATGGCGATCGAGGATGTTCCATCGTTGTATTGGAAAGCCAATGACGGCGGAATTGAGTTCAACGGCGGGGGACCGGAAGTGGATCTCAATGCCCTCCCGCCCATCCCCTACGATCTTGTGGACGTCGAGAAGTATGTCTCTCCTACCTCGTATCTCTATGAGGGTGTCAAGCGCTTGTTGCCGTTCGAAGGAAGCCGGGGGTGTCCGTTTCTATGCACGTATTGCTCGGAGCCGGCTCTGACAAAGAGTTTCCGCATGATGAAGCCGGAATTGTTCGTAGAACGGTGCATGGATATTGTTACGCGCTATACCCTAGACCATATCACCTTTTTCGACGACGAGTTCTTTGTCAACAAAACGTGGGCGACCAATGTCGCCAAACTGATCAATGGACGTTTCACGTGGATGTGCCAAACACGTGCCAACGATCTGCTGCGAGTGGATCTCAAACTGTTGGAGCGGTGTGGGATGCGGATTGTCGCTCCTGGTCTCGAATCCGGATCCGACAAGATTTTGAGAGACGTCAAAAAGTCAGAAAAAGTTCAGCATTACATCGAGGCCAATCGCAAGCTGGCCGAGACGGAGATCGTTCCACAATACAATTTCATGATGGGCTTCCCTACAGAGGACCACGAGGATCTTTATAAAACGATCGACCTTATTCTCCAGCTTTTAGAAGACAACCCTCACACCGTTGTCAATTCACTGTCCGTTCTAACGCCTCTTCCAGGGACAGAGTTCTATGTCGATGCTGTCACCAAGTGGGGCTTTGACGCTCCGAAGTCTCTCGAGGAATGGATCGGTGTGAATCGGCATTCCATCGTGACGCCGTGGGTTAAGGCCAAGCCCGGCATGGCCGCAATATTGCAGCATCTGATGTACACTTCGTACTTTATCAACACGACCAAGCGCTATGCCAAGAAATTTTGGTGGATACCTTCCTTCTGTTTTGATTTCTATTCCAAGCTCGTACTCTGGCGTTGGCGGCGGCGGAAGCTCAAAGACAGCTTGGACATCAAGATCCTTCACTTTATCCACACGCATATTCTGAATCCTGCGCAACGTGCCGAATACCGCGATCTCAGCGATTTGCCTGAAAGCGCTGTTCGCCCCATCAAATCGACGGGGTCACAGAGGCCGCGTCGGGTTCGCATCGTGTCAAACGTGGGATGCAATACGTAATCAAGCCCGGGCGATAGTACCCGCGTCACTTTTCTCCCACCCCAACGCGGTCATGCCTGATCGGAAAGGTTTCCCCACCCGACAATTGCCCAATCCTCCACTCTACCTGATGTCTTGCTTGAGGGATTGAGCCCGCTGGAGAAGGGAATTGGCTGGGGAGTGGTTACTTAGCGGATGAGGCGGGAGCAGAACCTTTGTAGAATCCAGGATAGACCTTTGTGAGTACGCTTAATGCGACAAACAGAGCGTATGATCTTTTGGGATAGCACAACGATTGTCGATCAGACTGGATAAATCTCATTATCGGCTGCATAGTGTCGTCAACGCTCACCGTAATCAAATTCCGCACGGCCATCTGAAGTTTAGACGCCATCTGACCACCGACAAAAATGTTCGTGGCTATGGGACCTAGAATTAAGGTCTTAAATCGCAACCCTTGGCCACGATAGAGCCGATCCATTCTTTTGAATATCTCGGTCACCGCGAGTTTGCTGATAAAATACCCCATACAATTCGGGTTCGGGAATATGTTCGACGTGGATGCCGCCACAACAAACACGCCATTGCTGTTCGCCAAATATGGTATCGCCACGCTCACAAAGTTGAGCACCCCCATCATATTCGTATCCACGACTTCGCGAAACACATCGAGAGAAAATACCCCGTAGTTATCCACCTTGTTAATTCCTGCGCTGAGAAGATAAACAGTCGGCAACTGTTTGGCTTCCGCCGCGTCCTGAAAATACTTTTTGACCGATTCAAGATCGCGGACGTCAAAGTGGTGGAATCGCACGTCTGGAAATTGCGCTTCAAGAGCGGGAACTTTTCTCCTGTTGATCGCAGTCACGCGCCAGCCCATGGCACGATAGGCTTTGAGAGCGCCCAGTCCGATGCCCGAGGTGGTGCCCGTGATAAGAATGTGTTGAGGTTCGGTCAAGGAAGAGACGGTTGACGCCTTAAGGTGAAGAAGAGGCAGGAAAAATAACCCTTCGCAAACGCCTGAGGATTGAATTGCTGCTCTTTTTCATAGATCAGCCTGTGCAGCTTGGGAAGATTGTAGTACGGGACCTTCGGAAACAAATGATGCTCGTGATGGTAGTACACATTCAAACTGCCGATCAGAATCCGCTCCAGGAAGGTCAACAACGGGAACGCATAATGATTGACCGGCGTTCCAAATGAGCGGGTGTACAATGTGCCGCGGTTATTTTGATCCAGTCGGGGAACATGCAACTGAATACCCAAACCGTGTTCAGCGATTCCTCGAACTCTCATTAAGAACATGTGGGCGGTCAACAACGGAACCATCCAGAGGAAGATGTAATGAATCAGATTGAAGTTAAAAAGAAGCCCCAAGATAAGCAACTGCACAATGCCGATCGAGAGATACTTCCTGATCGAATCGGCGCGCGATTCAGCCTGTGCATTGTATGGGGTATAGTTCTCGTCCGTTTCCATGTAATCGTTCATGTAATCGTTAAGGTCACTCTTCTCTTTGTTTGAAAATGGCTGGTCATACAGAAATCGAACGGTTAACGCGGTCACCCCGCAAAGATCTTTCATGAAGAGGAGCCAGATCTTTGGATTTCTGATATCGCAGATGCGATACTTTTCCCTATCACTCACTGGGTCGCATGAACGATTGACGCAGGCATGGTGGCGCGCATGCGGCTCAGCATAACCCTTGACGTCGAGCCCTAAAGGGTGTGCTGCCATCCAATTCCCGAACCACTCGTTAAATTTCCCCTTGCTAATCAATCCATGGCCCGCCTCATGCGTCAACTGCAAGAATACTCCCGCACGCCCTGCAATCAGAAAGATAATGAGAGGATAAAGATAGATGAACGTTGACGAGGAATAATGAAGAAAGACCTTGACCAGCATGAAGATCCAGAACCATGCGTGGATCGCGGCGAGGACCGGCTTATAAGGCTTGAGAGTCTTTAGTTCAGCCAGGACTTCGTTGCTGAGACTGTACAGGCGAGGAGTGTAAAAAAAGTCCTCACCCTGCTTAACCGCATCTGCCATGACAGTGTGACCTCTCGGGGATTGTTTGAGTAAGCCCTCAATTATGGGGGTGCCAGTATAGGGATTTTCTAATAACCCTGTCAAGGGTATTCTTGCGGGGAGTCTTCAGCAGCCGATCATGCAAAACGACCATCCCGTTCCAACGCGAAGATGAGTGTGTCGAGCAACTCGCGGTGCTGCGCCAGCAGACCGGCAATTTCGACGTTCGAATAGAGATCTAATTCCTCGGCCGATTGGAGGTGCGATCCGATCAAATAAATCCGCTCAGTCTCCGGTAGTTTGGCAAGCCGAGCGCCAAATCGATCCACGAACTCGGTCCAGACGGTTGGCTTGGTTTCGGCTTGAAAAGAGAGCGACTCCAGAGACTTCTTCCGCCGACACTCGCAGACAAACAGGAGAGCCAGTAACTGGCGCGAATCGAGCTGCTCCGCGAGAAACTCTCTGGCTAGCTCTGCCATGGCCCTCCCAGGACTTCGCTTGGTGGCGAGTTGAGCCCTTTCCGTCTGTTGTAGAATTTCTCTCCTTCCTCTCGCGAATGCTTGAGCAGCTCCGAGAAGAAGCTCTCTTTGATCGTACGGAGTATATGTGCCGCCGAATATTTCATCGGGTAGATCTTGGTCCCGATCAGATAGGCCTTGGCCAGGTAATACATGACGAAGTACAGCTTGGTCCAGCGACGCTTGATCAGATGGTGTATGACCAGGTTGCGCCAGGATGGAAACACGAGCAGCACCAGTCCGAGCAGCGAGAGATTGACCTGCCCCAGTTTCTCCTGGGACGTAAAGCAGGTGAAGGGGGATTCGGTCTGATAATTTTGATGCAGCTTCTCGAAATCCCCGTCGAAGGCCCCGACGTCGATCGTGTATTGTGATACCGGCGTCCCGGGATAGGGGTGCAGTTCGGGAAACTCGCCGAACACAACCTTGTTCTGGATGTTGATATCGATCGACTCGATATCATAGTCGAGGATGTGGCGCCGCAGCCCTACTGAGTCCAGATAGTTCACCACCTTCTCCCTCGCCGGAGCACCGAACGGTGCCTGCAGGTCGACCTCCGCTCGCAGCGCATCGAGGTTCATCCGGTGATAGGATTCCAGGTGCGAACAGATCTCCTTGGCTTTTCGATCAAACTCTGGATCGGCCAGATCGGGGATGATTGGGACCGGCACAGCCAGGATCGTATTCGAAAACGTATTGATTCCAAGTTTGTGGGACAGATCGAAGGCAAAGCGGATGTCCTCGGCATCCATTCCGCGTTTAAAGATCTGTTCTCTGATGAAGGGATTACCGGACTCGATGGACATGCTGATCGATTTGATCCCAGCCTTCTTCAGATACGTGAGGATCTCCGGGTCGCGCCGGACCAGATCGGACCGCACCAGGCAGTGGAACGGCAGTCCGATCGCGCGCGGGTACTTGTCCGCAAATTCGGTGAGCCAGTCATCGCTGCGGAACACGAAGACATCGTCGTAGAACTTGATGAACTGGGTCGGATAGCGCTGCGCCATGTCCTCGATTTCCGCCAGAAGCCGATCAACGCTATAGCGGTTGAGCATCTTGCCCTTGCCCTTGTACATCGCGTTGTACTTGGCGTTGAAACAGTAGGTGCAGGGGAAGGGGCAGCCTCTCCCGGCCATCAGGCTACGCATGCCGAACTCTTTCAGGCGCGTCTTCTCGTAGACAACTTCCCGATCAAGGTAGGGGAGATCATCCAAAGCCATGTTCCGCTCCTGCAGCGCCACGCTGCCGTCGCTGCGTCGGTTGGTGCGGGTCACGACATTGGAGATCTCATCGATGCTGCCGTCGGCCACCAGGGCCCTCAGCATCGCCGGCCATGGCTCGTCCCCCTCGCCGACCACCAAGGCGTCCAATTGCGTGTCTTCCACCACCCGCGGCATGGCAGGACCGGAAAATGTCAGCGGCAGCTTCAAATTTTCCCCGTAGAGCTGCATGCGCATGGAATTGAACGTCGGGTGCGGACCGCCCATGACCGTAAAGATTTTGTCCTTGTACGTCGCCTTGATTGCTCGGTTGGCCCGGAACATCACGTTGCTTTCTCCCGTCTTGGCACTGTAGGCCACGACATCCGGGCGGATCGCGCCAACTTCCTCCATAAGGTTGTCGTGCTCGAGGACATTCAAGAAGGTGTCGTGCCCATCCTGCTTGGCCATGGCCGACAACAGCTCGATGTTCATCGGGTCAATGTAGTCTTCCTTGACCATCACGAACATGATCTTCATGGCGAAAGCCTTTTCATGCTCTGAGAGCCGTCAGCCCGCAACTCGACCCGCCGGACCGAGCCTGCATATTTGCGCCGCTCCCTCACCCGGACTTCCCAGAACAGCTCGCCGATCGTGGCCAGCACGCTCACGATGTTCTTGAGCTTGAATGCCTTCGATCGGCCGTGCTGCCGGGCTTGCAACGGCATCGGCACCTCGACATAACTGGCTCCCGACCGGATCAGGCGGACCAGAATCGACGCCATGTACGCAAACCCGTGAGTCCGCATCGGCACCGACAGGAGCAGTGACCGGCGATGCACGCAGGGACCATTGTAGTACCGAAGCCGCAGCCTGAAAAGTAGGTTGATGAGCATCACGAAGCAGGCCGAAATCGTGCGGCGGCTGCATCCCCTCACCGCCGGTGTGGAAATGTACGGCGCCACGATATCCGCAGAGCCGACTGCATCCAGAATCACTCGAATCGCCTCACCCGGAATCTCATTGTCGCCCGGAAACATGGTCACGTAGTCCATCCGGGCCAATTCCACGCCGCGTCTGTAGTTATAGCCGAATCCCCGGTTTCTGGGATTGTGAATCACGCGGATGTGCGGATTCCCGCCGGCCAATTCGTCCGCAATGGCTCCTGTCTGATCGGTGCTCTCGTCGTCGAAGACCAGCAGTTCATAGTCGGTGAAGCGGTCGTCGATCGCAGCCAGGACTGTGGAGACGGCGGCGCCCAGGTTGCCTTCTTCGTTCAGCGCCGGAATGATGACGGACAGGGTACGGCTCATTGCCAGACTGACCTCGTTAGAACGGGCCGCTGAAGCCTTTATCCGGCACATCCAACGGAGTCTCGTGCTGGATACCCAACTGCTCTTCAGTGACCTCCGGAAGACCCATCATCGTCCTGATTTCATTCACGATGTGCACCGCGCGCGGGTAGAAGTGTTGCGCGAGGGCCGGAGTGCTCGGCGTGGGAACATCCGGAAAGGTCACCCGCCTGGGGGCCGCTTTCAGCGTCCCATAGGTCCGCTCGGCAACCAGCGCTACGATTTCCCCGGCAAAACCCAGTGATCGCCAGGCCCCATCCACGGCGACCAGGCGGCCAGTTTTGTGGACGGACGCGAGGATGTGCCTCGTATCGAGGGGACGGAGGGTGCGCACGTCCACCACTTCGGCGTCAATGCCGTCTTTGGCCAGCAGATCGGCCGCGCGCAAGGATTCCAAAACCATGTAGGAGGTGGCGACGATCGTCACATCCCGGCCAGGCCTCGCCGTCCTGGCTTGCCCGATCGGTACCGTATAGTGTCCTTCCGGCACCGGACCGAAAATATTATGGAGCCACCGGTGCTCCAGATAAATGACGGGATTGTTGTCCTCGACGGCAGCGATCAGGAGCCCTTTGGCGTCATGCGGCGTCACGGGCATGACCACCTTGAGACCAGGCACGTGGGCAAACATCGCCTGGAGGCTTTGCGAGTGCTGAGGACCCTGGCCCCAGCCCCGGCCGATCATCATGCGGATGACCAGGGGCATGGCGTCCTGCCCGCCGAACATATAGTGCCAGTTGGCCGCCTGATTGATGATCTGTTCCACCGCCAGCAGTGCGAACTCGACCCGTTGATGGACCATGATTGGCCGCATGCCGACGAGGGAGGAGCCGATGGCCATCCCCGTCATCCCGTTCTCGGAGGTCGGCATGTCCATGACCCGATCAGGCCCGTACTTCTTCTGCAAGCCCAACACGGTGCCGAAGACTCCTTTGGGGTCGGCCGGAACGTGCAGGCCCATGAGGTAGACGGACGGATCACGGGCCAGGCAGAGATCAGTCGCCTCGTTGATCGCCTGGAAAAATCTGAGATCCCTGGTCATGGACATGGTGATAGCTGTTGGTCAGGACGCGTACACGTGTTCATGCAGAAGGTGCGGCTCGGGAAACGGGCTCGACTTGGCGAAGGCCACCGCCCCTTCGACCTCGGCAGTGAGAGTGGCCTCGATTTCCTCGAGCTCCTGCTGGGGGGCCAGGCCTTCCTGCAGCAAGCGCAGCTTGAACCGCGCAATCGGACAGTTTGCCTTCCACTCCTCGAACTCCTGCTCCGACCGGTATCCCAGATGATTGTCGTAATGGGGACCGCAGTGTTCCCGCCACCGGTAGGTCTTGAACTCCAGGAACGTGGGGCCGCTCCCCGTTCTGGCCTTCTCGACGGCCTCTCTGGTCAACCCATAGACCGCTTCCACGTCGTTCCCATCGCCTTGACGGCTCTCGAGCCCGTGGCCTCGTGCCAATTCGTAGATCTCCCGGGAAGAAGGCTGGCGTGCGCTTAACGAGGAATAGACCGAAAAGAAGTTGTTTTCGCAGACGAACACGACCGGCAGTCGTTTGAGCACGGCGAAATTCACGGCCTCGTGGAAGACTCCTTCCTCCGTGGCTCCGTCTCCGAAGAAGACGGTCGTGACCCGCCGCTCCTTGCGCAAGACCGTCCCGAAGGCGGCCCCCACGCCGATCGGGATCGTGCTGCCCACGATGGGTACGGCGCCCAGGAATCCCGCGGAACGGTCGATCAAATGCATGGACCCGCCCTTCCCCTGGCAGCACCCGGTCATCCGTCCATACAGCTCGCCCATCATGGCTTTCAGATCTCCGCCTTTGGCGAGGTAATGGGCATGGGAGCGGTGGGAGCTGACCGCATAGTCTTCTGGCTCCAGCGCGGCGCAGACACCGACGGCCGCCGCCTCCTGTCCCACGCTAAGATGCACCGGGCAGCGCATTTGCTGCTCCGGATAGAGCTCGGCGATCTTCTCCTCCACCAAGCGAATACGCAACATGCGCGTATACAATGTTTTGGCGGCTACAAGACTCATGTTCTATGTGGAATTCCTCTCGCCGTCAGATAAAATTGACGTGTGCGGGGGGATGCTGCAGATCCCACAAGTAGCGATTGACCTCGTCCATCCGGCAGTTCAGGCGGCACTCGGAAATATTGAGCTCCTGCCGCACGTGATGGAAGCTCTTCCGTCTGGCTTCCCCTTCCCAGATCTCCGTGAACGACGACGTGTTCAGATTCCCGTAACAGAACCGGGGGTCCTCCAGGTACGCGCTGCACCCATAGACTTCCCCGTTCGCCATCACGTAGGCCCAGAAGAAGGGCGTGGCCTGACAGACCGTATAGCGCCGATCCCCTTCCAGCAGCTTCTCCATGGTCCGCCGCCGGAAGACAATCTTGAACCGGTCGTCTTCCAACGCCAGCAACTGCTCCTCCATCGGAAAGATCTGGCTGTAGTCGAAATCCTTGTACCCTTTCTCCATCGTCGTCAGGCTCATCAAGTGCTGGGAATAGGGCTTGATCACGATGTAGTCCGCCCCGGCGTCCTTGGACCTCTTAGCCAACGTCACTGCTTCGGCTTGATTCTCGGGCAGCAGGACCATCTGGATGCCAATCGCACAGTTGTACCGATTGGCCTGCTTGACCTCCGCTGCCTTGGCCAGATTCCGAAACACCCGGTCGAAGTCGTCCGCCTTGGTCTGATGGATGGCCGCATAGGTCTCCCGGGTTCCGGCATTGACACTGGCCTTGATCCAGGTGACGGATCCGAGTGCCTCGTGGATGAGGGGCTCATTCAGCGCCACCGCGTTGGTCGTCAGCGCCACATCAATGCCCGCCTTCTGAGTCTGGACGACGATCTCGCCGATGTGGCGATGCAACAGAGGCTCCCCCTCTCCGGCATACATGATGCTTTTGACACCGCGTTCGGCCATCTCTGCCACGCGTCGGATCAGGAGATCCTTGTCCAGGCTCCGGGTTTTGTAGCCGATGTAGTCCACCGCGCAGAACGTACAGCGGTGGTTGCAGGCGCCGGCCGGCGCGATCTCCACGTATAACGGATAGACTGACTTAGCCTTTTCCCATTCGTCGCCGGCAGTCTGCCACTGGGCGATCCGGTCCGGATGGTACATCAACTTATGCGAATCGATTCGGTACAGGTCCATCCAATTTCCTGAGCAAGGGTGCCGGCGGACAAACTAGGAGGGACGCCCTCCGAAGTCAACAACCCCGTTGGGAGGATACTGTGGATATCGTCAAAAAATCAAGGGAATTCATTGGCCAGCGAAGGACTAGCCTCCAGGCCCCAGCCGTAGGAGTCGCTTGCATTGGGACAGGAGTGCGGCGGCCAGACGACCCCGAACGGTGGTCCGATACCACCCATCCTCCTCGATCAGGTAGCCGGCGTGGATGAGGCGACGGAGCCGACGGTCCAGCATCCAGTCATAGCCGTAGCGCTGGGTGAGTTCCTCCAGCGTGAGCCCTTTCTCTGGCTCCGATGCAAGCTCGATCATGGTCCTGACCCCGACAGAGCTCTCGGCCATATAAAAAAACTGGGCGTACCCCATGAAAAAGAAAAAATACAGCAGGGCTCCACACAAAAACGTGACAAAATCCGATGGTGCTGCAAGCGGGGCAGGCCAGACCGCCTGGTCATCAGGAAGGGCAGTGTAGAGCCAACCATAGATCGGCAGCCCGGCCACCCAGAGCCCCCCAAGCACGAGAGCTCGCCGGGACACCTTAACGGAGTGAAATACGGCTGCCTGGAGGAGAAAATAGATCCCAAAGGCTAGTGAACCTGCTTCCAGCCCCCGCATCAGCCGCCTTCGCCGAGTTGCAAAAACCGCTTGACGAACGCAAACATCGTCGCCGCCGACCGCCCTTTCTCAGTATTGCGGTAACAGCCTCCCGTTTCCGTGATGCGACCGATCTCCAGCATCTCGTTGAGCCGCCGCCTCAGGACCATCTCGATCGAATACCGAGCGGCAATTTCTGACTGCCGGAGCCGATTGTTGGGGTCGGCCTCGATTTCGATCATGATCCGACCGGAAAAACCCCGATCAATGAGGAAGTAGAACATGCTATAGCCGACGAACAGGAAGGTATAGACCAGCAGGCTGTTGAGTAAATCAACCGCCCAACCTGCTGTCGTATAAGCAGGGGGCAGGACGCCCATCTCAGACGATGTCGCTCTGTGCGCGGCCACCAGCACGAGTCCGAGTGCGAAGGCGATTCGGACCATCGCCCTGAAGCGGCGCTCAGGCACCCGCAGACGGAACAGGAGCACGTGAATGACCAGAAACAGCACGAAGAACCCTATCGCCAACACCAGGCCCTTTAACATATGAGTGATGTGTTTCAGGTCTGCCTGATCAGGCTGGTCAAGCCCGTCCAGGTCAGCGAGCGATCCACCGCCAAACACCCGATCCCGACCGCATTGATCGAAAGCCAGTGACTCCCGTGCAGCAGCGTCGCATAGGCGGCGGCGAGCGTTGGCTCCGTGCCCGCTACCATCGCGAGCCCGGCCACGCAGAAGCCGTGAAAGGTGCCCACGAACCCCGGGGTCGAGGGAAGCGCGATCCCGAACAGGACAATCACGAACACCAGCGTGGTCTGGACCAGCGTCAATCCCAGATGAAACCCCTTGGCCATCACATGAAATGACGCGATT
>Ga0194120_10009875_pt1 | contig 11975 bp, 8 predicted proteins | sample TA2MahCa65mmetaG_FD_148642 | JGI IMG/M metagenome (GOLD analysis project Ga0194120, IMG submission 148642) | Freshwater microbial communities from Lake Tanganyika, Tanzania - TA2015019 Mahale Deep Cast 65m | ecosystem: Environmental > Aquatic > Freshwater > Lake | place: Tanzania: Lake... | reverse complement strand
TGAACTTGATGGCGTTGGAGAGCAGGTTGATGAGCACCTGCTTGATCCTCACCGGGTCGGCCCAAAGGCGGGGAAGTCCCGCCGGCGCCTCGATCCCGAGGGCGAGACCGGCGGCGCGCCCGCGATCGGCGACCAGGCGCAGGCAGGCGTCGAACGCCTCGCCGATATCGATCTCGCTCTCCTGCAGCGCCAGATGCCCCGCCTCGATCTTGGAGAGATCGAGGATGTCGTTGATGATCTCAAGCAGGTGGTGGGCGCTCACCACGATGTCGCCGACATACTCGACATAGCGCCTCTCGCCCAACGGCCCGAAAATCTGGTTCTGCACCATCTCGGCGAAGCCGATGATGGCGTTGAGCGGGGTGCGCAGCTCGTGGCTCATATTGGCGAGAAACTCGGATTTCGAGCGGTTGGCGATTTCCGCGGATTCCTTGGCCTGAACGAGGGCGAGTTCCGCCGCCTTGCGCTCGGTGATGTCGACGGCGACCGTCAGCGTGCCATCGACCCGCCCCTCGACGCCGTGGATCGGAATCTTGGTCATCAGGGCAGTCCGCGGCGTGTCGCCGACGCGGATCACGGTTTCCTCGACGAAATCGATGCCGTCGCCGCTCAGGATCACCTGTTGATCCAGCACGGTCCTGTGCAGGGAAAACTGGGTGCCGGCGATGGCGGGGACTTCGTCGACCGTCCGGCCGACGATGGTCGATGGGTCGTAGCCGAAGAAATCGATATGGGCCTTGTTGACCAGCACGAAGCGCCCGTCGCGGTCCTTGGCGCTGATGCGCGCGGGGATCGCGTCGATGATCGTCCGCAATAGCCGCCGGTTCACCTCGAGCTCCCGATCGGCCGCCCGGCTGGCGGTGATGTCGCGGACGAGGGTGAGGACACCGGCGATGGCGCCGTTCTCGTCGCGGAAGGGGACCTTGGTGCTGGCGAAGACCCGCTTGCTGCCGTCGAGGACGACGGCCTCGATCGCGGGGGTGATCACCTGCCGACCGGTCTCGATGACTTCGCGATCCTTGACTTCCAGTTCCTCGGCCCGGCCGGGGTTGAGATGGCTGAGGACCGAGGGGAGCTCCGACATGCGCCGGCCGACGATGCGCTCCTCGGGCAAGCCCCAGAAATCCAACTCGGCGCGGTTGACCAGGAGGAAACGCAGGTCGCGATCCTTGACCGAGAGGAGGTCGGGAACGGAATCGAGAATGGCGCGAAGGACGCGGCGGTTCTGCTCGAGGGCGGCCTGGGTCCGCCGCAGCTCGGTCACGTCGATGCTGACGATGAGAAGGGCGATCGACCTACCGTCCGCCCCGAGGATCGGGATCTTGGAGTTGAGGAGGTGGTAGATCGTGCCATCGCTTCGGCGCAGCGCCCTCTCATAGAGCCCCGTCGATCGGCCGCTCTTCATGACCTTGCGGTCGAACTCCTCGATTTCCTCCTCGACGCGCTTCCACTCGACCGGTTCCGCCCAGGGCGCGGGGAAATCGCCCCGCCGCTTGCCGACCGCTTCGGCGGGGGCGCAGCCCATGTGCTCGGCCTGCTGGCGATTGACCAGGAGGTAGCGCAGATCGGCGTCCTTGACGCTGATCTGCGCCGGGAGGTTGTCGATCACGCCCGCCAGGAGGTTGCGGGACCGTTCCGCGTCCTCGACCGCCGTCGCCAGGGCGGTGACATCGCGCCCGACGCCGCGATAGCCCGCGAAACGGCCATCGCCGTCGAAGAACGGGACCCCCGAGATGGATTGAATCATCGTTCCGCCGTCGGGCAAATTCCTGCACACCCGGAAGTCGTGAAAGGGCCGACGAGCGGACAGATCGGCCTCGTGCCGCTCGCGGTCTTCCTCGCGCAGGGGAACGGCGCCCGATTCGAGTCTTCGCTTTCCGATAAGGGAGCCCATGTCGATGCCGGTGAGGGCGTTGGCGCTGTTCGAGAACCACGAGAACCGCAGGTCGGAATCCTGTTCCCAGAGCCAGTCCGATTCGGCCGAGGCGAAATCGAGGAGCCGGCGGCGCTCGAGTTCGAGCCGCCTAAGATTGGCGAAAAGCGCGGCGCCCAGGGCCGCCAGCACCAGGGTGACCAGGGCAGCGAAAACGCCCTGGCCGAGCGCCTGCTTGCGCCAGGGGATAAGTACGTCGTCGAGCGGTGGCGCCACGGTGATCGCGAAAGGGCCCGACTCCAGCCGCTTGAAAGTCAGCAGGCGAGTCCTGCCGTCCAACGGTGATGTCACCACCAATCCGCCTTCGGTTTCGCCCGCCGCCAGGCGCTGAAACAAGGCCGCTTGGGGAATTTTCTTGCCGACGAGATCGGGGCGGGCGGGAAGCCGGGTGATCAAGGTCTGATCAGTCGACCAAAGCGTCACGGCTTCGTCCGGCGCCAAGGCTAGGCGGTGGAATATGTCGGTGAAATAGTCCGGTCGAAGGACTGTGACGAGGATGGAACTCAATTGCCCAAGATGATCGCGGGAGGGGATGGAGACCACGATGCGCAGCCGGCCGCTTTCGTCGAACACCGGCACGTCGATGTGGGAGGGAGCCGTGATCGGGTTCGTCCGCCAGACCGTCGCGTAAGGCCGTGGTCGGGTGTCGCCGGCCGGCGCTGGTCCGTCGCCCACGGTGAAAACCACCCTGCCGCTGGGGTCCAATATCTCGAATCTCTCGATCAACGGCGATGTCGAAAGGCGCCGCGCGATGGCCGCCGTGACCTGGGGAAGTTGGAACGGGATTCCGGTGCCGGTTCGCAACCTCGAGATCGCGGCGAACTCGTCGAGGCCGACCAGAAAAGCCTCGGCTTCCTTGAGCGCGCGATCGGTATGGTCGGCGAGGGATCGCGCCAGCGTGATCGAGCGGATTCGCGCCTGATCGATCGCCTCGTTGCGGCCCTGCCAGACATTGAGCGCGACGCCACCATCGACCAGCAAGGCGACCAAGCCAACGACACCGACCACCCACCAGGGGCGGGTCGATCTCGGCTTGAAATCGCGTTCCGGCTTGAAATCGCGTTCCGGCATGACTCGATCCCGCGACAAGTGCGCTATGGCCTCAGTATAGCCCCAAATCCCCTTCTGGATTGCTCCTCGGCGGGAAGGTGTCGAGCCCGATCGTCTCGCGCCAATGATTGAGCGCCCAATGGACGCTGGGAAAGGCGAGCTCGGTCCAGGGGATCTCGTCCCAGGCGAAAAGCCGCGCCTCGAGGCTTTCCTGGCCGACGCCGAAACCCGGCTCGATCAGGCGGGCGCGGAAAATCGCCTGGACCTGGCCGATGCGCGGAATGCTGTAGAGGCCGAGGAGGCCGTCGAGGGAAATCCGCGCCATCGCCTCTTCTTGGGCTTCCCGCTTGGCGCCGTCCTCCACCGTCTCGCCCACCTCCATGAAACCGGCGGGGATGGTCCAGTAGCCGCGTCGCGGCTGGATCGCCCGGCGGCAGAGAAGGACCTTCCCTTCCTCGACGATCACCGCGCCAGCCACCACCTTGGGGTTGACGTAGTGGATGAAGCCGCATTGGCCGCAGACGTCGCGCTCGCGGTTGTCGCCGTCGGGAACACGGGTGACGAAAGGCGGACGGGGCACCAGGGTCATGAGGATCAATCGGTACGTTCGAGATTGTCCCGAAGCCGCGTCTTGAGCGCCGCGATGTCGATCTGATCGACGCTGCCGGTGCCGGCGAGATCGAGGGCATGGGCGGCGGCTGCGCCGGTGGCGATGCAGGGTCCCATCACCCGTACCGCGGAGAGCGCGGCGGCGTCGCCATCGATGCACCGCCCGGCCGCCACCAAATTGTCCGCGCCCTCGGCGATCAGGCTGCCGAGCGGGACATAGTGCATGTGATCGTCGCCGAATTCCTCCCAATGCACGTCGTCGGGCCGGTTGTGCAGTTCGATCGGCCAAGAGGAACGCGCGACCGCGTCCGGGAAGCGCGCGCCCTGGCGCACCTCGTCGGCGGTGAGGTGATGGCGTCCGACGATCCAGCGGGTCTGGCGCATGCCGACCTGGCCGATGTCCTGGATGCGGGCGTTGCCGAAGGCCCCCGGAAATTCCGAAACCAGAAAGCGCAACGCCGCCTCGGCCTGGCGCCTGCCATCGAGCGCCGCCGAGGCGGCGGCGAGGGGATCGAGGGGCGTCTCGACATGGGTGAGGTTGCAAAGCGCCGTGCCGTCGCCGCCGCTCACGAAGACGAAGCCGTCCTTGCGCCGAAGACCATAGGCGGCGCCGCGTTCGGCCAGGCGTTTTTCGATGTCGCGGCTCTCGACGCTTCCCCGCACGCCCTCGAGCACCATCATCTGGGTTCCGAAGATCGGCGTCGCCGGTTCGCGGCAGGGCAGTCCCGCCATCCAGGCGAGCACGGCATCGCCCGAGGCGTCGACGAAGCCGGTGGCGTCGACGTCGACGGCGCCGAAACGGGTGAGCAGGCCGACCCGCCGGACGCGTCGTCCGTCGATCTCGACCCGCTGCACCAACGCGCCCGGCAGGCGCAACACATGGGCCGCGGCCAATGCCTCGTCGATCCAGACATAGAGGGCGCGTTCGTCATAGCGCAGCACGACGGTATTGCGCCGGCCGCGAAGGGGCGAGATCGCGCCCTTGGCGCCGAGATCGGCGAGAATGCGATCGGCGATGCCGTGGGTCACCTGGTAGGGATCGGGGCCGTTGGAATAGAGGCCGCAGAAGGTGCCGATCAATGCGGCGACGGCCTGGCCGCCCATGCGTGGCGCGCCATCGGCGAGGATGACGCGCCGACCCAGGGCGGCCGATTCCAGGGCGGCGGAAATGCCGGAAATGCCGGCGCCGAGGACGAAGACGTCCGCCTCCAGCCTTTGGGGCGCGGCCTTCTCCCGCCGCGTGATCTTGGTCAGCGGACTCAGCGCCATCGCAGCAGGGCCTTTTCGAGGAAGGAGAGGGCGCCGCCGACCGCCAAGCCGAGGAGCGACAGCACCACCACGCCGGCGAGCAATTGGTCGGTCTGCATGAGGTTGCCGGTCATCAGGATGAAGGCGCCGATCCCCCATTCGGCGCCGATCATCTCCGCCGCCACCACCAGGATCAGGGCGATGGAGGCCGAGATGCGAAAGCCGGCCAAAATACCGGGCAAGGCTCCCGGCAACACGATCTTGGCGATGATGGCGTGGGCCGGCATCCCGAAACCCTGGCCCATGCGGATCAGGTTGCGCGGCACGTTGTCGACCGCGGCCGAGGCGGCGATGGCGGTCGGGAAGAAGACGCCGAGGGCGATGGTCGCGACCTTGCTGGGCTCGCCGATGCCGAACCAGAGGATGAACAAGGGGAGGAGCGCGATCTTGGGAATGGGAAAGAGCGCCGACACCACCGGCAGGCCGGCGGCGCGGGCGAGGGAGAAGAGACCCATGGCGAAGCCGAAAGCGAGGCCGGCGATGGTTCCGAACACCCAGCCGAGGCCGATCCGCTGAAGCGAGCTCGTCACGTGGCGCGCGAGATCGCCCCCCTCGGCCAGGCGCAGCAGCGCCCGCAACACGGTCCCGGGCGAGGGCATCATCGCCGCCGACAGCCAGCCGACATTGGACGAGACCTGCCAAAGCCCGAGGATCGCCGCGAAGGCGATCCAGGGCGCCCAGCGCCGGGGCGTCGGATCGAAGCCGCCCGCCCGGAAGGGGATCGACGTCCGCGTGTCAGACAAGCGCCACCTCGCGGTCGGCGTCCCGCGCCTCGCCCCGCATGGCGGCCCAAAGACGGTCCTGGAGCGCGGCGAGGGCGCCGGCATGGCGCGCCTGGCCGCGATCGGCGCGCGGCACGTCGATGGCGATCAAGTCGCGCAGGCGTCCCGGTCGGCGGGAAAGAATGGCGACCCGATCGGCGAGGCGGATCGCCTCGGCCAGATTGTGGGTGACGTAGACGGTGGTGGTCTGCTCCCGCGCCCAGATCGCCAGGAGATCCTCGATCAGGAGATCCCTGGTTTGGGCGTCGAGGGCGGACAGGGGTTCGTCCATCAACAGAACGGCGGGTCGCACCACCAGGGCGCGGGCGATGCCGACGCGCTGGCGCATGCCGCCGGAAAGCTGCTTGGGCAGGGCGGCGCGAAACTCGGAAAGACCGGTGAGGGCGAGGACGGCGTCGATCCGCCGGCGCCTCTCCTCCTCGGCGAGAGCGTGGTGTTCGAGGGCGAGGCGGATATTGCCCTCGACGCTGCGCCAAGGCAGCAGGGCGAAATCCTGAAAGACATAGGTGAAGGGGTTGAGGCAGCCGGCGGGCGGCGCGCCACTCGCGGTGATCCCGCCCTTTTCCACCCGGATCAATCCGCCCAACAGGCCGAGCAGGGTCGACTTGCCGCAGCCCGAGGGGCCGATCACCGCGAGCGTCTCGCCCGAGGCGATGTCGAGATCCAATCCCTCGAGCACGGCGAGAGGGCCGAAGGCGTGGGCGAGGCCGCGAACATGAAGGTTCATGATCCGACCCGCGCCCGGCCCTCAATTGGCGGGGACGTCGAAATGACCCCGGATGAAGGAGAGATCGACGACCTTCCTCGGATCGACCGCCTCGTCCACCAGCTTGTTGGCCTTGTTCCAGGCGATCTGGTCATGGATGTCCTTGACCTTGAGGCGCCCCTGCGGGTCGATATAGGGCAGGCTCGCCCGGATGATGGCGGGCTCCGACTTGGTGTATTTCTGGAGTATGGCGATGAGTTCGTCGCTGCCGGCGCCGAAGACGCGCTGGCCGTCGGCGCCCTTGCGCTGGAAGGCGGCGTCGTAATCGGCGGTCGCCTTGACATAGGCGCGGATGAACCCCTCCACCACCGGGCGCTTTTCGGCGATCATCTTGGGCGAGGTGAAGAGCGCGCCCAATTGCCAGGGCACGTATTGGTGGACCCAGCCGATCAACTTGCCCTCGCCGGCCGCGTGCATGGCGTTGGCGACGTTGGCCGGCGCCTGGATGGCGTCGACCTGGCCGCCCTTGACCGCCGCGTACATGTTGGGAACCGTCTGCAAGGCCCGGAGCTGCGCCTCGTCGAGGCGCCAGCCGCGCTGCTCGAACAGGCGGCCGAAGACGTAGTGGAAGGTCGATCCGGCGGTGGTGTGGCCGATGACCTTGCCCCGCAACTGCTCGACCGAGGTGAGGCCGGCCTCGAAGGCCTTGTTGGAGGCGACGAAGCCGACGAAATTCCAGCCCGGCTCCTCGCGCGCCTGGGAGGCGATGATCCGCACCGAATCCTTGCCGGCGAGATTGTAGAAGCCGCCGGTCAGGCCGGTGATGCCGAGTTGGGCGTCCCCCGAGGCGACCGCCAAGGCGACCGGCTGGGCCGCCTGCATGATCTTGAATTCGACGTCGAGCTTCTCGGCGGCGAAATAGCCCTTGTCCTGGGCGATGAAGATCGGCGCCGAGGACACGAAGGCGAGCGCGGAAACCGCGACCTTCTCGTTTTGAGCGATGGCCGCGCCGGCGCACAGCATTCCCGCCGCGGTCCAGGCCGCGATCCGAAGACGGAGCATGTCGGTGTCCTCCCTTAATTGATCGGCAAGCTATCGGTCCGTTTCGCGCCGGTCAACGAAAGCGCCGCCCGCCCTGGACAGGCGCGCGGGGCGCGAGGCATGTTGCGCCATGGTCGAGACGGGCGCGAGCGCCGGATTCGGACGGCAATTCCTGACGCGTTTTCTCGCCGCGGCCACGGTGCTGTCTTTGGTCCTGGCGGCGGTCTCGCTGTTCATCGAACTCGAGAATATCGACGACCGCATGGTCGAAAGCGCCCTCGCGGAATCGCGGCTTTTCGCCGAGCGTCACGGCAAGGCGAGCGCCGACGCCGAGGGGCTGAAGGCCTCGTTGGCGGCGTTCCTCAACGAGCGCCGGCACGTCGCCGACGGCCATTTCGTCAAGGCCGAGATCTACGATCCGTCGGCCAAGGTCCTGGCGGAGGTCGAGGACGAGACGAGCCCCTGGGCGCGGCGCGGCGCGAGCACCGGTCACGGCATGCCGATCGAGGGCGATGTCTGGTACGTCAAGCATCTGATCGGTGGGACGCTCTTTCTTCAAGTCGTAGTTCGCCAACCCGGCCTCGGTTTCTTCGAGGGCGTCTACGAGGTCTCGGCGGAGCGCTTCCGCGCCATTCTCTGGTCGACCGCCGAGCATGTCCTTGTCGTGGTGATCACCGTCTTCGTCACCGCGCTGGCGCTGCTTCCCGTGGTGCGCGGCATGACGCGCGGGCTCGAACGCGCCCTGCGCGAGGCCCATGACGCCAACGAGGCGACGCGAGCCAAATCCGCCTTCCTCGCCACCATGAGTCACGAGTTGCGCACGCCCCTCAACGGCGTCATGGCGACGCTCGAACTGATGCGCGAAACACCGCTCGATCCGGAACAGAAGCGCCTTCTCGGCATCGCCCAGGCCTCGGCCTCGGGTCTCCTCGGCGTCATCGGCGATGTCCTCGACTTCTCCAAGATCGAGGCGGGGCGCATCGACCTCGAAGCCATTCCTTTCGCGCCGCGACGCCTGGTGACGGACGTCGCCGCCGCGCTCGAGGCCACCGCCGTCGCCAAGGGCATCACGCTCAAGGCCGAGGTCGAGGCGGATGTCCCCCCGGCCGTGGTCGGCGATCCCGCGCGGCTCAAGCAGGTCCTGCTCAATCTGGTCGGCAATGCCATCAAATTCACGGAGCAGGGCGGGGTGATCATTCGCCTCGCCGCGCCATCCCGGGACGCGAGCGGCGTGCGTCTCGATTTCGCCGTGCGCGACAGCGGCATCGGCATGACCGAGGCGGAGCGGGATCGCCTGTTCCGCCCCTTCGTCCAGGCCGACGGCTCGACCACGCGGCGCTTCGGCGGCACCGGACTGGGCCTCGCCATCTCGGCCCGGCTGGTCGAACGCATGGGCGGGCGGATCGCGGTGGAAAGCGCTCCCGGCGCCGGCACGACTTTCCGCTTCGCCATCGACGCCGTCGTCGCCGCAAGCGACGCGGTGGCGGCGGTCGAGGACAGGACCGAGACCATCCAGTCCCGCGCCGCGCCCACCCGCGATCAGGCCTTGGCGGCGGGGGCCTTGATCCTGGTCGCCGAGGACAACCCGACCAACCGCCAAGTCCTCGACCTGCAATTGCGGCGCCTCGGCCATGTCGCGGATTTCGCGGGCGACGGCGCCGCCGCCGTCGGGCGCTGCGCCGACACCGATTTCGCGCTGGTCCTCATGGACCTGCACATGCCGGGGATGGACGGGATCACGGCGGCCAAGGCCATCCGCGCCCGCGAGGCGACAATCGGGGGGAAGCGGGTCCCCATTATCGCCCTCACCGCGACCGCCCTCGCCGAGGACCGCAGCCGCTGCCTGGACGCCGGCATGGACGCCGTGCTGGCCAAGCCGATTTCCATGCGCGATCTGTCGGAGACGCTGGCGCGCTTCGCGAAACCCGTTTCGGGCGCCGCGCGACCACTCGATCTTGATCTCCTGCGCGAGACGGTGGGCGCCCTCGATCCCTGGGTGATCGAGGCGGTTCTTGGCCTCACGGCCAGCCTGCGGCCCGATCTCGAGACGCTGAGCGCGGCGCTCAAGCGGGATGACGCCACCTCGGCCGCCGAGGCCGCCCATTCCGCCAAGGGCGCGGCGCGCTCGGGCGGCGCGGCGGAACTCGGCGCGCTGTTCGATCGCATTGAAAGAGCGGCCAAGGCCGGCGATATGGCGGAAGCCGGGTCGGCGCGCCACGAATTGGACGGCGCGCTCGCTCGCTTCGAGGCCGCGGCGCGCGAATTGAAGGCGGGGGGCCATGTTCCAGGCTGAGGATTATCGCAGAATCCGGGTCTTGATCGTCGAGGACCAGGCCTTCGTCCGCCAGCTCCTCAAGGGGCTGCTGCGCAAGATGGGCTTCGACGAAATCGAGGAAACCAAGGACGGCACCGAGGGCTGGGCCGCGCTGCGCCGCCGTCCGCCCGATCTCATCCTCTGCGACATCCAGATGAAGCCCATGGGCGGGCTGGAGATGCTCAACTTGCTGCGCAACTCGGGCGAGGCGCGCCTCGCCGGCATTCCCTTCATCTTTCTCACCTCCCAGGACGACGCGAGCACGGTGGAGGCGGCGCTGGGCTCCGGGGTCGATGGCTATCTCCTCAAGCCGGTCTCCCACCAGGCCTTGCAAGCGCGGATCGACGCGGCGCTCAAGGCCGTCGCGGCGCGGGGTTGAATCTGGACAGGCGCGCGGGGCGCGGGCGATAGTCCGGCGATCAGGGCGGAGGGTCGCGTGGGCCGGTCGCTTGCGGTGTTCGACGAAATGCGGCGGCCGAAAGGCGGCGTCCGGCCCGGCTATGGCGCCGTCGCCGCTTGGCTCGAGCGCCAGCCGGCGGGTCGCCTGGCGACGCTCCGGCGCGAGGCGGATCTGCTCTTTCGCCGCATGGGCATCACCTTCGCCGTGCATCAGGACGGCGGCGGCGCCGAGCGCCTGATCCCCTTCGACATCCTGCCAAGGGTGCTCGACGCCGGCGAATGGGACGTCATCGCCCGGGGTTGCGTCCAGCGGGTCAAGGCGCTCAACGCCTTTCTCGCCGACATCTACGGCCCGCAGGAGATCCTGCGCGCCGGCAAGGTGCCGTCCGGTCTGGTGCTCGACAATCCCTTGCGGCGGAACGAGATGGAAGGTCTCGCCCTGCCTGGCGAGATCTACATCCACATCGCCGGCATCGACATCGTGCGCGTCGACGACAAGGGCTTCTTCGTGCTCGAGGACAACCTCCGCACGCCCTCCGGCGTCTCCTACATGCTCGAGAACCGCGACGTGCTCACCCGCCTGATGCCGGAATTGCTGGCGAGTTGCCGCGTCGCTCCGGTCGATCACTATCCCGATCAACTGCTCGCCAATCTGCGCTCGGTGGCGCCGGCGGCGGCGGGGGATCGGCCGACCGTTGTCCTCCTGACCCCGGGTCCCTACAACGCCGCTTATTTCGAGCACGCCTTCCTCGCCGAGCAGATGGGCGTCGAGCTGGTCGAGGGCCAGGACCTCTTTGTCGAGGACGACGTCGTCTTCATGCGCACCACCGAGGGGCCGAAGCGGGTCGACGTGATCTATCGCCGGATCGACGACGATTTCCTCGATCCGGCGGCGTTCCGGCGCGACAGCGTCATCGGCGTCCCCGGCCTGTTCGCCGCCTACCGCGCCGGCAAGGTCAATCTCGCCAACGCCATCGGCACCGGCGTCGCCGACGACAAGGCGGTCTATGCCTTCGTGCCCGAGATGATCCGCTTCTATCTCGCCGAGGCGCCGATCCTCGCCAACGTGCCGACCTGGCGCCTCGCCGATCCCGCCGATCGTAAATACGTCCTCGCCCATCTCGGCGAGCTGGTGGTCAAGGAGGTGCGGGGCTCCGGCGGCTACGGCATGCTGGTCGGGCCCAAGGCGAGCAAGGCCGAGATCGCCGCCTTCCGCAAGAAGATCGCCGCCGATCCCGCCAATTACATTGCCCAGCCGACGCTCGCCCTCTCGACCTGCCCGACCCTGGTCGAGGAAGGCCTCGCCCCCCGCCATGTCGATCTTCGGCCCTTCGTCCTCGCCTCCGCCGGTCAGACCAGCGTGGTGCCGGGGGGGCTGACCCGGGTCGCGCTGCGCAAGGGCTCCCTGGTGGTCAATTCCTCCCAGGGCGGCGGCACCAAGGACACCTGGGTCCTGGAGGGCTGAGGGATGCTGCTCTCCCGGGTCGCCGAGGACCTCCTGTGGATCGGCCGCTATGTCGAGCGGGCCGAGAATGTCGCCCGCATCGCCGATGTCAGCTTCCGCATGGGCCTCCTGCCCGCCGGTGGCGCCGACGCCGGGGCGATCTGGCGCCCCGCCATCGAGATCACCGGCGATCCCGAGGACTACGCCCGCCGCCATGCCGGCTATGACGAGGCCTCGGCGTTGCGCTATCTGGTGCTTGATCCCGACAATTCCTCCTCCATCGTCGCGGCGCTTGGCCGGGCGCGGGACAACGCCCGCGCCACGCGGGGCACCATCGCGGTCGAGGCCTGGGAGAGTCTCAACGCCACCTGGCTCTCGCTCCGCGACCT
>Ga0194120_10009874_pt1 | contig 11976 bp, 5 predicted proteins | sample TA2MahCa65mmetaG_FD_148642 | JGI IMG/M metagenome (GOLD analysis project Ga0194120, IMG submission 148642) | Freshwater microbial communities from Lake Tanganyika, Tanzania - TA2015019 Mahale Deep Cast 65m | ecosystem: Environmental > Aquatic > Freshwater > Lake | place: Tanzania: Lake... | reverse complement strand
CGCGCGCCCCCGCTGCTCCGGCCCCGGGGGCGCCCATGGCACGCGGCGCGCCGCCGCCGGGCCCATCGCCGCAGTCGTCGCCGTGGGGGCCGCCACCGCAGTCACCGCCGCTATCGTCTTCGGCTTCCCCGGTCGCGGCGGCCCAGGGCCCCTCGTCACCGCGGGTGCGCGGCGTGCTGGTCGAGTACCGCGCTCCCGGCGACCCCGGCCGGGTCTACTCGCTGCGCGGGGGGCGCAACCGACTCGGGCGCGACGACGACCGCGACGTCGTCCTCGACGACGAGCGTGTCAGTGGCGAGCACGGCATCATCACCATCACCGAGGACCGCGCTCGCTACCTCGACAGCTCGTCCAATGGCAGCATGGTCGATGGGCAGCCAGTGATCGGCGACGTGGCCGAACTGAGAAGCGGCTCGGTGCTCTCGCTCGGCGGCACCTCGCTGGTGTTCCTCCTCGTCCCGGTCGCCTGCCTGCCCGGGGGAGCTTGAGTTGGGTCTGACCGCGCTCGCACTCGCCCTCGGGGTGGGTTCCTCGTCCGCGGCGGATCCTACACTCGCGGTGCTCACGTCCGGGCGAGGTGGGAAAGCGCGTGCGCTGATCGATCCAGGAGCGGCGCTCCCGGTGATCGATGCCGCCAACTTCCGCGCCGTCGTCGGCGTGGGCGGGGCGCAGGTCGCCGCCGCGAGCGCGATCGGTGCCGAGCCCGCGTACACCGCGCTTGCCTTCGACGCCTCGGGCTCGTTCCGCGCCCACCTCCCGGCCTCGCAGGCGCTGGCCCGGGACTTCTTGCAGGGGCAAGCTTCCTCGCCGCCGTGGACCGTTGCCGTGTACACCTTCGGCGCGAGCCTCAGCGACATCGGCGCCGCGACCGACCTCGCCGCTGCCGAGTCGCTCATCGGGAGCCTGCCGTCGGCGGGAAACCAGCAGGTGACGCGGCTGAAAAGCTTCGTGACCGACGTGGTCGACCAGGTGGCGGCGCGCCAGCCGGTCACGGCCGGCGGCCTCCGGCAGGTCGTGGTTTTCACCGACGGCGGCGAGGAGTCGAAAGTCGGGCGCATGCAAGACGTGATCGACGATGCCCGTGCCCGGGGGGTGCGCGTGCACGTGGTGCGCTTCCCCGTCACGCGCGGAACGCTGAGCGCGACCGCTCTGGACGAGATCGAGGCGCTCGCCGTCGAGACCGGCGGTACCTACGTGGACGGTGACGCGGCGGGGGCTTCGGCAACCCTGCGTGACACCGGCGCGGGTGCGTCGCGCCTCGTCTGGCTGGATCTCGCCTTCTGCGGGGTGACGGCCAGCACCCCCTTCGTCATTGACAAGCTCCACGTGGAGCTGCTCGATGCGGGCCGAGCGGTCGGGCAGACCCGGTCCCGGGCGTTCAGCCAGGAGCTCTCCGCCGCGTCGAGCGCGCCCTGCCCGGCCGACATCGTGGCGGCCGCCGGCGCCAGCCAGCCCGCCGGCACTTCCCCAACCCCGGTCACCGCCGCGCCCACGAGCCCCGGCGGCGGCACCGGGTTCCCGTGGTGGATCGCGGGCGCAGGCCTCGGCCTGCTTGCAGTCCTCGCCGGCCTTGGCGCGATGGTCGTGCTCGGCCGGTTGCTGGCGTCGCGACGGGGAACGGCGGAGGGGGCGCCCCCGCCCCTGGTCGATCCGCCGGGTCTCGAGGACGCCGACCGGAAGCGCGAGCACAGCTTCATCGACGCGCCCGCCCGGCCCGACGAGCACGACCAGTTCGTCGAGCTGCCCGAGACCCGCCTCTGGGTTGAGCCTGGGAGCGCGCTCGTCGCTGCGGGCATCGGCCACTACCTGCGCGTGACGCGCCGTGACACCCTCGTGGGCGGCGACGCGGAGCGCGTCGGCGAGTCGCCGCCGGGGGGATACCTCCACGTCGACGTGCGACAGGTCTCGGGGCGCCACGCGAAGATCGAGCTGTTCCCCCGCGCGATGTTCGTGACGGACCTCGGCTCATCGAACGGCACGTTCGTCAACGGCGTGCGGCTCGCGCCCGAGGTGCGCACGGAACTGAGGCCGGGCGACCGGGTGGGCTTCTCGCGGCAGGTGAGCTTCCGGGTGGGCCAGGGCCGCACCTCACCTTTCGATACGACGGCCGCCCCGGCCGACGCCCCGGCCTGGGCGGGCTCGGCTCCGCACCCTTCTGCGGTCGCTGGCCTCGCCTCGCCCCCGGTGGAGGCGGCGTCGCCGAGCGCGGCTCCGCCTCGAACGAAGAACGTGACCGTCATCACCGCCGTCAGCTCGCCGATGAGCTCGTCCACCGGGCCCACGCTTGCGCCTCTCCCTCCCGACGCGGCCTCCCCGCCCAGCGAGCCGGGCGCCGCGCCCGGGCAGGCGCCGCCACGGCGCAAGAAGACCCGGACCGTCTACGCCCCGATGAAGCCACCCGGTGAGGAGGGACGCTAGCCCATGCCGCTCTACGTGTCGGCCGCGACGGACCTGGGGCACCAGCGAAGCGCCAACGAGGACGCGCACCAGGTGCTCTCCCTCGGCGACGACGACTGGCTACTGGTCGTCTGCGACGGCATGGGCGGCCACGAGGGCGGTCGCCTCGCGAGCTCCACGGCGGTCGCCCACATCGCCGACGCGGTGCGCGTCGATTCCAATCCGGATCCGGGCCAGGCCATCGGCGCCGCGCTGGCTGGCGCGCACGAGGCAGTGCTCGCCGCGGCCCACGCGGGGGGAGTGCCGGGAGCGGGCAGCACCGGTGTCGTGGCGCGCGTCCGCGGGCGGCAGATGTGGTACGGCTGGGTGGGCGACAGTCGGCTCTACCACTTCCGGGGCGCGGGCTGCGTGGAGAGGAGCGAGGATCACACGCGCGTGGCCGACATGGTCAAGCACGGCATCCTCTCGGCGGCCGACGCCAAGAACCACCCCGACGCGCACATTCTCTCCCGCGCCCTCGGCGGGTCCGGCGCGCCGGGCGACAATCACTTCCCCACGCTGGTAGCGCCCGACGCCGAGCACCCCCTCGAAGACGGCGACCTGCTCGTCCTCTGCAGTGATGGCCTCTACGATCTCGTCGACGACGAGGAGATCCCGCGGGTGTGCGGTGGGCTCGACCTCCCCGCCGCCGCGCGCGCGCTGGTCGACCTCGCGAACGCCCGCGGTGGCTATGACAACATCACGGTCGTGCTCGCTTGCCTGGGGAGCCCCACCGTGCCGCTCGTGACGGCGCCGAGTGACCACGCGCCGCGCCGCACGTGGGATGACGCCCCGGGTCCCGCCGCGCCCATGCCCGCGGCGCCGAGGGAGACCATCGCGGCTGCATCGCCCTCGTCAGGGGCGGCCAACGGCGCCGGGCGGCATGGCCGGGAGTCCCTGGCGGTCAGCTTGCGGATGTTCGTCCTGGGCCTCGCCGCCGCGCTGATCTTCGGCATCGTGATCGGCGCCGTGTTGGGCGGGTTCGGGCTCTTCGCTGCCGGGCAGGCGCCAGCCATCCTCGTGCCTGGGTCGAAGGCGCCAGGCGCAGCTGCGACCGAGACGGGCGCAGCCTCCGAGGCTGTCGCCCCGGGCAGCGCGGCGCAGCCGGCGGCTACGGAGCCCGCCGCGGCGGGAAGCCCCGAGGCGGCCACCCCCGAGCCGGCCACCTCCGAGCCGGCGACTTCCGCCGCCTTGGAACCTTCGGCCCCTGGCCCCGCTGCCACCCCGGCGCACGCGGATCCAGCGCCGGCCGATCCGAGCGCGGGTGATCCCGCCCCTCGCGGTACAGGCGCGGGTGCCCCGGGGCGGGGCCAGCGACCGGGGGGCGGTCCACGGGCGCCCGGGGCGAAGTGATCCCGCCGCCGGCGCTTGCCTTGTTCGGCTACGCGCTCGCCGGCCCCTTCGACCTTTTCCGCATGGGAGTCACGTACTGCGTGGGCGGCTACGACCGCGTCGGCTACGTCGTGAACTCGGCCTGCGGCGCGCCGAGCGTCGTGCGGCAGCACTCCGAGTGGCACGACCACGTGTTCGTGACCGATGGAAAGCGTTGCTGGCACTGTTTCGACGAGGTCGACGACACCTGCGAGAACGCGTTCCTCCTCGACTATCCCCAGTTCCGGCCGGTGGATCCCTTCGGTCGCGAGTGTCAGGACCACGCGGCGGCCGACGAGCTGTGGGCCCACGTCGTCGATGGCCGAGCGGCAACGCCGCCGCCCCCGCCCCCGGCCACGCTCCGCCCCGTCGTCGATCCGGTGGCTTCGGGGCCCCACGCCGCTGGCGACACCATTTCGGTGAGGGCTGCGGTACGCGATGACGCAGGCGACGTGTTTCCCGTGGCCGGCGGCTCCTTCCGCCTGCGCGCCGAGGATGGCACGACGACGACCGTGCGCGGCACGCGGCGCGCCGACGGCACCGTGGTGGCCGACCTGGTCTTGCCGGCGTCGTCGAAGCTGAGCGTCGAGTTCGTCCCGGACGCGCCGACCGTGGGCGCCAACCAGGTCTATCAGGACGCCCAGGGAACACCGCTGCAACTCGTCGTGGACGCCTGCCGCTACCGAGCGCGGATCGAGGCACCGCCGCCGGGAACGGCGTTGTCGAGCGGCACGCCGGCAGTCGTGCGGGTGTCGTTGTACGACAAGGAGAACGCGGTCCCGGCGACCGGCGCCACGTCGCCGGCCCTGCGCGTCAGCGTCGTCGTGGCCGGGGGGGAGCCCACCTCCCTCCCAGTGTCCCCGGGACTAGAGGCGATCTTCACCCCGCCGCCAGCGGCCGCGCCGGCGGAGGCCCGGTTGAGCGCGAGTGGCGAGGCAGGTGGCTACCCGGTGTGCCCGGCCGGCGAGGTCGGCGTCTACTACAGCGATCTCGGCATCGCCTTCGACGCCAGCAGCTTGCCGACTCGTTGTTACGTGGGCCTACGCTGCGCCGGCGTCGCGACGATCCTGCGTCCCGGCGAGCCCGGCGCGCGTGCCCGGGTGGACGCGCTTCTCGCCGATCCCGCGGTCGAGGTCGTGTTCTCGGACAATGGCAAGGAGCTCTACCGCGGCCCTGCCCGCGCCGACGACCGCTACGCACTCTCCGTCACCCACGCGGCGACCGGCACGCACTCGCTCGTGCTCGAGGTGTACCGCGGGGGCGCCGCGCTCACGCGCATGCCGCGGCACGACGTCGCGGTGCGAGAGCCACTGGTGCTTTCAGTTGTCGATCACATCGACCTCGGCGCCCGCGAGGCCGGCAGCGCCTGGCACGCCAACTGCGTGAACCTCGACATGTCGGCCTCCCAGGCCGCCGCCGAGCACCGCTGGGAGATGTGGGTCGACGGCCTCGACGGCTGCACCGCCCGCGTGGTGCTCGGGCGCGCCAACGCTGCGGGTCGCCCGGAGTCGCTCTCGCTCTCCGAGCGGGTCACCGTCGATGCTTTCGACCCCGACCAGCCCTACTTTCCCATCTGCCTCCACCCCGCGTCCTGCGCTGCAGACGTGTCCTCCGGGGGAGCCGCGTTGCACCTCGTGCCGCTCACCCCCGAGTTCGCCGCGCAGGCCCGGGCCATCCCGCTCCGATGGACGGTGACCGGCCTGCCCTGGTATCGCTGCCACGGCTGGTGGCTGTTCCCGACGCTGGCCACGGGCACGCTGGTGGCACTGTTCCTTGGCGTGGTGCGCCCCGCCCGATTCCCCGCCGGCGCCGCGATCCGAGTGGCGAGTAACGAGGCGAATTTGCGCCGTGCGCAGGGCATCCTGCTGCGCGGTTGTGCCGGCGGACGCCCGCGCCTGTTTCGCGACGCCCAGCTCGGCGTGCACGGCAGCGGCGACGTAAGCGGCAGCACGCGCGGCGCGCCGGTCTGCCTGCGAGCCACGCGTGATCGCGGCGTGGTGCTGGAGGGCCCCGGGCCGCTCGATATCTTCGACGCGGCCTCCCGTAAGTGGCGCCCCGTGGAAGACTTGCACGCCGGACACAGCCCCTCGCCGCGCGCCGTCTACCGGGCGGGCGGCACCTGCTTCAAGGTCGACCCCGAATGAGCCTCCTCCTCGTCTCCCTCGCGCTCGCCGTGCCCGGCACCGAGATCGCCCTGGTGCTCGACAATAGCTGCTCGATGATCGCCGAGTCCATGGACGAGACGGGGAAACGTTACCCCGCGAACGACCCGGAGCGTGCCGCGGTGCTGGGCACGCTCATCGTGCAGGGCCTCGTGCAGGGTAGCCAGGACCGGCTCACGGTCGTGGCTTTCGGCGAGAAAGCGAACCTGCCCCCGCAGGTGGTGAGCGACCCGGCCGCGATCCGGGAGTTGGTCCCCGCGGGCGGCACGTTTTTCCGCCCGGCCCTCACCGAGGCGAGGCGCCGTCTCGACACCTCCGATCGCGACGGGCGCCTGCTCCTGTTCTTCACCGACGGCGCCCCTTCCGACGACCCTCCGCCCTCCCCCGAGGAACTGCGGGAGCTGAGCGGCATCGACGCCCACGCCGAGTACGACAGCTTCGTGCTCGGGCTCTACGGCAGCGAGGATGCTCGCGCGGTCGGCGCACCCTACCTGCAGACGATGGGGCGCACGACCGACGACGTGGTGTTCATGAAGGACCCCGCGCAGGTGGTGCCCGCGTTCACGCGCGGCTATGCGCGCGCACTCGGCTCCCGCCCCGAGGTGGGGACCATGCGCGCCGGGGAGACTCGCAGTTTTGCGGTTCCCAAGTACGTCGTGGAGATGCTCGCCGTCACCGCCTCCTCGCGACCGGGCGACGCCTACGCCGCGGAGATGGGCGGCCCGAGCGGGAGCGTGGCCGCGCGCGCGAAGGGTGACAACGGGTGCTCCACCCTGCGCATCGCTGGCGCGCCACGGCTCTGCAGCCCACCGCGACGACACTACGCGGTGTTCCGTGCCGACAACGATCCCGGCGTCGCTTCCACGTGGACCCTCTCGATCCCGTCGGCGCCCGGCGAAGTGGAGTTCGGCGTCATCTACCGCTACGACCTGGAGCCCGCGCTCGATGTCGCGTCCACGGTGAAGGTGGGCGACACGGTGCGCGTGGAAGCCTCGTTGCTGTCGCGGGGCGCGCCGTTCGACGACCCGCAGTTCTTCGCCGCCGACGGCTTCGCCGTCAACCTGGAGGTCGATGGCCACCGCCAGGCGATGACGCACGCCGGAGGCGGCAAGTTCGTGGCGGAGTGGTCGCCGGACACGCCCCACGACAAGGATCACCCTGCGGCGCTCACCGTCAACTTCCACAACACCTGGCTCGACCTGAGCGCGCGCAGGGCCGTGGTCGTGGACGGTTTCCTCGACCTGTCGCTCCGGCTCGCCCCGAGCCCGCTCGACCTCGGGAGTTGGCGCGGCGGGCGGGGTAGCACCCAGCGCTGCGGGGTGCTCGATCTCGCGGGCTCGCAGAACGCGGAGCGGGTGCGCCTTGCCTGCACCGTCGACGGCGTGCCCCCGGGCTACGCGCTGAGCTGCGAGCCCGTCCCGGGTAGCGAGGCGAGGCTCGGTGCGAGCCTGGGCCAACCAATGGCCTGGCAGGTCTGCCTTTCCACACCCTCTTGTTGCGATGCGGCGGCATCGCCGGCCGGGGGCGAGACCCGCGTGACGCTGCAAGGCGCCCACGCGCACTACGCCCCCGGCGCGGTGGTCGTCCCACTGCGCTTCGAGGTGGAGGCGACGGGTTTCTTGCGGTGCTTCTGGCCGCTCCTGGCGGTCCTCGGCGCCGTCGTCACGACGCTCTGGGTGATCATCGGCGTCGTACGCCCCTACTCCTTCTCCACTATGGCTGCGGTGCGCATCGCCGAGAAGGAGTCCAACCTCGGCCGCGCTTCCGCGCTCGCGCTGCGCGAGCGTCCGGGCGGCAAGCGGGGATTTTACCGGAACGCCAAGGTGTGCATCAGCGCGGGGGGCGATTTTGGCCGGACGCCGCGGCTCGCGGTGGTGGTGGTGGAGGCGGCGCCGGGCGGGACCACGGTGTTCCGCCGCGCCGACGGGCTCGAGAAGAAGAACCGTTCCTCCGGAAAGTGGGAACGGGTCGATGCCTCGGAGTTGGCGCTGGGCTACGTTCCCGGCATGGTGTACCGGGCCGGTTCGCTGCACTTGAAGTTCGACTAACGGAGGCATGGGATGGGTTCGCTCGCTCGCGACAAGTTCAAGCCCACGATCTTCGTGGGCCTCGGAGGCAACGGCGGGAAGATCGTCGACCTGATGGCGAGCAAGCTGCGAAGGCACCCGCACTGGTCGCGGATCTCGGCCCTCACCCAGTTCCTCGTGATCGACACCAACAAGGACGATCTCGACAAGATCCGGCACGTGCCGCCGGAGTGCCGGTTCCTGGTCTCGGCCTTCGACCGCCGTGCCTACATCGCGCGAAAACGCGGGTTGATGGAAACGGCGCGGGACGAGCTGGTCACCCAGTGGGTACCGGAGAACTATGACTTCCGCGGGACGCAGGGCGCTGGCGCGGGGCAAATCCGCATCGAGAGTCGCCTCGGACTCTACTACAACCTGGAAGACGACGTGCGCGCGGGCATGCGTCGTAAGCTGGTGCGCATGCTCGACGACGCGACCCGTCGCGAGAACCCCTGGCGCGACAACGAGGATCGCGTGGTGCAGGTCATGCTCTATGCTTCGGTGGCGGGCGGCACGGGATCGGGCGGGTTCTTGCCGATGTCCTACCTGCTACGCGACGCGGTGCTCGACAACGGCTGGGGACGGCCGAGCGTGGTGGGAATGCTGTCCTTGCCCACGACCTTCCTCGACAAGGTCAAGCCGCAGTTGCAGGCCGACATCATGGCCAACGGCTACGCCGCGCTCAAGGAGCTGGAGTACCTGACCCGCCAGCTCGGCTACGAGGGCGGGACAAAGGAGCTCGAGTTCCACTACGATCCGGGCAACCGTGACCGGTCGCGACAGGTGGTGCGCGAGCGCCCGTTCAGCCTGTGTTACCTGATCGACAAACCGAGGGAGCTGTCCATCGAGCGTTTCGAACACGCGGTGGCCGACGCGTCCTTCCTCCAGATCTTCACGCCCTTGCTGGGAGCCCAGGCCGGCGAATACGACAACTACGACAAGCACCAGAAGCGACTCGCCAACGGCCACTTCTCGGTTCACTACGCCGCCTTCGGAACGTCCATCCTGCACCTGCCGCGGCGAGATGTAATCAAGTACTCGAGCCTTCGCTTCGTGGCGCGGGCGTTCCGCGAGTACCTCTGCTTCGGCGCCGACCAGCCGGCCTTCCGCGTGCCCTACGGGGACCCGGTGTGGGAGCAGCAGGACAAGGCGACGAAAGACCGAGACATCGACGACAAGTTCCTGTCATACGTGGCCTGGCGTGCCGAGGAAGAACGACGTGCCAACCTCAAGGGCGTGTTCACGAAGATCGCCGCGAACAAAGGGAAGGACGATCAGGAGATCGACGCGGCGTTCACGGCGCGGCTGTCCGCGGTCTACGAGCGGCTCGCGGAGAAGATCACCATCCAGGACATTGACCGCCAGGCGATCAACGAGGGCAACCCCAGCATCGAGCGGCAGCTAAACTTCTTGCGGGAGGACTGGAAGACGAGCTCCGGCGCGGTCCGGGCCTACCAGGATGCGCAGATCACCGACCTGAAAAGCGGTAAGTTCCTCGGCAGCTTCTTCTCCGATCTCGAAGTCAACCCCATCGCCCAGCGGTTCTTCCTGGTGAAGCTGTTGCGGCAGGGCTTCATCGCTCCCACCACCGACGAGGCTGATGGGTTCCTGGCGGAAACCGCAGTGAGTCGCCGCGACATCGATGGTCCGCTGGTGCAGCAGGAGAAGGCGCGCCTACACAACCAGATGTCGAGCGCGCTCAATCGTGGGTTCATGGGGTCGATGCTCGACCGTGAGAACGCGAAGTTCAACTCCGCCAAGGCCCAGGCGGTGCGCTTCTACGAGGACCTCGCGCAGGAGTATCGCCAGGAGCTGCGACGCATGTTCTGGAGGTCCTTCGAGGACACGCTGCGGAACGTGGCGAGCACGCTCCTGACCACCTTCCGCAACGTCGGCCAGCTTGCGGACCGCGCTGCCCGGCAGGCGAGCGACGAAACCGAGCGATTCCGGGCCGACCCGGGGGCCGACCCACAGAGCGACGTGGCGCAGTATTACCTCGACGCCGAGGCCCTTCGCGACGACCGCCGTCGTGAGCGGCTGTGGAACGTATTCTACGAGCACCGCCTCGACCTGGCGTCGAACTTCGACGCGGGCAAGATCTTCGACACCGTGACGTCGAGCTTCACGCCCATCCGCGACACCGACGGCACCCTGCGCGACCGCGACGCCAGCGAGGTTGTGGAGGCCGTGCGCACGGGGTTGATGGCACAGGCGAGCGGCGTCTTCGACCGCGCGATGACGGCGATGGGCCTCGACCTCGCCATGGCTCTCGACCTCGAACAGCGCTACATCGCCCTGCACGCCGACGGCAAGGACCCTACGGAGCTGCGCCGCGGCGGAAAGCTCGACGACGAGGTGCGCGCCATCGCCCGCGACCGCGTGGAGCGCGGCGTGGAGGACCGGCTGAAGCGACTCGCCGAGGAGTGCGTCTTGCTCGCGAACCTCGACCCAGCGAAGGCCGACGACACCAGTGTCCGCCCGGCCTACGTGTTCCTTGCCGGTGCGCACGCGTCGTTCACGACCGACGAGCCCGATTGCCTGGGTGCGGTGCTCAAGCGCGCCGCGCCGGGAATCACCTTGCTCCCGGACTGGACCGACCGCGACGCGGTGGTGCTCTACCGGGGGCAGCTCGGGGTTCCCGTGTACTGGTTCCGCAACGTGGAGACGGTATTGCAGCCTGCCTACTCCCGCGTTCGCGACGACGCGACCCGGTCGTACCCGCTCCACATCGAGGCGGCCTGGGAGGCCGGCGACGGGCTCCCGAACCTCAACCCGCTCGACATCCGCCGCGCGGAGGAGAAACGTTCGCAGGAAGACGCGGCGCGTCGAGCGCGCGACGAGCGTGGTTCCCGGATTCGCAGCTTCGAGCTGGCCTGCCTCGTGGGCGGGGTCGTGGATTTGGGCGGCAGCTACAATTGGTCGTCCAGCGGCGCGACCGGCGTCCTAGGCAAGGATCGCGTGTCGGCGTTCGCCGGCTGGGAGAGCCTGGACCCCGAGCTGCGCTCGGACATCGAGGCCGACGCCCTGCGCGCGTGGCGGGAGGGCACGGTCGACCGCGGCGGGCGCGAGCGCCTGGCCCGCGAGCTCGGCGCTCACGCGGAGCGACTGAAGGGGGTGTACGCGCAGGCGAAGGCCGCCGGTCGCGACCAGGAAGCGCGGTTCGTCACCGACGAGCGCGCCGCTGTCACCGCGCTCCTCGCCGAGGTCCAGGCGCCGTGACCGGCGCGACGGTGCTCGCCGGTATCGGTGCCTTCGGCCATCGTGTCATCACCCGCATTGAGCAGTCGCTGAGCGACCCCGAGGGCCGCGTGCAGCTGCTGGCCCGGCCTGCGCCGGGGGACGTCGTGACCGGGGTGCACCAGGCGCTGGAAGCGCTGCTCGAGGCAGGGCGTTACCGCGCCACCAGCACCGGCCAGCGTCTCGATCTCTTTCTGTTCGCCAACGCAGCGGTGCTTGATGGTGACGCCCTCCTGGAGACCTGCGCCGACCTCGGTGATCTGGTTCAGGCGCAGTACGGCGCCATGTTCGACCTGCGCTTACCGCCGGAGCAGCGCACCGCCGCGCTGCACGTCGTGCTGTGGACACCGGCCTTGACCGACTCGCCGGAGTCGAGGGAGGTCCTCGGGAGGCTCCTCCGGCTCCAGTCCTGGTTCGAGCGACCGGAGACGCGGATCCGGGGCAACCTTCTGGCGCGGGTCTGGTTGATGCCACAGGTGGGCAAGGCCGGCCAGCTCAAGGCCGAGGGACTCATCGCGAGTGCCACCGCCTTCGCGCTCGCGACGGTGGGGTCGGGCTTGCGCGAGCAGGAGCGGATCCGCGAGCTCTTGCGTCACCCCCCGGTCGACGCAGGTCGCTTCGCCCTGCTCACCGTGGCCTCGTTGACGGTTCCCGAGGCCGCGGTTCGGGACTACGCGATCCAGCGCGCAATCTACGACGGTCTC
>Ga0194120_10009872_pt1 | contig 11977 bp, 10 predicted proteins | sample TA2MahCa65mmetaG_FD_148642 | JGI IMG/M metagenome (GOLD analysis project Ga0194120, IMG submission 148642) | Freshwater microbial communities from Lake Tanganyika, Tanzania - TA2015019 Mahale Deep Cast 65m | ecosystem: Environmental > Aquatic > Freshwater > Lake | place: Tanzania: Lake... | reverse complement strand
GCACCGAGTCCACTGCGGCCACGGGCGGCGGCTCGCTCATCCGCCGCGCAATTGCGCAGCCGCAGTTGATCCGCCGCGCCGCAGAGTTCGCCCTCAAGCAAGGCGTGGGCGCAATGTTGCGCACCGTGCAACAAGTGGCCGATGAATGGATCCCCGTCGGCTACAGCGCATCGGGCATGGTCGTCGAAGTGGGCGCGGGCGTGACTCGATTCGCAATCGGAGACCGCGTGGCTTGCGCGGGCGCAGGCCGCGCCAATCATGCCGAGTTCATCGCCGTGCCCGAAAACCTCGCCATCAAAATTCCGGGCGGCCTCTCGTTTCGCGAGGCGGCGTTCGTCACTCTCGGCGCGATTGCCCTGCAAAGCGTGCGCCGCGCCGAACCGACGCTCGGCGAAACGGTGGTGGTCATCGGCGCGGGATTGATCGGATTGCTGACGGCGCAACTGCTCCGCGCCAACGGATGCAAAGTGATCGCGGTCGATCTCTCCGACGAGCGACTCGCGCTGGCGCGAACGTTGGGCGTGGAGCACACCCTCAACGCGCGGGAGGCCGACACCGTCAAAGCCGTGTCGGCTCTCACCGACGGGCTGGGGGCCGATGCGGTGATCCTGTGCGCGGCGGCCAAATCGTCCGCGCCGATCAATCAAGCGTTCAAGTTGTGCCGCGAGCGCGGGCGGGTGGTGATCGTGGGCGCGGTGGGAATGGATTTGGAGCGGGCCGATTTTTACAGCAAGGAGATCGATCTGCGAATGTCGCGCTCGTACGGGCCGGGGCGATACGACCGCCGTTTCGAGGAGCAGGGATACGATTACCCGCCCGCCTACGTGCGCTGGACAGAGACTCGCAACATGGCCGCCTTTCTCGATGCGGCGGCTTCGGGGCGAGTGAACGTGTCGGCGCTGATCTCCGCCGAGCATTCGATTGAAGACGCGCAAGCCGCATACGATGATGTGCTCAAAGGCGGGCCGTCGAAGATCGGGGTGTTGTTGAAATATGGGGGGCAAAGCCTCGATGCGGAGAGCCGGGTCCTCAAATTTCAAACTTCAAATTCCAAACTTCAAGCGGGCGTTTCTATTGCATTGGTTGGGGCGGGGTCGTTCGCCAAACTTATGCACGTTCCGAATCTCAAAGCGTTGGGCGTGCGCGTGCCGGTGGTGGTGAGCGGGTCGGGCGCGAGCGCCCGGCAAGTGGCCGAGTCGCTCGGCGCAGAGTCGGCCTCCACCGATTACGAACGGGCGCTGTCCGAATCAAGCGTCACCGCTGTGTTGATCTGCACCCGCCATCATTTGCACGCGGCGCAAACCATCGCGGCGGCGAACGCGGGCAAACATATCTTTGTCGAAAAGCCGCTGGGGCTGACGATTGACGAATGCCGCGAGGTGGTGAGCGCGGTGGAGGCGGCGGGCGTGCTGTGCGCGGTGGGCTTCAACCGCCGGTTCAGCCCGTTTGCGGTTGCCGTGAAAAATGCGTTGGCCGCGACCGCTGGCCCGAAGCACATCGTGTGCCGGGTGAATGCCGGGCCCCTGCCGAAGTCTCATTGGCTGCTCGATCCGAACGAAGGCGGCGGGCGGCTCATCGGCGAGGGCTGTCACTTCTTTGATTTGATGGCGTGGCTTACGGGCGCGGGTCCGGAGTCGGTGTGCGCGCAGAGGATCGGTGACTCGGTGGACGATGTGTCGGCGGTGGTGCGCTTCGCCGACGGATCGGTGGGAACGCTGATTTACACCGGGCTGGGCGATCCGCAATTTCCGAAGGAGCGCATGGAGGTTTTCGCGGGCGGCGGTGTGGCAGTGATCGACGATTTCCGCGCGGTGGAGTTCAGGGGACTGCCGGGAAAGCGAATGAGGGGCGCACAGGACAAAGGGCATCGGGCGGCGCTGGCGAATTTTGTGGCGGCGTGCGAGGGCCAAGCCGTGCTCGGCGTGACGGCGCGCGATGGGTTAATGGCAACCGCGTGCGCCGAAGCGGCGCTGACATCGTTGAAGAGCGGGAAGAGCGAAACAGTTGGAATATAATACCGCTGACGGAAAGAGGTGCACAATGACCATCGAACAGATCATTGATGAACTGAAACGCCTGCCGACCATCGAAGTTCTGCGGGTGATTGAGGCCGCAACGCGCCGAGTGATGGAAGAGATCAAGGAAGGACAATTAGAGTCCGACTCTCCGTTGGCGGCGCGATTGACAAAGGCGGCCGAAGCATTGCGGGAAGACTACGCCACCGACGGGGATTTGATCGCCTTTACGGCGCTCGACAGCGAGGAGTTCATACATGCGTCGGGGTGAGGTCTGGCTGATCAACCTCGACCCGACCATTGGCGCCGAGATCAAGAAAACACGCCCTGCCGTAATCGTCAGCGATGATGCGATTGGCCGTTTGCCACTGCGAGTGATTGTGCCGGTGACCGATTGGAAAGATCGTTACGCTATCGCCCCGTGGATGGTGAAATTGGAGCCGGATGCGGAGAATGGGTTGCACAAACCATCTGCCGCCGACGCTTTTCAAGTGCGTTCGGTTTCGCAGGAGAGATTTGTCAACCGAATCGGGCAAGTGTCCGAGTCCAGTTTGGGTGAGATTGCTGGCGCGTTGGCTGTTGTTCTTAGTATCCACCTTCCTCAATGACCTCCTCCCGCAAAACCTTGCCCTCCGAAATGGCCGCGCTGTCGGCCATTTTGCTTGTTGCCGCCGTCTTTCGATTCTGGCAGATCGACAAATACCCTCGCGCCCTGCATTTCGACGAAGCCATCAACGGGCTGGTCGCGCAAGATTTGCTGCGCGGCCAGTTGCCCGAACTGCTCACCTATGATCGCGCGCGCGAGCCGATGATTTTCTACGTGATGGCCCCGGCGGTTTTCATCTTCGGCCCCACGCCGGGAGCACTGCGCGTTGCCACCGCCAGCGTGAGTTTGGCGGTGGTGGCCGGAGCGTGGGCGCTGGCGCGCGAACTGTTCGGGCGGCGAATCGGTTTGCTGGCCGCGCTGATCTGCGCCACAACGGTGTGGTCGATCTATCACGGGCGGCTTGCCACTCGCTCGATCCTCGTTCCGCTCGTGCTGTCGCTCGCGTTGTATGCGTCGGCGCGGGCGTGGCGGGCGCGCAAACTTTGGCAATGGACAATCGCCGGGGTTTTGCTCGGCGCAGTGTTTTACACTTACGCATCGAATCTGTTCGTCATTCCGGCGATGCTGCTCACAGCGGCGGCATTGGTTGTTTTTGATCGCCGCGCCTTTCTCGAACGCAAACGAGAGATTCTGTGGGCGGCGATTCTGTTCATCGGAGTCGGCGTCCCCATTTTTGTCTTCCGGGACGCGCATCCGCCGAGCGGGCCGGGCCGTCCCGGCATCCTCACGGTTTTTTATCCGGGCCAGTCGCCAGCCGATTTCGTCAAAACGGTCATCACCCAAACCGTGCTCGTGGCGCGCATGTTTTTTCTCAACGGCGACTTTGAGATTCGACACAACATTCCCTATCGCCCGGCCTTCGATTGGGTGATGGCTGTGCCGTTCGTCGTCGGCCTTTTATCGGCGTGGACGCCGAAGCGCCGCGCCGCCGCAGGGTTGTTCGCGTTGTGGGTAGCGGTGTGGCTCCTGCCGACATTTTTGGCGAAGGACGCGCCGCACTTTTTGCGCTCCAGCGGCGTGCTGGCCTTTTTGTTTGCGTGGCCGGCCATGGGGCTGATGCGGATTCAAAAAGTGATCGCCGCGCGCGGAGGCCGGTGGGCAGGTTTGTTGATCGGCGCGGCGTTGATGGGCGGCTCGATTCTGATCACGACCCGCGATTTCATTTTCAGCAACTTCCTCGCTTCACCCGAAGTCACCGAAGCATTCTTCGGAAATGATGTTGCGCCCATTCTCGAATTCAATCGCCAGCATCACACCGGCTGGGCGGGCGATAACCTCTTTGCCCTGCCCGCGCCCGCCGATCCGTCGGCCTTCGATAGAGCGCAGATCGAATCGCTCCCTCAACCGTACGCGCAATACCTCATCCCGTGGGCGTTCGACCGGAGTCTGAGGCAGTATTGAAATGATCGCCCATCGAGACTTCATCATTCTCTCCACGCAAGATTGGAGCGCTCTGCCCACGCGCAAACATCGCTGGGCGCGCAACTGGGCGCGGCAGGGGGATCGCGTGCTCTACGTCGAACAGCAAATGCACTGGGCGGGCTGGCTGGCCGCCATCGGCTCCGAGTTCTGGCGTCCGTTCCGTTGCCTGCGCGGGCCTCAACTTGTGGAGCCTAACTTATGGGTGTTCACCCTGCCCATCGTTCTGCCGTTCTTCCAAATGAGTGTGGCTATCAACCGCCTCAACAACTTTTTTCTTCTACCCGTTCTGCGATGGGCTATGCGCCGAGTCGGTTTCACTTCGCCGATCCTGTGGGCGTACACGCCGCACTCGGCAGACTTCGTCGGCGCGTTGGGCGAATCGATCTCGGTGTACGAATGTGTGGATGAGTTCTCGGCCTCGAAAGGATTGGTGTACGGCCCGGCCATTGCGGCAATGGAGCGCGAACTCATCGCCAAAGTGGATCAGGTCATCGTCACCGCGCCCGCCCTTCTTGAATCCAAACGCCCCTTGGCCCGCCGCATCGAGACCGTGCCCAATGGCGTGGACGTTGAACATTTCGCGCGAGCATCACGGCCCGAAACGACTCCGCATCCGGCGGTGGCGGCGCTCCCCAAACCGGTGATCGGCTTCATCGGCGGAGTCCAGTATTGGGTGGATTTCGATCTCACCGCTCACGCCGCGCGCGCGCACCCCGAATGGTCGTTTGCGTTTGTCGGCCCGGTGGAACCGCTGGCGCGAATCGACAAAGTGCGCGGCCTGCCCAACGTTCATTTTTTGGGCAAACAGCCATACGCAATCGTGCCGCAGTTTGTGGCCGGCTTCGACGTGTGCATCAACCCATACGTGCTCGACGGCGTGGGCGAAAACGTTGACCCGCTGAAACTGTATGATTATCTCGCGTCCGGCAAGCCGGTGGTCTCGACGGACATTCCCGCCGCGCGGCGATTCGCCGACGTGATCCGGCTCGCCCGCACCGCCGACGAATTCACCCGCGCGCTCGAAGCCGCCCTCGCCGATCCGGGGGACGCCGCCGCGCGGCAACGCATGGCCGCCGATCACTCGTGGGAGTCTCGCTTCCAACGTGTGCAAGCCATCGTTGAACGTTTGAGCGCGTGAAGGTTGGTAAAATACAACCTGTGGCCGTTCCCGTTCCACCCGACAAAAAACTGCTGGCGATCATTCCGGCGTACAACGAAGAAGCCAGCCTCGCCCGTGTGATCAGCAACGTGCGCGCCGCCGTGCCGCAAGCCGATGTCGTCGTGATCAATGATGGCTCGCGCGACAACACGGCGCGCGAAGGCGCGTTGGCCGGAGCGCATGTCATCACTCTGCCCTACAACCTCGGTATCGGCGCGGCGATGCAAACCGGCTTTTTGTTTGCCCGCGATGGCGGCTACGATTTCACCGTGCAAGTGGATGGCGACGGTCAGCACGACCCGAACGAGATCGGCGAAATCCTCGCGCCGGTGATTACCGGAGAGGTGGATGTGGCCGCCGGGGCGCGGTACATCGAAGATCGCGGGTACATTACCCCGTGGCCGCGCCGGATCGGGATCATCATTCTGGCTTCGATTGTCAGCCTCATTGTGCGGCGGCGCGTCACCGATCCCACCTCCGGCTTCCGGGCCAGCAACCGCCGCGCCATCGAATACTGCGCCGACACCTACCCGCCCGATTACCCGGAGCCAGAATCGGTGGTGCAGTTCGCCCGCGCCGGACTGCGAATGAAAGAAGTGCCGGTGACGATGAACCCGCGCTATGGCGGGCAAAGTTCCATCACCCCGTTTCGATCTTTTTACTACATGGTCAAAGTCATTCTGGCGATCATGATTGATGTGGTGAGGCTCACCCCGAGGGCCAAGAAACGATGAAGGATGAACGATGAAGGATGAACACACATTCATCGTTCACCCGTCACCCTTCAAATGAATCACCTATGGACAGACTCACGTTGGCAATCTTTGTTGGGGCGTTGGCATTGCTGATGATGGTGCTGGAGTTGGTGCGGCGGCGGCGGCTCGAAGAGCAGTATTCGCTGTTGTGGCTGGGCACGGCGGCGGCGCTCGTCGTGCTGGCCCTTTCGCGCGATGCGTGGGATCGGCTGGCGGTGGCCGTGGGCATTGCCTACCCGCCGACGGCGCTGTTCATCGTCGGCTTCGTGGCCATGATGATGATCCTTCTGCATTTTTCCACCGTCATCTCCAAACTCACGCGGCAGAATCGGCAGGCGGCGCAAGAGATTGGCCGACTGCGTTGGCAGCTGCATCAGCTCGAAAAACGACTCGATGAACAAAAGCCATAACCGCGCGCTCGTTGCGATTCTGATCGCGGCGCTGACACTGCGGCTGGGATGGATTCTGTGGATCGATCCGAATCCGACTCTGGAGGGGGGCGACGGGACTTATTATTTGTCATTGGGGCGGAGCGTTTCACGGGGAGAGCCGGCACCCGGATGGGCGAACGTCGTCGGCCCGGTGTACCCGATCTATCTTTCGCTCTTTTATCGATTCGTTCCCGAAGCGGGCGTCGTGCAGGCGGCGCGCATCGGGCAAGCCATCCTCGATATGCTGACCTGCCTCGCCACTTTCGATCTGGCGCGGCGGATATTCGATGCTAACGTTGGGTTGCTGGCGGCGGCGTCGCTGGCTATCGATTTGCGATTCATCGTGCAGGCGGCGGCCATCAACACCGAAACGCTGTTCATCTTTTTGCTCGTGCTGGGCGTGCTGATGTTCGCCGCCGCGCGCTCGTGGGCGAGATACCGCATCGCCGGATACGCCGCTTCATCGGCGATCCTGTTCGTCACCGCGCTCACCCGCCCCATCATTCTGCCCCTCCCGTTGTTGCTGCTCGCCACACTGCTGTTGCCCAAACCCACGCGCGCGCAACTGATCGCCGTTGGGTTGGCGGTGGCGGCGGGCATTGCCGCGATTGCGGCGCACACGACGTATCATTATCAGCGCACCGGATTGATCATCGTCATCAACGATGGGCTGGCCGCCAACTTTTGGATGGGAAGCCGGGGCGATGGGCAGTGGCACGGCATCATCGAGTTCGAGAAACAGCGCGACGAAATGGCGGCCAAGTATGGCACACGATACGCATACATCGAAGACGCGCTCGACACCATCGCCAACGATCCGCTTGCTTATGTTCGATTGCTTTTTCGCAAGTTGTCCGCCGCCTATTTGCAGCCGCACGGCACGGTGTCGTTTCCCGGCGAGAGCCTGAAAGAGATGGCGGCGAAAGTTTTGCGCGGCGAGATGAGTGTGAATGAACTCTTGCGCGCCGATTCTTTTTGGCCGAAACTGTGCATTTACATTCTTCACTCCTTATCCGTCATCGGCGGGTTGGCTGGCCTGTGGCTCGCCCGGCGCGAATGGGTGAAGATTTTGCCGCTCGCCCTTCCCCTCTTTTGGATCTCTTTTGCCTACACATTGCTCACCATCATCCCGCGATACGTGTTTCCAACCATGCCGTTTTACACCGCTTGCGCGGCGTATGCGCTGATGGCGGGCAGAGAACGACTGTTTCCAAACCCTAAAGGTCTCAAAGACCTTTAGGGTTTGCTGCGCCCCATGCGTATCGCTCACATCTTCAAAGCCACCGGCTTGTCTGGTGCGGAAGCGCACATTCTCACGCTGTCGAAAGCGTTACGGAACGAAGGGCACGAGTGCGCGCTGATCGCGCTGACTGATCCGCGCCGCCCACCCACTGCCGTGTTCGAGTCGGCGCGGGCTGGCGGCCTCCCGTTCGAGTCGGCCCCCCTTCACTCGCATTTTGACATTGCCGTTGTGCCCCGAATCCTTTCGCATCTCAAATCATCGCGAGCGCAGATCGCTCACACGCACATGATTCACGCCGACCTCTACGGCACGCTCGCGGCGCAGTGGGCCGGCTTGCCGGTGGTGCAGAGCCGCCACAACGACGACAAGTTTCGCCGACGCTCCGCCGCGCGCTGGCTCATGCGCGCCGCCTCGCTTCCGGCGAAAAGAGTGGTTGCCATTTCGGACTCGCTGGCCGCCTTCACTCGCGATGTCGAGAAGGTGCCCGCCGCGAAGATCATCCGTATTCATTACGGACTCGATCCGGCAGAGGTGATGGCGAAAGCGCGGCCCGGCGCACTGCGCGCTGAGTTGGGCATCGCCCCCAATGCGCCGCTGATCGGCGCGGTGGGGCGACTGAGCGAGCAGAAAGGCATCCCGTTTTTGATTGAGGCATTTGTCCGCGTGCGCGATTCGTTTCCGTCTGCGCGGCTCGCGATTGCGGGCGACGGCCCGCTCCGCGCAGAACTCGAAGCGCAGGCCGCCCCGCTCGGCGGCGCGGTTCGCTTTCTCGGTTGGCGGAACGACACTCCGACGGTGATGGCCGATCTCGACGTGCTGTGCGTGCCCTCGTTGTGGGAGGGATTCGGATTGGTGACTCTCGAAGCGATGGCGCTGAGCAAACCGATCGTCGCCAGCCGGGTGAGCGCACTGCCGGAGATCGTTTCCGACGGCGACACCGGGTTGCTCGTGCCGAGCGGCGATCCTGCGGCGCTGGCCGAGGCCCTCATCGCCCTCCTCGCCGACCCGGCTCGGGCGCGGGCCATGGGCGAACGCGGCCGCGCCCGGCTGGAAAAAGAATTTACAGTGCGTCGCATGGCAGAACAACATGTAGCAGTGTATAGCGCTGTGGGAGAGCGCAGACTCTGATATGTGCGGAATTTGCGGCGTCATTCATTTCGACGGCTCGCCTGTCGAGCAAGCCAACCTGACTCGGATGGTGGAGACGATTCGCCATCGCGGGCCGGATGATTCCGGTGTTTGGGTTTCCGGCAATGTCGGGCTGGGCAACACCCGGCTGGCAGTCATTGATGTGAGCGCGGCCGGGCATCAGCCGCTCTCGAACGAGGCCGACGATGTTTGGATCGTCTTCAACGGCGAGATTTACAACTTCCCGCCGATCCGCAATGAACTGCTCGAACGCGGCCACGTCTTTCGCTCGCGCACCGACACCGAGACGGTCGTTCACCTGTTTGAGGAGCGCGGCATCGACTGTTTGGCGGCTTTGCGCGGCATGTTCGCGCTCGCCATTTGGGATGGGCGCAATCGCGAACTGTGGCTGGCCCGAGATCGGTTGGGCAAGAAACCGCTTTATTATTTCCACGACGGCTCGCGCTTGATCTTCGGCTCGGAGATCAAGTGCATATTGGCTTATCCGAACACGCCGCGCGTTTTGGATCGCGGCGCTCTCCCGCTCTATCTCGCCTATGGCTATGTCCCCGCGCCCGAAACGATTTTCGTCGGCGTTCGCGCGCTGAGGCCGGGCTGTTGGCTGAGCGTGAAAGAGGGGCGGATCGAGGAACGGGAGTATTGGGCCGCGCCTGCCGCCGCCCCCGCCGCCGCGCTCACCACGAAAGGCGAGCAGGAATGGGCCGAGGGTCTGCTTGAACAGTTGCGCGAGGCGGTGCGCTTGCGGTTGATCAGCGATGTGCCCTTGGGCGCGTTCCTTTCGGGCGGGCTGGATTCGAGCGCGGTGACAGCGCTCATGGCCGAGGCCGCCTCCGGGCCGGTCAAGACGTTTGCCATCGGCTTCGGCGGCGAGCCCTCGTTCGACGAGACGGCGCACGCGCGCGTTGTCGCTCAACATCTCGGCACGGATCATCATGAGTTTATCGTCGAGCCGCAGACGGTTGATCTCATCCCCAAATTGGTTTGGCATTTCGATCAGCCCTTCGGCGACTCGTCGGCCATTCCGACGTATCTCGTCTCGAAGCTGGCGCGAGAGCATGTCACTGTCGCCCTTAACGGCGATGGCGGCGACGAGTTGTTTGCCGGCTATGAACGTTTTCGCGCGGCGCGGCTGGCGCGACACTATCAACGTTTGCCGGAGTGGGCGCATCGTGGCGTGGAAGCAGTGGCGAGGGTGTTGCCTCAAGGCACGGGCTACCGCGATTTGGGGCGTCGGGCATTGCGATTTGTAACGATGGCGCGACTGCCTCTGCCACAACAGTATTTGGGATGGGTTGGGATCATGTCGCCGGAGATGGTTGACGGGTTGACCGTTGAGGCGGGTGGGGAACAGCCCCCTGCTCATTTCCGGAAATACTTTCCCCAACCCGAAGGCGGCGACCCCGTCCCGATATTGCTCAATGTCAACCTGCGCTCTTATCTTCCAGATGATCTGCTCATCAAAGCCGATCGCATGAGCATGGCGGCCTCCCTCGAAGCGCGTTCGCCCTTTCTCGATCACAGGTTAGTTGAATTTGCGGCGACGATGCCTGCCTCTCTCCAGCTGCGCGGCGGGGCGAGCAAATACATTTTGAAGCGGGCGTTCGAGGGTAAACTGCCGCGTGAGATTATCCATCGCCGCAAGCATGGTTTTGGTGTGCCGATTGGAAAATGGTTCAGGACGACGCTTCGAGAGTATTTGACGGATACGCTGTGCTCAGCGCGGGCGAAGGAACGCGGCCTGCTTCGGCTTGAGGCGGTTCAAGGTTTGGTGAGTGAACATCTTTCCGGCGAGCGCGACCACGGCCACGCGCTGTGGGCGCTGCTGATGCTGGAAGCATGGGCACAGGCGTTTTTGGACTAAAGACGAAGGGCGATTGGCGGTCAGCAATTAGCGATCAGCATTCAGCGTTGTTCATGGTCTCATTGTTCATTGATTGGAGGGCTTTCACTTGACTCGTTACCTCATCACCGGCGGAGCCGGGTTCATCGGCTCCAACATTGTGGCCGCGCTCGTGGCGCAGGGGGCGGCAGTGCGCGTGGCCGACAACTTTTCCACCGGCAAGCGCGATAACTTGAAAGCGGTGGCCGACAAGATCGAATTGTTCGAAGGCGATTTGGCGCAGTTGGATTTTGCGCGAGATGCGGCGCGCGAGGTGGATTACGTGATCCATCAGGCCGCCATTCCCAGCGTGCCGCGCTCGGTGGCCGACCCCATCGAAACGAACGACGCCGGGGTGACGGCCACGCTCAACATGCTGGTGGCCGCGCGCGATGCGGGCGCGAAACGGATGACGTTTGCCTCGTCGTCGTCCATTTATGGCGAGGCGGTGGCCGGAGCAAAACACGAAGGCATGATGCTCGATCCGCTGTCGCCGTACGGGGTGAGCAAAATGGCCGCCGAAGGATATTGCCGCGCGTTTCACACGGTCTACGGATTCGAGACCGTATGCCTGCGCTACTTCAACGTGTTCGGCCCGCGGCAAGACCCGGCTTCGGAATATGCCGCGGTGATCCCGAAGTTCATCACCGCCATGCTGGCCGGGAAGTCGCCCACCATTTTCGGCGACGGAGAACAGACTCGGGATTTCACTTTCGTGGGCAACGTGGTGGCGGCCAACCTTCATGCCCTCACTGCGTCCAACGCGGGCGGCGGGTACTTCAATATCGCTATGGGTCAGGCCACCTCGCTCAATCAATTGGTGGATATGCTCAACGAGCTGATCGGCGCGAACATTCGCGCCAACCACGCCCCGCCGCGCACCGGCGACATCAAACACTCCACCGCCGATGTCCGCAAAATCCGCGAGGTGCTGGGCTACACGCCGGCCGTGAGTTTGATGGACGGACTGCGGCAGACGATTGAGTGGTATCGGAACAGCGATCGGTGATCCGCGTTCTCCGAGTCATTGCCCGGCTCAACATTGGCGGCCCGGCTCTGCATGTAGCGAACTTGACGCGGGGGCTGAACCCGGCGCGGTTCGAGACTCTGCTCGTCACCGGGCAGATTGGCCCCGGCGAGGGCGACATGAGCGATCTCGCTCGCGATCTCAACTGGCAAGTGATTCCCGACATGGGGCGCGAGATCTCTCCTCTGGCCGACGCCGTAACCCTGATAAAATTGTGGGGCTTAATGCGCCGCTATCGCCCGCACATCGTTCACACGCACACGGCCAAAGCGGGCGCGGTGGGGCGCGTG
>Ga0194120_10009871_pt1 | contig 11977 bp, 10 predicted proteins | sample TA2MahCa65mmetaG_FD_148642 | JGI IMG/M metagenome (GOLD analysis project Ga0194120, IMG submission 148642) | Freshwater microbial communities from Lake Tanganyika, Tanzania - TA2015019 Mahale Deep Cast 65m | ecosystem: Environmental > Aquatic > Freshwater > Lake | place: Tanzania: Lake... | reverse complement strand
GGATAGGACTTGTTGTATCGCTTGGCCTCGCGTTTCAGGCGTTCCTGGATGGCCTGCTCGACCTTGGCCAGACGCTTCAAACCATACTGGATCATCTTGAAGCGCTGGTTGGTGCTGTCGCGGGGGGCAAATTCTTGCAGCCTTGCCCGTTTCAGCACCTCGTAGAGGGTCGGCCTTGAGACCCGGAAACGTTCCGCCAACTGCGTCACCTTCCAGGTTCGGGTTTGGTAAAGCCGCCAGATTTCTTGGCGGTCTAGCAATGTGAGTCGAGTTCGTTTATGGATGTTCATTTACAGTATTCTCCAGAATACTGTAAACAACGCTAGAAATTTTTACAAATTATTGATCTTTAAGCGATCAATCTATTTTAAACAGGGTGGGCAGGTACCTGTCCACCCAAAATAAATTTTTTGTGGTGAGCAATTTACCTTTCCCACCGATTATTAATGATTCTGTTTAGTCCCTAAAATTTTCAAACTGTAACGGAATTTCTATTTTTTCCGCCTTTAACATTTGGATCACTTCCTGTAAATCGTCGCGCTTTTTGCCGGTTACCCTTACCTGTTCGCCTTGAATGGCAGCCTGGACTTTAAGCTTTTTGTCCTTGATTAATTTGACTATCTTTTTTGCCATCGCACTGTCCAGTCCTTGTTTCAAAGTGATTTCCTGGCGCATCAGTTTCCCGCTACCTTTGGCTTCACCAACTTCCAGGCAAGCGATATCCACCCCTCGACGGCTGAGTTTGGCGCAGACGATACTAAACATTTGCTGCAGTTGAAAAGTGGATTCCGAAGTCATGATGATCAGATTATCATTGAGTTCGAAGCTGGAGTCCGTGCCTTTGAAGTCAAAGCGTGTACCGACTTCCTTGCTGGCTTGGTCAACAGCGTTGTGGACTTCGTGCGGATCGAATTCGGATTTGATGTCGAATGAGGGCATGTGATTAATGAATGGGTTAATTAAAAAATTCGGTTTGCAATTGCGGCATTAAAGCGCGGACGGCCTCGATACGCAAGCGCCTTAATTCGACGCCGATTTGTTCGCCGGTAAATTTGTCCGGTACTTGCGCGGCATTAATTGTTTTGGCGGCTTCCGCCAACTTTTGCAGGTAGGTTGCTTGCGGATAAGGTTGGTTTTCCAGTCCGGTACGGCCTTTGGCGTCGGCCTCGCAGGCCAATAAAAAATCAGAGAGTTGACCGGTAGGCTTGAAAGCATTCAAGGCTATGAATAAATCAACGACTGAAGCGGGCTTTAATTCCTTCGCCTTATGAGAATGGGTATGGTAGCGCATGACTTGCGCGGCTAACGACCTGAAATTATTGGGCGCGCGCAAGCGTTTGCATAAAGCATCCAATACCGGTAAGCCGACGGCTTCATGCCCGTGGTGGTGCGGTAAATTGTCTTTTGGGGACAAAGCTTTACCAAGATCATGCATCAGCCCGGCAAAGCGCACTTCCGCTTTGGGCGACAGCAATGCCGCCTGCTCCAGAACCATCATGACATGAATGCCGGTATCGATTTCAGGATGGTATTTGGCCGGTTGCGGTACGCCGAACAGGTTGAAAATTTCCGGAAAAATGATCTCTAACGCGCTGCAATTCTTCAGGGTATAAAAGAAAGCGGAAGGTGATGGTTCGATTAATGCTTTAACCAATTCAGCCCAGACCCGTTCCGGCACCAGATGATTGACTTCGCCCGCAGACACCATTAATTGCATTAATGCCTGGGTTTCCGGCGCAAGGGTAAAACCTAAATGTTTAAAGCGCGCGGCAAAGCGGGCAACGCGGAGAATGCGCACCGGATCTTCGGCAAAAGCTGGTGAAACATGCCGGAAAATCCGCTTCTCTAAATCGTCGCGACCGCCGTAAGGATCAATGATCACGCCTTCCGGCGTCATCGCCATGGCATTAATGGTTAAATCGCGGCGTTGTAAGTCCTGTTTCAGCGTCACGTTCGCATCGGCATGAAAACTGAAACCTTTATAGCCGGGCGCGGTTTTGCGCTCGGTGCGCGCCAAAGCGTATTCTTCGTGGCTGTCTGGATGCAAAAACACGGGAAAATCTTTGCCGACAGCGCGGAATCCTTGGGAAAGCATGGTTTCCGGTGTTGCGCCTACAATGACCCAATCACGTTCCTGTACCGGTAAGCCAAGGAGTTGGTCGCGGACGGCGCCGCCGACGAGATAAATTTGCATTGCTCTGTTCATTAATAATGTTGGAATTTAGGATAGCATAGACCTTCTCAAAACCGGCATAATGCGCCATTTAGGCACTGATATAAGGATTTCTATGGAGGGATTGCTGTTCATTTCCGGCGCTAGTCTGTTATTGGGCATGTTTGCCGGGCTTATGGCGGGGTTATTCGGCATCGGCGGCGGCTTGATTGTGGTGCCGATCCTGGTGTTTTTGTTTAAAGCGCAAGGATTGCCCAGCCATTTAATCATGTTAATGGCGATTGCAACTTCATTAGGGACTATCATTCCCACCGGCTTCGTCTCTACCTTTGCGCATCACCGGTTCGGCGCAGTGGTATGGGAGAAAGTAAAACGTCTGGCGGCGGGCATTCTGCTGGGCGCGGCAATGGGCGCATGGATTGCCCATATGATAACGCCGGTATTGTTACGGAATTTGTTTATCGCCTATTTGTTATATGTCGGCATTTACATGGCCGTCGGCAAGACGCCAAAACCGGGAACGGCGCGTGTGTCGCCATTAATCGACGCTATTGTTTCTCTATTAATCGGCTTGATTTCGGCGTTGTTGGGAATTGGCGGCGGCACGATGACGGTCCCCTATCTGGTGCACAGCCGTTATTCCATGCACAATGCAGTGGCGATTGCCAGCGCCTGCGGATTGCCGATTGCAATCGCCGGTACCGTTAGCTACATGATATGGGGAATGCAGGCGGTTGGTTTGCCGCAATGGAGCGCCGGTTATGTCTATATACCCTCATTTATTGCCGTCAGTTTGGGTGGCGTATTAACGGCTCCGCTGGGCGCTCGTTTGGCGCATAAGCTACCTGCACACAAGTTGAAACGTTATTTTTCAGTGTTGATTTTTATAATCGCCGCCAAGATGATTTGGTATTAATAAGCCGGTTATTAATACCAATTCTTTTAAAAATGATTAATTAACAGAGGGATGAAAGTACGATTAGCGAAGCGTAATCGCACGAATGTTTTTGTTTGACTTGCATCGGTTAAGATGCTTTTTACTGATCGCTTACCGTAGTAGGGGTTTTTCTTTTAGCTTTTTCATTTTCTTCTTGTTCCTGACGTAGCTTGATTTGTTTTTCTATTTCTACTCTTTGGTATTCATCCGCTAACAGTAAAGTACTTGCCCTATCGCTGTATGGGTACAAACATCCAGTTATCATCAAGGCAATGGCGCACAATAAAAATATGTTGTATTTCATATTCCCCTCTCCAAGTTTTATTAACTTTAGGCGGTCATTAGTCCTTGAATTGTTAATGAGCTACACAAATGTAGTAAATGAACAATAATATTCAAGGAGTCGATAGCTATGATTTTGTGTTAGCGATTAATAAATCCCATCTAAATCAGTATCGATAAGGTGATAACTGATCGCTAACGGGCTTGTGCATTCCATGCACCCTATTTGGTGCGTATTGCAACTACAAAATTATAACCAGAGAAAAATCGATTAATAAACCGATGGTTGGTATTTAACCGAAAAATCGTTCAAGCCGGTTAGCATGGCTGGCAGACTGGCTATATTATCCGGGTTAAATGCATTTACCCCAACGCGGGATAAGTAAAAGGCCTGATCGGGCAGAAAATTTCCGGTAGCGCGCAACTCGCCCGTGTAACCGTGCCGGTTGCGTAACAACCAGGCGTAGGAAAACAGACGGCCGTCGGCCATTTGCGGAAAATACAGTTCTATTAATGACAAGGCGGGCAGGTATTCGACAACACCAGTTATATCGTCGTCCGGCTCTATCCTGACACCTAGTCGGCCATTGTGTTGTGTTAAGCCGCTGCCCTGTTGCTTGAGGCGAGCAACGGAAATGGTAATATTGCCGTTGCCGAGTTCACTGTCATCCGCATGATAAGTCCATGTGTTTTCAATGAGTTGTTTGTCCTTAATGATTTGCATATACCTTATCCTTAAACGGCTCGATGCCGACGCGTTTTACCATGTCGAGGAATGATTCTTCTTCCTGCCGCTGTTTTACATACACATCTAAAATATCGGTGATGGCCTTGGCGATTTCGTTTTTAGCGACGGACGGGCCAAGCCGCTCGCCGATGGCGGCGTCGTTCTCGGAAGAGCCGCCCAGTGTAATCTGATACCATTCGACACCTTTTTTGTCTACGCCCAGGATGCCGATATGGCCGACGCTTTGGTGCGCGCAACCGTTCATGCAACCTGACATATTAATCTTAAGCTCGCCGATGTCGTGGATGTAATCCATATCGTCCAGTACTTCATTAATTTCCCTCGCGACACCGATGGAACCGGCATTGGCAAGGGAGCAAAAATCCAGCCCCGGACAGCAGATAATGTCGGTGACGGTATTAATGTTGGGCGTAGCCAGCTTAAGTTGCGTCAGCGCTTGCCAAAGCGGGTAAAGTTCGGCTTGCTTGATATGGGCAAATACCAGATTTTGCCGGTGTGTAACGCAGATTTCGCCGAAATTGTATCGATCGGCAAGATCGGCAACCGCATCCAGTTGGCTTTCGGTCATGTCGCCCGGCGGCACATCCGGTGCTTTTAGCGATAAAAATACGGCGCGGTGACCGGGGATTTTATGATCGGCCGTGTTGATTTTATACCAAGTCGCGAAGGCGCTATTTTCGGCCAGGTGTTTGGCGAAGGTTTCGTCCTGTGCAGCGTCGGCATCGTACGGCGGCGGTGTAAAGTATTGTTTAACTTCATTAATCCGCTCGTCAGTCAGAATCAGCGTGTCTTTGGTTAATTGCCATTCTGCTTCAACTTGCCGAGTAAATTCTTCCACACCGGTTTCTTTGACCAAAATTTTGATTCTGGCTTTGTACTTGTTGTCGCGGCGTCCGTACAGGTTATAAATCCGCAGGATAGCTTCCAGATAGGACAGCAGGTATTTCTTTTCCAGAAACGGACGGATAACCTGGCCGATTACCGGGGTGCGCCCCAAGCCGCCGCCGGCCAAAATGCGGAAGCCGGTTTCACCGGCGTCATTTTTAACGATATGCACACCGATGTCGTGCAATTGCGTGGCGGCGCGGTCATGTATCGCGCCGCTGACGGCAATCTTGAACTTGCGCGGCAGGTAATCGAATTCGGGATGCAAGGTCGTCCATTGCCGGATGATCTCGCAATACGGCCGCGGATCTTCGATTTCGTCAACGCACACACCGGCCAAGTGGTCGGTGGTGGTGTTTCTCATGCAGTTGCCGCTGGTTTGGATGGCGTGCATCTGCACACTGGCCAGTTCATCTAAAATATCGGGCACTTGCTCAAGCTTAGGCCAGTTAAACTGAATGTTCTGGCGGGTAGTGAAGTGGCAGTAGCCTTTATCGTAGGTCCGGGCAATGTGCGCTAATTTGCGGATTTGTTTGGAGTTTAATAAGCCGTATGGACCGGCAATACGCAGCATGGGCGCATGAGTTTGAATATACAGGCCGTTCCTTAACCGTAAATGGCGAAATTCGTCGGCCGTTAATTCACCGCTTAAAAAGCGCTCGGTTTGCCGCCGGAACTGGTCGGCTCTTTCATCTACAAGTTTTTGGTCGATCTCGTTGTACTGATACATGGCGTTAATTGTATAAGGCGCGAAGGCCAGACATAAAGACGATCAATCATATACTGAGCGACTTAAAATGACAAAAATTATTCAATTTGATGATAGTATTAGCGGGTTAAAATACTTGGTTCTAATTTTTTATAATTAATATTCAAATTTAGGGGAAAAAGGTGCGATTTTTATTCGTATTAGCGTTCATGCTGTTCCTGCCGGAAATGGCGGCGGCGGCAGATTTTGAAAATCTGGGGTTAACCGGCACACGGCGCGGAATTTATACCGTGCTGGTGTTTTTGATTGCCTACGGTTTTGTGATGACCGAGGAATTTACTCACCTGCGCAAATCCAAGCCTGTTATTTTGGCGGCGGGCATTATTTGGGGGCATGCCGCTGTTTTAGCTAAAGACGCGGGCGTCTCGACCGAAGAACTGCATAAGGCGTTTGAATATAACTTGACCGAGTACGCGGAATTAATGTTGTTCTTGCTCACGGCGATGACTTATATTAATTCCATGACCGAGCGCAACGTTTTTGAGGCTTTGCGTTCCTATCTGGTTAGAAAACAGTACAACTACCGTCAATTATTTTTGATTACCGGTGTGGTGACGTTCTTTTTATCGTCAGTGGCCGATAACCTGACTGCTGCGTTGTTGATCGGCGCAGTGGTTTCCGCCGTGGGTAAAGACAACGAAAAATTCATCAGCATGGGATTCATTAACCTGGTGGTGGCGGCCAATGCCGGCGGTGCGTTCTGTCCGTTCGGCGACATTACCACATTAATGGTTTGGCAGGCGGAATATGCCGAATTCTTCGATTTCTTTAAACTTTTCGTGCCTTCCGTGGTGAATTACGCCATTCCGGCGACTGTGATGTATTTTGCCCTGCCGAACGAACAGCCGGTGGCTACCGGTGAAGCGGCGGTAAAAATGAAGCCCGGCGCGATCACCATTTGTTTAATGTTTCTGGCAACGATTGCGACTGCCGTCAGCTTCAAACAAGTGTTACATTTGCCGCCGTTCATGGGCATGATGGTGGGTTTGTCCGCATTAATGTTGTTCAGCTATTTCCTGAAAATTAAAGAATCTCTGCCTGGCGATAAACCGGTTGACGTATTCGACCGCGTTAAAGAAGCCGAATGGGATACGTTATTGTTTTTCTTCGGCGTGGTGTTTGCGGTAGGCGGCTTGGGTTATATCGGTTATCTTGAGCTATTATCCGGCGCTATGTACGGTACTTTGGGTTACACCACCTCCAACATTCTGGTCGGCTTGATCTCTGCTATCGTCGATAACATTCCGGTTATGTTTGCGGTATTGAACATGGGCGTTGATATGGACTTGTATCAATGGCTACTGGTGACGTTGACGGCGGGTGTCGGCGGCTCCTTGCTGTCGGTCGGTTCGGCGGCGGGCGTGGCATTAATGGGCGCATCGCAACAGCGGTACACTTTTTTCAGCCATTTAAAATGGACGCCTGCGATTGCCGCCGGTTATGCCGGTAGTATTTTCGTCCATTACCTGATTAATGGTTAATCGATAAGCCGGATCGGTTTGTCTTATCTTGCGTTTAATTCCGCCCCTGTCCAGTTGAAATCGGATAGGGACGGAAAATTAATCTATCTTCACATTATTCATTCATTAATAAATTCATTTTGGATGAGTAATCTCTGTTAACAGTCTGTTGAAGCGTAAAAGAGTTCATCAGTCTGTTCATGTTGCTGTAACCGGCGAATGACAATTATCTTAACTGTGCAGGCGCTTCATTAATGAACAATAATAATAGTTTAAGTCAATCCGTATTCAACCGGCGCATGCTGATCTGTATTTTTACCGGCTTCAGTTCGGGCTTGCCGTTGTACATATTAATCAGCTTGGTGCCCGCCTGGTTGCGTTCGGAAGGCGTCGATCTAAAAGCAATCGGTTTATTTGCATTAATCCAATTGCCGTTTACCTGGAAATTTTTGTGGTCGCCGTTTTTCGACCGGTTTATTCCGCCTTTAGGCAGGCGGCGCGGCTGGATGTTGATTGCTCAGTTGGCGTTGCTATTAATCCTTCCTTTGTACGGATATTTGCAGCCGAAAACGGATATCTGGTTAATTGCTTCGCTTTCCTTCATGGTGGCTTTTTTGGGCGCATCGCAAGATATTGCGCTGGATGCATTCCGCCGGGAAATCTTGCCGGATCAAGAACTTGGCATGGGCAACGCCATTCACGTTAATGCTTACAAAATTGCTGGTTTGGTGCCGGGAGCGTTATCTTTGGTGTTGGCGGATTACCTGCCCTGGTCAATCGTTTATATTATTACGGCGTTATTCATGCTGCCGGGTATGGTAATGACCTTGCTGGTCAGCGAACCTGACATTCAGGGTGCGCCAAAAACTTTACGAGCGGCTATCGTCGAACCGTTCAATGAGTTTCGTGGCCGAGGTTTAGGCGCGGCCTTATTAATATTGGCGTTCATCTTTTTTTACAAGTTGGGCGACAGCATGGCGACCGCATTGGCGACACCGTTTTACCTGGATATGGGCTTCAGCAAAACGGAAATCGGCTTGATTGCGAAAAATGCAGGGCTTTGGCCGAGCGTCATCGGCGGATTGTTGGGCGGCGTTTGGATGATTCGTCTGAGTATTAATAAGTCTTTATGGATTTTCGGCGTAATTCAAATGGTTGCTATACTCGGTTTCGCTTGGCTGGCGCATGTGTTGACGGATCCCGCTTTTATTAATACGTCTTACACATTGAATTTGCTGTTCTGGCAGGGTGCGGTATTGAAAAGCCAATTGTGGCTGGCGCTGGTGATCGCCTTGGAGGCGTTCGGCGTCGGTTTAGGCACCGCCGCTTTCGTCGCCTATATTGCCCGCACCACGCATCCGCAATACACCGCCACCCAATTTGCCCTGTTTACCAGCTTGGCCGCCGTACCGCGCACCTTTGCCAACGCCAGCACTGGCTTTCTGGTGGAAAGTCTAGGCTGGACGAATTTCTTTCTACTGTGTTTTATTCTGGCCGTGCCGGGGATGTTGTTGCTGTTTAAAGTAGCGCCGTGGCAAGAAAACGCTGAGAGTTTATAAAAAATACGGTTTTATTAATGAGTTAATGATTAAACAAGCAGAAGAATTTATTGCCAATTTCGTCGATTCGCTTTTGCCAGTTGCAGTTTGATTGGATAAATCGTATGATAAGAGGTTAACAATTAGTATTTTATCCTTATATTCTCAGGTTAGGATCATGAAACCAGACATCCACCCAACTTATCAGCAAATTACCGTCACCTGCGGTTGCGGTAATACCTTTGTGACCGGTTCGGTCATAACCAAAGATTTGCATATTGAAGTATGCTCTTCCTGCCATCCGTTTTACACCGGCAAACAGCGCGTGGTCGATACTGCAGGCCGTGTTGATAAGTTTAAAAAGAAGTACGGCAAATAAAGCGTTCATTAATAGCACCCGTTTTCCGATTCCGCTCGAAAACGGGTAACTTTGGATCTGATTGTTCCAACACGGCTCTTTTATTACTGAGCACAACGTCTCGCCATAATCTAAGTAGCATCATTAATCATTGATGCCGCCCGGCTTTTCAATTAAAACAGCGCTTCTACCGGCTTTTCTTTAATAGCCTTTTCTTTCTGTGCTTTTTTAGCAGCGTCCGCTTTGGTTTTTTCTGACGGAATAGCGGCAATTTTCTTTAAAACGACGCCTTTCTGAATATATTCCGAACCTTTTTTGTAAACATCGCTTGGTGGTGTGAAGCTGGCAACCAGTGTTCCTTTCAATGCCGTGCGCATATATTCTATCCACATCGGTAAGGCTGCGACACCACCGGTTTCGTAATGCCCAAGCGGTTTGAAATCATCGAAGCCCACCCAGGCGGAGGCGACATGCGCTGGTGTAAAGCCATTAAACCAGGCGTCGCGCTGGTCGTTGGTGGTGCCGGTTTTGCCGGCGATGTCGCTTCGACCCAAGGCTTTGGCGTCGGTTGCTGTGCCCATTTTGACCACGTCGCGTAGCATGGAATTCATGACAAAGTTAATGCCGGGTGAGATTATCCGGGGTGCAAGGTTTTGTCCTTCTTCTGCTTTTTTACAGGTCGTACAGGCTATCTTGGGGTCGGCCTGAAAGATTATTTCACCTTCGTTCGTCTCTATCTTTTCAATGAAGTACGGATCCACCAGGAAGCCGCCGTTGGCGAATACCGAAAACATCCGGGCCATTTGCATCGGCGTGGCGTAACCGCTGCCCAGCGCCAGCGACAAGCCCCACGGCATTTGTTCCGCGTTAAAACCGAAGCGTTTGCCGGTTTCTATGGCCTTGGCGATGCCGACGCCTTTGAGCAGTTGGATGGCAACTATGTTGCGGGAATATGTCAGCGCTTTTCTAACGCTGGTCGGGCCGTAGAATTTTTTACTGGCGTTTTCAGGGCGCCAGTTTCTGCCTAAACTGGGGTCGTAAATCGTGATCGGCGCATCATTAATAACACTGGCGGCAGTATAGCCTTGCTCCAGGGCGGTTGTATATATGATGGGTTTAAAGCCCGATCCGGGTTGGCGTTTTGCCTGAGTGGCGCGGTTGAACTTGTTTTGATCGAATTCAAAGCCGCCGACTAATGCATGAACAGCGCCGTTCTTAGGATTCATGGAAACAAAAGCGCCTTCGACTTCAGGAATTTGCGTTATCGTCCAGTTGCCTTTTTTGTTTTTGCGGACTCGAATGGAAGCGTCCGTTTTTATGAAATTTTTAAGTTTGCTGCCGCCCCACTTAATGTTGCTCCAGGGAATTTCAATTTTAACGCCGTTGTACAGTTTGGCTTCTACGCTTTTATTGCTGCTTTTGGTGACGGTGGCGGCAATCGTGTCGCCGACCACGGGAGCGTCATTAATTAATGGGGTTTTGCCGTTTTGTTGTTTTTTGATGCGGAAGCCGTGCCGGTCGTCGCAAATGTGCAGCGCTTGACGGAGCGCGCTATTGGCCGCTTCCTGCAGCTTTGAATCGATAGTCGTAGTGACTTTCAGACCCATCCGGTATGCTTTTTCGCCATATTTTTCATAAAGATATTGGCGCACCATTTCGGCGATGTAAGGCGCTGATAAATCCGAGTTGTGATATTGAAACTTGGCTGAAGACGGCTGTTTGACGGCATCGTCATAGGCTTCTTGGTTAATGTGGCGAAGCTCCAACATCCGTTGCAGCACATAATTCCGCCGCTCCATGGAGCGCGCTTCATTGGTGATGGGGTTATAGGCCGACGGCGCTTTCGGCAGGCCTGCAATCATGGCTTGTTCGGCCAATGTCAGTTGATCCAATGATTTGCCGTAATAAGTCTGCGCCGCCGCAACAATGCCGTACGCGCTATGACCCATGTAAATTTGGTTTAAATACAACTCCAGAATTTTCTTTTTAGGATATTCGCGTTCTATTTTTAAGGCCAGGATGATCTCTTTCAGTTTACGTTTATAGGTTTTTTCGCTGGACAGTAAAAAATTGCGCGTAACCTGCATGGTAATGGTGCTGCCGCCTTGTTTTTTCTTCCCGGTGGCGGCTAGTTGCAAACTAGCGCGGATTAATCCTTTATAATCGACGCCGGAATGTTCGAAAAAGCTGTCGTCTTCCGCGGCCAGGAGAGCATTAATGAGTTGCTCGGGGACGTTATCGACATTAACCGGAATGCGTTTATTGCCGCCAAACTGAGCGATTAACCGGCCGTCTTTGCTGAGAATGCTCATCGGCACTTCGTAGCGGACGTTATGCAGCTTTTTGATGTCCGGTAACTCCGCGGACAGCCGGTTATAAATCAGTGTGGCGGTAACGATCAGGCCGGTAAGCAATGCTAACAATAAAATTGCTGTCCATTTCAATAGATTACTGCTTTTTTTTGAATTCGCCACAACGTATCCGGATGGGTTATTTGTAAGAAATCTCAGGGTTGTTTACAGAGTGGTTGATTAAAATATTGGTAGAGTATTTCATAAGGAGTTGAATTATTGGTAGTGGCAAAATTATAAGTGATAAGTTACATTACGTATTTTGCATAAACTTATGATTGAACAGACAGTAAAGCCCACATGCCGATCTTGCCAAAGCGAAAACATCGTCAAGAACGGGCGCAACGCGGGCGGCAAGCAGCAATACCGCTGCAAGGATTGTGGCGTCCACCGGGTGCTGGAACCGACCGTCCGGTACGACCAGGGGCGCAAGGAAGAAATCCTGCGGGCGTACCAGGAACGGTCCAGCCTGCGGG
>Ga0194120_10009870_pt1 | contig 11978 bp, 10 predicted proteins | sample TA2MahCa65mmetaG_FD_148642 | JGI IMG/M metagenome (GOLD analysis project Ga0194120, IMG submission 148642) | Freshwater microbial communities from Lake Tanganyika, Tanzania - TA2015019 Mahale Deep Cast 65m | ecosystem: Environmental > Aquatic > Freshwater > Lake | place: Tanzania: Lake... | reverse complement strand
CTGTGGTGCAGGCTTTTTGGCGGCAGGATGATATGCCTACCAGAAGCTGTTGGTTGTCAGTGAGCTGGTCCGTCAGCAGACCATTCTTGACCAGTCTGACAGCAGAGGAACCTCTGAAAAACCCAGTAAACTGGCATCAAGTCCAAGCTTGAGACTGGCCGGTGAGCGGATCACTTCAGCTGGGGTTCAGCGATTACGAGCAGGTCTACGCCAAGAAGAAGACGCGGCGGCAGATTTTCCTTGATGAGATGGAGGACACCATCCCCTGGGATGACTTCCATTCACTGATCCGGCCGGTCTATCACCAGCCATCTGCCAAGGGAGGCAGGCCTCCGTTCCCTCTGGAGGTGATGCTGCGGATTCACTTGCTGCAGCAGTGGTTCACGCTCTCGGATCCGCTGATGGAGGAGATGCTGATTGATACCCCCTGTTTCCGGCGCTTTGCGGGGATCGATATGGTCTCTGAGCGGATTCCAGATGAGACCACGATCCTGAATTTTCGTCATCTGCTCGAAGAGCACGGCATCGGCGAGCAGATTTTCGAGGCGGTCAAGCAGACGCTCAAAGATCAAGGCGCCCTGTTGCAGGAGGGGACGATCCTCGATGCCACGATCATCCACGCGCCCAGTTCCACCAAAAACAAGAAGGGTGAACGGGACCCGGAGATGCACTCGGTAGCCAAGGGCAACCAGTGGTATTTCGGGATGCGCTGCCATATCGGAGTGGACGCGGCCTCAGGCCTGGTCCATTCGGTGGTCAGCACCGCTGCCAATGTGCATGAACTCAACACCGCCGCTGAGCGGCTGCACGGCGAGGAGAAAGTGGTCTACGGAGATTCAGGTCACCTTGGCATTGAGAAGCGCCAGGAATTCGAAGACAGTCCGTGTCAGTTCCGGATCGCCATGAGACCAGGCCAGCGCCGCGCTCTACCTGATACAGCGGAGGGAAGACTGGAAAATCTGTTTGAGACGGCAAAAGCTCACCTGCGAGCCAAGGTGGAACATCCCTTTCGGGTGATCAAGCATCAGTTTGGCTTCCAGAAGACGCGCTACCGAGGCATCAAAAAGAACGATCACAAGCTCAAGATTCTGTTCGCACTGGCCAACCTCTACAAGATCAGGCAACGCATACCAGCGACGGCATGAGCTCACAGGATCAGTGTGCCTAAAACCCGGAAATCCTGGACAGAAGGCGATGATTCAGGCTGCGTAAAGCGGTCTAAAGCGGCAGCGATGCACAATCATCACGCGCAGCAGTCTTATTGATGAGATTGAGACTGCCCTGGGGAGAAGAACGGGGCTTGATCAGAGTTTCCTTAGCTGGGGGAGTGCTCTGGGAAGAAAAATCGGGGGATTTTTGGGGCAGTGGCTTGGAGGTTGGCTGGGAGACCCGTTGGCAGCACTGAAATATCAAGCCCAGCCTGGGGTTGTTGAGTGACGGGCTCGCTTCACGCATGAGAGATCGTGATTGTGATCCGAACAGGCTTGCGCTGCAGGGTTTTCAGTCTCTGCTCCGATGAGGCGACAGGGGATCCGGTGGCGGGGTAGTTCATTTATGCAATGGCAATGGTGCGGACAGCCTCGTTCGGGGCCTGGATCTGCCTCGCCCTTGACGCGACCAGCCTCAGCCAGACCCAGACAGGTAGGAGCTGTCAACCCACCCGTACAGGTAGACGGCTGGGCTCGGTCAGGCGGCATGTTCTCTATGCCAGCGCTGCAATGGATCTCATGCTGCGCTGCACATCTGCTGCACTGCTCTCCGACCTACCCAGGTCAGTTAGCAAGCAGGTAATGGACCACAGCTGGCCGGCGTTCGCGGCTGATGCCTCCCTGGGTCACCGTGCCAATTACCTCTGGCGGGATGGGCTTGATGTCCGTAACTGCCATGAACCGGTACGGCACTCCCGTGACGGCAAAGCTCGTCTTCTCAGGAGGCCAGATCTCAGTTGGATCACCCTCGTAACGGCCCGTGATTTCGCCCAGATGCCCCCAGTACTCCCCCTGGTGGCGGCAGAACACGATCGCCATGCAGTTGCCGAACTCGGCTTCACCTGGCTTGTTCCGTCCGTCGTTGCATACCCCGGCAGCAAGCCCGCGAACCACGTCAGACAGGGCTGTGTCGCCGGCGTATTGCCAGCAACGGATGTTGAAATCCGAAGTTTCCATCGATTCGGCGGCAGGACCGCAGTAGTGGGTGCAGGACACCCGTCCATTTGTTTTAGCAGCCCTAGGGCCTCGTCCTCGGCAGAAATTTCTAAGGCCCTGTCGCAGTGCGGTCTCACCCATGCGTCCCCCCTCGGGGGGGCTGCTCCTTGGGTGTGGGTATGAGCAATTCCTGGTCGACCTCCCCGCTTGTCGCTGTTCGCGTGAGTGTTCTCGATTTACCCGCGAACCGGTCGAATGGACGGCGGTGGGTTTGCTAAACGGTTTATGTACCGTTGATAAACCCTGCCTCAGAACCCTGTGCAGCACTCAAAGAACGGTTTATAAGCCGTAGGAAAGCGATGGCTGCTGGGCAGCGGCGCCGAATAGGCCGGGTGGTAAACGAAGGGTGGCCTCAGGGCCGCATCAGAGACTGGTGGGCATTCTGCGGGTGAGATGCCGCAGCTTGCGAAGGGCCTTCAGTTCCACCTGGCGAACCCGCTCGCGCGATACGTCGAGCATGCGGCCGATCTCGGCGAGGGTGTGGCGCTCTTCGCCCTCGAGGCCAAAGCGCAGCTCCAGCACTTGTCGCTCCTGGTCGGTGAGGTGGCTGAGCCACCGGCCCAGCTGCTCGTGGTGCATGCCGCGCTCCACCTGATCGAGCGGTTCAGCGTGGCTGTTGTCGGCGATCAGATCGCCGAGGAAGCTGCGGCCTTCCTCGCCGTTCACAGGCGCGTCGAGGCTGGAGGTGGTGAGGGCCTGGCGCAGCAGCGAATCGAGTTCATCGATCGGCATGTCCATCGCCTCGGCGATCTCCTTGCGGCTGGGCATCGCGCCGAGCTTGTGGGCCAGATCCAGGCTCACCTTGCGGATGGCGGTGAGGCGTTCCGAGAGGTGCACCGGCAGGCGGATGGTGCGCGCCTGGCAGGCGATGGCCCGGGTCATGCTCTGGCGGATCCACCAGAAGGCGTAAGTCGAAAACTTGTAGCCGCGAGTGGGATCGAATTTCTCCACGGCCCGCTCCAAGCCGAGAGATCCCTCCTGGATCAGATCCAGCAATTCAAGACCTTTGCCCTGATATTTCTTGGCAACGCTCACCACCAGGCGAAGGTTGGCTTTCATCATCCGTTCCTTGGAACGGCGACCCACGCGGATGGTTTTTTTCTCCTTATCGGAATAATCGTGATCTCGCTCTTCTTCCGTGAGGCGCATCATCGCTTGCACCTGGTTGCCGAGTTCAATCTCTTCGGCAGGCGTTAGTAGTGGGACGCGACCGATCGTGGAGAGATACCAGCTGATGGGGTCGCTGCTCCGTCTGCGACTAGTGCCGCCTGGAGAAAGCCCGGACGCGGTCATGAACCCTGATCTGGAAGTGAGAGGAATCTCCTATGGGTTTTGCAATAGTTGTTGTGATTTCAGATGCGCTTCAGCTTTCCGAAGTAAAAACACACACATGTGTTGAGACTCACGTGTTGGCAACGATGCGTTAGTCGTTTCCGGTTTCTTTATTGTTTTTTTCTTGCTGCTCCAGGCAGCGAGCGCAGGCCGTGGGGCTTGCACCGCCGTAGCCCAACGCCTCGGCGGCCTGCGCACCAGCGCTGGCGTGTACCAAGGCGCTCAGGGCCAGCAGGGCTGCATCCGCTCCCTGGCCTGCTGCGATTGCTCGGGCTCCAAGGCCGCCCGCATAGCCCGCAAGCACATCACCCAGCCCCGCCCGCGCAGCGGCATCGCAGGCCTGCTTCAGCTGCCAGCGGCGTCCATCCGCTGCAGCGGTCACCGTGCGGGCGCCCTTGAGCAACACGCTGCATTGGCAGGCCTTGGCGGCTGTGGCAGCAGCTTCCAGAGGGGGCAGATCCGCCCAATCGGGAAACAGGCGTGTGAACTCGCCAGCGTGGGGGGTGAGCCAGGTGGGACCCTGCCGCTTCAGAAGCCAAGCCTGGGCCCCGAGCTTGGCCAGGCGATTGAGACCATCGGCATCAATCACCAGCAGTCCCGTGAACCGTTGCAGGGGATCCCAGGTGGACAGGTCGTTCTCGCTTTTGCCCAGACCGGGGCCGATCACCAAGGCGTCGAGGCGTTCAAGAGCTGAACCTGGCAGAGCGCCGAGATTGAGGCTGCCGTCGGCATGGCTCGTTAAGGCGGCACTCACCACCACGTGGGGCTGGCTGATCCAGAGCTGCCCGGCCAGAGCTTCTGGCAAGGCCGTCCGCAGGCTGCCCACGCCGCTGGCACTGGCCCCGAGCAGGCAGAGCTGGCTGGCACCTCGATAGGCCTCGCTCCCGGCGATCACCAGCAGCCTGCCTCGTTGGTACTTAGACGCCGCTGCTGCCGGTCGAGGCCAGGGTGCCGTTGCCAGGTCGCGCCGATGCAGTGCCAAGGGTTGCTGTGGCGGCAGGGTCTCCAGCAGGTCGGCCGGTATCCCGAGGTTGATGCGTTCCAGCTCACCCACCCAGGCGAGGGCGGTGTCTTGCACAAAGCCTTGTTTGAAGAGGCCGATGCTGAGGCTGAGGCTGGCGCAGGCCGCTACGCGCCCCAGCGGCAAGCCCCGATCGGCGCAGAGCCCAGTGGGGCCATCGATGGCGATCAGTCGGTGGGGTTGCAGGTGCTGCCGCTGCTCCAGCAACGCTTGCAGCCGCTCGTCAGGGGCGCGGCTCTGACCGATGCCGAACAGGGCATCGATCCAGATCGCTGGATCGGCGGGATCGGGTTCTGCGCTCCGCTGCGGGATGCCAAGCCAGCTGGCATGGCGGAGATGGGCTGCGGTGAGTGGTTTGTGGCGCTCAAACGGACTCCAGATCCGCACAGCGATGCCTGCCAGGTGCAGTTCGCGCGCCACCACTAAGCCATCGCCGCCGTTATGGCCCGGCCCCACCAGCACCAGGGCGCCGTGCCGCTGGAAGTGCGGCCACCAATCGGGTTGCATCAGCCGCTGTGCCACCGCCAGGGCGGCCTTCTCCATCAGCGCCTCCACCGGCAGCCCGCTGGCAAACAGCTGCTCTTCGAGGGCGGCCATCTGCTGGCCGCTCACCAGGAGATGGTCGGCATCACGGCTGGGCCAGACGATCTGAGGCAAGGCAGGCCAGGAGGCAGCAGTTCCATGATGGAGAGATCGCCTGGATCAAGCCGTAGGGCTTGATCGTTTTGTTGGTTTGGCTCGTTTTTCTGCGATTCCCAGCGCCGCTGATCCCTCGGTGGCTGCGACACCGGCCGGGGCTTCAGCCCTGCAGCGCCTTGCCGCCTGGCCAGGAGAGCACCGGGTGGCCGTTGGGCTCTCAGGCGGTGTGGATAGCTCCCTCACCGCGGCGCTGCTCGTGGAAGCGGGCTGGCAGGTGGAGGGCCTCACCCTCTGGCTGATGAGCGGCAAGGGGGCGTGCTGCGCCGAGGGTTTGGTGGATGCAGCCGGGATCTGTGAGCAGTTGGGCGTGGAGCACCACGTGGTGGATTTCCGCGAGCACTTCAAGGAGCAGATCGTCGATTTCCTGGTGCAGGGCTATGGCGATGGGGTTACACCTCTGCCCTGCTCCCGTTGCAACCGGGAAGTGAAATTCGGGCCGATGTTGCAGTGGGCCCAGGAGCAGCGCGGCATTGAGCGGATCGCCACCGGTCACTACGCCCGCGTCTGCCATGGCGAGCAGAGCGATAACGGCCGCCACCAGCTGCTGCGGGGCCTGGATCGTCAGAAGGATCAGAGCTACTTCCTCTACGACCTTCCCCAGGAGGCCCTGGGCCGGCTGGTGTTTCCGCTCGGTGAGCTCACCAAGGCCGACACCCGCGCGGAAGCGGCCCGCCATGGACTGCGCACCGCCGAGAAGCCGGAAAGCCAGGACCTTTGCCTGGCGGATCACCACGGTTCGATGCGGGCCTTTCTCGACACCTACTTACCGCCTCGCAAGGGGGAGATTGTGCTGAGCGATGGCAGGGTCGTGGGTGAGCACGACGGCATTCAGCACTTCACCATTGGCCAGCGCAAAGGCCTAGGGGTGGCCTGGAGCGAGCCGCTGCACGTGGTGCGCCTGGATGGTGCGATGAATCAGGTGGTGGTGGCGCCCCGCCGGGACGCCGCCCGCAGCGATGCCTTGGTTGGTGCGGTGAACTGGGTGTCGATCGCTCCCCCTGAGCAACCGCTCGAGGTGGAAGTGCAAGTGCGCTACCGCAGTGGAGCCGTGGCGGCCCGGTTGTCTCCGCTGCCAGCCACTGAGGTGGACGTTGCCGCCGGTCGCCCGCACCGTTGCCGGCTGGACTTTGCCGAAGAGCAGTTTTCGATCACGCCTGGGCAGGCCGCGGTGTTTTATGCGGGGGATCGGGTGCTGGGGGGTGGGTTGATCCAGCGCTGATGCGGGCAGCCCCTTACCAGTAGGGGTCGGTGGAGAGCTCCACGCTGAGCGAGCCGCTGCGGCTGGCGGGCACGGTGGCAATGCAAGCGCGGATCGTGGTGCCATTCACATCGATCTCGCAGGCGCCGCAGCTTCCCCCCAAGCACCCAGTTGGGATTGAGAACCCTGCCTCGCGGGCCGCATCGAGCCAGTCGCGCCCTGGGAGGCATCGGCTGGTGCGGCCGTCGGGCCAGTGGATCTGCACCTCCTTCATGGCTCGCTCAGTAAAGACTCCAGATTGATGTGCTGCTCAAAGGCATCGGCGAGTCGATCGAGCAGTGCCTCCCGTTGACGGCTGTGGTGAGGTTGCTGTTCGCTCAGCATTGGCAACCCCTTGCGAGCTCTCAACTGGTTCAACCAGCGGCGGCGCCAGGGCCCGCTTTCAAACACGCCGTGCAGGTAGGTGCCAGCCACGTTGCCCTGCACCCAGCCCAAACCAGCATCAGCGCAGAGGGGCTCACAGGGATCCAGAGCTGAGCTCGAGCCGCGATGGAGCTCGAAGCCCTCGATCGCGATCGGTTCCGAGCTGCCCCCGTTCACGCATGGCCAGAGCGCCTGACTGTTCCTCTGGCGAAGGGCTTTCGTGCCGCCAAACACGGTTCGCAGCGGTAAGAGGTTGAGACCAGAGCTATTCGATGCTCCGTTGCAGCTGCCTTCAAGCCCCTCTGGGTCGTTGAGTTCGCGGCCCAGCAGTTGCATGCCGCCGCAGATTCCGAACACGTGGCCGCCGCTGTGGGCATAGCGCTGCACGGCTCCTGCCAAGTTACGGCTTTGCAGCGCCTCAAGATCCCGCAGGGTCTGCTTGCTGCCGGGCACCAACACCGCATCCGGACGACCGAGCTCTTCACCTGGCGCCACCCAGCGCATTTGCACGGTGGGCTCGGCCTCCAGCGGATCTAGGTCGGAGAAATTGCTCAGGGAGGGCAGCTTGAGCACAGCGATCTCCAGCTCGGCACCGCGCTTGCGTCCGCGCCGTTCCAGTAGATCCAGGGAGTCTTCCGGTGGGAACAGCTCATCCAGCCAGGGCATCACACCGATCACCGGAATGCCGGTGTTGGCCTCCAGCCAGCGCCTGCCTTCATCAAAGAGTTCGCGGCGCCCGCGAAAACGGTTGATCAGCAGGCCACGGATCAGCGGTCGCTCCACCGGTCGCAGCAAGGTCAGCGTGCCCACTAGCTGGGCGAACACGCCGCCCCGCTCAATGTCGGCCACAAGGATGCAGTTGGCGCGCAGGTATTGGGCCAGCCGTAGGTTTGTGAGGTCGCGCGGTTGGAGGTTCACCTCCACTGGGCTGCCGGCTCCCTCCAGCACCAGCCTCCCGTTCGGGTATGCCGCCTGCAGTTCGCACAGGCCTTGGCGGATTGAAGCCCAGCCGGGTCTGAACCAGTCGCGGTAGTAGTGCTCGGCGCGGCAGCTGCCCACCGATTGCCCAAGGTGGATTACTTCACTGGTGCTGTCGCCCTGAGGTTTAAGCAGCACCGGATTCATGGCGCACTGGGGCTCCACCCCCGCTGCCCAGGCTTGGAGCGCCTGGGAATAGGCCATCTCGCCGCCAGCCTGATCCACCCAGGCGTTGTTGCTCATGTTCTGCCCCTTGAAGGGCAGCGGTGTTTCGCCACGACGCCGCAGCACCCGGCAGAGCGCGGCCGTCATCAACGACTTGCCGGCACCGCTGCTGGTGCCCAGCACCATCAGGGGGGTGGAAGCTCGCTGGGTCATTGGTTGGCCTCGAAGTGTTCGTCGGGCCAACGATCCAAACTTGTCCCGGGCAGGTTGGAAGCCCTAACGCGTTGGAACATATTAATGTTTTTGCGTTACCATCTTGGCATTTTACACTTGCAAAGTGTGGTAATAATTTCACAACACAATGTCGATCGGTTGTGCTCCCGCCGCTAATTTGCTTTTTATGAGGAATTTTTCCGGCGGTTATGGCGCATCATTGCTGAATGGACGTGATTGCCTCTTCGTCATTGTTCGGGGCGGCTGAGGGCTTTCATGCTCCATTGATTGTGTTGATGTTTACTGGCTGCCGTACATCTAGAACGCCTGTGGTTTTCAGGTACTGCTCCCCGAGTGGGTCCACCGCCCCTGAGCCTAAGCCGCGTCCAAAGTCCCGAATTCAAGACACCATTCGCCATGAAAGCGATCAGTGCCCAAAAGACGATTCAAGAGATCACACCAGATCACTTAATCTAACTGATTCAGGTGAGCTAGTGGTAGCTCCTTGAATGCAACAGCGGCAAGTAGAGCAAGTTCAAGTAGACTCAGCTGTTTCATCAGACTGCTACGCAGAAACCTCACGGTCATGGAAAGCCTCAGATGGAGCTGAGTGGCTTAAAAAACTTGGCTGTCTGACGACCGTGAACCAGCCAAGGTGGCTGTGATCGAACACCTTGAGCTAGTTGGCATGTCAAGGTCCACTCTCTACGATCAGCCGCGACCGGGACTGAAACTTGATGCGCCGCATGGGCTGACGGACGATCTACCAAAAGCCCCAACCACGATGCCAGCTGAGACGTCAGCGAGGCCTGCCCTACCTCGTGGATCCCAACGCGATCAAAGCTGCAGATCAGTTGCGGGCCATCGATCTCACCCCCCTTGCAGAGAGGTTTTCTCTAACTGGTTTTAATTGTTTGCCTCTTCTCGACGACCATGTTCGGCCGTACCTATCCGACAGCATTAGCACTGAGTTCCATCTGACGCACTAGAGACGGTGCTGGCGGGCAGATACAGGACAGAGACCCTCCACTTCGACGAAAAACTAGTTCTTCTCTGCGCACCTGATTGCGTGGCCAGGCGGATATAGGGAAAATCAAGATCATCCGCTTGGGAAGGAAGCATTACCACTGCATCATTCTGCCAAAGATACTATTGAGCAAGATCCAGCAGACGGAGATCTGTGTAAAAGCCCGCAGCGATGACCGGAAAACTCAGGTCAGCCCGACCTGCTTTCTATGAGGGCACTACCTGCCAAGGCCATGCAGCTCCGTGGTAGCCAGAGCTCCCCATGAAGCCTGGATTTGAGATCAAGCCCTACTCATCTCGCCAAGGGTTAACGATGTCAGGAGAAGGAACTGTTCAATAAAAGGACCTCGTATCACTGCTTCCCTCGATCAGTTAGAGCATAAAAATGGCTCCACAATACTCTCCAAGTATTTTGTTAAGGCTAGCAATATTGAATGAATGGGCTGCAATGATACAGGGATAACGGCTGGGATTAATCGCCGGTAATCTGCCTGTTTTCTTAATTCTAAGCGACTTGCTCAATCGCTGCTTGATCTCTTTGTTGTTCCGACCTTAACTAGTTCGAGTGTGTGATTGCGTAGTATTTTTTAGTCGGCACTTGCTCTCTTTCCCTTTGAATTAAAGGGGCGGTGACTGCCAGGAAAGATGACGCTCCTGCTGCTGTTCAAGCAGCCATCGTCAACGTAGCTGGTTTGAATTCGTCTTCCGCTGGTGGTGGATTGATCCAGACCACCTCTGGTTGACGCCAGCAACGCGTGGATCGTGACCACCGGCGTGGGTTCCTCTGACGAGCCTGCTCGTAGACGACGGCCCGGTGACGGCAGATCTCCAGTGCATCACCGTTGTGGCGCTGGTGGGGCGTCACGAACTTGATGCCGCTATGGCGGTGCCGGTGGTTGTACCAGTCGACAAATGACGCCACCCACTGACAAGCGGTCTCCTTGCTGGTGAATGGGCGGCTTGGGTAGTCCGGCCGATATTTCGCCGTGCGGAACAACGACTCGGCTGTGGCCCGTGGTTGCAGCCAGCGCCTGCGACCTATTAGAATGATGTCCAAGCATAAGGATAGTAGACTCAATGCCTTTCTTTCTTTGAAAGCGTTGCCTTCCGGATCGTCAATCTAGCTTGGTCAGCTCGCCTGTTTTGGGATTATGGTTGTTTCAATCCAGCAAATCACTTGGGGGTTTAATGGCGATCTTAAAGATGCTTATTACGGCATTGCAGGGTTTGATGGTAATACTTTTACAAAGCCAATTAGTGTTTATATTGATGAGCCGAGTGGCGATGCTGGGAAGTTTGCCAAGTATGTCTTTGAGAAAGTTGACTCATTGTTTGATGTTGACTTTTCGTATGCGCTCAATCCCTCTGGTGCGATAATTCAGGTTAAAAATACTTTTTTCGAGGGGTCCCAGGCTGGTCTCACTACGACTAGCTACGGATGGTCTGGTTTTCAAGGTGGCAAAACATACAAGTTGGATATCAAGGTAGAATATGAAAGTGGCAAGGGGGTTAAGCTTGACGACTTCCCTTCGCTAAGTGAATCAACTGCTCATACGATTCTTCATGAAGTAGCTCATGCTTTGGGCCTCGATCATCCTGACGATGATCCCTATGGAAAATGGCATGACACTGCAGATACTGTTATGTCATATAATTATGTATCAACTGGCTCGGTCACTCCTTTTTACACGACAACGGATCTCGATGCACTCAAGATGATCTGGAAAGGGGAGGATGGAGGTAGTGAAATTGTTGCTCAGAAGGGTGCCAGTAAGATGGTAGGAACAGAGAGTTCTGATGCGTTCGTGTTTAAGGCAAAAGATAAATTCGGAAAGAAGGGGGCGGATTTAATTGTTGATTTTTCCAAGGAAGAAGGGGATGGTATTGTGCTTGGTAAAGCTGCCTTCCCTGGCCTGGAAAAGATAAAGTTTAAATCAGTTTACAATAGTAAACAGCTTAAGGCCGAGCAGTCTAAGGGTTCCAATATAATCTATTATGATAAAGGTGTTGGCGGTAAAGGTGCCCTATATTTTGATCAAAATGGCTCGAAAAAAGGCTACGGTAAGGGTGGGTTATTTGCTTATTTAGCGGATTCTCCAGGTCTGACCAAGAATCACTTTTCGCTTGCTTAACCGTTCCTCGCTAGGCTTCGGATATGTGCATCACGTCTAGGATAGGGTTGATTCTGCTTTCTGATTTGTTCGGCAAGTGGCTCAGGAGCGTAGTCGATGTCGTCGAAGCCAGTGTTGGACCATCGCGCACGCGGTAGGGAGTGGAATCGCTTCCTTCCATGGAGCTAGAACGTCCCGGCCGAGAGGTGTCAGCCGCACTCGTTCGGTGAGGCCCTGGCCGTCCACCTCCCTGCGAAGCACCCCAAGTTTGATGAGCCAGATCAGGTCGTTTTCGGTCCTGTTGGCGCTGAGTCGGATGCGGCTGAGTGTTTGCCAGTCGGACCGGTCCGCTAGTTGCGTACTGCTCAGTGCTGCCTGCTCGAGCTCTCTGTAGAAGGCCAGTCGAAAGGGCAGGCACTGCACCGCTTGACGGGCACGTCTGAGGGCGTAACGGTTAAGGCCTGAGGAGGAAAGGGTCACACGCTCTGCTCTTTGACTGTCATTCTCCTGCTTAGCTGTGTTTTCTCATCAGGTCATTCAGTAGCTCGCAACAGTCCGAGCTGCTGAATGGGGGTGCGGCCGGCCAGCGCCATATGACACCTGCGGCC
>Ga0194120_10009868_pt1 | contig 11980 bp, 8 predicted proteins | sample TA2MahCa65mmetaG_FD_148642 | JGI IMG/M metagenome (GOLD analysis project Ga0194120, IMG submission 148642) | Freshwater microbial communities from Lake Tanganyika, Tanzania - TA2015019 Mahale Deep Cast 65m | ecosystem: Environmental > Aquatic > Freshwater > Lake | place: Tanzania: Lake... | reverse complement strand
TCCGCGGGTGATTATCGCGCCGGTCATCATTCGGCCGGTGAGTCCCGTGCTGCCGGGTAATTATTATGGCGCGTTCATTCCCGGGAACGCGGCACCCGCCGTACCACAGGCCGAACGCTATGTTCGTCTGGAGAACAAGACCGGCGAGAGGTTGGCCGTATCGATGCTGTGCCGTACGCGTGATGAGCAAGGCCGCTGGACCTGGCTTCCGGAGGGGCCGTCCGGCGACCGGGCCATGAACCTTGTCCTGGAACCGGGCAAGGTGCTCGACCTGACGGGAAAGATCTCAGCCAGCCGCATTCGCATCTGGGCGGAGTCGGCCAGCCGCAAATGGGTCGATTACCAGGCAAAGGATTTGCTGCTGTTGCCCGAAGCGGAGGGCATGTATTTGTCGTCGCGGGTGGAGACGTTTACATATGTGTTCGACAAGAAGTAGAGGGAGCCATGGCGATGACAGCCTGGACCGCATCGGCATCGGACCTTCTCTCGGACCAGATTGCCTCGAGCTGATCGAGTAGCCATTCGCGACTCATGGCGCCGCCGTCCCAGCCGAGGACAAAGCGTTCGATGAAGCGCGGCGGCACGCCGAGGTCTTCCGCGGCATGGCGACAGGCACGCGGCAGGTCCACGGCCTGGTTGAGGTAGTGAAGCACGCCGACGGTCCGGCCGTCGACAACGCCGTGGGCCACCGGGCACAACTCGTCGCCGAACGACCAGTTGCCGCGATTGACCATGCCGCGACGCAGATCCTCGATCAGTACGCGCAGGTTCAAGTTCTGGAAGCGCATGAACACCTGACGCACGGACAGTCCGTGGGAAATGTCCGGCTGCACTTCACGCAACAGCAAGGTCTTTTCCGCCGAAGTGCGAAAGGTCTTCTCGGCCCGATCGCCGCCCAAGATTGACGATAACAACATCTCTCCTCCCATCTCCCCAGGCCATCATCCGGTAATTCGGCATGGACGGCAATCGATTTCAAGGCTGGCGACAGAGCGCGGCTGCCTACCTCTCCAGTGCAAATTCCGCAATGGGAACGGCATTGAAGGTGGAGTAAATCGTCTGGCTATTTGGATAACGGTTGTCGGTAAGAATACGGACGCGGACGATGCCATCGGCGCGGACGCCGAAGGCACGCGGCGTCGGGTCCATGCTGAAATCGATCTCGCCGGTGGTGGCCAGCAGCTTGCCGGCCGCGTCCAGGGCCTCCAGACGCCAGCGCGGCAAGGAACTACCCGTGACCACGCCGGCTCTGGTCAGCTCAAAACCACGCGCCGGTGCGTCAAGATCTAGCGTCAATTCGTTTAGTGGTTTTGCGTGGCTGGTTGACAGGAAACCAGGTCGGCCAAGCGGTAGCACGACCAGCGGGGCCGGCTCCATGATCCAGTGCCCAGGCGTGGACACTCCCATCCGGATGCCTTCACCCAGCACGTCTCCCGGCTTGGGAAGAATTCGCCTGCCATCCATCTTGTCAAGCAGCATGGCGGGCACGACAACCGTTCGTCGCAACACCGGCCGAGTAAGATGTTCGGCCTGCCACAGCCAGAGGCTGCCGTCGCTGGCCCGGCAGGCCAGCCGCGCGCCATCGGGGCTGAAGCGCGCCTGTGTGAAGCCTGGCTTGATGTAATCCATGTCCACGAACCAGGAAGTCGGCAGCTTCAGGTTAAGAATCTCCTGCCCGCCCTCCGGTTGCCAGAGCTTGACCGATTTACCGGCACTGACAAGGCTCTTGCCGTTCGGGTGGAAGGCCACGTCGAGCACCGGGGCCTGCTGGCTGTCGAGCGCGACCAGGCTCGTGCCGTTGGCGGCGTCCATGACCTGGATCTCGCCACCGGTACCTTGCTTGCCGGCCGTCCCAGCCGCTGACGCCAGTCGCTTCCCATCGGGACTGAACATCACGCTCTTGACAGGATAATGGCTCTCGCCGGCAACGAAAACCTCGCCGCCCGTGCTTGCATCCCAGACGCGAGCCTTCAGATCCTCGCCGGCCGAGGCCAGCCGGTTGCCGTCCCGGCTGAAGGCGATGGCGTTGACGGCGCCGCGATGAGCTTCGAATGAGAGCTTGAGGCCATCCTGCCGCAAGTCCCAGACATGGATACGGCCATCGTCGCCGGCAGCAGCCAGCCGTTGGCCACGCGGCGAGAACGCGCACGCGCGCGCCGGACAGCCGAGCGATCAGCTCCGCTGCAGATGTCGCGAGCGGTTGTCCCAAATCTTGACCGTGCCATCCGTGCTTGCCGAAGCGAGCAGATCCCGCTCCGCGGCGAAGGCGAGACAAACGACGGGCGCAGCATGGTCGCCGAAGGTCGTGATCGGCGTGCCCGTCTGCAAGTCCCACAAGGTCAACGCGTGATTGCCATGGCTGGAAGTGGCGAGAGCTTTGCCGTCCGCGTGGAAGGCAAAGGCCTGGACATGGCGAGCGAAGCATTGGCCCTCCTGTGTCATGGCGGCGTCCCAGATGCGAACGTTCTCGGCAGTGGAGGCGATGCGACCGCCATCCGGACTGAAGGCCACGTCGTGAATCTGGCCGGCATGGCCACGAAAGACCGCTAGCAGCGTTTCGGTGCGCCAGTTCCAGAGGCGAACCGTGGCGTCGGTCGATCCCGAGACGAGGCGTTGACCGTCCGCTGCAAAGGCCAGACAAGTCACCTTGCTCTTGTTGCCTGCGAGTTTGCGCGCGACCTGACCAGTTGCGACGTCCCAGATACGGATGGTGGTATCGACGCTGGCCGTGGCCAGGAACCGACCGTCCGGACTCGCGGCAAGACCGTGAACGTTTTCCGGAATCTCGCGTATTGGTTTTTCGCTGGCGAGGTCCCAGATCTGGACTTTACTATTCCAGGCGCCGCTGGCGAACCAGCCGCCATCCCTGGGAAAGGCCAGGTAGTCCACCGGATAATCGAATCGGGACCAGACGCGTGGATCCTTGTGGTCGGCCAGGCGCCACAGGCGCAGCTCGCCGTCGCCGCGCACGCCACCGCCGCATGCCAGGTAGCTACCATCCGCACTGAACGCCACGGAAAAAGCGTCCTTGCGGCCAAGGAAGCGCTGCACTTCTTTTCCAGTGGCGACATCCCAAAGCACGACGAGACCCGGATGGCCACAACCCGCCAGCTGCTGGCCGTCCGGGCGGAAGGCGATGCGTCGCGCCTGAAGAGTCTTGCTCGATTCAAACGATCGGAGCTTCGAGCCATCGCTGGCATTCAGGACGTGAACTGCGCCGCCGGCTTGCACGGCCAGGCGTTTGCCATCAGGGCTGAATGCCAGCGCCTGGCCAGGCAGGTCGATGCGCGTCAGTTCCGAATTACAGCGGAAGTGCAAGAGCCGCCATTCCCATTCCCGGAGCCCCGGGGGACATTCGTCGAGCAAGCGATTGCTGGCAACAACGTTGGCGTCCCACCATTCGCGGTCGGCCAGGGCCAGGCGATGGAAATTGAGGCTGGCTTCGGCGCTTGCGCGTGCCCTGGCTTCCTGGGCGCGATTAGACTCGGCTTGCCGCCACTGCCACAAGACACCAGCCAGGCCCCCGGCGAAGACAACGATCAGCAGCATGATCAGCGTGGCGACGACCGGTTGCCGCCGAGCCCATTTGGCGAGCCGCTGACCGAAGCCAGTTGGCCGGGCCAAGATCGGTTGCCCGCGCTGGTATCGATCCAGGTCGTCGGCCAGTGCTGCGGCGCTGACGTAGCGCTTGCGCGACTCCTTTTCCAGGCACTTCATGCAGATGGTTTCCAGGTCGCGCGGCAGCTTTGGCTGCAGTCGCGACGGCGGCACTGGCTCTTCCTGCAACACCTGGACAATCGTCTCGACCGAATTGGCCCCGCGAAAGGGCGGCCGGCCGGTGATCAACTCGTACAGGATTGCACCCAGGGCATAGATATCCGCGGCCGGGCCGACCTCTTTCTTTCCCGCCGCTTGCTCCGGTGCCATGTCGCTGGGCGTGCCGAGAACGGCGCCGCTCTGCGTCAATGCCTCGGCAGAGTCGCCCGGCGTCAGACGCTTCGCCAGGCCAAAGTCGGTGATCTTGAGACTGCTGGACGACAAGTCGAGCGCTTCCGTCGTGTCGGACAAGCCCGGTGTCCGGACACCGTTCGGCGATGATGAAGGTTCACTCGCATGCAATAGCACGTTGCTTGGCTTCAAGTCGCGGTGGATCAGGCCATTGTCATGAGCGTACTGGACGGCGCGAGCCAGGCACTCGACCAGCCGGGCGGCGACGTGCGGCGGTTGCGGCACACCGGCAATTCTCCGGTCGAGGCTGCCGCCATCCACGTACTCAAGTGAGAAATAGGGTCGACCCTGGGATTCGCCGACTTCAAAGATGTGGACGATGTTGGGATGTTGTAGACGGGCAACCGCCTCCGCCTCGGTGCGAAAGCGGGCCCGCTCCTCGCCATCGACCTGGGCGGCGCGAATCATCTTCAAGGCGACGATGCGCTTCAAGCTCAGCTGCCGCGCCGTGTAGACGACGCCCATACCGCCGCGACCGAGTGTTGACAGCAATTCGTAGCCGGGGATCTCGGGGGCCGCCAGCTCGTTCCGCGGCCCGGACGCCGGCCGCACGGTCATCACCAGCGAGCACATTTCTTCGGCCAGGCTCGGGAAGCGGCTTTCATATTCCGTAGGGGATGGCGGATCGCCGTAACGCTGCCGCAGGCGGTTCTCCTCGCGCAACAGCCGAAGCAAGATTCCCGGTTCATTCAACGGCGGGAAGCGAAGCGCATATGTCTCGACGAGTGGGCCCCGGCACGACGCTCCGGACGCCAGCGTGTTTTGCCCGGAGTGCAATGCCTTCCAGGCCATCTCCATGTCGATCAGAACGAGTTCCACGAGGGTGGCCAGGAAGCTCGGATCATTGCTGGACGGAAGAAACATGTCGATGGATTCGGGCCGACCATTCTGCCAGGCCGCCTCGAAGCGCCGTCGCGCACTCTCATCCACCAGCTCGTGCGAGGTCGATTCCATCTGGCCATCATAATCCACAAGGCATTGCACCACAACCAGTGCCTTGCAACGCGCGGCCGACGAAGGAATGAGCGCTAGCGCGCGGCAGGATCCTAAACGTGATCGTGCAGGCAAGCCAGCGCGTCCTCAACAAGAATAGCGGCTTCATCCACCTTGATGACATGAACGTGCAGCCGCGCCAGCTCGCTGCTGATACGCGACTCGCTGCCGATGACGGCGTCATTGTGCTTGCTGTCGAGCAGCAGGCCGCACCACTCCATGCCCTGACAGATGCGGGCGCGGATGGCGGGGGCATTCTCGCCGATGCCGCCGCCGAACAGGATTGCGTCGGCCCCGCCGAGCACGGCCAGATAGGCGCCGATACACTTGCGGACGCGATAGCAGAACATGTCGATCGCCAGCGTCGCCCGCTCATCACCTTGACACGAGCGTTCCAGCAGATCGCGCATGTCGCGGGAACTGCCGGACACGCCCAGCAACCCCGCCTTGCGGTTCAGCCATTCATCCACCTCGGCGACGGTCACGCCCTCGCGTTGCGCCAGGTACGCCGGCAGGGATGGATCGCCGTCGCCGGAGCGTGTACCCATCATCAGCCCCTCGAGCGGCGTGAAGCCCATCGATGTCTCGACCGATCGGCCGGCGGCAATAGCGGCTGCAGAGCAGCCATTGCCAAGCTGCAACGCTATCAGCCGCGACGTGTCATTGCCGGCGATGGCTGCGTAACGCTGGGCCATGTAACGATGCGCCAGTCCATGAAATCCATAGCGTTGCACCCGGTGCTTCCGGGCAAGCTCCAGCGGGATCGCATAGGAAGCCGCATGCGGCGGGAGAGTACGATGAAAGGCCGTGTCGAAGACGGCGACCATCGGGACGCCGCCGCCAAGATAGGTACGTGCGGCGCGGATGGCGGACAGGGCGGGACCGTTGTGCAGCGGCGCCAGCTCCGTCAGGGCGTCGATTTCGCGCAGGACCGCGTCGTCGATGACGGCCGGCGCAGTGAAGCGGGCCCCGCCGTGAACCACACGATGCGCCAGGGCCAAGCCGATTGACGACAAGCCGCCGCCGTCCGCCAGCCAGCGCAGCGTTCGCTCCACGGCTCGACCATGATCGGCAATCTCGGCTTTCTCGTGTGCCGACCAGCCGCCTTCATGGCGAAAGTCGACGGTTGCCTGGCCGCCAATGCGATCTACCGTCCCGTGCGCCACAGTGCGAATCGGTCCGGTCGGCGAGATTTCGCGCAGCTCGAACTTCAAGGTCGAACTGCCGCAATTGATGGCCAGCACCTGTCGCGGAAACGGCGGCGACGACGAAGCAGCATGGGACACGAGCGTTCGCCTCCGTGGGGATTGATCCTTTCACTGGGGGCAGAACTATCTTACCTTTTTCGTGTCGGCTGAAACTGCCGTTGCTTTCGGATAACAGTCAGACTATACGGCCGCGGGAACTTCCTTCCGCGAAAGGACCCCGCCATGTCCTTCCTGTCCTCGTGCTTGATCCTGTCCATCCTGCGTGTATTGCCGCATTGCCAACTGTTGGCGGGATTCTTGCTTCCCAGCCTGGCAGCGCCATCGGTGAGCAATGGTTCTCAGATCTTGCCAAGCCTGGCAATGGACAGGTTTTCTGTGACCGAGACGCCGTCGGCTCAGCTGAACCTGGATCGTCCGCAAGGTCAACACAAGTGCTTGCTTTTCGTGGTCTTGCGCGACCGGAGCCAGTTTCCCATCGAGAATATTCAGATTTCGGTTAGTGCTCCAGGAGCCGAGGCAACCCGGTCGGCAAAGGAAGGCTGGGCGGCTTTCGAGCTTGGCCGCACCGGGGGATCATTTCAGGGCAACATCACCGTGACGATGTCGGCCCCGTCTTTTCTGCTGTCGCCAGAAGAGTTGGAAGGCGCTACCATTGACCTGGCAATGGTGCTGAACGAACGGTCGCAAGATTCAGTTGAACAACCGATACTGAACGACAACGAGCGCGTGCACCGACTTTCGATCCCGCAAGTCGTTCATGGCTGGCGAATCAATGTCGACCGGCCATCGAACTGGACGGTCTCCGCATCTTCGGACCCGCTTCCGATGTTTCTTGGAAAGAAACTGGATTTGCTCGACCATTCGGGCGGAATCTCGGTCTATCATGCAGACGAGTATGCGCTAACTGCCCGACTTGGACCGCTCGCAGCAAACCTTCTTCGCTCCGATGTCGCCGCCGGGCAAATCAAGATTTCGCCGTCAAGCACATTGTGCCCTTCGGTGACACGATGTCGCCAGCAACTCAAACAGGTCCTGTTTCTACCTCAGGATCACGAACAGCGCAGCGAATGCTCAGCGTTGCTATTCAATGCGAAATCGATCGCGAGTCAGTTTTTGCCTCCTCAGAGACGCGCTCCAGACAAGAACGTGATTACGGGTTACTGGGGTACAAGTTTGTTCCGCTGAAAGTCATTCTCCGGCCGCTGACGCTCCCGGCTCGCCTATCCTCGCATGCGCTTGCGAATCTCCTCCGCCACCGACGCCATCGGCACACGGACTTGCTGCGTGGTATCGCGATCGCGCAGCGTGACGGTGTTGTCCTTGAGCGTGTCGCCGTCGATGGTGATGCCGAAGGGGGTGCCGGCCTCGTCCTGACGGCGGTAGCGGCGGCCAACTGCCCCCTTGTCGTCATAGAAGACATTGAACTCGCTCTTCAGCTCGCGATACAGGGCGTGTGCCTTCTCCGGCATGCCATCCCGGTTGACCAGCGGCAAGATCGCGGCCTTGATGGGCGCCAGCCGTGGATGAAAGCGCATGACCGTGCGTTTCTCGCCGCCGATCTCGTCCTCGGCGTAGGCCTCGCACAGGACGGCCAGCGTAAAACGATCGGCGCCGGCGGATGGTTCGATGACGTGGGGCAAGCAGCGGAATTTCTCCTTCGCCTCGGCTTCCTTCTTCTTGTCGCCGCCCAGTGATGCCTTGTTCGCCTGAATCCAGACGTTCCAGCCGTCCTCGTCGAAGTAATGCATGTCCTTGCCGGAGTGCTTGGCGTGCTGAGTCAGGTCGTAGTCGCCGCGGTGAGCAACTCCCTCCAGTTCTTGCGGCTCGGCCGAGAATGGAAACAGGTACTCGATGTCCGTCGTGCCAACGGAATAATGGGCCAACTCTTCCTTGCCTTGCTCGCGCGGCCGTAGCCGGTCCGACTTGATGCCCAGCCGTGTATACCACTGCTTGCGCAGATCGCGCCAGAATTCGTACCACTGCTTGGATTCGCTCGGATGACAAAAGAACTCAATCTCCATCTGCTCGAACTCGCGACTACGGAACGTGTAGTTGCGCGGATTGATCTCGTTGCGGAACGCCTTGCCGATCTGCGCGATGCCGAAAGGCAGCTTTAGCCGCGTGCTGTCGAGAACGTTCTTGAAGTTCGCGAAGATGCCCTGGGCGGTTTCGGGGCGGAGATAGACCTTGTTTTCGTCCGTTTGGATTGCTCCCGCGTGGCTTTCAAACATCAGGTTGAAGGCGCGCGGAGCGGTCAAGGACTTCTGTTGGCAGTTTGGACAAGGAACTGCCTCGATTCCTGCCGCGGAACTCACAAGACTCGACAGAGACATCGCCACTGCAGAATTGGCATCGCTAGAGTGTTTTTTTTTCAGTTTCTTCGCCACGTCGATTGCCTGCATCTGGGCTTCGGCCTCTGAGTTTGCCTCAACCCCAATCATTACTCCTCGATCTCCCGGTTTAGCAGGGCTGAGATCCACTGCAAAGACCTTGTCTGCTCGAAACAGTTTCTTGCATCCTTCGGACTTGCACGCCACCATCGGGTCGCTGAAGCCGCCGACGTGCCCGCTCGCCTCCCACACCTTCGGATTCATGATTATGCTGCAATCGACGCCGACCATCGAGATCTCGCGGCCGTCGGGTCCCGGAGGCGGATTGCGGACCATGTCCTGCCACCAGGCGTCCTTGATGTTCTTCTTCAACTCGACGCCGAGGGGGCCGTAGTCCCAGAAGCCGTTGATGCCGCCGTAGATCTCGCTTGACTGAAAGATGAAGCCGCGACGGCGGCACAGCGAAACCAGGTTTTCCATGTCCATCGTCAACCTCACTCTACGTCAGTTACTAGGACCTGTTCTCAATCCGGCGTTGGGTTTGGGTTAATTGGGGTTAGCTTAACACCACCAGGGTCGAGGCGAACAGGACGAAGCCCAGGAAATTCCGTGCCGTTTTCTCGTAGCGAGTCGCCACGCGCCGGCACTGCTTCAGGGTGTTGATGAAACGCTCGACCACATTGCGTTTCTTGTATTCCTGGCGATCGTGGTCGCGCGGCTCCTTGCGGTTCTCGCGCGACGGAATCACGGGCGTGGCGCCTTGGGCCTCGATCTGGGCGATCAAGGGATCGCTGTCGTAGGCTTTGTCGGCGATCACTTTGTCGGCCTGGGAGTCCCGAATCAGGTCAGGCGCCTTGGTGACATCATGATCTTGCCCCGGACTCAGAAAGATCTTGGTCGGCTTGCCCAGGCCATCGACGGCCACATGAATCTTCGTGCTGACACCGCCGCGCGAACGTCCAAGCTGTTCTTGTTCCGGAGTCGAGTTCTTCTGCCCGGCCGAATGCTGATGAGCGCGAATCACCGTGGAATCCAGCATCAGCACCTCCAAGTCCGGATCGCGGAGCACTTCGAAGATCCGCGTGAACACGCCTTTCTTGCACCAGCGGTTGAAGCGTTGAAAGACGTTGTGCCAGTGGCCGAAGCGCTCGGGCAAGTCCCGCCAGGGAATGCCCGTTTTAGCGACAAAGAAGACAGCATCAACGAACACGCGATTGTTCTTGGCTGTCACGCCTGGGTCGCCCTCCTTTCCCGGCAACTGGTCTTTGATGGCATCCCATTGTTCGTCCGTCACTTCGTGGCGTCGCGACATAGCCTCTGTTCCTCGGCTGCCAGGTCTCATACCCGCCACACTGCGTGCCGGGCATTTCATCCTAAGCCGCCGCCAACGCCAGCGAATTTCGCCCGCGATCCTCCCCACAAAAAGTTAGCCGGTTCGAGAAAGTCTCAACGCCTATGCAAGCAGGACAAAATAAAGAGGACGATGCCCAGCTTCGCCGCCCTCGGCCCTTTCGCCAAACTATTGACAACAGTCCCTAGATTCCTTGACCGAAAGAACGCATAGCGAATGAGTCAAGTTTCAAATAGCGAGCGCGTGCTCGTTTAGCCAATGTTCGATGGCTTTGTCCAATTGATCGAAGCGTCGGCGTAAGGTCGTGTCGGGCGCGGCTTGCTCCGGGATGAGCTGCGCCAAGCCGGGGCGCAGGCACCGTTGATAACAACGCGTGCAGAACAGGATGGTCCGCCAGCCATGGTCGGTCACACGATAGCGATGCGACTTGCGGACGCGGACGATCAGGCCGTGCAGCCGCAGCCGGCGCAGGTGGTACGTCATCTGTCCGGGGGTAATGGACTGGGGCTTTTTGCCCAGCAAGGGCGCCCAGTGATCGCGGAGTTCGCGGTTGGAAAATCCCCGTGGCAGAAGTCGAAACACCAGCAAGGCGGCGAACAAAGCCTGCGCCATCGGCTCGGCAAAACGTAAGGCGCTGGCCCGTTGACCATTAACCACCACCGGCTCATTCACCCGGCGGAACGCATCTTCGCCGATCGTGCAATCGTGGCTGAGTCGTTGGACGTCCAGAAGACGTCGGTTGGCTTGGAAGCCGATCTCCCGCAAAGCGGGTAGATTTAGCAGCCCGCGGCCGATCTTGAAGTCGTAGGTGTTGTTGATGGTTGTCTCGGTGCGCAGCGCTTGACCTTCCTTGTGGTACTGCTTGATCTTGGAGTTCTTGTAGTCCACGTGCAGCGACGGGATGACCCCGCTGGTCAGCACGCGCGTGCGAAAGCGCCCCGGCGTGTCTTTGCGCACGCGGCGCTGGAAGATCAGTTGCACCTGATCGGGCCGGCCCAGGTCCAGGTTCTCGCGGATGATTTGTTCGAAGAGGATGCGGCCGGTCTGCGGACGGTCCAGCACCTGGGTTAGCGAAAACTCGGCCTGCAAGATCGACACCTGATAGAGGTAGCCAGCCTTGCGATCCGGCGCCGGATAGGGATGCGGCAAACGGGCCAGCCACTTGCGCAGCAAGGCATCGATCTTCGCGGCCGATAGGTTATCGCAGATTTGTTGCAGGCGCTTGGGGTTGGCGCAGGACAGGATGCCGTTGTCTAGGGGCTGAAAAGCAATGCCTTCCTTGGCCAGTTGCCGCTTGACGTATTCGTGGCCGTTGATGCACAGCTTGGCGTTGTAGGGGAAGTAGCTGCTGAACTTCAGGAAGAATGGACCGAAGTCTTCATCGATGCAGTAGAAGTACAACTGGTTGACAGGCGTGGCGTTCTTGACGATCCACGGGTACTTCTTGCCTTGGGCGTCGGTCCGCTTCTCGGTGCGAAAGACCTTCACTTTCTCTTGGGCCTTGCCGAGAAACAGCACGCCTTCGCTCCCCGAGAAACGCGCGAGGTATTCGGCGGCGACATCGTCCTTGCGTTGCCCCTTCTTGAAAGCGACGACCGGAATCGCATGGTGCTCAACGAAGGCATCGACCCGACCAAGAAACTCGCGCGTCATCACTCCCATCAGCGACGAGGAAGCCACAGGCTGGCCGCGATGGAAGCGAAAGAAGCAAGCGGCTTGCTTCTCCGATTGCAGCTTCGGCTGGTAGACATTGAGGTACATGCGATCAATGCCTTCGACTTCCAAGGTCACGTGGCCACGGATGACATCGGCCACGCTGCGCGGTATGCTCATGGTTGGCTCCGGTCGACGCCGATCCTTCGGGATCACTACCGCCATTGAGCGGTCCAATAACTGGGGCTGCGAAAGCAGACCCCGAAGATCGACCGGAGCCTTTTCTATTGACATGCCTCGTGGGTCTGAGGCGGAGCCTCGTTAGTCCTTAATCAAGCGTAGGCTGAACGGTTTGCGGCTTGGGCGCTGGCAGCGGGCCGGGGCGCGGGATCGGCGCATCCCGTAGCCGGGTCGCTTGCGTCGGGTTTTGTCGTCCA
>Ga0194120_10009865_pt1 | contig 11981 bp, 10 predicted proteins | sample TA2MahCa65mmetaG_FD_148642 | JGI IMG/M metagenome (GOLD analysis project Ga0194120, IMG submission 148642) | Freshwater microbial communities from Lake Tanganyika, Tanzania - TA2015019 Mahale Deep Cast 65m | ecosystem: Environmental > Aquatic > Freshwater > Lake | place: Tanzania: Lake... | reverse complement strand
GGGGGCGATACCGTCTACGACGCGGAGACCATCTGCGGCGAGTGGACCGCCGAGCAGGAGGATGCCTACGGGGAAAAGTACCGGTGCCGCGCCGCCGCCTACGAGGATGTCGACTGCGCCGACACCGAGGCCCGCGAGGCCGCCGTCAGCGAGGAAGGCGAGTGCGCCGAGGGCCAGTAGCGGCCTAGCCGTCGAGCATGCCCTTGGTACTCGCCACCTTGCCCGTCCCGTCGCGGCGCGTGGCGTTCCGCAGCGCGCGCCCGCAGGCCTTGAAGGTGGCCTCGCAGACGTGGTGGTAGTCGCGACCGTGGAGCGTATCGACGTGCAGGTTGGCACCGAGGTGGTCGCAGAGCGCCTTCCAGAAGCCCTCGAGCACGGTGATGTCGATGGTCGGGGTGTACACGCCGGGCACCGTCACCCGCCAGGCCAGGTAGGGTCGCCCGGAGAGGTCGAAAGCGGCGCGCACCAGCGCCTCGTCCATGGGCATGTAGGCGTGCCCGGTCCGCTCGATGCCACGGCGGTCGCCGAGGGCAGCGCGGAGGGCCTGTCCCAGGACGATGCCCACGTCTTCCACCGTGTGGTGCGGGTCGATCTCGAGGTCGCCCTTGGCGTTGACCAGCAAGCCGAATCGCCCGTGCCGGGCGAAGGCCTCCAGGAGGTGGTCGAAGAACGGCAAGCCGGTCTGGACCGCGATCTTTCCCCCATCGAGGCCCACGTCCACGCTGATGGTGGTTTCCTTCGACTGGCGCTCGGCGCGTCCGCTGCGGTTCACGTGGCACCCCCGATGGTGGACAGGAACAGGTCGTCCTCGGCGCGGCTCCCGATGCTCACGCGAAGGAAACCGGGGACGGTGGAGGACAGGTCGCGCACCAGGACGCCCGCCGCGAGGAGGCGGCGGAACTCGCCGGCGGGGTCGTCCGTCGAGAACAGGAGGAAGTTCGCGCCTCCCTCCACCACGTGACGCCCCCCCGCCCGCAGCGCCGCCGCCAGCCGGGCGCGCTCGGAGGTGACGTGTTCTACCCGCGCCGCCACCAGATCGGGCGCCTCGAGCAACACCGACACCGCCGCCCGGGTGAAGGCGTTGACGTTGTAGGGCAGCAACAACTTCCGCAGTTCCTGGCACAGCGCCGGTGGACCGAGCAGGTAGCCGAATCGCAGCCCCGCCATCGCGAGCGCCTTGCTGAAGGTGCGCAAGAGCACCACCCGCCCGCTCTCCAGGAACACGGAGAAGTCCTGGCCACACCACTCGCGGTAGGCCTCGTCGACCACCAGGAGCGCGTCGGACTGGGTCTTGAGCACGCGGAGCACGCCGGGGTGGAGCACCGACCCGGTGGGGTTGTTGGGCGATGTCAGGATGGCCACCTTCGAGCTGCGGATGGCGGACAGGCAGGCGTCGAGGGAGAACGCGAAGTCGTCCTGTCGCGACAGCGGGATGCGAACGATGTCCGCCCCGCGGGCACCGAGCAGCAGGGGGTACAGCGAGAAGCAGGGATCGGGGATGGCCACGCGCTCGCCGAAGCCCACCGTGGCCTGCACCAGGGTGGAGAGGATCTCGTTGCTGCCGTTGCCGATGAGCACCCCCTCGGGCTTCCAGCCGTCGCGACGTGCGATGAGCTCGCGCATCTCGACGTCGTCGAACGGCGGGTAGCGGCGCCAGTCGAGGGCCAGCGCCCGGTCGAGGATGCGCTGTTTCACCTCGGCGGGGAGGTCGTCCGGAGCCTCGTTCTGGTTGAGCTTGGCGGGAGCGTCCGGTGGCGCGGTCAAGGTGTAGGCCTTGAGGCCGCGCACCTCGGGAATCACCCAGTCCGCCGCCGTGCGCGCGATGCCGCCGCCCGCCGCGGCGTCGCTGAGCCGGACTTCCACGGCGCGGGCATGGCCGGGCAAGCCCTCGGCGCGGGCGAACTCCACCACGCCGGCGCCCTCGCGAAAGAGCCACTCGGCGTCGTGGGCGATGACTTGCACGCGGCGCACGAAGTCGGCGGTGCCGAGCGCCGACTGGAAGCGCGCGCAGCCGCCGGTGGGGAGCGTGTGGTTGGGGCCGGCGAAGTAGTCGCCGACGGGCTCCGGCGAGAACCCGCCCGCGAAGATGGAGCCGGCCGCCGTGATGCGATCGACTAGCCCCGGGTCGGCCTCGAGCTGGAGGTGCTCCGGGGCATAACGGTTGACGAAGGCCACGGCCGCGTCGGCGTTCGCGGCCAGCAAGATCCACCCGTTCTTCTCCAGCGCCTCGACTGCCACCGGGTTGGGGAAGCGCGCCAGCTCGCGCTCCACCGCCTCGGAGAGATCGTCGAACACCCGGCGGGAAGTGGTGACGCAGAGCGGAATCGCGAGGGGATCGTGCTCGGCCTGGGCGATGAGATCGCAGGCCACCCGCCAGGGATCGGCCGACTCGTCGGCCAGCACCAGCACCTCCGACGGGCCGGCGTGGATGTCGACCCCCACGCGCTGCGCCACCTGCCGCTTGGCCTCGGCCACGTAGGCGTTGCCCGGGCCGGTGATCTTGTCCACCCGCGGCAGGGTCTCGGTGCCGAAGGCCAGCGCCGCCACGGCCTGGGCGCCGCCCACGCGAAACACGTCGGTGGCGCCCGCCACCAGCGCCGCGGCAGCAATGGCAGGATTGATGCGGCCGTCCTTCCCGGGTGGCGTGACCACGCAGATCCGGCGGACCCCCGCGACCCGCGCGGGCACCACGTTCATGAGCACCGTGGACGGGTAGGCGGCGCGGCCGCCCGGCACGTAGCAACCCACCACGTCGAGGGGGATGATGCGCTGGCGCAGGTGCCCGCCCGCCAGCGTGAAGGGGCGCGGGCGCTGCGGGCCGTGGAAGGCGGCGATGTTCTCGGCGGCGTGTACCATCGTCCCCACGAGCGCCTCGGGGACGGTCTCGGCCAGCGCCACCAGCTCGTCCTGGGCCACCCGCGCCACGGGCACGTCCACCCCGTCGAAACGATGGGTGTACTCGCGCACGGCGCGGTCGCCACGCGCCGCCACGCTGGCGATGATCTCGCTCACCACCGCGCCCACCCCGGCGGGCGACAACTCGCGCCGCGCCAGCACCGCGGCGCCCTCGCGTTCTACCGTCCCACGTCGCATCGGCCGAGCCTCTCGAGGAAAGGGGCGAGCGCCTCGCGCTGCAGCGCGTAGCTCGCCCGGTTGACCACCACCCGCGCGCTCACCTCGGCGAGCGTCGCGTACTCCACCAGCCCATGCGCCCGGAGCGTGGCGCCGGTCTCCACGAGGTCGACGATGGCGTCGGCGAGGTCGACCACCACCGCCAGCTCCACGCTGCCGTGCAGGGGGATCAGCTCGGCGACCAGCCCTCGTCGCGACAGCGCCTCGCCCGCCATCCGCGGGTACTTCGTGGCCACGCGCAGGCCGTCCTCCCGCATCCGGGCCTCGAGGTCGCTCCCCGGCCGGCCACACAGCGACAGGCGGCACCGCCCGAGCGAGGTGGTGACCGGCTCCAAGACGTCGGCCGGGTGCTCGCGCAGCACGTCGAGACCGGCCACCCCGAGGTCGGCGACGCCGCGGGCCACGTAGGCGGGGACATCGGGCGGCTTCAGCAAGAGAAAGCGCACGCCCTCGACTCGCCCGGCCACCACCAGCTCGCGGCCGTCGGTGCGCACCGGGCCGATGTCGCCGAGGGCATCGACGACCTGGTCGGCGAGGCGTCCCTTGGGCAAGCCGAAGGTGATCACCGGCGCCCCCGGGCGATCATCTCCACGTCGAGCGAGAATCCGACGGCGGAGCGAGGCCGCCCATACCGGGCGCAGAGGCCATCGTAGCGCCCGCCGCCCCCCAGCGGGCCAGGGAAGCCCGGGGCGAAGAGATCGAAGACGATCCCCGTGTAGTAGGGGAAGCGGCGCACGTGGGCCGGGTCGGGGCGGAGCCTCGGCCCGATGGACTCCCTCAGCACTGATACATCGGCTGATACATCGACGAGATTGATACTTGTATCATGTATCAGCATGCTCCTGTCCCGACGATCGAGCGCGTCGCGCAGGACGGGGTCAGCGAGTGCCCCCGGGCGCTGCGCCTCGATGCCGGCCACGCTGCCCACCACCAGCACCGCGTCGTGAAGCCCGAGCGCGTCGGCGGCGCCGAGCGCCAGGCGCAGGATCTCCTCGTCGCCGGGGCCGGCCTCGGTGCCATAGGCCTCGACGCCGGCCTGCCAGCGCTGGTGCCCGCCGCGGAAGACGATGCCCCGGTAGGCAAGGCGGACCGGGGCGTCGACGCCCTCCCACCGGGTAGACACCAGCCGGGCGAGGGGCCCGGTGAAGTCGGAGCGCAGCGCCATCACCTGGCCGTCCTGCACCAGGCGCGGCGCGTCGTCGCTGAGGTACACCCCCGCGTCTTCCACCATGGGGACGATCACCTCGTCGAATCCATGCGCCCGCACGTGGTCGAGCAAGGTCGACTCCACGCGGCGGATGGCGCGGGCGAGGGCGGGGAGACGGTCGGCGGCCGACACGCCGCGCGGACTATCCGCGCGAGGCTACGGGTGCGCCTCCTCGACCAGGCCTTCCATCTCCGGCCGCGGGAACACCGTGGCTCGCGCGCGGCTGGCACGGACGACGAACCGGTCGAATTCCACGCGCTCGGGGCCCTCGGGCGGTCGCCCGCAGAACTCGGGGGTGGCGGTGAGGTAACGCAGGGCGATCTCCAGGCGCGTGTTCATCTCCAGCGCGTCGACGGCGGCGCCGTAGCGAGCGGTGGGTTGCGGCTCCACCACCGCGCGGAGCACCTCGTCGAGGGTGGGCGAGCGACCGGCGTTCCAGGCATTGAGCAGGTGCTCGCGCAGCAGGGCGGTGAAGGGACCGATCTCGCGGAGGCCCACGCGCGCCGAGAGCGCGCTCGCCAGCTCGTTGGCCAGCCAGCGGCGCGCAGGACCGCGTACCTGGGGACCGGGATCGGCGAAGAGGCGGTTGGGATCGGGGGGGCGCATGGGCCCTGTTCGGCGCCGGGGGGAGGGCCTTTAGGGGGCAGGCTACCCGGCGCGGGCCGCGACCAGCACGCTAAGTCTTAACCCTTAACCTCCGGCACCTTCCGGGCGGTCCTCCCGGGCGGTTAGGGTCCACCCATGTCCGTCGCCGAGCTGCTTCGCACCGTCCCTTTCGCCCACGGGGCCGACCTGTCGATCGTCCACAGCGAGCCGGGGCACGCGGTGGTGCGCATCCCGCATGTCCCCGGCAACCTCAACCACGTGGGCACCATCCACGCGGCGGCGCTGGTGCTGGTGGGGGAAACCGCGGGCGGGCTCGCGCTCTTGTCGCACCCGAGCCTGTCGCCGTACCTCCTGCTCGCCAAGGGCCTCGCCATCCGCTACCGGCGGCCGGCCCCCGCGGGGTGCAACGCCCACGCCCGCGTGACCGAGGCCGAGGTCGAGCAGGCGGTGGCCGCGGTGGAGGCCGCCGGCAAGGTCGACCTCCCGCTCCGCATCGAGGTGCGATCCGACGAGGGCGAGCTGCTCGCCGAGCTCACCGTCGACTACCACCTCCGCAAGCGCAACCAGTGATAAGGGCCGCCGTGCCCGACCGCATCCTGCTCATCGAGGACGACCCGTCCATCCTGCGTGGCCTCGAGCTCAACCTCGGCCTCGAGGGCTACGAGGTGCGGGCCGCCATCGACGGGCCGAGCGGGCTGCGCATGGCCACCGAGTGGAAGCCCGACCTCGTGCTGCTCGACATCATGCTCCCGGCGATGAATGGCTACGAGGTGTGCCGCGAGCTGCGCCGCCGCGGCCACTCGGTGCCGGTGATCATCCTCAGCGCCAAGGGCACCGAGCCCGACAAGGTGATGGGCCTCGACATCGGCGCCGACGACTTCGTCACCAAGCCCTTCGGCCTCGCCGAGTTGCTCGCCCGCATCAAGGCCCAGCTCCGCCGGGGCAAGCCCGCGCCGGCCCCCGCCCTGCGCTTCGGCGACGTCGAGGCCGACTTCTCGGCGGGCGAGGTACGCCGCAAGGGCGAGCTGCAGGAGATGACCGCCCGCGAGCTCCAGCTCTTGCAGTACCTCGCCAAGCACGAGGGGCGCGTCGTCACCCGGCAGATGATCCTCGACGCGGTGTGGGGCGAGAACTACTTCGGCACCGAGCGCACGGTCGACAACTTCATCACCCGGCTGCGCCAGAAGCTCGACGACGACGACCCCCGGCACTTCCTCACCGTGCGCGGCATGGGCTACCGCTTCAAGGGCGACTCCCGATGATCTGGTTCCTCGCCTGTGTCAAGAACGAGCCGCCGCGCGAGATCGTCGCGCTCCCGGCGGCGGTGGAAGAGGCGCCGCCGCCCCCGGTGGTGCGCCCCGATCCCCTCCCCGGCTGGCGTTCCGGCTTCACCTCCGCCCCGGCCCTGGGCCAGCGCGTGGCCGAGGCCTGGGGATTCACGCTCGGGGGGCCCATCACCGAGCCCATCGCCGGCGACACCCTCGGCCCGGGCGGCGGCCAGGCCTTCGCGGTGGCCGACGGGCGGCTGGTGGCCTTCACCGCCGACGGCAAGCGCGGCTGGGAGGCGCGCATCGACGCCCGCGGCGGCCCGTACTTGCTCGACACCAGCGTGATCGTCGGCAGTGGCGACGGCCGCGTGCACTGGGTCGACCGCGCCACCGGGAAAGACAGCAGCGCCACCGACCCGGGGAGCGCCGTGGTGGGGCGCGTCGTGCCGGTCGATGGCGGTTTCGCCTGGGTGACCGCCGGGGGACAGGTGAGCAGCACCGCCGGCTGGAGCGTGCCCGCCAGCGTCGTCCCCTCGGGCCGGGCGGCGGCCGACGGCGCCACGGTCTACTTCGCCAGCACCGACGGCAAGCTCCACGCGGCGGGGCCGAAGGGGCTGGCGTGGAGCTGTCCCCTCCCCGCGCCGCCAGTCGACGGCCCCGCCCTCGACGCCGAGCGCGCCTACGTGAGCTACGGCGCCCGCGGCGGCGAGCCCGGCGGCGTGGTGGCCATCTGGCGCGTGGGCGCCGACGCGGGCAAGGAGGCCTGGCGCTTCCAGACGGGCTTCGCCCCCGAGGCCGCTCCCGCGGTGCACGAGGCGGTGTACGTGCCCGACAAGGACGGCACCGTCTACGCGCTCGACCCCGTGTCCGGTAGCCAGCTCTGGACCGCCGAGGGCTACGGCGAGTTCCTGACACAGCCGGTGATCGCGGGAAAAACCCTCTACGTGGGCAACGGCGACGGCGCGCTCTACGCCATCGACAGCTTCGACGGCGGCATCGACTGGAAGCTGCAGCTAGGGGCGCCGGTCACCGCCGAGCCGGCCTTGCTGGGCGACGGCATGGTGGTGGGGCTCGCCAACGGGCGCGTCGTCGGGCTGCGGCCGTAGCCCACACCAGGCCCCCCAGGATCCCCGCGCTGCCCTCGCCGCAGTCCCAGGGATCAGGCGCCGAGGGCGTGCAGCTCCCCTCGTCGTCGTGCCCCGCGTCGATCACCCGCACGAGCGTGGCGATGCCCTCGTCAGGGGCTCCTGCTCGTAGGTGCTGCCGTCAACCCAGTGGAACGCGATGCCGTCGCGACCGTCCACCGGCGCCGCGAGGAAGGGGCGCGCGGCAGGGCGACGAGGAGCACCAGCGAGGAGATGGGCACGGAAGAACGCCAGCACCATTCGCGCGCGCAGTCGCGACTCGCGCGCCCCGGGGTCAGTGCCCCGCCGCCCCCGGCGGGCTCGGGTTCTCCGCCGCCACGCAGCCCTGTCCCTTGCAAGCGCGGAGCTTGGCAAGGCGCGCGGCGAGCGCCGCTTCCTCCGCGCGACCGGTGCCGGCGAGGTTCTGCAACTCGTAGGGGTCGGCGACGAGGTCGTAAAGCTCGTGCTCGCCGGTGTCATAGTCAACGAACTTGTGGGTGAGGGTGCGGATGCCCGAGTAGGCCGGCTTCGCGGGCTTCCGCGGCCGCGCCTCGGGTTCCTGGTCGGGCTGCCTCGCGCGCTCGATGAGGAACGCGTCGCGCCACGCCGCCGGCGCCGAGCCGCTGAGCCATCCGAGCCAGGACCGGCCGTCGAGGTCGCCCATGGGCGGGATGCCGGCCATGGCCGCAAGGGTCGGCGCGAGATCGGTGTTCAGCACCAGCGCACTCACCACCGTCCCTGGCCTCACGCCGGGTCCGCGCACCAGCAGCGGCACGCGCAGGTCTTCCTCGTAGGGCGTCTCCTTCCCCTTGCCGAGGCGGTGGCTGCCGAGGTGGAAACCGTTGTCGGAGGTGAAGATGAGCCAGGTCTCGGCGAGGCGGTCCCGCGCCTGCTGCACCGCGATGACCCGCGCCACCAGGTCTTCCACCGCGTACATCGAGCCCACCCGGGCGCGGTACTGCCGGTCGATGCTCGCGAGCTCCCGCTCCTTCATCTTGTCGCGACTGCGTATGTCGGCGGGCTTGTCGCCCGTGTCGGCCTCGTCGAAGTTCGGGCTGCGAGGCGCGGACAGGTGGGGGACGGTTCCCGCGTGACGCGGTGCCGCCGTGCTCGGGGAGTGGGGCGCGTAGGGGGAAACATAGGCGAACGCAGGGTTCTTACCCGCGCCGCGCAGGAACGACTCGACCTGCCCCGCCAGGACGTCGGTGAGGTAGTCGGCAGGCTCCTCGCCGTGCTTCTCGAGGCGGCCGTTCACGTTGAGCGTGTAGTTGTACTCGTTGTAGGGCTCGCCCCCGGCGGGCACCACCCAGGTGTCCCAGCCCGGCGGCACGTGCCGCCGGTCGCCCTGCAGCGGGTAGCCGTTGAGGTACTTGCCGAACATGCCGGTGGCGTAGCCAGCCGCATCCAGGGCCGTGGCGATCGTGCGCGACTCGCACTTCTGGAAGGCGACGAAGCCCCCGGTGGGCGGGTGGTTGGACATCACGCCCGTGTTGTGCGCGTAGAGACCGGTGAGGATGGTCGACCGGCTCGGACAACACAGGGACAGGGACACGAAGGCGTTCTCGAAGGTGACCCCCGGCCTTGCGACCATCTCCGTGATCCGCGACAGGTGGCGAGTCGACTCGAGGTCGAGGTCGTCGGCCAGCACCAGCACGATGTCGGGCGCGGCCATCGCGGCGGCGGCGAGGAACAACATCACACCTCCACGAGGAAACCCTCGTCGTTCCAGGCCCAGGTGCGCTCCCCGGCGCGCGCGAAGGCCGTCCCGGGCAGCGGGTAGCGGACGCCATCGACGGTGAACTCGCTCGGCTCGGCGTCGCTGCCCGGCACCACGCCCTCGGGCACCGGCGGCGCCGTGTCGGGCATGGCCTCGTCGCGGCGGCGCCAGCGGTTGGCCCCGTCGAGCCCGAAGGCGCCGGTCTCGCCGTCGATGGTCTGGATGAGCACCTCGTCGCCGTCGAAGGCGGCGCGTGCCACGAAGTCGTCGCCGCTGCACAGCCCGTGGGGGTGCACCGCCGCGCCGACGGTGAAGGCCTCGTCGTCCACCACGATCACCCGGTCGCCGTCGGTGGCGGTGACGCCGCGGTGGGGCGGTCCCGCCAGGCGCTCGCCAGTGTCGAGCCGCCAGCTCGTGCCCCCGGGGCCCGCGAGGACCGCGCCCTTGCACGACGCCGTGGCGGCGCCGAAGCCGTCGAGGATCACGTTGTTGTCGGCGTCGACGAGCGCGCCCCGGTCGCGGTCGAGCAACAGGGGCGCGGGGGCGAAACCCACGGGGGTGAGCGCGCCGTCCCAGCGTCGCGACACCTTGTTGGCGCGCAAGTCGAGGAGCACCACGCCGTCCTCGTCGGCCACCAGCGCCGACTCACCGTCGATCGAGAACCGCGCCGTGGCCACGTCGAGCTTCTCGCCGAGCTTCTGCGCCAGCGCCCGCGTGGGCGCCACCAGCGTGTCGCCCGCCAGTTGCACGAGGCAACTTCCACGTGGCCCCACGGCGATCGCCTCGGCGCCCGGGGCGCGGCCGAGGGCGTTGGGCAGGCTGCCCTCGCCGAGGCGGTAGAGCACCTCCAGGTCGATCCAGCAGAGCCCGACCCCCACCTGGAAAGGCGCGGCGAACTTGGCGCGCGTGGCCGCGTCGGGGATGGGCACGCGGGCACCGTCGCGCGTGCGCAACAGCTCGTGGCTCGGCGCGGCCACCGCCAGCGCGCAGTCCACCCCGGGCAAGACGTGGACCGGGTCGTACTCGTCGATGAGCACGGCACCGACGGCGGCATCGCCCTCCACCCGCACCACGCCGTCGACGATGGCCGCCGACCAGCGCCCGGCCGCCGCCGCCACGTCGTCGGGCAGGTCGCCCAGGGGCACGGCCGTGACGCCCTTGGCGTCGAGCACGAACAGCACGTCGGCCATCACCCAGCCCACGCGCTCGCCGTCGGCGCCGATCCAGTCGGGCTCGCCCGGCGCGAGGAGGCGGGGCGCGGGGCCGGCGGGCAGGTTGAGACGCATGGGGCCGGCTATCCCGGCGGCGCGCTACGCCCCCCGCAGGTGGAGCAGCCGCCCCTCCACCACGCGGTCCTCGCTCCAGAGCCGGTCGTCCCACGACAGGCCCTCGCGCTGGTCGAAGACCAGGAGCCAGCCCTCGCGCTCGCCGAGGGTGTCGAGGTACTCCGAGAGCTGCACCACCCCGTCGCGCACCGCCCGCTCCCGGGTGCCCCGGTCCGGGCGCACCCGCTTGATCTCGATCACCGTCCGGGCACCGGCCATCTCCACGCACAGGTCGACCCGGCCCGACCCGGCCGCGAACTCCCGCTGGATCAACCCGCCGCCGTTGACCACCTTCTGCAGGAAGGCCATGAACGCGAGGTGCACGGTGGCCTCGCGGTAGCCCTCCGGGGCGTGGCGCACCGCGAAGTCGGAGTTCTCCCGCCACCACTGCAAGAACTGGCCCACCAGCACCGGCGCGTCGAGCTGGCCACCCGGGCGCAGCCACGCGGCGCGAGGCAGGGGCAGCACCGCCTGCGCGCGCAGGCTCAGCTCGCGGGCGATCACCTCGCGGTAGATGGGGTTGGCGATCGCCGGGAGCCCGCCCGAGGGGGCGAGGAGCCCCAGGTCGATGCAGTACTGGAAGTCGTCGCTCGACGCGTCGAGGTCGTCGTCGCCCTCCACCACCCGCGACATGATCGTCGCCACCCGCGGCTCCCGCAGCCGCTGGCCGAGGTTGTCGAGGTGGGTCGTGCGCGACATCACCAGCCGCTCCCGCGCCTGCTCGACGTGCGCGGCGGTGACCGGCAGCGAGCGATCCGGCACCAGCTCGCTCACGCAGATCGACGCCAGCATGTTGACGAGGAAGGGCTGGCCCCCGGTGAGGGCGTGTACCCGCGCCACCGCCTCGGCGGAAAACGCCTGCCCGGTGTCGGCCTCGTGCTGCGCGTACAGCTCGCCCACCTCGGCCGCGGTGAAGTTCTGCAGCGTGAGCGACGCCGCCTTGATGTTGAACGGCGACCCGGGGTTGACCGGCCGCCCGTCCTTCGCGGTGACGAGGTAGTCGCGGAGATCGCGCATGCCGACCAGGGCGACCGAGGCGGGGGCGGCGCGGGGCCGGAGGTGGAAACCGGACCGCAACTGGCGCAGCAGGCTGACGAGGCAGTCATCGACCACCACGTCGGCCTCGTCGAGGAACAACACCAGGTGGAGAGGCGCTAGCTTCTCCGCCCAGCCCGAGAGGTAGGCCGCCAGCGTGTCGCCCTCCGCGGCGGGGGCAGGCGACGGCGGCTGCCACTCCGGTGGGAAGTCGGCCCGCGCGCTTCGCGCGAGGTTGCCCAGCCAGCGCGCCTCGGCCGCCGCCAAGCTGGGCGCCCCCTGGCTCCCCTCCAGCGTGGCGTGCAGCGCCGCCACTCCCTGCCCGCGCAACTGCGCCGCGAGCGCCCGCATCGTCGTGGTCTTGCCCGTCTGCCGCGCCGCGTGGACGACGAAGTACTGCTTCTGCGCCACGAGCGCGAGCACCGGCGCCAGGCGACGCTCGGGCGGGAGCATGTAATGGTCCCCGGGATCGCAGGGGCCGGCGGTGTTGAAGAAGCGCGGCATCTCGGTGCGCAGCAGTCTATCCGCCCCCCCGCTCAGTTCACCTCGCCCGGCCCCCCGTCGAGG